>Ga0265293_10001437_pt1 | contig 51806 bp, 60 predicted proteins | sample Munlanlewell138R_FD_192505 | JGI IMG/M metagenome (GOLD analysis project Ga0265293, IMG submission 192505) | Leachate microbial communities from a municipal landfill in Southern Ontario, Canada - Leachate well 138R | ecosystem: Engineered > Solid waste > Landfill > Unclassified | place: Canada... | reverse complement strand
AGTTGCAGTGATTGCGGGTCGCGATCAATTCGTAACTGATAAAAAAGGTGTTAAAACAAGAAAAACAGGACGTGTACTTCGTGTTTATCCAAAAACTGATCGTGTTTTAGTTGAGGGTGTTAATTTAGTAAAGAAACATCAAAGACCAACTCAAGCAAATGATAAGGGCGGAATTATCGAACAAGAAGCACCGATTCATGTATCAAATGTAGCAATCTTAGATCCAAAAACAAACAAGCCAACCCGCGTTGGTTACCGCATTGTTGATGGTAAAAAAGTAAGATACGCAAAAAAATCTGGCGAAAGTCTAGATAAATAGGAGGATAGTATATGAGCAGAATGAAAGATAAATATATCAATACAGTAGTACCTGAACTCATGAAAGCTTTTAACTATACTTCAGTGATGGAAGTGCCAAAAATAGATAAAATCGTGATTAACATGGGTATCGGTGATGCCGTCTTTAATCCGAAAGTTCTTGATGACGCGGTCGAAGAATTGTCACTTATTACTGGTCAAAAACCAGTTATCACAAAAGCGAAAAAATCAATTTCAAACTTCAAATTAAGAGAAGGAATGTCAATTGGTGTAAAAGTAACATTACGCGGGGAAAGAATGTATTATTTCTTGGATAGATTGATTTCAATTGCGTTGCCACGTGTTCGTGACTTTAGAGGTATTTCAGCAAATGCCTTTGATGGACGCGGGAACTACACCGTTGGTGTAAAAGAGCAAATCATTTTCCCGGAAATTAGTTTAGATAAAGTTAAAAAAGTACGCGGTATGGACATTGTTGTTGTTACAACAGCAAATACTGATCAAGAAGGACGAGCATTGCTTACACATTTAGGCATGCCGTTTAAAAAGTAGGAGGGCAACATGGCTAAAAAATCAAAAATAGTAAAAAATGATAAGCGTCGTGAGATTGTTGAACGATATCGCGAGAAAGTTGCCGAACTAAAAGCGAAAGGCGATTATCAAGCACTTCAGAAGCTTCCAAGAGATGCTTCAGCAACTAGAATTAGAAATCGCGACGCCATTGATGGACGTCCACGTGGATATATGCGTAAATTCGGTTTATCACGACTTAAGTTTCGTGAATTAGCACATAAAGGCGAATTGCCTGGTGTTAAAAAAGCCAGTTGGTAATAAGGAGGAAGAAATATGGTTATGACTGATCCAATTGCGGATATGCTTACGCGTATTCGTAACGCAAATAGAATGCGTCATGAGAAAGTAGAAATGCCAGCCTCTAGGCTTAAAGCAGATATTTTAACTGTTTTAAAAAAGGAGGGATTCATCTTTGATTACCAAGTAGTTAAGGACGGACCACAAGGCAAAATAATTGTAAACCTTAAATACACACCTGAAAAAGAACGTGTAATTAAAGGATTAAAACGGATATCGAAACCAGGACTTCGTGTTTATGCGTCTGTAAGTGAATTACCTAGAGTGTTAAACGGATTAGGGGTTGCTTTAATCTCAACATCAAAAGGTATTTTAACAGACCGCGAAGCACGTATGGCTCAAGTTGGCGGCGAAGTGCTCGCTTACGTATGGTAATAATAGGAGGAAATTATGTCACGTATAGGTAAAAAAGTGATTCAAGTTCCTGCTTCAGTTACTGTAAGCATAAGCCCCGAAAATTACGTTGTAGTCAAAGGGCCAAAAGGACAACTTGAATACCAGTTTAATGAACGTTTAACAATCAAACAAGAAGGAACGGAGTTGAGCGTTGCACGTTCAAACGATGAACTCTTTTCAATGAAAATTCATGGTACCACCCGTGCTTTATTAGCAAATATGGTTACCGGAGTTACAGAAGGATTTAAAAAACAACTTGAAATCCAAGGAGTTGGGTATCGTGCCCAGGTTCAAGGAAATAAAGTTGTCTTAGCAATGGGATATTCACATCCAGTTGAATTAGAAATACCAAAACATGTTACAGTCACAATGCCAAGAAACACAGAAATTACAATCGAAGGTATTGATAAACAAGTTGTTGGAGAATTTGCAGCTAATATTCGTGCGGTTAGAAAGCCAGAACCATATCTTGGAAAAGGTATTCGTTATGTTGGTGAGTATGTTCCACGTAAAGCTGGAAAGACTGCTAAGTAAGGGAGGATACGGATATGATTAAGAAAATTTCTAAAAACGAATCTAGACAAAAACGTCATTTACGTATTCGCAAAGCCATTAATGGCACTTCAGAACGCCCTAGATTAAGTGTATATCGTTCAAATAAAGCGATTTATGTTCAATTAGTTGATGATGTTAAGCAACACACTTTATTTAGTGTTCGTAGTCAGGAGTTAGGTCTTGCTGGTTCTAATATTGAAACAGCTAAGGCAGTAGGTAAGAAAATTGCAGAAAAAGCCCTTGCTGGCGGCATTACAAAAGTTGTGTTTGATCGTAGCGGATATTTATATCACGGACGTATCAAAGCGCTTGCGGATGCTGCGCGCGAAGCTGGCTTACAATTCTAAGGAAGGAGAAACAGAAGATGGCGAAAAGTAATTTCCAAGAAGAACAACAAGAAGTTCAATTTGAAGAACGTGTCGTTTCAATTAACCGTGTCACCAAAGTAGTTAAAGGTGGACGCCGTTTCCGTTTTGCTGCCTTAGTTATAATTGGTAACAAGCAAGGTCAAGTTGGCTTTGGGACAGGTAAGGCACAGGAAGTACCAGATGCAATTAAAAAAGCTATCGAAACAGCTAAGAATAATCTGATCACAGTTCCGATTGTTAACACAACAATCCCACATGCAGTTACAGGTATATTTGGAGCAGGTAAAGTATTCTTAAAGCCTGCATCAGAAGGAACTGGTATTATTGCCGGTGGAGCTGTTCGTTCAATTTTTGAATTAGCAGGAGTTAACGATATTTTGTCAAAATCTATTGGCACAAGCACACCAATCAATATGGTTAGAGCAACATTTGCTGGACTTGAATCATTAAGAACAGCAGAGCAAGCAGCTAAACTTCGTGGCATAGATATTTCGGAGTTGATATCATGAAACTAAAAATAACATTGACAAGAAGCTTAATTGCAAGAAAACCTAATCAAGTTAAAACAGCGCATGCATTGGGTTTAAAAAGAATTAACCAAGTGGTTGAAAAAGAAGATAACGAAGCGATTCGTGGTATGATTAACACTATTTCACACTTAGTTAAAGTTGAAGAAATAAAATAGGAGGGCCAAAACATGTTAAATGAATTAAGACCTACTGAAGGCGCACGTAAAACACGTAAAAGAATTGGCCGAGGCCCTGGTAGTGGAACTGGTAAAACATCAGGAAAAGGACATAAAGGTCAACTTGCTAGATCAGGAGGTAGACCACGTCCAGGCTTTGAAGGTGGGCAATTACCCCTTTTCCAACGTATTCCTAAAAGAGGATTCAAAAACATTAATCGCAAAGAATTTGCAGTTGTGAATTTATCAGACTTAAACGTATTTGAAAACGGCGAAGTCATCACACCAGAAGTATTGATTGCTCGGAATATTTTGAAAAAAGTTAAATCAGGCGTTAAAGTACTTGCAAATGGAACTTTGGAGAAAAAATTGACTGTTAAAGCTAACTATTTCTCAAAAGCTGCAGAGGAAGCGATCAAGCAAGCCGGTGGAAGTGTAGAGGTGATTTAAAGTGTGGTTACGGATAAAACGGATTCTAAGTAATAAGAAAGTAATGTTAAGAGTTGCATTTACAGTCTTGATTTTACTTGTTGTTAGAGTTTTGAGTCACATTACTGTCCCACTTTTTAATGCCAATGCCATACGAAACTTCATCGAACAAAGTGGTAGTTTTGTAGCAATATTAAACAACTTCAGTGGTAGAGCCCTTGAAAGATTTTCCATAATGGCACTAGGAATCTCACCATATATTACAGCATCGATTGTGGTTCAATTATTACAAATGGTTGTTCCTAAATTTAAGGAAATCGCACAAGAAGGCGATAAAGGGAAACAAAGACTTAATAAGTATACCCGTTATGGTGCAGTTATTCTTGCTTTTGTTCAAGCCTTCATCTTAATCATTGGGACCAATCAAGGACCAGGAAGCATTTTAATTGTTGAACTTGAAGGTTATGACATCACAAACTATCGTTACTTATTCTATATTTATATGGCTTTAGTAATGGCAGCGGGTACAGCATTAGCAATCTGGTTGGGTGATTTGATTACTAAAAAAGGTATTGGAAACGGAACATCGATTTTAATTGTTGCCGGTATTGTAACAAGTTTACCAACAATGATTACAATGTTGTGGGGTAAATACATTTCTGCAACAGGTACTGATGGATGGGACGTTGTATGGTTCATGCTAATTATATTATTCTACTTCGCAATTTTACTTGGAGTAGTTTATATGCAGATTGCGGTTAGAAAAATTCCGATTCAATATGCAAACCGTCAAGGGAAAGCAGATTCAAACATTCCGATGAAATTAAATAGCGCTGGCGTAATCCCCGTTATTTTTGCTCAGACAATCTTAAGTATCCCACTTACGATCTCTGGTGCACTTGGACAGACGTCATCCTTTGCGCAGTGGATAGGAGCAATATTTAATTATCAACAACCGATGGGCTTTATTTTGTATGTGCTGCTAATAATCATTTTCTCTTTTTTCTATTCTTTCTTAACCGTAGATCCAGAAAAAATTGCAGATAACCTGTCAAAATCAAACGCTTATATTCCTGGCATTAGACCGGGAGAAGAAACAAAGAACTATGTGGCTAGATTACTATTTAAAATTACAGTAATTGGAACAGCTTACTTAGTTGTCTTAGCGATTTTACCATTGCTAACTAGTATTGTTTTAGGGTTTAATGCAGCAGAATCACAAGCGATTACGCTTGGAGGAACAAGTTTACTAATTATCGTCGGTGTCGCCATCGAAACTACACAACAACTAGAAACTGATGCAAGTCAGGCAGAATATGGTGGCATTTTCGCAAGGCGTTAAAACAATGAGAATTATAATATTAGGCCCTCCGGGGGCCGGTAAGGGGACAGAAGCTAACTTACTAACAAAAGCTTTTGGTATCCCTCACATCTCAACAGGCGATATTTTTAGAAACCTTTTCAAAGGGGATTCTGAAATTGGTAAACGAGCAAAAGAGTATATCAATCGAGGCGAATTAGTTCCTGATGGTATAACAAATGAGCTCGTTGCCAAACGACTGGATGAAGACGATGTCAAAAACGGGTTTTTATTTGATGGCTATCCACGTACAAAAGCTCAAGCTGAAGCATTGGATCAGATATTGTTAGCAAAAAACATCAAGTTAAATGCCATTATAAATCTTAAAGCAAGCGACGAAACAATCATCACGCGCTTAGCGGGTCGACGAGTATGTCCGATTTGTGGGGCAATTTATCACATTAAAACCAAAAGATCAAAACAAAGTAATATCTGTGATAATGATGGTGCTACACTCGTTCAAAGACTAGATGATCACGAAGATACAATAAAAAAACGTTTAACTGTTTATCACACACAAACAGAACCAGTTCTTCGTTATTATGAACATTCAGGATTACTCGTTCATATTGATGGAAGTGGAGACTTTCAAAAAACGCATCTAGATGTTATGAAAGTATTGGGTGATCAAATTGATAAAAATTAAATCAAAGCGAGAAATTGAGTTGATGCGTAAAGCAGGACAGATACTTGAAGAAGTAGACAAGTCGTTGCGGATTCAATTAAAGCAGGAATTAGTACGTATCAGCTTGATCAAATCGCACATGATGAAATAGTTAAACGTGGAGCTAAACCATCCTTTCTGGGATATAACGGTTTTACCGGCTCAATCTGTACTTCAGTTAATGAAGTTGTTGTCCATGGTATCCCATCGAAGAAAAAGATTCTTAAAGCAGGAGACATAATTACTCTAGACTTTGGAGTTGAGTATCATGGCTATCACGCCGACTCGGCAACTACCTATCCAGTCGGAAAGGTTAGTGCTGAACTAAAGCAATTATTAGATGTTACTGAAAAGGCATTGTATATTGGAATTGAACAAGCAAAACCTGGTAACAGGGTATCTGATATATCATTTGCAATTGAATCATTTGTTAAGCCCTATGGTTATGGAATAGTTGAAGAGTTTACCGGTCACGGTATTGGTAAGAGCTTGCACGAAGAACCATATGTTCCAAACTTTGGCCAATCAAATGAAGGACCCATTTTGAAAACAGGCATGACGATTTGTATTGAACCGATGGTCAATTTAGGGTCAAAAAAAGTTAGAATTTTAACAGATAATTGGACAACCATTACGGTTGATCGAAAACCAAGTGCACATTTTGAACACATGGTTGTCATCACTGAAACAGGTTGTGAAATTTTAACAAAGAAGGAGTGAGTCTATGGCAAAAGAAGATTTAATTGAAGTAGAAGCAAAAGTAATTGAAATTTTACCAAACACAAAATTCAAAGTTGAATTAATTCAAAACGGCCATATTGTATTGGCTCATGTTTCTGGTAAAATCCGTATGAATAACATACGCATTTTACCTGGTGATAGAGTGGTAGTAGAGTTATCACCATATGATTTAACACGCGGTCGAATTACATATCGCCGTAAATAAGGAGGACTCAGCACATGAAAGTAAGAGCATCAGTTAAAAAAAGAAGTGAAGATGATATTATCGTAAGACGTAAGGGTCGCGTTTATGTCATCAACAAAAAAAATAGAAGACATAATCAAAGACAAGGATAATAGGAGGAACTATGGCAAGAATAGCAGGTGTCGATATCCCACGTGATAAACGTGTTGTGATTTCGTTGACTTATGTATATGGCATTGGAGCTTCCACTGCTAAACAAATTTTAAAAGACGCGAACATTGTTGAAAACAAACGAGTTAAAGATTTAACAGAAGAAGAATTAAACAATATTCGGAGTGAAGTTGCTAAATATAAAATTGAGGGAGATCTTCGTAGAGAAGTCACTTTAAATATTAAGCGCTTAATGGAAATCGGTTCATACCGCGGTATTCGTCACCGCAGAGGTTTACCAGTACGTGGACAAAACACAAAAAACAACGCACGTACCCGAAAAGGCAAAAGTAAATCAACTGCCGGTAAAAAGAAATAAGGAGGGATAAATCATGGCACGTAAAAAAACAACAAAACGTAAAGTAAGAAAAAATATTCCCCTTGGTGTTGCACACATTCACACAACATTTAACAATACAATCGTAACCATTACCGATATGGATGGTAACGCTGTTGCATGGAGCAGTGCAGGTGCACTTGGCTTTAAGGGTAGTCGTAAATCAACGCCATTTGCTGCACAAATGTCTGCTGAAGCAGTAGCAAAAACAGCAATGGACAATGGAATGATCAAGGTTGAAGTATCCGTTAAAGGTCCTGGTCCAGGTCGTGAAGCTGCAATTCGTTCACTGCAAGCTGCAGGGTTAGAAATCACAGCAATCAAAGACGTAACACCAGTACCACACAATGGATGTAGACCACCAAAACGTCCACGTGGATAACCTTAAAGGAGGGGAAACTTGTGAAAGATTTGAAATTTGAAAAACCAACCGCTGTTGAAGAAATATCACAAGAAGGCAATAGAGGTCGTTTTATCATTAAACCTCTCGAACGCGGATATGGCGTTACATTGGGTAACGCATTAAGAAGAGTTTTATTATCATCGCTTCCAGGAACTGCAATCGTTAACGTTAAAATTGATGGCGTAGAACATGAGTTTTCAACGATTGAAGGTGTCTATGAAGATGTGATGGGCATTGTTTTAAATTTAAAGAAAGTTATTTTTGTTGTTGATTCAACAAATCCAAATTTTGAACAAGAACTAGAACTGTTCGCAATCGGTGCAGGCAAAGTAACTGCAGCTGACTTTAATTCGGTTGATGGTATAACGATCGTTAACCCTGAGCAAGTTATCGCAACTTTATCTGATAAAGGCAAGATTAGCATGCTAGTGACTATTCGTAAAGGCGTTGGCTATGTTAATGCTGAAAAAAATAAAGTTTATAGTAAGAACGAAAAAAGCGTAATTCCAATTGATTCAATTTATACACCAGTTACACGTGTATCTTATCATGTTGAAAAAACAAGAGGAGACACCGATGAACTACGTCTAGAGATAGAGACAAATGGAGCAATTGCCGCAAAAGAAGCTTTAGCATTAGCAGCAAAAATGCTTGTTGATTATTTCAAAGTTATCGTCGAAATTAGCGAACAAGCACAACAGACAGACTTTATTTTTGAAAGTGAAGAAGAGCCTGTAAATAAAAAACTAGAAATGAAAATTGAACAACTGGATTTATCGGTCCGTTTGTTTAATAGTTTAAAACGCTCAGGAATTTCAACTGTTGCACAAGTTGTCCGTCTAACCGAAGAGGATGTTATGAGATTCAGAAGTCTAGGTAAGAAGTCCTTTAAGGAATTGAAAGAAAAGCTTGAAGAACACGGACTTGAGTTTGAAAATACATCAAACAGAGACTCAAAATACTATCTTGAAGATGAAGAGAGGGAATAAAAATGGCATATAGTAAGTTAAGACGAAACAGTGATCAAAGAAAAGCGTTGTTACGCGATCTAGTTACTGACATCATTATAAATGAGCGTATTACTACGACAGAAGCAAAAGCAAAAGAATTAAGAAAACTGGCTGATAAAATGGTTACATTAGCAAAAGATGGATCACTAGCAGCAAGAAGACAAGCAGCAGAGACTGTTCGTTTTGAAGAAGTATCCGAAGGGCAAAATGCACTTCAAAAACTTTTTTCAGAATTAGGGCCACGCTATCAAGATCGCAATGGCGGTTATACTAGAATTATTAAAACAGTTCCACGTCGTGGCGATGCTGCACCGATGGCAATAATTGAATTTGTATAAGATAAACTAGCAGTATAAGTTAATGCATAATGATTAGACCAAGCAGAAATGTTTGGTCTTTTTTATCAAATCGATGAGTAAACTAAGAGTTTATGAAATCGGTATTGAACATGTTCCTAATCAAGTAGACAGTTGAAATAGGTTGATTATTGGGTCATTAAGTGTTAAAATGAAACTAATTAAATCAAGCAATATATAGTTGCATAGAAATATGCATTAAAAGGGAATACAGCGAAAATCTGTAACAGCCCCCGCTACTGTAATAAGTTAATTGTTTTTTAAAAAAACCACTGAATCCGTTTGGTTTTGGGAAGGAAAAAAACAGTGTTAGAAACTTAAAAGTCAGGAGACCTGCTATATGGCTCAAAAACGGACATTTCGGAGGGAAATGAGAAGTGTAAACTGTACTTTTTAGTAAAACTAAAAAAAGGCATTTTTGCGCATACTCAGCCCTTTGGATATCAGAGGGCTTTTTGTTTTTATTTTATTAGGAGGCTTTGGATAAGCATGAAAACATTCGAACGTCATCATCCAATTTTAATCATCTTTTATTTTACTACGGTTATTGGTATAACAATGTTGACGCTAAATCCAATTTTAATTATCTTATCATTGTTTGGATCAGTTAGTTTCTTAATCGTATTATTAGGGATTAAGAGCACTTTAAAGAGTTTAGCATTTAGCATCCCACTGTTAATATTTATTGCGAGTACAAATCCTTTTTTCACCGGTAGAGGAACAACTGTTTTATTTTATTTTTATGGACGACCGTTCGCTTTGGAGGCGGTTTATTATGGACTTGCAGCAGCGGCTATGTTGATATCGATTTTTTACTGGTTTAGAAATTATCATGTTGTCATGACATCAGATAAATTCACCTATCTTTTTGGAAGGATCATTCCAAAGCTATCATTAATGATTTCAATGGTTTTCGCGTTCGTTCCCAAATTTAGAAAACAATATCGAGCGATTGACGATTCTCAAAAAGCAATTGGAATATATACTTCAAAAAGATATGGTGATCGCCTCAAAAGCAGAATTAGAATTTTTTCTATTCTATTGACCTGGGGCTTAGAAAGTTCAATTGAGACTGCCCAGTCCATGCAAGCCAGAGGTTATGGTTTGAAGGGAAGAACAAACTACTCATTGTTTCATTGGAGTAAAAGCGATTCGCTAGCGACTATTGTGATCGGTGTAATATTTATTCCTTTATGGATTTTTTATTTTAAAGGAGATTTCGCATACAGTTATTATCCCCAGGTTCAGACAATCAACCTAGGAATTAAAGCCGTAATCACATATTGTTTATGGCTATTGGGTGTCACATATCCAACAATCATTGAAATGAAGGAGAAAATCAGATGGCGTTATTTACAATCAAAGATTTAACATTTAAATATCCAAACGGCAAAGCGCCAGTATTAAATAAACTGAATCTAGAGATTCAAGAAGGAGCGTTTATCACGCTATTTGGTAAAACAGGTTGTGGAAAGACGACGCTTTTAAAACTGCTAAAAAAACAACTTGCTCCTTATGGTGAAATAAGCGGACAAATTTGGTATAAAAACACACTCATTGATAATATTGATGAAAGGACGGCTGTGGCTGATATTGGGTTTGTTATGCAAAATCCTGATCAACAAATCATTACTGATAAGGTTTGGCATGAGCTTGTGTTTGGACTTGAAAGTTTAGGTGTAGAACAATCAGAAATACAAAAAAGAGTGGCAGAAACAGCTAGTTTTTTTGGTATAACAAATTGGTATCATCAAACAACCGACTCATTAAGTGGTGGTCAAAAACAACTTCTTAATTTAGCGGCTATTATGGTCATGAATCCTAATATTCTCATACTCGATGAACCAACAGCACAATTAGATCCGATTGCAGCAACAGAGTTTTTACATATTTTAAAAAGAATCAATCAAGAATTAGGAACGACAATTTTAATTGTTGAACATCGATTAGAGGAAGTCATACCATTATCTGATTATGTAATAATTATGAAAGATAAAAAAATTGTTTTACAAGAGGCACCCCAAAACCTACAACAAGAAATGCGCAAACTGGAATTATACGATATGTTAGTATCGTTACCTTCAAGTATGCAGATTTTTGATAAACTAAACAAAAAAGGAACTGTACCAATTACTGTTCGTGATGGTATTAACTTCTTAAAAGAGCATTATGATAACCAAGTTAAGTCGCTTGGGTATGAAAAAACTAGTAAAGAAGATAAGACTGTGCTAGAAATAAAAGAAGGTTTTTTCCGTTACGAAAGAGAAACACCAGACATCTTAAATGGTCTAAGTTTAGAAATATATGAAAATGAATTTTTCTGTATTGTTGGCGACAACGGCGTTGGTAAAAGTACACTGCTGAAAATATTTAGTGGACTTAACAAATTATATGCAGGTAAGATAAGATTATGGAACAAGGAATATTCATCATATAAAAAAACAGAACTATATCGCAATCAGCTTGCAATGTTACCACAAAACCCACAAACTCTGTTTATCAAAAACACCGTGTTAGGTGAATTAAAAGACGCTTGTTCAATCATGGATTATCCGAGAAAAACAATTGACCAAGCAATAGAATCAATTGTATCATTCTTAAGGCTGGATCAACTTTTAGAACAACATCCTTATGATTTAAGTGGCGGAGAACAACAAAAAGTAGCATTAGCCAAAGTATTGCTGATGAAACCAAAAATTTTATTTCTTGATGAACCAACGAAAGGAATGGATGCTTTTGCAAAAACAGAATTTGCACATTTAATCAAAACCTTGAAAAAGCAAGGGGTGACAATTGTAATGGTTTCCCATGACATCGAGTTTGCAGCACAATATGCTGATCGAGTATCAATGTATTTTGATGGTAAAATCGTTTCAATTGGCAATCGAGTTGATTTTTTCAAAAACAATTATCATTATACAACAGCCGCATATCGCATTTCACGTCTACACTATTCTGACGCGACAACAGTTGAAAGGGTTGTTGAGTTATGTCAAAAAAACAAGGAAAAAAATGAATAATAGAATTTGGATTTCCATAATTGTATATGTCATATTAATTCCAGCAGTTATTGCCTTTGGTGTTTTCCTGTTTAATGATCGAAAGTATAATCTAATTTCAATGCTATTGGCATTTTTGGCTTGTGTTCCATTTTTTGTTCGCTTTGAGCGAAAAAGGGTTGATGTAAAAGAACTAGTTACTTTGGTTGTGATGATTGCAATCTCAGTAGTGAGTCGTTTGCTGTTTGTAGTAATCCCCTTTTTTAAGCCAGTTACAGCAGTTACGATTATTACCGGAATTGCTTTTGGACCACAAGCGGGATTTATCACAGGAGCAATGACCGCATTAATTTCAAACCTTCATTTTGGTCAAGGGCCATGGACCCCATTTCAAATGTTTGCCTGGGGGATTATCGGTTTCATCGCTGGCTTGTTGTTTATGAAAAGAAAGAAAATAAACTTGGTTTTATTAATGATCGTTGGTTTAATTGGTGGAGTGGTTTTCTCCTTCTTAATGGATATTTATACAACATTTTCGGTTGATGAGACATTCTCACTCGAACGATACATATTTTATCTGATTACTGCCGCACCAATGACAATTAGCTATGCCGTATCAAATGTCGTCTTCCTTTTCTTTTTGACAAATCCAATGCTAGACATACTAAAACGCATTAAAGATAAGTATGGAGTTTTTAATCGCGAGAATAGGCAAGAATAATAATTTAATTTAAACATGAAAAAAAGATGTTAGTAGACACATAAAAACTACTAACATCTTATCGTTTCAAAATGGCGTTTTTCCATCTAAAATTTATTGTTAAAATGACCTTGATGCTTTGACTGCTCTTTTCCAGCCGGTTAGACATTGCTTTCTTATTTTTGGTTTCATAGAAGGTTTAAAGCGTTTATTAAGATTCCAAGACTTCTTAATGTCATCTAAGGATTTCCAGTAACCTACCTTTAATCCTGCTAAATAAGCGGCCCCTAGAGCTGTTGTTTCTAAAATGGAAGGGCGCTCAACTACGCGATTAAGGATATCTGCTTGAAACTGCATCAAAAACTCATTGATTGAAGCTCCGCCATCCACACGTAAAGATTTCAATTTCGTATTTGCGTCCTGTTCCATCGCTTTTAGAACATCCATCGATTGATAGCAAATAGATTCTAAAATACCTCTGGCAAAATGTCTAACATCTGTTCCTCTAGACATTCCAAAAACAGCACCTTTCACATTTGAATCCCAATATGGAGTTCCCAAACCAACAAAAGCCGGAACAATATAAAATCCTTCGTTACTACTTAACGAGGTTGCTAATTCCTCGGTTTCTCCCGCAGTTTTAATTAAATTCAGACCATCCCTTAACCATTGGACCGCTGATCCAGCAACAAACACACTGCCTTCCAAAGCGTAAGTAACTTCATCATCAATTACCCAACCAATTGTAGTCAGTAATCCATTTTTTGATGTTTTCGGCTCATTACCAGTATTCATCAACATAAAACAACCTGTTCCATAAGTATTCTTTACCATTCCTACCTCAAAACAGTTTTGACCAAACAGAGCTGCTTGTTGGTCGCCCGCTATACCGGTAATAGGAACTTCATGTCCAAAAAAATGATAGGGTTCAGTATTGCCGTAATGATAAGAAGAAGGATATACCTTTGGTAACATTGATTTTGGGATATTCAAAATATCCAATATCTCATCATCCCACTTCAGTTCGTGAATATTAAATAATAATGTTCTACTTGCATTAGAATAATCGGTTGCGTGCAGTGAACCTGTAAACTTATAGATAAGCCAACTATCAATCGTACCAAACAACAAGTCACCATCTTCAGCTAATTGTCTGGCTCCACTGACATTATCCAAAATCCAACGGATTTTAGTAGCGGAGAAGTAGGGATCAATTACCAATCCGGTTTTCTCATTAAACAGGGGTTCATATCCTTGTTCTCTAAGCTTCATACAAAGATCTTGAGTTTGTCTAGATTGCCAACAAACGGCATTATAAATTGGTTTTTTTGTCTTTTTGTTCCATACAACAGTTGTTTCTCTTTGATTTGTAATCCCGATCGCCTTGATTTGATCAGCTTTAATATCAGCTTGAACTAATGCTTTTGTCATTGTCGATAAAACACTAATCCAAATCTCATTTGGATCGTGTTCTACCCACCCAGGATTGGGAAAATACTGCTTGATTTCTTGTTGAGCCATTGATACAATTTCGCTTTTTTCATTGAAAATAATGGTTCTTGTACTAGTAGTACCTTGGTCAATTGCCAAAATAAACTTATCCATAGCTTCACTTCCTTTGATTACATTATAAACAACAATTGAATCAATCCGACATATTTTTGAAAAATCGACTAAATTTGATGTTTGTTCTTGTCCATTATATAATAACAATGTATAATAAAATATAAGAAAGTAGGTAAAAAAGATGAAATTTAGTGAGTTTATGTATGAAAGACCTGATCTCGACCAGTTTATTAAAGATTCTGAAGCGCTATTAGCTTTAATTAACACAGGTAAAAGTTTCGAAGTTGAACTTAAAGCTATTCATGATTTCTTCGCTTTAAGCGACAAACTAAGTACGCAAGGGGTTTTAGTTTCAATTCGTAACAGCATCGATACAACCGATGAGTTCTATGAAAAAGAAAAAGAATTTTTCAATCAAAACAGTCCTAAGTTAAGACAATACAGCCAAATGTTTATCGAAAAACTGTTACAATCAGAATATCGGGCTGCTTTAGAAAAAGAACTTGGATCACTTATGTTTGTTAATGCTGAACTAGAAAAGAAGACATTCAAACCGGAGATTATCGAAGATTTGCAACTAGAAAATAAACTAAGAACAGAATACAGCAAGTTAATGGCTTCAGCAAAAATTAAGTTCAAAGACAATATCTACAACTTAAGTGAAATGGCACCTTTTGTTCAAGACACCGATCGTCAAGTCCGTAAAGATGCTCAGCTTGCAGTTTCAAAATTCTTTGAAGACAATGAAGAGCAAATTGATCGTATCTATGATGACTTAGTAAAAGTTAGAACTGAAATTGCTAAAAAACTGGGTTATGAAAACTTTATTCAATTAGGGTATGACCGTTTTGGCAGAACTGATTATAATGCTGACGATGTTAAGGGGTATCGTGATCAGATTTATGAAGATATCGTTCCTTTAGTGACAGAATTATCAAATCGTAAAGCAAAACGATTAGGCATTAATGATCCAAAATCCTATGACTTGGCATTATCATTCTTATCTGGTAATCCAACACCAAAAGGAGATCGTGCATGGCAAGTAGCTAGAGCTAAAAAAATGTATGAAGAAATGTCGCCTGAAACTGGTGAGTTTATCAACTTTATGATTGATCATGATCTTTTAGAACTAGATAGTAAAAAAGGTAAAAGCGGTGGCGGATATTGTACGTATATCTCTGATTATCGCGCACCATTTATTTTTGCAAACTTTAATGGAACAGCCCATGACGTTGATGTCTTAACACACGAAGCCGGTCATGCATTCCAAGTATATTCAAGCCGTGATTTATTGGCAGAGTACCGCTGGCCAACAATGGAAGCTGCTGAAATTCACTCAATGAGCATGGAGTTCTTAGCTTGGCCATGGATTGATCAATTTTTCTTAGAAGATACAGAAAAATATAAATTTAGCCATTTAGCCGGCGCCGTTTCATTCCTGCCATACGGTGTTTTAGTTGATGAATTTCAACATGAAATTTATGCTAAACCTTCTATGACTCCCGAAGAAAGAAAACAAACCTGGAGAAGAATAGAGAAGAAGTATTTACCATTTAAAGATTATGGTGATGATCACTTTATGGAAAAGGGAACTTACTGGTATCGTCAAGGACATATTTTTGGTTCACCATTCTATTATATTGACTATACATTGGCTCAAGTATGTGCTTTCCAATATTGGAACTTACACCAACAAGATAGAGAAAAGGCTTTACAAAGCTATATTGATCTATGTCGTCTAGGTGGATCTAAGAGCTTTTTAGGTTTACTTGAAGCAGCCAATTTAAAGAATCCATTTAAAAAAGGCATTGTAAAGGAAATTATAAAACCAATCCGTACTTACTTGGATAATGTGGATGATATAAAATTATAATGAAATTAAAAGTAGTTCAGCTGTTAGTTCAAATATTAATTATTATCACTTATTTTTTTCCAATGTTTTATCCTGCGGAAAATGGAGATTCCATCAGCGGATTTAATGCGCTGTTTCATCCGGGCTTCATGATTTATGGTAATATTTTGATTATTTTTGTCTTGCTGTTAACAATCTATCGTCTTGTATATTCAAGCTTAAATCTTGTTATTCCGACTAAAATAAAAAAAATGGAAGACTTAACAACAGGACTTATTATTATCCAGATGATTGCTGCGATTCTAATGGTTACGCTTTTAGGTTTGAGACTTGATTGGATGGGAATGGTATTAATTGGATTAGTTGCAGGCAGTGTATTTTTAGAATATAAAGGTAAAAATGCATAATAAAAGCGGGGTTAATTTAATCCCGCTTTTACTTCTTTTTAAGGAATTTATGAATTTCAGCAGCTGCCTGCATTCCATCATAAACAGCTTTTGCTATTTGTAGTGGCCCACCAATTACATCACCCGCAGCAAATAAACCAGGGATGTTTGTTTGGTAAGTAGAATCAACAACGACATCGTTTTTTTCCGTTATGATCCCTAATTTACTAGCAAAATTGGTTGTACTGGGTAATCCTACTGCAATAAAAATGCCATCAATATCATAATTATTCTCGCCAGTTGAAATCGATTCAACCTTATTTACACCATTGAAACTTACAATTGGGTCCAATACTACTTTATTAGGAACCGAGACTTCCAAAGGTTTTCCGTTTGTAAAAACAAAAATATCATCAGACAAATGATTTAAATAGTCTAACTCTTGTTTCATAAAAACACCAGCTCCAACAACTGCCAAACGTTTACCACGATAAAAGAAACCATCGCATTTAGCACACAAACTAATACCTTTTCCTAAAAACTTTTGGTAATTTTTAATTTTAACGGAAACTCTGTCACGTCCAGTTGCAAGTAAAACAACTTCCGTTTTGTAGGTGTTTTCTTGCGTAACAACAACAAAGCCACCCGCAACATCTTCATCAATTGAAAGAACCGCGTCATGCACTAAATCAACGCCTAAATACTCGGCTTGTTTAAGTCCGTTTTCAATCAATTCATTCCCTGAAATAGGCTTATCAAAGCCATAATAGTTTTCAATCAGAAGTTTTGGATACTTACTCAAAGTACCATAATCCTTACCGATCACAAGCGGATCTAATCCAGCTCTTTTCAAGTAGATTGCAGCACTAATGCCAGCTGGACCATAACCAACAATGATTACCTTGCTCATAAGTCAAGTGCTAGTTTCAAAGTTTCCTTCGATTGTACGCCAACCAAAACCTCGGAAATTTCTCCGTTTTTAAAAACCATTAAAGTTGGGATACTCATAACTTGGTAACGGTTAGCTAATTCAATTTCTTCATCAACGTTAATTTTACCAATTACAGCCATGCCATCAACATCAAATGCTAAATCTTCCAGGATCGGTGCAACTCTTCGACAAGGAGCGCACCAAGAAGCCCAAAAATCAACCAATACCGGCTGTTCATTTTTTAATACAATGTCATCAAAATTCTTAATAGTTAGTTCATGAATCATCATTTTCACCTCAGTTCCATTCCATTATAATGAAAACCATTTTAATTTGCCACAAAAATACAATAAATCATTTTTTTGCTGATTTATTTCAATACCGGTATTTTCAATACATAACAAGGCACTATTTACCTTCATATATGATATAATATTAAAGTACGAAATGAAGGTGACAGAAGATGATAAAAGTAGAAAATTTAAGCTTTTCCTATAACGGACAAGAAGAAGCTTTAACTAATATTAGCCTGAACATCAAAAAAGGATCATGGGTTTCAATTATTGGCCACAATGGCTCCGGAAAATCAACCCTGGCAAAACTTCTGGTTAAGTTATTGACGGCTCAAAACGGATCAATTTACTATGACGATGTTTTATTGACAGATAAAACAGTTAAAGATATTAGAAAAAAAGTAGGTATCGTTTTTCAAAATCCCGATAATCAGTTTGTCGGTGTGACCGTTAGACACGATATCGCTTTTGGTTTAGAAAATCAATGTGTGCCGACTGAACAGATGCAGGAAAAAGTATTAGAATACGCAAAGCTTGTCAATATGGAAGAGTTTTTGGCAAAAGAACCCCATAATTTATCGGGCGGACAAAAACAAAGAGTCGCGATTGCCGGGGCATTAGCGATGGAACAGGAAATACTGATTTTGGATGAAGCGACCTCAATGTTAGATCCAGAAGGAACAAAAGACATTGTCGCTCTTATCAAAAAACTGAACAAAGAATACAATAAAACCATAATTACAATCACGCATGACTTGTCTTTCGCATCAATGAGCGATGAATTGATTGTCTTAAAAGAAGGAAAAGTAATTTTAAAAGGCACTCCAAGTGAAGTGTTTGAATCAGTTGAAATACTTCAATCATCGAACTTAGAATTACCATTTGAAGTAAAGTTGTATCATGAATTAAAAAAAGATCCTAATGTGGATCCCAAAATAGTGGAGGCATTATGGGAATTCAATTCAATCGCGTAAGTCACGCCTATAAGGGATTAAAAACACAATATCGAGCTTTAAAAGACATTAGCCTTCAGATTGAAAAGGAAGGTGAGTTTGTTGCTATCTGCGGTCATACGGGTTCTGGTAAGTCAACCTTAGTTCAGCATATGAATGCACTTCTTTTACCAACCGAGGGAGAAGCTATTGTCTTTGATCAAAAATTACCACCCAAAAAAGGGGAGAAAATAAATTTCCTAAGACAAAAAGTTGGTCTTGTTTTTCAATTTCCTGAATATCAATTGTTTGAAGAAACAATTTTAAAAGATATCATGTTTGGTCCGAAAAACTTTAAGGATACCGAAAAAGAAGCGGAAGAAAAAGCAAAAAGAGCTGCTTCGATTGTAGGAATTGATGAATCATTGTATGAAAAATCACCATTTAGAATTAGCGGTGGGCAAATGCGAAGAGTTGCAGTTGCCGGCATTTTGGCAATGGAGCCAGCCATTTTAGTTTTAGATGAGCCAACAAGAGGGCTTGATCCAAAAGGCCGCAATGATTTTATGAATATTTTCAAACAGATTCATGAAGAACAAAACAAAAGCATCGTTATAATAACCCACGATATGGACTTAATTGCCGAATATGCTAAACGGGTTATTGTTTTAAATGAAGGGAAAGTCGTTTATGACGGGAAAAAAGAAGATCTTTTCAAACATGAAAATTTTGTCTCTTTTCACTTAGAACTGCCAACACCATTAAGGATTATTAAATATTTAGAACAAAAGCTTAACAAAACGCTTCCTCCGCAGTATGACTATGCTTCCCTGTTAAAGCAACTACAGGAGGAAAAACATGAATAATATTACAATTGGTCAATATATTCCGACGAATTCATGGCTTCATCGCATTGATCCAAGAATTAAAATAATCGCCTTAGTTATTTTATTAGCAACTGTGTTTATCGTTCCACTATCATCAGATTTACTGTCAATCATCACAATATCATCTTTAATGATAGGAGCGTTTGTTTTAACAATATCTGCTAAGATTCCAATTGGAAAGGTTTTAAGAGGCCTTAGACCAATTGTCTTCTTACTAACATTTACGTTTTTCATTCAACTGCTTTATACAGACAGCAGTGTACCACCATTGTTTGGTCCGTTTAGAATGTCCGTTTCAGTAGTAAGCGTCTTGGCAATCCTAATCTTTTTGGTCTTCTATCATTGGTCCAAAAAATACGTTAAATTTAGAATGCTGTATTTTGTTTTAGCTGTCCTTGTTTTCTTTTTCATTCAAGCAGTATCACCGGTGTTTTTAGAAATATTTTCCTATCAATTACCAATTCACGAAGAAGGACTCTTACGATCAGCATTCATTTTCCTAAGAATCGTTTCAATTATTGTCTTTACATCTTTATTAACATTTACAACTATGACAACTGAACTTAACTATGGAATTGAATCATTGTTAAAACCACTTAAAATTATTCGATTTCCAGTTGATATGATCGCAATGATGCTGTCTTTAACTTTAAGATATATTCCAACACTACTGCAAGAAACAGAGAAAATTATGAAAGCTCAAGCATCTAGAGGTGTTGATTTTAAGGAAAGCAAGACAAAAGATAAAGTCATTCAAATTGTGTCATTATTAATTCCGATCTTTGTAATCTCGTTTAAAAGAGCAGAAGATTTAGGCAACGCAATGGAAGTAAGAGGTTATGTAATTGGTGACAAGCGAACAAAAATTGATGTTTATCACGTTGGACTAGCTGATTATCTTACTTTGTTAGCTAGTGTTATAATATTAGTGGGGACAATAATGTTAAGGAGTTACCTATGAAATATGTAGCTAAGGTTGCATATGACGGTACAGACTATCACGGTTTTCAAGCACAACCAAATGTGAAAACGGTCCAAGGGATGATTGAACGCGGTTTTCGCTTAATGACTCAGACAGATATTAAAATTCATGCTTCAGGTAGAACAGACAGTGGAGTTCATGCAAAAGGACAAGTATTTCATTTTGATAGCAACCTAGATTTAACAGAAGAGACATGGGTTAAGGGTGTTAATCGCAGGCTACCACTAGATATTCGCATTATCTCAATTAAAAAAGCCAAAAAAGGTTTTCACGCAAGACATTCAGCTAAGGCGAAAACATACGAATATATAATCGCAAAACAACCAAGTACACCATTTAGCCAAAGACACGAGGTCTATATTGAAAACTTCAAAATTGAACCAGTTAAAAACGCTGTTTCACTTTTACAAGGAACACACGACTTTAGGGGTTTTTGTAAATACGTTAAGGATAAACCGACAGTTAAAACAATTTATTCAGTCAAAATCAAGGAAACAAAGAAACACTATAAAATAATTTTTCACGGCAACAGTTTCTTAAAATATATGGTTCGTTCAATCGTTGGAACATTAATTGACATTGGCAAGGGATTGAAGAATGAAACAATAATTACAAAAATTTTAACTACTCAAGACCGGTTATTAGCAAGCAAGACAGCTGAAGCAAGAGGTTTGTTTTTAGTCAAAGTTGAGTATTGACAAAAGGAGAGCACAGATATGTTCATAACATTTGAAGGTGGAGAAGGAACAGGAAAAACGACAGTAATAAAACTTGTTGAACAAAGACTAGGTAAAGAATATCAACTTATTTCAACCAGAGAACCAGGTGGTTCTTTTGTTGCTGAAGCAATCCGCGATATTATTCTTAATCCCCGCTATGAAAATGTCACTCCCTATACTGAAGCATTATTATTGGCGGCTTCAAGAGTACAACATTTAGACGAAGTTATTGTTCCTGCTTTAAAAAGGGGTCAAATCGTCTTGTGCGACCGTTATATCGATAGTTCACTTGCATATCAAGGGTATGCTAGAAAACTGGGTTATGACTTCATTTTAAGCATTAATCAGTATGCATTAAAGCACATGCCTGACGTTACATTTTATATTGATTTAGATCCAATAATCGGGATTCAAAGAATCTCATCACGAAAAAAATATGATCGCCTTGATCAAGAATCAGCATATTTTCACGCTGAAGTAAGAACGGGGTATTCGGAATTAGCAAAGATGTATCCAAAACGAATTGTTGTTGTTGACGGAACGATGACAATTGAAGAAATCGTTGATTATATTGTGTTTGAAATTAAAAAACGCCTATGAAAAACGCTAGACAGTTTTTTATTCGTGCAATTGAGAAAAAAAGAGTCGCACACCTCTATTTAGTTCATGGCCCCAAGGGCAGTGGAAAAGAAGAGTTGGTTTTAGACATCGCCTATCAAATGATGAAAAAAGACAACGTTGAAAATGAAGTACTAAGACAGCAAATCATTGAAAAAAGACACGTCAACTTAGTATTTATTGAACCGGACGGTTTAAGCATCAAGAAAGAGCAAATCTTATTATTACAACAAGAATTTTCCAAAACCACCTTAACAGAAGGCCCAAGAGTGTATATTGTTAAAGGCGTAGAGAAAATGACTCAAAGTGCCGCTAATAGTTTACTCAAATTTATGGAGGAACCGATTGGCAAAAATGTTTTTGGTTTTTTATTGACCGAAGACAGAGAAGCGGTTATTAGAACAATTATATCAAGAAGCCAATTAGTTCAATTGCAAGGCATTGGCGAAAAAGAGCTTGAAAATCAATTGCTTGAAGCAAGTATCAATCCCATCTATGCTGCACTTTTACCTTATTTAACAAAAAATGTTGATGAAGCAATTGCGTTAGCAAACAACCCATCATTCAAGGAATTGATTGATGTCCTTATAGCATTTACAGAAACATGGCACGATACCCAAACCTCGCTTGTTTTGTTTTTTGCAAAAAACAAACAGGTTTTGATCTTAGATCGAACGATGTTTCAATATTTTTTAGAATTATTGGTTTTATATTTTTTAGATATTGTTCATTATAAAATTCACCAGGAATTAACATTTACCTTATTTAAGGAATCGATGCAGAAGGCTAGCAATGCCGTTGAGATTAAACAGATTAACGAAATAATTCATATCGTTCAAGAGTTAATAATGAGACAAACCTTTTATATTAACATCGATCTTGCCTTAGACGAGTTAGCTTTTGAAGTTGAAAAAAGGAGATAATTATGCAGGTTGCACTTGTTCAATTTAAAGAAGTAGGAAAAAAATATTATTTCTCTTTCGCTTCGTTTCCTTTAGTGGGACGCGAGCTTGTTGTTGTCGAAACAGTAAGGGGAATTGAAATAGGTAAAGTATATTTGATTAAAGAAATTGAAGAAAGCGAGTTAACAAACGAGTTAAAACCAATTATTCGGATCGCTACGGAAGAAGATATAAACAAGAGTTTAGAAAATGAAAAGCTAGAACCGGAAGTTGTAGAAACAACGAAAGAACTAGCTGTTAAAAATGAGCTTGAAATGAAAGTATTAGGGGCAGAGTATACACTTGATCGCAAAAAACTCTTGATTTATTTTGAAGCGGAAAGTAGAATTGACTTTCGTAACCTAGTTAAAGACTTAAGCGAAGTTTATCATACAAGAATCGAATTAAGACAGGTTGGACCAAGAGATGCGGCGAAAATGATCGGCGGGATTGGGCCATGTGGTTTAATTTTATGTTGTTCAACCTTTATTGGTGAATTTGATACGGTCTCAATTAAGATGGCGAAAAATCAAAACATTTCTTTGAATCCACAAAAAATATCAGGAGCCTGTGGTAAGCTTTTATGCTGCATTAAATATGAAGATGATGTTTATACGGAATTGAAAGAAACATTGCCGGAGCTTAACGAAACAGTCAAAACCGAAAAAGGCAATGCCAGAGTTATCGATGTAAACATCCTAAGTCGGAAAGTAAAAGTCAAGTTTGCGGAAGAGGATACAATTGAATGGCTTAGTGTTGATCAACTTAATACTGGTGCATAAAATGGAGAAAACCATTTTAGGAGAAAAAATAGTATTAAAGCAAGAAAACAATAAATTCAATTTAGATACATTGTTATTATTGTCGTTTATTAAAATACCATTAACAGCTAAAAAAGTAGTTGACATAGGGACCGGCAATGGCTCTATGATGATCTATTTAAGTGCCCAAACAAAAGCAAAGCTAATCGGAATTGAGATTCAAAAAGACCGTTGTTTTGAGGCACTTGAAAATATCAGATTAAATAAGCTTGAAGAGCAAGTAACGTGTTTAAATGAAGATGTAAATAAAGTAACTTTGCATAATGTCGATGTTGTTATCGCTAATCCACCGTTTTTTGAATTAACAGCAAAAACAAAGATTAGTAAATCACCATCAGAGCAAATAGGTCGCTTTGAAACACACCTCACCTTAGAGCAGTTGATTGCTAGAGCAGCAACCTTTTTAAAAAACAAAGGCCAGTTTTATTTCATTCATCGACCTGAAAGGATAACTGAAATTTTATTGCTGCTAGAAAAACATAAAATGAATGTAAAACGGATTCAATATGTGCACCCCTACCTTGATCAGGAAGCAAAGCATGTTTTGATTATGGCAACAAAAAATGGAGCATTTAATTCAATCGTTGAAAAACCGTTTATTTTATACCAAGAAAAACAAAAAATGACACAACAGTTGTCAGCACTTTACGGAGGTAAAAATGTTACTTAATTTTTTGACCAGAAAGGAAAAACTAAAGTTTTTAGACCTAGCACTGCATGTTGTTTCAGTTGATGGCAGCCCAAGCGAGATTGAGCAACGTCTTTTGAATATGCTGCTGGCAGAAGTTGGTGATGAAATTGTTAAGGAATATCAATTCTCATTATCCAAAAGCAGAGATGAAACGCTAAACTATTTTATCAAGGCTTCAAAGACGGTTCGAAATATTGTTTACCTAAATTTGCTACACACTACAATGTGGGATGATTTTTATAATACGCTCGAGCATTTTTTGCTCGAAGAAATAAGAGAGAAGTTTGAAATTAGCGAACAAAAGAAAAAACAATTGATGCGTCTGGTCTATAACGAAAGAGATTTAAGAGAAAGAGCAAAAAGGGTAGTTTTCCATTGATGCAAAAAAGCTTTCAAACGAAGAAACCAACCCTCTATTTGGTTTCAACACCAATTGGCAATCTAAAAGATATCACTTATCGGGCAATCGAGACGTTAAAATCGGTTGACCTTGTTTATGCCGAAGATACAAGAACATCAGCTAAATTGTTTTCCCAATACGAAATAACAGTTCCGCTTTTTAGTTATCATGATCACAATAAAGAGCAGCAAACCGAATTGATCCTAGAACAGTTAGCAGCAAATAAGAATATCGCCCTGATTAGTGATGCAGGTACACCAGGGATCAGTGATCCTGGCTATGAGATTATTTTAAAAGCGATTGAGCATAACTTTCATGTTGTCGCAATCCCCGGGGCTAACGCAATCTTAACAGCATTACTACCATCGGGAATCCTACTTCAACCATTTACCTTTATTGGTTTCTTGCCGAGAAAAAAAATGCAAGCAGCTGAGCTGCTGAATACATTTACACAAAGAAAAGAAACATTGATTATTTATGAATCACCACAAAGAATCAAAGAGACAACGGAACTCTTATATAAAACACTTGGAAATAGAAAGGTAACTTATGCTAGAGAACTAACCAAACTCTATGAAACATATTTTAGAACCAATTTAAAGGATGCTTTAGAAATAGAGCATAACCCAAAGGGTGAATATGTAATTGTTGTTGAGGGAACAACGGCAATAACTGAATTTAACATATCCTTAGAAGAACATCTTATTTTATACATAAAACAAGGTTTAACCGAAAAGGAAGCAATGCGGAAAGTCGCAAAAGACCGCAATCTTAGTAAAAATGAGCTTTATCAACACTTTAAGATACAAAAATAGTTGCATATATTGACAAAATTAGTTAAGATATAAGCAACTAAATAGGCAATGAGAAAGAGAGTAATCAAGTCACAATGAGAAAAGAGAGTTCGTGGGTGGTGTAAACGAACCATTTGCTTGATGAACATGACTTTTGAGCTTTTTGGTCGATAGGTAGATCAAAACGTCTGTCCGCGTTAAGGATTTGAGTGCTGGATATATCCAGAACTAAGGTGGTACCGCGATCATAATCGTCCTTAGATTTTTTTTAAGGACGTTTTTCTATAAATAAGGAGAAAAAAGGATGAAAAAATATTACTTAACAACCGCAATCGCATATAGTTCAGCCCTACCTCATGTGGGAAATGTCTATGAGATTATTTTAGCTGACGCTATCGCCCGCTTTAAGCGACTAGAAGGCTATGATGTCTTTTTTCAGACCGGAACCGATGAACATGGCCAAAAGATTGAAGCACAAGCAGTCAGTCAGAAGATGAGTCCACAAGAATATGTTGACTATGTTTCGGGCGAAATAAAACGTATCTATGATTCGGTTGATATCAAATATGATCAGTTTGTGCGCACAACCGATGCAAGACACGTTAAAGCTGTTCAACAGATTTTTAAAAAACTATACGAAAAAGGCGATATTTATCTAGGTAAATATGAAGGTTGGTATTCGGTTGCTGACGAATCTTTTATCTTTGAGAAAGATATTGTTGATGGGAAAGGTCCAAGCGGTGATGAATTGGTTTGGACAAGCGAAGAAGCTTATTTTTTAAAGTTAAGCAAGTATCAGGATCGCTTAGTTAAGCATATTAAAGAAAATCCAGCCTTTATTCAGCCTGAATCAAGAAAGAATGAAATGCTTCAAAATTTCTTATCAGAACCACTACCTGACTTAAGCATTTCCAGAACATCCTTTAAATGGGGCATTCCTGTTGATTTCGCACCAGGACACATCGTTTATGTTTGGGTTGATGCATTAAGCAATTATATAACCGGTCTAGATTATATGCCAGAAGCTGATCAACAGGCAAAAATGTTTAAAAAATGGTGGCCTGCTGATGTTCACTTGATCGGAAAAGACATTTTAAGGTTCCACACAATTTATTGGATCATTATTTTAATGTCGTTAGATTTAGAACTACCCAAGCAAGTCTTCGGACATCCTTGGATTTTGTTTAATAAAGGTAAAATGAGTAAATCGACTGGTAATGTAATGTATATTGATGAATTAATCGAATTGTTTGGTGTTGATTTGATTCGTTATTATGTCTTACATGAAATACCTTATGCACAAGATGGAAATATTACTTATGAACTGTTGATCGAACGAAACAACAGTGATTTAGCAAACACAATCGGCAACTTAGTAAACAGAACGATTGGTATGGTTCATAAATACCGTGATGGTAAAGTGAAAAAGCAGGACCTAGGTAATCCCTTTGAATTAAACTTAAAGCAAATGGCAGAAGAAGCCTTGCCAAAAATGATCAGACAAATGGATTCATTAAAAGTAGCGAGCGCCTTAGAGGAAGTTCTTATTTTGGCCCGTGCTGCAAATAAATACATCGATATTTCTCAACCTTGGGTTTTGTTCAAACAACCAGAACAGGATAAACAAGATCTTTTGGACCACGTTCTTTATCATCTATTGGAAACAATTAGATATATTGCCGTTTTACTGCAACCGTTTGTCCCAAATACCGCCAGTAGAATCGCAAAGCAAATCAAAGAAGAGAATTTAACCTTTGAATCATTAAAAATATTTGGTCAGTTTCAAGCGAAAACACTGGATAAACCAGAGGTTCTATTTGAACGCTATGACATGGAGAAAAAAATAGAGGAGATAATCAAGAAGACATGACGAAATTCAAAAACTTAATTTCAAACGGTAATTTTAAGCAAAACATCCTTCCTGAGGTCAAACGTTTTTTTGCTGTCATCTTTTTTACGACTGTCTATGGTGTTGGTGTTTCATGGTTTTTGGAAGCTTCAGTGGTCCCTCTTTATACAGCGGGAGTTCCCGGTATTGCCCAAATAGTTCGTGACTTTTTATTCATTCGCTTACAAGTCGACTTAGGCCAAGCTTTTCAAGACAACTTCATGGGAATCGTCATCTTGTTATTAAACGTACCAATTATGTTTGTCGCCTGGTTTGGTGTTTCCAAGAAGTTTGCAATCTATACCATGATTTCTGTTCTAGTCCAAGCGCTAATTCTGGGCTGGATTCCACCAATCAATTTAGGTCTTGGTTCAGAAGAACATGTCTTGACCGCAGTTTTTTTAGGTGGTGTCTTAAGCGGAATTGGTGGTGGAGGGACATTAAAATATGGGACATCAACCGGCGGTTTTGATGCACTTTCACAATACTTTTCGCTAAAGAAAGGAAAAACAGTTGGCTTTTTCTTAACAATTTTAAACCTCTCGATCGCTTTATTGGGAGCACTTATCCTAGGAGGAGTAGAGCTTCCTAACGGGGCTATCTTTGGCTTTGGTTTGATTACTTCATATACTGTAATAAGAATTATCATTACATCAATGACAACCGATTTGGTTCATACGGCATATCAATACATCTCAATTGATATTATTACTGACACGCCCAAAACATTAGTCGATGAAATATTGGTTAACTTTGTTAGAGGTGTTACCTTGATGAAAGTCGAAGGCGCATATTCGCAACACAATAAGACGCTCATTTATCTAGTGATAACAGTTCACGAGTTAAATCCGTTGTTAGAATTGATTCAAGCAAATGACCCCAAAGCGTTTGTTATCACAAGACCGGTTCGAAATGTTTTCGGGAATTTTATTAAAAGAAGAATTGTTTAACATAAAAGCACAATTACCTATTTACAGTCAGATAAATATTTGCTATACTTAAATAGTATTCAATACATCGTATAATAGGCCTAATGTGGTGGCCAAGTTTCTACCGAGAGTCCGTGAAATTCTCGACTACGATATGAGAACAGCCTTTTTTATGTTTTCGTAAGTAGAAACCACAAAACAATGTGGTTTTTTATTTTTCAAAACGACGATTGAATGCAAAATATAAAAAGGAGATTAGAATGAAAAGACTAGGTGAATTCTTCAGGTTTGAAGAACGCAAGACGAATTTTCGTCAAGAAATTTTAGGTGGACTTGTTACATTTTTAGCAATGTCTTACATTTTGTTTGTTAATCCAACAATGATTAGTAATGCAGGTATTCCTTTAGGTGGAGCATTTATCGCTACCGCGTTAGGTGCAGCAATTGCTACAGTGATCATGGCATTTACTGCCAACTATCCTGTTGCGTTAGCTCCAGGGATGGGCGTAAACGCATTCTTTACTTACACGATTGTTCTAGGGATTGGTTATACATGGCAGGAAGCATTAGCAGCTTCCTTCATTGGCGGATTGATTTTTGTTTCAATTACTTTTACACCATTAAGAAGAAAACTAATTGAAGCTATTCCCCCAAGCTTAAAAGCAGCAATCGGTGCAGGTATCGGGTTCTTTATTGCCTTTGTCGGACTTCAAAATGCAGGCATTATTGTTCCAGACCCAGTGGTCTCTGTTAAGCTAGGGAATTTATTGGATCCAGGTGTTCTTGTTGCATTATTTGGGATTGTGTTAATCATTGTTCTGTTTAATCTAAGAGGCAAACTAAATCGCTTTGCGTTTGTTTTGGCAATTGTAGGAACAGCAATTCTTTATGCAGTGTTAAGTTTATTTGGTGTCTTCCCAGCAGTTGTTTTAAATAGCTATAGCGACCTAGGAACATTTAAAGAAACTTTCGGTGGGTTTGCGCAAGGGTTTGGTTCTTTCTTTAAAGATACAACACTATCAAATGGTGAAATTTTCACCTCTGGTGCTAAGTTAGCAACCCTTCCAATCATTATTTTTGCGTTATTGTTTGTTGATATTTTTGATACAGCAGGAACTTTAGTGGCTGTTTCTAAATCAGCCGGGTTGCAAAAAGAAGATGGTTCAATCGAAAAACTTGATCGCGCTTTGTTTGCTGATGCTGTTGGTACCTTAATCTCTTCAACATTAGGAACACCAGAAATTACTTCATATGTTGAATCTGCTACAGGGGTTGAAGCCGGTGCGAGAACTGGTTTCTCAAATCTTGTTGTTGGTGCCTTGTTCATTCTTTCGATTGTTCTTTATCCTGTGATGGCAATCTTTAGTGTCTTTCCTGTAACTGCAATGGCATTAATTTTGGTTGGTGTCTTAATGGCTGGTCAAATTGCTGAGATTGATTGGTCAGATAAAGCACTCGCAATTGCCAGTTTTTTAACAATCATTATGATGGTTTTGACTTATTCAGTGGCTGATGGTATTGCGTTTGGATTTATCAGTTTCTCAATTGCTAAATTAGCTCAAGGAAAAGGCAAGGAAATTCATCCATTGATTTATATTTTCTCAATATTGTTTGCAGTTTATTTTGTTCTTTATTCAAAAGATTTCAGTCTTTTTTCGGTCTTTATTTAAAGAATATAAAGAGTAGTTTTAAAAAAGCTAAAAAGCATCCCAACTAGTCATTTGGGATGCTTCTTAATTTTTAATTTTAATGAAAATGCTTAACTTTTCTTATTTTTAACGAAAACTTTTTCTAGCAAGTTAAATAATAGGTTTAACAAAATACCACCAAAAGCCGCTACACCAATACCAGGTAAAATGAATGTTTCGGTAATATAAATGCTACTTGTTCCTAAACCAACAATACCGATGAATGCCATAACTGCAATGACTTTAGGATCAAAGACATTTACTTTCTTTTCAATCATTAAGGCAATACCCTGAACAGCGATTGCACCAAATAAATATAATGAGACGCCTTGGACAACGGGCTTTGTAACAATCAAGCTTAAGTCACCAATATTTAATATCTCTAATAATAGACCAACAAGAACTGCAAGAATTCCAGTAATCATAAAGACATATGATGAGAAGTTTTTCGTAATTGCAGAAGCGGAAATGTTTTCACCGTAGTTTGTTCCGGCTGGACCGCCCAAGACAACTGCAACAATATCACCAACACCATCACCAATCAAGTTATTATCTAATTCATCTTTAATATTGTAGTGAGTATTAGAATTTTTTTGTTCGGCTAACTCGTTAACATATAAATCAATTTGATTAACGTGTGCAGCACTCTCGGGGATTGTTGCAAAAGCAATTGGGAAAATAGCCAAAACTGCAACACCAATTAAAGCTGGTTGTGTAAACGCAGCCGGAATCGTGTTCCACGGCATTACATCCAATATTTTGATTGTACTTGCTGTTTTTAAGGCTTCAAAATAAGTTTGATAACCACCGGCATTAGCTGAGAAGGGAACCCAAAGCAAGTAAGAAAAGATAATACCAATTCCAAGACCCAGCAAAATGGGTAATTGGCTAATGAAGCCCTTTCTTAAAACAACTGTAATTATTGTCACTGATAGGAATGTAACCATCGCGATTAATACCGATAGCCAATCAACGGAAGTGTTGATAAGGTTGCCACTGACTGGATCACTTTGTAACATTAAGATATTGCTTATTGTATTTCCTGCTAAAGCCAAACCAATAATCATCGCGATCATACCAGTAATATGTCCCGGTAAAATCTTATCAATTTTATCTTTACCATAGTACTTAATCAAAATTCCTGCTGTAATTGACATCAAACCAGAAATGATAGATGCAATAATAATGGTTCCTAAAATTGCAATGTTATCGGTAATGTGATTTAAAGTTGCATAAGTGACAACAATACTAACAGCTGGGATGTAGGAGAAACTTGATCCATAATAAAGCGGAATTCTCATTCTTGTAATCAATAGGAAACAAATAGTTGCGAATCCGCTTGCGAATATTGCGGCCGGAATACTGTAAATAACGACACCATTTAAGTTCATAATGATCGCTGCTAATACGGTAGCTGGTAGCATTACTAAAAACTGTTGAAGTGCAAATGTCAACGACTTCAATAAACTTGGCTTTTCATTTGGTAAATAACCAACACTCTTTTCTTTTTCTTGCATACAAAAGCTCCTTTTTCTTTTTTTGCATGGCCATTTTTCATCAAAAAAGGCACCAAATGGCGCCTTTAATCGTGTAGGTATGAAGTAATTCATTGTTACCTTGTTATGCTCACGGGCACGACTTAAAGGACCAATACTGTAGGTAGTATAACACGAATTTACAAAAAAACAAGACATAAAATGGTAAAAAAGTTATAATGATAATGGTGGTGATGGTATGAAGGAAATTATGAACAGCGAACAATTAAGCAGAACACTTAAAAGAATGACCCATGAGATAATCGAAAAGAACATCGATTTGGCCAATATTGTTTTAGTCGGGATTTTGAACAAGGGCTTACCGGTTGCAAAAAAAATAGCAGAAAACATAAAAGCATTTGAAAATATGGATATACCTGTCTATGGATTAGACATTACTGATTATCGTGATGATCATCAGAATAAGACAGAAAGTAAAACCAAACAGGAGTTAATAGTTCATGAAAAAACTGTAGTTTTAGTTGATGACGTATTATATACTGGTAGAAGTGCAAGAGCAGCAATGGATGCGCTAAATGATTATGGTCGTCCCAATAAAATCGAATTAGCAATTATCGTAGATAGAGGGCATCGAGAGCTCCCGATTAGAGCAGATTATGTCGGCAAAAATATTCCTACAAACAGAAAAGAAAAAGTAATTGTTGATTTAGAAAAAAAGATCGTTTTCTTAACTTGAGTAAAAGGATAATGAAGAGGCAAAATTTTTTGGTGAGTATCACAAGCTGAATGAATTCGTTTCAAAAATAATCAAGAGTTCGCATTATTTTTCACCTTTTTGAAGGATTTCTCATGAATAGGACATGTACGCTCGACTATGTTTATCCTAGATGATATACAATTAAACAAGATGGAGGTGTAATGTATGAAAAAGTATGATTATATTGCAAATATTGTGTTAAAGGTGTTGAATTTGGGACTAATTGTCTGAGCAATTGTTCCAGTTTGTTTGGGAGTTAGCTCCCTAAAGAGCAATTTTAGAATATATGCTGATACAGAGGTTTCAGTTATTATTCTTATTGCAGTAAATTCTTTAGCTTCAATATTAAAAAGAAATAAAAAATATGAGAAAAACGACTAAAAATTTTATTTTAAATAAAGGTCAAACAGTACTTAAATAAAAACGCCATATCATAGTTTTATAAGGCGTTTTTGCTGACATAAGGTTCAGCATAAGAAACAGACGGCGTTTCTTGTTGCGTCGTTTATTTTTCATAAAGAAAATCGGACAGATACCAATTATTAATTATGTATACCAGTTATTACTTATTAATACACAAAAATATTGTTGCCAAACCGAAAAACAGTTAAAGTTTGTTGACAATTACGGGTAGATATAGTATCATATCATAGGTACATTGAAATAAAAAAAGATTTTCCACAGGAGCCCTTATTTCAAAAACAGAATATAAGGAGAAATATCATTATGAAAACATTCATGGCAAACGCACAAACGATTGAACGCAAATGGTTTGTTGTCGATGCAGAAAACAAGACTTTAGGACGCTTAGCAACCGAAGTCGCATCCGTCTTAAAAGGTAAACATAAACCAACCTACACACCTCATGTAGATAATGGTGATTATGTTGTCGTTGTTAATGCGGAAAAAATTAAATTAACCGGAAAAAAATGGGATCAAAAGAAATATTATAGCCATAGTGGCTATTCAGGTGGTTTAAAAGAAACAGCAGCAAAAGAAGTTATGGCTAGATTCCCAACGAGAATGGTTGAAAAAGCAATAATTGGTATGCTGCCACATACTACACTTGGTCGTCAAATGGCAAAAAAACTATTTGTGTATGCAGGTCCAGATCATGTTCATCATGCACAAAAACCAGAAAGATTGGAGGTATAATCCATGGCAAAAGAGAAGGTACAATATTTTGGTACAGGACGTCGTAAAAGCTCTGTAGCCCGCGTTATTCTTTCCAATGGCAAAGGAACATTTACAATTAATGGTCGTTCATTTGAAGATTATATTCCGTCACCAGCAACCCGCTTAGACGTTACACAACCACTTGTTTTAACAGAAAGTGAAGGCAAGTATGATATTACTGTTAACGTTCATGGTGGTGGCATTACTGGACAAGCTGGAGCGATCCGTTTAGGGATTACCCGTGCTTTACTGGAAATTAATCCGGAACTACGTTCGATTTTAAAACCAGCTGGTATGATTACAAGAGATCCGCGCGCGAAAGAAAGAAAGAAATATGGCTTGAAGAAAGCTCGTCGTGCACCACAATTTTCAAAACGTTAATCGAGAAGGACAGTTGTCCTTTTCTTTTTCTATGATATAATATTTAGTAAAACTAGATACTACATTGTAAAGGAATAGATGATGAAAATACAAATCATTGGCCATTCTGGCAGCGGAAAATCTACATTTGCAAAAAACCTTCAGGCACACTATTTAGTGCCTATTTTGCACATTGATAAAATCTTTTTCAATCCAAATTGGAAAAAAAGAGATCCCAGTGTAGTCGAAAGCGAAATTAGAGCTTTTATGAAACAAAACGATAGCTGGATTATTGACGGAAAGTATCGCAAGATTGCCTTAGAAAGATATGATGAAGCAGATCAAATCTTCTTTCTTGATTTTAATCGATTTACCTGTCTTTATCGTGCGATTAAACGAAGAGTAAAATACAATAGGCAAGTTCGAGATACGGTTGCTGATGGGTGTCGGGAAAGAATTAGTCCGGATTTTTTATGGTGGATTATTTACAGGGGTCGTTCAAGAGTTGAACGCAGATTTTATAAGGATGTTATCAAAAAATACCAGGATAAAACAGTCATTTTAAAAAACCAAAAACAAGTTGATGCTTATTTAAAAACACACAATATAAAAAATAATGTGAAGTAAGAAAATCGCTGGATGAATCATTGTTTATTTCAAAGCTTTATCGTATAATGAAAAGGCATATAGGGAAGTGAAATTATGAAAAAAGTACGTGTGCGTTATGCGCCTAGTCCAACTGGAATATTGCATATCGGAAACGCCAGAACTGCTCTGTTTAACTATGTTTACGCCAAGCATTTTGGTGGAGATTTTATTATCAGAATCGAAGACACTGATACATTGAGAAACATTGAAGGTGGGGAAGAGTCCCAGCTTCATTCTTTAAGTTGGTTGGGCATAAAATGGGACGAAGGCCCAGATATTGGCGGAAGCCATGGACCTTACCGCCAATTAGAGCGATTAGATTTATATATACATTACGCCAACATCCTATTGGAAAAAGGGTTTGCTTATAAAGAGTATCGTGAAAACACCGACCAATATGCAATTCGCTTTAAAGTGCCGAAAAATGTCACATATACCTTTTCTGACATAGTTAGGGGCGAGCTTACTTTCCAAAGTAAAGAAGTTGAAGACTGGATCATTATTAAAGAAAATGGAATTCCAACTTATAATTTTGCGGTTGTAATTGATGACCATTTGATGAATATCACTCATATTTTACGCGGGGAAGAACATATTACAAACACACCCAAACAGATGATGGTTTACCAAGCCTTTAATTGGAAAATACCTACCTTTGGTCATATGACAATTATTGTCAACGAGCAAAAGAAAAAACTAAGCAAAAGAGACCAAAATGTTATTCAGTTTATTGAAGAGTATGAAAAACGAGGTTATTTACCAGAAGCTATATTCAACTTTGTTACATTATTGGGGTGGTCACCAAAAACAAATGAAGAGATTTTATCCCCGAAAGAAATTATCGATTCATTTGATCCAAACAGATTATCAAAATCGCCAGCTATGTTTGATCGTGAGAAGTTAGCCTATATTAATTCTCGTTATATTAAGATGCTTAAAGTTGAAGAATTAGCAGAATTAGCAAAGTCATACTTTGTCAATGCAAACATCGAAATTGAAAGCGACCAATGGCTTTATAGCATTGTTTCGCTACTACAAGACCGTTTGACAAACATCGCTGAAATAGTCGACTTGTATCACGCATTTTTCCACGATGACTTTAGACTAACAGATGAAGTTATAGAGGTATTAAGGGAATTTAATAGTTTACCTATTCTAAAAATATTTCAGCAGCATTTAAGCAATAATGATTTTGAAGCGGAAACGCTAGAACAAGCAATAAAGCAAACCGGAATTGATGCGGCAGTAAAAGGCAAACCGCTGTTTATGAGCATTAGAATTGCGACAACATCAGAAATGCATGGACCAAGCTTACCGGCATCGTTGGCTTTATTAGGGAAAGAACGTGTTTTAGAGCGTATTACTCAAACCATTCAACTTCTTAGAGGTGAAAAATAATGAAAAAAATATTAATGGGATTAACGATATTGTTAACGATGTTATTAGCAGCATGTAGTAAAAACGAAATTACTGCCAAAGCGATAATCATTTTAGATTCAGATAAAGCAACTTTAACCGCGCTTTATTTTGACGTTGAAATTGTTGACGCCAAAAATCAGATAACAGGAAAAAAAGAAGCTAGACTATATTATAAAGACGGAAGACTTGTTCCTAACAAGGTATTAAGCATTGAAGAAAATAGTTTTTCTAGTAGCTTTGCTGGATTGACCGAAGCAACCGAATATACACTGCATATTTACGCTACAATTGGAAGAAGAATGATTTCAATTGGTTCAATTGAAGCGAAGACTAGAAGTTCAGAGATTATTGAGATTGAAACGGTTGAACAGTTTTTAAACATGACAATGGATTATCGAGCTGACTATGAATTAATGAATCCGCTAGACTTTACCGGTGTTGAGTTTAAAACAATTTTCAATTTAAGTTCACAGCCATTTCAAGGAACATTTAACGGAAACAATCATACACTATCAAATATTAAATTTTCAAGCATTACTTCCGCAACAAGTGTATTTGGTTTTGTTTCAACCGGAAAGATCAAAGATTTAAACATTGAAAATTTCCAAGTTGGTACAGCTGAAGAACCACTTTCAACACAAACTCAATCACGAGTAGCAGTTGTTGCAAGTCGTGTTTCGGCAAGCGATGGGCTGATTTCCAATGTTCATATTAAAGATAGCGAAATTCATTACAGCTCATCAAGTAGTCTGACGACAACATTTGCAGTTCAAATTGGTATGATTGCTGGTGAAATATCGGGAACAGTTGAAGACGTTACAGTTGAAAATGGTGTAATCTCATTTGAAAGTAAAAGACAGGGACGCACGCTAATCGGTGGTGCAATTGGAAAACTATCTGATCAGGGAACGATTAAAAGAGTCAGTGTTGATGTTGATATTACCTTCAAGCTTAATAGTACCGCAACAGCGAGAGAAAATTATACAGCCTTAATCGGCGGTATTGTCGGCGACTCTGCAAGCGGTCGTATTAGAGGAATAGAAGATGTTGTTCAAATCGGTAATATTGATATTGCAGAACTCAACTATAACACCAGAGAAGGAACTTCAGAAAGAACCTATTCACTTTTTGTTGGCGGAATTGCGGGTCAAAGTATAACACAAATCAAAAATGCAATTTTTGCCGGAAACATTGATTTTAATCATGAAGAAAGTGAACATGATGATGAAAAAATCATTAAAAAGTTCTATATTGGCGGGTTAGTGGGTTTTTATAACTCGAATCGCACAATCGAAGGTGCTTTAAGGTTTGGCAGCGACAAAACAATTATAATCAATGATGATAGTGTAAATTCAAGCTACTCACAGACAATAGCGAGAAAAACGGGAACGATTTCTCATCAAGTCGCAGTTTATGTTGAAGAACACCTTTTATTCAACGGTGATTCAAAAGCAGATGACGATTTAGTTGATGTAATTGACAATATTGATTTATTTTTTACATCAGACTGGATTAAAGAAGAATTTGACAAAATCAAGAACTAATTAACTTAAAATGGTATCTTCGGATATCATTTTTTTCACAAAAACAGCTTTAAAAGCATGTTATAATAAAGGTATTAGGAATGGGGTGGGATTATGAAAGTATCAAAAACACAGTTTATTAACTTAACTAGATGCAATCGGTTTGCGGCATTGAATGAAACTTATCGCAACAAGGAAAAAAGTGTGATTGCTTTTACTGACGACCCAGAATTAAATGACTTGATCAGCGAAGAAACAAGGGCTAGAAAAAAGGCACTTATTGGTGAAATGTTTGATGAAGCAGATAACGACTTGATTGCTGTTGCAAATGAGCAGATGGAAACAATGATGCCATATTATCAAGAAATTGAGCAAATAGCCGGACGCCTTATTGAAAAGAGATACCCAGGCAAAATTGTTTACGATGCAGAAACATATAAGCAAAAGCGTTTCTCATATGAAAGGAAAGGGTTTCATTTCTATTGTTTCCTGGATGGTTATCAAGAAGATGAAGATACAATAAGAATTTTCGAAGTAAAGGCCACGACGACCACTAAATTTTTTGATTTAGAGTATAAACACGATGAATATGGCAAAAAAAGCATTTTTTCAATATCGCCAGAAGGAAATCTTATTTTAGATGAAACAAATACCGAAGTTAATGATCATTATTGGAAAAAAAGAAGAAAATTAAAAGAAAAAATAGGCGATACCGGTCGGTATGTCTATGATATTGCTTATCAGGCACTTGTCTTACGCCATGCTTTAAAAACAAAGAAAAAAGTCAAGTATTATCTAGCTGTTTTAAATAGCGAATATGTTTATGACGGTAAACAGGATGAGACAGGAAAACCCCTTTATAAAGATGATATCATCAAATTTATAGATGTCACTCCAGTTGTACTGGAAATGGTTGATCAGTTGGAAAAAGACCAGGATACTGTTATTAGGAATTTAAACACAATGAATGCAGATGCAGTACCACTTGGCAAACATTGCCAACGAAAAGATGTACGGCAATGTATGTTTTATAACATTTGCTATAGCAAACTTGAGCAAAACAATAATCCTTTTATCTATTTAACGCCACAGACAAAATTCATGAATGACGATGAAGATAAATTGACTGCATATGATTTAGTCAATCAAGGCTATCTTAAAGCAACCGACGTTCCAACGAATTGGTTAATGCGAAAAGATCGAGAAATCCAGAAACAAACAATCTTGACAAACGAACCATATATTGATAAAAGTAAAATTGTTGATGGAATCAAGGAACTAAAATATCCAATTTATCATTTAGATTTTGAAACATTTCCTTGCCCACTTCCGAGATTTAAAGGGGAAAAACCATACGCACAATCTGTAATTCAATTTTCAATTCATATTGAAAAAGAACCAGGTGTTTGTGATTACACCAAAGACAACGTATCATTTTTGGCGGGGACACATGATGATCAAAGAAAAGAACTAGCCATGAAGCTAATTGAAACAATCAAAGATGATGGTGGATCGGTCTTGACCTTTAATCGCGGCTTTGAAAAAGGGGTAATAAAAAATCTAGCCCTAACTTTTCCAGAGTATGAAGAACAGCTATTAAAGATAGCTGATCGGTTATTTGATTTACTCCACTTATTAAGAGGAAATGGAGAATTTTATAAAAATCTAGGTTATGATGAAGCTGAGGCAAAACTCTTCAATTATTACCATAAGGATTTGGCGGGCTCATTTTCAATTAAAAAAGTATTGCCGGTATTTACTGATTTAAACTATAAAAGCTTAGTTGTTACTAATGGTGTTGATGCCATGATCACATATGCGAAATTTCCAATGATGACTAAGGAAGAGCATCAGGTAATGTATCAACATTTAATCGACTATTGTATGCTTGACACCTGGGCAATGCTGAAAATATTAGAGGGGTTAAAAGCGTTGGTTGAAGCTTAGGATTATTTCTTTATAAAGCCAAAATCGAAAAAAAATCACACGACTTGTCATTTTGGTCTTTTTTGACTATAATAAACAGTGAAAGGACATAGAAAACATGTTGAAAATATATAACTCATTAACAAGCAAAATAGAAGAATTCAAAACAATTAAACCCAACTATGTTTCGATGTATGTCTGTGGGCCGACCGTTTATGATGAGATTCATATTGGCAATGCACGTCCAGTCATTTTTTTCGATGTCATTAAGAGGTATTTGACCTTTAGAAATTATGAGGTTAAATATGTTTCTAACGTTACAGACGTTGATGACCGTATTGTTGAAAAAGCAATTGAACAAAAGCAAAGTGAAAAGAGGATTGCGGCGACCTATTTTAACAAATTTCTAGAAATTTCAGATATCATCGGCAGTGATCGTCCAGACTTAATGCCAAAAGCCACTGATTATGTTGATTCAATGATTGAATATATTGATAATTTGATTAAAAAAGGATACGCATATCAAACGGACTCAGGTGTTTATTTTCGTGTCCATAAAATTCCTGAATACGGAATGTTAAGCAAACAAAACATTGATGCCTTAAACGAAGGGGTCAGAATTGAGCTTGAACAGGAAAAGGAAGATCCAAGAGACTTCAATTTGTGGAAAAAGACAAAAATTGGTGTTCAATATAAAAGTCCATGGGGTGATGGAAGACCAGGATGGCATACTGAATGTGCTGTTATGAATCATGATGTCTTTGGTGAAAAAATTGATATTCATGGTGGCGGAACAGATTTAAAATTTCCTCACCATGAAAATGAAATTGCGCAATCAATCGCCCATGATGACCATCATTTGGCTAATTATTGGCTCCATGTTGGTCGCGTTGACGTTGACCAAGTCAAGATGAGCAAGTCATTAGGCAACAGTTTATTTGTAACGGATTTAGTCAAAACATATGATCCAATGGTTTTTCGTTTGTTTATCGTTAGCCATCATTATCGTCAACCAATCAACTATCATAGTCAATTAACAGAGCAATTTGCCAAAGAATATGATAAAATAAAACGTGCTATGATTAAGGCAAGTCTAGTTCTTAAATTAAGCAGTTTAAAACCAGAAGAACAAGATGACGAAATTATCAATAAAATGATTGCATTTATGGATGATGATTTCAATACACCCAATGTTATGACACTAGTCTATGAAATTGTCAAAAATATGAATAAAGAAACAGATGATCAAAGACTTAGCATTTTATTAAAAACAGTTCAGACAATCCTTGATATTTTAGGTGTTAAAGTTGATTTTGACGTTTCTGATGAAAGTGTTGAAATCTATCAAGGCTGGCAGGATGCCAGATTAAACAAAGATTTTGAAAAGGCAGATGGATTGAGACAAGAGCTTATTAAAAGAGGACTTATCTAATGAATGGAACGAATCTAGCTTATCTTGGTGATGCCTACTATGAATTAAGAATAAGGGAATACTTGATTCAAAAGAAGATAACCAATGCCAATAAATTGCATCAAAAAGCAATTACCTTCACTTCCGGCATTGCCCAAGCAGAGATTGTCCAATATTTTATTAAGAGCAATATCTTAACCGAAGAAGAACAGTTAATCTACAAAAAAGGCCGCAACGGAAGTTCGGCTGTTAAGAAAAACATAGACGGAAAAACATATCAAAGCGCTTCAGGATTTGAAGCGATTATCGGAGCCCTGTACTTCCAAGATAGAAACCGCGCAGATTGGTTAATTGATCAAGCAATCAAGTACTGCGAAGAGGTGAGAAAGCATGAACAAAACAATCGATGAAAAAATGAAAAATGAGAAGCTAAAAGAATTGCTCGATGACCACAAAAACGAAGATAAAGTAAGAAAACAAAAAGGACCTCAGACGATTATTAAGGAAGACTTATTAAGAATGCAAGGTGATCCTTTAAGTTTACATGCCCATTTGGATGACAATCAAACGGGTTCTTTTGACGTTAAGGATAAAGTAAGAAGCCGTGATGACATCGTTGTTGAAAGATACAATCCAGAAGTTGAAGAAGGTTTAACAACCGAAGAAGTTGAATTACGTGTAATGGCCGGTCTATCCAATATTAACGATACCGGAAGCAGTAAAAGTATTTCCAACATCATTTTTACAAATATTTTCACATTCTTTAACTTTTTAAATTTTGGGATTGCCGCCTGGTTGATTTCAGTAAGCGCGAAAGTATCAAACTTACTTTTTTTAGGAGTCGTCAGTGCCAATATTACAATTGGTATCATTCAAGAAATTAGAGCGAAAAAGACAATTGACAAATTATCATTGCTATCAGCTCCAACAGCCCATGTAATTAGGGATAAGGATGAAGTTGAGATTGCCGTTCAAGAGGTTGTTATCGATGATATTTTATTCTTAAGTTCAGGAAAGCAAATTCCAGCAGACGCAGTAATTCGTTCGGGCACAATTGAAGTCGATGAATCACTATTAACAGGTGAATCAGATCCGATTTTCAAGAAAAGTGGCGACACCCTTTATTCAGGAAGTTACGTGATTTCCGGTTCATGTTATGCTCAAAGTACAGCCATTGGTAAAAATATATACATTCAAAAATTAACAAATCAAGCAAAGAAATATAAAAAACCCGCTTCCGATTTATTAGGATCATTAAAAACAATCATTCGAATAGTTGGTGCATTAATCCTACCAATAGCAGCTATTCTCTTTTACCTAATGAGTACATATACAACATTGACTTATCCTGAAATAGTGCGAAGCACAGCAGGTGCGATGATTGGCATGATTCCCTCTGGTTTATTCTTACTAACAAGTATGGCACTAGCAGTAGGGGTTATTCGTTTAGCCCAAAACAACACCTTAGTTCAGGAACTTTACTGTATCGAGATGTTAGCTAGAGTTGATACTCTCTGTCTTGATAAAACAGGAACCATTACCGATGGAACAATGACTGTTAAAAGTATTATTGAATATAAAAATGAAACAAAACTAACCTTAAGAAACATTGTCTCAGCAATGCTAAATGCACAAAACGACCAAAATTTAACTTCAAGTGCACTTGAAGAACGGTTTGGCACAGCCAAAAGGATTAGACATAAATCATTGATTCCGTTTTCCAGCTCCAGAAAATTCAGTGCTGTTCAATTTGAGCGTTATGGAACATTCGCAATTGGTGCGCCTGAGTTTGTTTTAAAGGATGAATATCATCTTGTTGATAAAGAAGTTGATAAGCAATCACAAGAAGGCTATCGTGTCTTAGCAGTAGCATTTAGCAAAGAAGATATTATAGACAATAAGCTACCAAAAAATTTAGTGCCAATTGCGTTAATAATGATCGAAGACACAATTCGTCCAGACGCAATTGAAACGATTGAGTATTTTAAAACGAACAATGTTGATGTTAAAGTAATCTCTGGAGACAATCCACAAACTGTGGCTAGAATTTCACAGCGTGCGGGTATTGAGAATGCAGATAAGTTTATTAACCTTGACGGCTTGCCTGATAAAGACGTTGTTCGTGCGGCTGAGCGATATACGGTTTTTGGAAGAGTATCCCCACATCAGAAAAAGCTATTGATTGAATCAATGAAAAACAACGGTCGAACTGTCGCGATGACAGGAGATGGAGTAAACGATATTCTCGCTTTGAGAGAAGCGGACACATCGATTGCGATGGCGTCTGGGTCCGAAGCAGCCAGAAACGTTTCGCATTTAGTATTACTTGATTCAAACTTCAGTTCAATGCCAAAAGTAGTAAGTGAAGGTAGAAGAGTCATCAATAACGTTCAACGAGTATCAACACTCTTTTTGACAAAAACAATCTTCTCGTTTCTATTAGCAATAATGGCAATCGCACGACAAGGGGCATATCCAATTGAGCCATCACAACTTGTGTTAATCGATTATCTAGTAATTGGTATTCCTTCATTCTTCTTAGCGCTGGAACCAAACAATAAGCAGGTTAAGGGACGATTCCTTTGGAACATCCTAAAGGCAGCCTTGCCTGGAGCTTTAGTTGTAATGATTAACAGTTTGATTGTGTTTGCTTTCGCAGGAGCACTTAATATGGGTAAAACAGAAATCTCAACAATTATTGTCATTACGGCAACAGTTACATCTCTAACGGTGTTATATCGAGTTTCAACTCCGTTTAATAAAATGCGCAGAATCTTATTCCTGTTGATGGTGACAAGCTTTATTTTAGCAATCATCTTCATTCCACAGTTTTTCGACTTCGCACCATTTTATGCACAAGACTATTATCCTGTTACACCATTAACAGTTCCACAGATTTTATTGATTATCGCTATTGCCCAAGCAACCTATCCATTGATGTACGTAATGTCAAATTTATACCGGTGGATTAAATTGTTTATTAAAACAGTTTTAAATAAATTAGCGGATATGCAATAAATAAAAAAGGCGCACTGCGCCTTTTTAGTAAATTATTTTGGATTAAAATTCAGATTAAAAAGAAAAAAGAGCTGGAGGGATATAAGCATGATCATCTATGGAAAAAATGCAGTAAAAGAAGCAATTTTCGCTAAAAGACCGCTTTACCAGGTTTATATTGATGAAAATAGTCAAGACTCAGCCCTTTTGGCTTTTTTAGACGATAAAAAAATCAAATATCAAAAAAAGCCAAAAGGTTTCTTGAACAACTTGACTGATAACGCTGTTCATCAAGGAATTGTAGCAGATGTCAAACCTTATAGTTATAAAGGATTAGATGATGTTCTTGATTCAAACAAACAACAACGGTTTCTAGTCCTTGACGGCATCGAAGATCCACATAACTTAGGTGCGATAATGCGAACCGCAGAAGCAATTCAACTAGACGGGATTATTTTAAGCAAAAAAAGACAAGTTCCACTAAGTGGAACGGTTGCCAAAGTATCTTCTGGAGCAATTGAATATGTGGACCTAATTTTGGTTTCAAACATCAATCAAGCAATCCAAAAACTAAAAGATCATCATGTTTTGGTCGTAGGAACAGCTAAAGAAGCAGAAACACCTTATGATAGCTTAGATTTAAATCAATCAATCGCGATTGTGCTAGGCAATGAAGGTGAAGGAATGCGCGCTTTAGTCAAGAAAAATTGTGATGTCTTAGTCACAATCCCGATGTTTGGAAAAATCAATTCCCTAAACGTCAGTGTGGCCGCAGCATTATTAATGTATGCAGTTAAAAAATAGTGGTTTGGTTAAATGATTATGAACTGCTATATCTCATCCGTAGCGAAAATGATCACGTTGCCTTAAAATTCATGTTTCAAAAATACAAAAAATTTATTTGGAAACAAGTTCACTATATTAATCGCCGTCCAATTGAACAAGACGATTTGTTTCAGGAAGGACAGATGATGTTGTTAAAAGCGATTGATACATTTGATGAATCAAGAAGTAAAACCTTTATGCGTTATTTTGAGTTGATAATGCGCAGACATCTACAAAAGGTAAACCAAAAGATTCCGGCACTGATACTACATGAAAACTTAAATTTTTGTGATAATTATTATGTCCTGCCCGTCAATGAAGAAACGGAAGTTATTTTGATTTCTGATTTACAAAGGGAAATCTTTGAAGACTATTTTGTTAATCGAATGAGGATTAATGATATCGTAAAGAAAAGAGGATATTCAAGAAAAAAAGTATATAATACAATTTATCGAATACGTGAAACCAATAAAATTGTGTTATAATGTATAGATAGTTGACTAAGTCATTCTAAAGTGTTAAAATACATTTGCGAATGACCACAAAGGTGGTTTTTTAATGCGTGAAAAAATAATTTTAGTTTGTACTCAATGTTTGAGTCGAAACTACACAACAACAAAAAATAAAGGCACACAAAAAGACAGAATTGAATTAAACAAATTTTGTCCGAAATGCAACAAACATACACCGCATAAAGAAAGCAAATAGGAGGTTGTTTATATGGCAATCAAAGAAAAAAACAACGAACTACTTAAAAGTAAATTATTAGAAGTCATTAAAACTGAATACCGTTGGGAAAACTTACTGCTTGGATTTTTAGCAGTTATCTCAGCTGGTCTAGCATTAATGTTGATTATCGGAAACAGTTTGCTGTCATTTGATCCAAACACTTTTTTTGGACAAGGAAACAATGGTAAAATTTTTGCTTGGGTGCTTTTAATCATTTCTATTTTTGGTTTGGGATTAGTGATTTACCCATTCTTTTTACCAGCCGTTCCTGAAATCAAAAAAATCACATGGCCAGATAAGAAAAAGTTTATTGATAACAGTATTAGAACAGTCCTCTTCTTATTAATCATTACACTAATCATTCTCGTATTTGATATAATCATTTTACGATTAATTAGTATATTGCCTAATTAAGGAGAAAAAGATGAAGCAAGTAAGATGGTATATTATTCAAACTTATTCCGGGTATGAAAATGCTGTAAAAGATGACTTATTACGTCGGGTTGAAAGCATGGGAATGAGTGACTATATTTTTCGTGTTATCGTTCCTGAAGAAACAATTATCGAGAAAAAAGCTGACGGAAAAGAAAAAGAAAAGGTAAAACAGATTTTCCAAGGCTATGTCTTTGTGGAAATGATTGTTACAGACGAATCATGGTTTGTTGTAAGAAATACACCACGTGTTACAGGATTCTTAGGATCAAGTGGCGGCGGAACGAAGCCGGTTCCACTTGCAAAAGAGGAAATTGATGCAATCTTATTGAAAATCGGAATTATCAGTAAACCGGCTTATGATTATTTAGTCGGAAAGACTGTTGAAGTTTTATCAGGAAACTTTATAGGTCAAAAAGGGAATGTTGCTTCAGTTGATAATGATCAAGGAAAAGTCGTTGTTGAACTTGACTTCTTTGGTAGAGCAACGCCTACAGAATTAGATGTAAATGAAATTAAGGAAGTATAAAAAGCAAACAAGTTTATGACGAATTAGCCATAAACTTGTTATTTTTTTAAGTGCACAATAACGTTGAAGATTTATAAAACAGATGAGATAACAACCTTCTGATCTAACGGATCAACAAATTCAATATGGCTGTCTTTTTCTTTAAAAGGAATGCTTAAGTTTTTTAGCTTGTCAGTGATGTACTTTGTTTTTTCTGCCGGAACATAAAGAGTGTAACCAATAAGACCGACATCGCCATCTTTTCTCAAGGTTTTATTTCTATTCCAGATATTAGTGCCTAAGTGGTGATGATAGCCATTGTCGGATAAGAATAAAGCTGAACCACCATAACTTAATATGGGCTGAAAGCCTAGAGCATCACAGTAAAAATCTCTTGAAAGAGCAAGATCAGGCACGTGAAAGTGTAAGTGCCCCATAACGGCTTTTTTATCAAACTCAACATACGGTGTTTGTGGTAATTCACTTAAAACACCTTGAACATCCATTGCTATTGTATACATGTCAATAGCATCGTTTTTGATTGGCCAGACCGATTCATCTCTGTCAGCGTAGAGTTCAATCCCATTTCCGTCTGGATCATCTAGATAAAGAGCTTCACTGACACCGTGATCAGACGCACCTGTTAGAGGATATTTAGCATCAACAAGCCGTTTTATAACATGTGCCAGTTGTGATCTGCTCGACAGTAGAATAGCGTAATGATATAACCCTAAGGTGTGATTTTGTTGGGCATTTTGATCAGCAAATAAGTAAATTAACGGATCCACTTCATTGGCAGATAATATAGCCGTATTATCGGTTTTTTCTAAGATATAAAGTTTTAGGATGTCATGATAAAACGCTAAAGAGCGGTCAATATTTTTTACCTTTAGGGTGATATGTTTAAAATGCATTGTTTCTTTTGAATGATAGTTTTTCATGATAAAACCTCCACAATCATAGTCTATCATATTGTTTCGGATTCGAAATGTTTTTTGCAATATATATTAGCGATTTTGAAGTAATAACAATCTAAATCGCCGCAACATCAGTGGCTGCCTATTTCAAGTCTAAGTCTGTTTCTGTCTAGACTCGCTTTTTTGTCACTATAGAATATTCATGTAGTAAGTCAATCTTGAAAAGAAAGTCGTTTAGACGATTAAGGATTTTACAGTAAAAAAACTTTAGAAAAGGTTTTATTAGATATTTTCATCCAGTAAATGTTATTACACTTATAATGATTAAAGGTAATATTTTTACTTTTTGCAAAAAAGAGATAGCATAAGCAATTTTTAATTGACAAACGTTACTCTAAATGATAGAATGGTATCGCGTGTGAAAACACACCATAGTGGAAGAAGCAATTCATACCACATACTTATGTTAAGAAGGAGGTTGTGTAACATGGCAAAAAAAGTTGTAAGAGTAGTTAAATTACAAATTCCTGCAGGCAAAGCTAACCCAGCGCCACCAGTTGGTCCAGCATTAGGTCAAGCGCAAGTTAATATTCCCGCATTTTGTTCTCAATTTAACGAAGCAACGAAAGACCAAATGGGTTATGTTATACCAGTGATAATTTCGGTTTATGATGATCGTACATTCTCATTTGTAACAAAAACACCGCCCGCAAGTGACTTACTTAAGAAAGCAGCAAACATTAAATCTGGTTCAGGCAATTCTTTAAAAGAAAAGGTTGCTACAGTGACAAAAGCTCAAGTAAGAGAAATTGCAAAAATGAAGATGCCTGATTTAAATGCGTACGACGAAGAGGCTGCAATGAAAATCATTGAAGGCACTGCACGCAATATGGGTATCAACGTATCAGAATAATTTAGATGACTGTCTAAATTGTGGGAGGATATCCCGCTAGACCACATTTAGGAGGAAACCATGAAAAGAGGAAAGAAGTATTTAGAGGCAGCAAAACTTATTGATCGTACAAAAAAGTATGCTGTTGATGAGGCACTGGGCTTAGTCAAAAAAACCTCATTTGTCAAGTTTGATGCTACTGTTGAAGCAGCAATGCGTTTAAACATTGATCCCAGAAAAGCAGAACAAAACCTAAGAGGTGCAATTGTATTGCCACACGGAACCGGCAAAGTCTCTCGCGTTGTTGTTATCGCTCAAGGTGATAAAGCAAAAGAAGCTATAGAAGCTGGTGCAGACCATGTAGGCGATCAAGAATTAATTCAAAAAATTGCTGGTGGTTGGTTCGATTTCGATGTAATGGTGGCAACACCAGACATGATGGCTCAACTTGGTAAACTAGGACGTACTTTAGGACCAAAAGGCTTAATGCCAAATCCTAAAACAGGAACAGTAACTACCGATGTTGCAAGAGCTGTTAGTGAAATCAAAAACGGTAAAATCGAATATCGTGTTGATAAAGTCGGTAACATCCATGCACCGATTGGCCGTGTTTCATTCACTGAAGCACAGTTAAAAGATAACCTTAAAACGTTATATGAACAGTTGGTTAGAATCAAACCCGCAACTGTTAAAGGAACTTACATGAAGAGCATCACAGTCACTTCAAGTATGGCACCTGGCGTGAAAATTGATGAGGAATCATTAAAAGCTCGCGCATGATATAAAATAAAATCACTGCCAAAGACAGTAGGAGCTAAAAGCTTAATATCCTACCGAGGTGAAAACATTAACTTGTTCTCTCTTTTGTCTTTGCAGAAGAGAGTTTTATTTTCTTAGAAGGAGGCATTTATGCAAAGAGAAAGTATTAAACGTAAAGTAGAAGCTGTTGAAAATTTAACAGAAAAATTTAAAACAGCCGTAACTGTTGTTGCCTTCGATTATCCCGGCTTAACCGTAGAAAAATTCACGAAACTACGTGGCCAGTTAAGAGAAGCAGATTGCGAACTTAAAGTTTACAAAAACAACATTTCAAGACGTGCCTCGATTGCTGCTGGATATGATGCATTAGCCGATATGTTAGTTGGCGCTAATGCGATAGCAATCAGTTACGGTGATGTTGTTGCACCGGCAAAAATCGTATATGATTTTGCAAAAGAAAACAAAGTAGTAAAAATTAAAGCAGGTATCATTGAAGGAAAATTTGCTGACACAGTCGAAATCAACGCTTTAGCAACAATCCCATCAAGAGAAACATTGTTGACAATGCTTGCAGTTGGTATGTTAACACCATTACGCGAAGTTGCGATTGGGTTGAACATGATCAGCACACAAGAAAATTAATTTAGGAGGCATTTAAAATGGCAAAATTAACAAAAGAAGTTTTTATTGAAGCATTAAAAGAAATGACTTTACTAGAAATCAAAGATCTAGTTGACGGTTTAAAAGAAGAATTCGGTATTGATCCAACTGCAGTTGCAGCAGCACCTCAAGCAGGAGCGCAAGCTGAAGAAGCAGAAAAAACAGAATTCAACGTTATTCTTAAATCTTTCGGAACTAACAAAATCGCAGTTATCAAAATCGTTCGTGAAGCAACTGGCCTTGGCTTAGCAGACGCGAAAACATTAACAGAAACTCCTGATGCTGTTATTAAAGAAAACATTAAGAAGGAAGACGCTGAAGCATTAAAAACTGCATTATCTGATGCAGGTGCAACGGTTGAAATTAAGTAGTATTTAAGCAAGTGTACAAACCTGAGCCAGACTCGGGTTTTTTCACTGTTTTTGGAGTACGCATGAGTCACTATTTTATAAACGATCCCAATCTAAAGGATGACTATAGATATTACGATATACACTTAAAAGGTATATCTTTTCGCTTTTATACACAAAGCGGTGTTTTTAGTCAAAAAGGGTTGGATTTTGGGACCAAAACGTTACTTGAAAATATAATAATCCCCGATTCTGCTCAAACGATTATTGATGTTGGTTGTGGTTATGGACCGCTTGGAATCATTTTTGCAAAAGCAAATCCCAAGATTAAAGTAATTATGGTTGATGTTAATAAAAGGGCGCTCGAGTTAGCAAAACTAAATGCCAAAGAAAACAATGTTGATAACATTGATATAATCGAAAGCGATTTATTAAAACAAGTTCATACTAACGCAGATGTGATTATGACAAACCCACCAATAAGAACGGGCAAGCAAAATATCTTTAGGCTTTATGAAGAAAGCTATTCAAAATTAAATAGTGGTGGTTTCTTTTATTGTGTTATTCAAAAAAAGCAAGGTGCACCGTCAACTTTAAAGAAATTGCAAAGTCTATTTGTTGAAGCAGAAGTCATAAGAAGAGAAAAAGGGTACTGGGTTATATTAGCGAGAAAGTAAAGAGGCATTTGACATATAGTAAACTATATGATATTATAGTAAGATGCATAAGGATTGAGATTTTTTTAATTTTAATATAAATATAAAACAACGATTGGAGTGTGAAACATGGGATATCGTAACGTCAAATACGGCAAAAAGGCAGAAAGACGCAATTATTCAAATATGCGACATGACATTGATTTACCCAACCTCATAGAAATTCAGACTAAATCATTCAAGTGGTTTATTGATGAGGGATTAAAAGAGCTTTTAAAGGATGTCTCACCGATTGAGGGACATAATGGTGATTTGAAACTGTATTTTGAAGAATACTTCCTGTCTGAGCCAAAATACGATGTTCAAGAGTCAAAGCTTCGCGATGTAAACTACGCAAAGCAACTCTCAGCCCGTGTAAAACTGGAAAATGCTGTAACTGGAGAAGTCCGTGAAAGCACTGTTCAAATGTGTGAAATTCCATTTATGACACCGTCAGGAACGTTTGTTATTAATGGTGCTGAACGTGTGGTAGTATCACAAATTATTCGTTCTGCTGGTGCTTATTATAAAGAAGAGCACGATCCAAAGCTGAACATGAATAAATATACCGCACAAATTATTCCTACACGCGGTGCTTGGATTGAATATGAGTTGGGTTCAAAGAACGTCTTGTACGCTAAACTGGACCGCTCAAAGAAAATTCCATTGACAACATTGATGAGAGCGTTAGGTTTTTCGAAAAAGAAAAACATTCTAGATGTATTTGGTAAATCAAATTTGATTAACCAAACATTTGAAAAAGATGAAACGAAGAATAGCGATGAAGCTGTTATTGATTTATATTCAAAATTAAGACAAGGTGAAAAAGTTCCTGCTGATGCAGCAAGAGAGTTTATTCGTCTTCGTCTTTTTGAACGTCGTCGTTATGATTTAGCAACAGTTGGGCGCTATAAATTCAACAAAAAATTAGACGTTTTAGCAAGAGTGTTAAACACTTACACTGCGACTGATGTTATTAACCGTAAGACCGGCGAAGTCTTAGTACCAAAAGAAACAAAAATAACAAAAGATGTTATTAAGCTGTTGCGTCAATATCGCGAAGAAGCGTTATTAACAGAAGTGATCCGTAAAGAAGACTCACTTCAAAACGAGACAGCTGATGAGATTTTAGCTATTCGCGGTCCAGAAGGCGACGACAAACTTTATGCAAAAGAACATATCATTAATATTCGTACAGGCGAAAGTTTGGTTGCTAAAGGAACCGAGATTACTGATGAAGTGTTAACATTACTGCGTAAGAATCGTTATACACTTGATGAAAAAGTCATTAAGTTCTTTTTAACAGGCGACATCCACGAAAAAGAAAGAAATCGTGGTGCCGTTTTAGTTGAAATGCTAGAAGTAACTGTTAAAGATGAAGATACAGACAAAATATCAACAATCAAAGTAATCGGCAACGATC
>Ga0265293_10001436_pt1 | contig 51816 bp, 54 predicted proteins | sample Munlanlewell138R_FD_192505 | JGI IMG/M metagenome (GOLD analysis project Ga0265293, IMG submission 192505) | Leachate microbial communities from a municipal landfill in Southern Ontario, Canada - Leachate well 138R | ecosystem: Engineered > Solid waste > Landfill > Unclassified | place: Canada... | reverse complement strand
GCGCCCCACACGCGGCACCGCCTGCGCGAGGCTGTCCCCATCGGTCACACTCTCCGTACCCCCGGTCTCGGTCGGCGCCGTGTAGGTGACGTTGGACAGGTGGCCGGCCTTGGCCTCCATCTGCTCAGCCGCCTCGTTGACCTGCTCCGGCGACTGCACCCGGACATTCATGAGAATACGGGTGACATCATTGCGCACGCTGTCGAGCAGTTGCCCGAAAAGCGTGAAGGCCTCGCGCTTGTACTCCTGCTTGGGCTGCTTTTGCGCGTAACCGCGCAGGTGGATGCCCTGGCGCAGGTAGTCCAGCGCCGCGAGGTGGTCGCGCCATTGCGAGTCCAGCGTCTGCAGCAGCACCACGCGTTCGAACTGCGTGAAGTTCTCCTCGCCGACCTGTACCACCTTGGCGTCGAACACCTCCTTGGCCGCGGCCTGCACACGGCCAACGATGTCATCGACCTCGACGCTCTCGGCGGACGACACCCAGTCGACCAGCGGGACGTCGACCGACCACTCCTCGCGCAGCGTGCGCTCCAGCGCGGGCAGGTCCCACTGCTCCTCGACACTGCCTTCGGGCACGAACTGGTGCACCAGGTCTGCAAAGCAGCCGTCGCGCAGCGAGGTGATCTGCGCGCGCAAATCCTTGGCATCAAGAATGTCGTTGCGCTGCTGGTAGATGACCTTGCGCTGGTCATTGGCCACGTCGTCGTATTCGAGCAGCTGCTTGCGGATGTCAAAATTGCGCGCTTCGACCTTGCGCTGTGCGCTCTCGATGCTGCGGGTGACCATGCCGGCCTCGATGGCCTCGCCCTCGGGCATCTTCAGGCGCTCCATGATCGCCCGCACGCGGTCACCCGCGAAGATGCGCATCAGCTGGTCGTCCAGGCTCAGGTAGAAGCGCGAGGAACCCGGGTCGCCCTGGCGGCCCGAGCGACCGCGCAGCTGGTTGTCGATCCGGCGCGACTCGTGGCGCTCGGTCGCGATGATCCGCAGGCCGCCCAGCGCCTTGACCTTTTCATGGTCCTGCTGCCACTGCGCGCGCGCCGCGTCGATACGCGCCGCCTTCTGCGCTTCGTCCAGGCTCTCGTCGGCCTCGATCGCCGCAATCATCTTCTCGAGGTTGCCACCCAGCACGATGTCGGTACCACGTCCGGCCATGTTGGTGGCAATGGTGATCGCGCCAGAACGGCCCGCCTGCGCAATGATCTCGGCTTCACGGGCGTGCTGCTTGGCATTGAGCACCTCGTGCGGCAGGTTCTCGGCCTTGAGCAGCTGCGAGATGATCTCGGAGTTCTCGATCGAGGAGGTGCCCACCAGCACCGGCTGGCCCCGCTCGTGACACTCCCGGATGTCGGCAATGGCCGCCTTGTACTTTTCGGGCGTGGTCTTGTAGACGCGGTCCAGCTGATCCTGCCGCTGGCTCGGGCGGTTCGGGGGAATCACCACCGTCTCCAGCCCGTAGATCTCCTGGAATTCGTAGGCCTCGGTATCGGCCGTACCGGTCATGCCCGCGAGCTTGCCGTACAGGCGGAAATAGTTCTGGAAAGTGATCGAGGCCAGCGTCTGGTTCTCGGGCTGGATCCTCACACCCTCCTTGGCCTCGACCGCCTGGTGCAGACCGTCGCTCCAGCGGCGCCCCGACATCAGGCGGCCAGTGAACTCGTCGACGATGACGATCTCGCCGTTCTGGACCACGTAGTGCTGGTCACGGTGGTACAGATGATGCGCCTTGAGCGAGGTCACCAGATGGTGCAGCAGCGCAATGTTCGAGGGGTCGTACAGGGATGCGCCCTCGGGCAACAGACCCGCCTGGGCCAGCAGTTGCTCGGCCTTTTCGTGCCCCTGCTCCGTCATGTGCACGGTATGTGCCTTTTCATCGACGGTGAAATCACCCGGTTTGATGACACCTTCGCCCGTGCGCGGATCGGCTTCGCCCTCCTGGCGCACCAGGTGCGGCACCAGTTGCTTGATCGCCATATAGACGGGCGTCTGGTCCTCGGCCTGCCCACTGATGATCAGCGGCGTGCGCGCCTCGTCGATGAGGATCGAGTCCACCTCGTCGACGATCGCGTAGTTCAGCTGGCGCTGTACGCGATCGCCCGCCTCGTAGACCATGTTGTCGCGCAGGTAATCGAAGCCGTATTCGTTGTTGGTGCCGTAGGTGATGTCGGCGCCATAGGCCGCCTGCTTTTCCTCGCGCGACATCTGCGGCAGGTTGATGCCCACCGTCAGGCCCAGGAAGTTGTACAGGCGGCCCATCCACTGCGCGTCGCGCGTCGCCAGGTAGTCGTTGACCGTCACCACATGCACACCCTTGCCGGCCAGTGCGTTCAGGTACACCGGCAGCGTCGCTGTCAGCGTCTTGCCCTCGCCCGTGCGCATTTCGGCCACCTTGCCGTGGTGCAGCGCGATACCCCCGATCATCTGCACGTCGAAGTGGCGCATCTTCATGACGCGTTTGCTCGCCTCACGCACGACCGCAAACGCCTCGGGCAGCAAGGCATCCAGCGTCTCGCCCTGGGCCAGACGCTGGCGGAACTGCCCGGTATGAGCGGCCAGCTCCTCATCGGACAGCTTTTCGTACTTGGACTCCAGGCCATTGATGCGATCGACCGTCTTGCGGTAGGTCTTGAGCAAGCGGTCGTTGCGACTGCCAAAGATTTTGGTCAGAAAGTTCGTGGCCATACGATTGGGACCATTGGCGCCGCGATGCGGTCACCTTTGGCCGGAGGGAAAATGGGGATTCGGGCGATCAGACGCCTGTCGGCCAGGCCAGATGGGACCGGCCGGCACGCGCAGGCGCCACGTGCAAGAGCAAACAGGGATTCTACAGAGGAGCCCTGTCGCAGCGACGCGTCAGCGTGCAGGCGGTGCCTGGCGGGGTGGCAGCAAAGCCGCCACATTCTCGCCGGCATTCAGGAAGCGCTTCGGATCCTGGGGTACGCCAGCCACCCACACCTCGAAGTGCAGATGGGGCCCGGTCGACCGACCGGTCGAGCCGACGTCTGCGATGTGCTGGCCACGCTTGACCAGATCACCCTTTTTCACCACCACCCGCGACGCGTGGGCATAGCGTGTGATGAGGCTGTTGCCATGGTCGATTTCGACCATGTTGCCGTACGCCGGATGGCGTTCCTGCACCACCACCACGCCGCCCGCTGCCGCCAGGATGGGAGTGCCTGTATGGGCCGGAAAATCCAGCCCCGTATGCAAGGCCGTCCGCCCGGTGATGGGATCGATCCGGAAACCGAAGGGTGAGCCGATGCTGCTGTCGTTCACCGGGACCTGGGTCGGCACCATGCTGCGCCGGATCTTCTGATCGAACAACCTGGATTCGACCGCCGTCAACCAGTCGAAGCCCATGCCCGATGCCTCATCCAGGCGGTCCAGCGTGGCCTGGAATTCCTCCGGTGTCAGCGGGCGCGAGGCAACCAGGGCGCCACCGGATGCCGGCGGCACACGGAACTCGGCCGGATCCAGCCCGGCCATACCCGCCACCCGCTCGCCCAGGGACTCGATCTGGACCATGCGTGCCTGCATTTCGCCCACCTTGCGGGCCATGGCGTCCAGGTTTTCACGCATGTACAGCTTGTTGGCGTCGACCTCGCCCTGCGTGACCAGGCGCGCCATCGACCCGAAACCGGGCCACCCCTGGCGCACGCCCTCGAGAAATACCCAGTGATAGGTGGCCACGGCGCCCAGCATCAGCAGACAGGACCCGGCCAGCGCCATAAGCACCAGTTTCACCCCATTGAGGTGAAGGGCGCGGCTCTTCGCCAGCCAAGCGTCCGTGATAATGATGTGCACGCCCTCAATCCTTCCATCCGAGACCCGATGTTACCCGCAACCGGGTAACCACCACGCCCATGAACCCTGTCATTCGCCGCCAGATGCTGTGGTCGCTGGAACAGGCTGCTGGCGAGGCACCACCGCTGGCCGCTCTTCAGGAACGGATTCGCGCCTCCAGCGCCTGCCTTCAGGCCGTCAAACCCCTGCTCCCCCCCCCACTTCGCGCATCGATCCAGGCCGGTCCGCTGCAGGACGGAGACTGGTGCCTGCTGGTGGCGTCGGCTGCGGTTTCAACCAAGCTGCGGCAACTGGTTCCCACGATGATCCGGGAACTCAATCAAAAAGGGTACCAGATTACGAGCATCAGACTCAAGATCCAAACGCCCGGACGATGAACGGTGCCGCTGGCCGCTGATATATGAATGGTGCCGCTTGTCTGACTCGAACAGACGACCTATCGCTTACAAGGCGAGTGCTCTACCAACTGAGCTAAAGCGGCACGGGCCTGGATTCTACTTGACGCGCTTGAGTGCCGGACGAGGCCCTTTGGGGCCGCCTGGTTCCGGGCTGCCATCGCCACCGGTGCCCTGCGCCAGCGACTCCTCCGTGGGCACGGCGCGCAGTTGCGGACCACGCTGTGCCGGGGGAGCCTCTCCGTCGGCGCCGCCGGACTCGCCGGGAAGCGCCGCCCCGGCATCCGCCTCGGACACCTGCGGCTCGGGCGGCGGAAAAGCCATCCCCTGCCCGTTCTCCCGCGCATAGATGGCCAGGACATGCGTGACCGGCACCAGAATTTCCCGCGCCACGCCGCCGAATCTGGCCTTGAATTCGATCCAGTCGTTGCCGATGTGCAGACCACTGGTGGCATCGTGGCTGACGTTGAGCACGATTTCGCCGTTGTTGACGAACTCCATGGGCACCTGCACCGACCGGTCGACATGCACCGCCATATACGGCGAAAAACCGTTGTCGGTGCACCACTCGTGCATGGCCCGGATCAGGTAGGGCCGCGTGGAGGGCAGGGCTTGTTCGTTCGTGTTGTTCATGCCGGCAGGGGCTTACCACCAGGACCGTCGGCCCCGGGTGCAAGCGAGTCGCTTATTTGCGCATCACTTTTTCGGACGGGGTCAGGGCCTCAATGTAGGCCGGCCGGGAGAAGATGCGCTCGGCATACTTGAGGAGCGGCGCTGCGTTCTTGCTCAGCTCGATGCCGTAGTAGTCCAGGCGCCAGAGCAGCGGCGCGATGGCCACGTCGAGCATGGAGAAATTGTCACCCAGCATGAACTTGTTCTTGAGGAACACCGGGGCCAGCTGGGTCAGTCGGTCGCGGATATGAGCGCGCGCCTTCTCCAGGGCCTTGTCATTGCCCTTGGCCGTGCGGCTTTCCAGCACGGACACGTGGGTGAACAGTTCCTTTTCGAAGTTGAGCAGGAACAGGCGCACGCGTGCACGGTCCACCGGATCGCCAGGCATCAGCTGCGGATGCGGGAACCGCTCGTCAATGTACTCGTTGATGATGTTGGACTCGTACAGAATCAGGTCGCGCTCAACCAGTATCGGCACCTGGCCATACGGGTTCATCACGCTGATATCTTCCGGTTTGTTGTACAGGTCCACATCCCGGATCTCGAAGTCCATGCCCTTCTCGAACAGGACGAAACGGCAGCGGTGGGAGTAGGGACAGGTGGTGCCGGAATACAGGACCATCATGAGAAGCGCTCCTTAATGCAAAAAACAGTGGCGGATCTGCCACCGGGGTGGCATCGACCCGACCACTGCGCAGGCCGGCACCCCGGGGCACCAGCGAATCGAATACCTGCTTACTTGACGTCTTTCCAGAACGCCACGTTCAAACGCCAGGCCACAAGCGTGAAGGCAGCCAGGAACAGCATCACCCAGACACCCAGACGGACGCGGCTGTTCTGGGCCGGTTCACCCATCCATTGCAGGTAGGCGACGAGGTCACCCACATTTTGATCGAACTCGGCCTTGGACATGGCGCCGGGCTTGACTTGCTCCCAGCCCTTGAAGACGTCGGTTTCGTGGCCATGGCTGTCCACCTTCTGCATGACGGGCCTCTGCTCGCCCTGCCACTGCCACAGCGGATTGGGCATGCCGACGTTCGGGAACACCAGGTTGTTCCACCCCGTGGGCTTGGTCTCGTCACGGTAGTAGGTGCGCAAGAAGGTGTAAAGGTAATCCGCACCGCTGTAACCATGACCGGCCCTGGAGCGGGCGATCACACTCAGGTCGGGCGGGTTGGCCCCGAACCAGTCCTTGGCCTGCTTCGGGTCGATGGCTGCCTTCATGGTGTCACCGATCTTGTCGGTCGTGAAGGTCAGGTTTTCGGCGATCTGCTTGTCGGTCAGGCCGATGTCGCGCAGCCGGTTGAAGCGCATGAAGGCCGCCGAGTGGCAGCTCAGACAGTAGTTGACGAAGATCTTGGCACCATTTTGCAGCGCCGCGATGTCGTTGGTCCGGTTGGGCGCTTTCTCGATCGGGAAGCTGCCACCGGCCGCCTGAGCGGTACCAATCAGGCCCAGGGCGAGTGCAAAACCCAGAAGCATCTTTTTCATGGGGTGTTTCTCCACTTGCGGGTTCTTGACTCAGTGAGGCTTGAAAATGACACGGGCAGGCACGGGCCTGGGCTCACCCAGACGCGACCACCACGGCATCAGCAGGAAGAACCCGAAGTAGAACAGGGTGCCCACCTGAGACACACGCTCGCCGACCGGCGAAGGCGGTTGCACGCCCAGATAGCCCAGGATCAGGAAGTTGATCACGAACACCAGGTACAGCCATTTGTTCCAGCTCGGACGGTAGCGGATCGACTTGACCGGGCTGTGGTCCAGCCAGGGCAGGAAGAACAGGATGATCACGGCACCGCCCATCACCACCACACCCCAGAACTTGGCGTCGATGCCGGGAATGCCGATGAAGGAGAAGCCGCCAAACACCGCCAGCGCCACCAGCGCCGCCACCGAGATGCCGGCCTTGGTCATCAGCGACATCCGGCCCTTGATCCAGACGAACAGCACGGTCAGGACGGTGATGACCGAGACCACGAGCATCATCTCGGTGGTGATGGCACGCAGCATCGAGTAGAACGGCGTGAAGTACCAGACCGGAGCGATGTGCAGCGGCGTCACCAGCGGATCGGCGGGGATGAAGTTGTTGTACTCGAGGAAGTAGCCACCGAACTCGGGTGCGAAGAACACGATGGCCGAGAACACCATCAGGAACACGCTCACACCGAAGATGTCATGCACCGTGTAATAGGGGTGGAAGGGCACACCGTCGGCAGGCGCATCCTTGGACCAGCGGTTGCCTTTGGGGCCCGCCTTGATCTCGACGCCATCGGGATTGTTCGAGCCCACGTCGTGCAACGCCAGCAGGTGCGCCACCACCAGGCCCAGCAGCACCAGAGGAACGGCGATCACATGGAAGCTGAAGAAGCGGTTCAGGGTAGCGTCACCCACCACGTAGTCGCCGCGGATCAGGATGGCCAGATCGGGACCGACAAAGGGAATGGCGGAGAACAGGTTGACGATCACCTGGGCGCCCCAGTAGGACATCTGGCCCCAGGGCAGCAGGTAGCCCATGAAGGCCTCGGCCATCAGGCACAGGAAGATCGCGCAACCGAAGATCCAGACCAGTTCACGCGGCTTGCGGTACGAGCCGTAGATGAGGCCGCGGTACATGTGCAGGTACACGACGATGAAGAACGCCGAGGCCCCCGTGGAGTGCATGTAGCGGATCAGCCAGCCCCATGGCACGTCGCGCATGATGTACTCAACCGAGGCGAAAGCCGTGTTCGCGTCTGGCTTGTAGTGCATCACCAGGAAGATGCCGGTGACGATCTGGATCACCAGCACCAGCAGCGCCAGCGAGCCGAAGATGTACCAGAAGTTGAAGTTCTTCGGAGCGTAGTACTCCGACATGTGAACCCGGTAGGCCGCGAACGCGGTCGGAAACCGGTTCTCGAACCAGTTCATGACCTTCTGGCCAGTGGGAGCATCGGGGGGAAGTTCTTTGAATTCAGCCATGTCAGCCTCTTGTGGTCGCAATGCGCAGGCGGCGCATCAGGCCTGTTTTTCTTCGCCAATGAGCAACACCGTGTCCGACACGTAGTAGTGCGGCGGCACCTCCAGGTTGTCCGGCGCTGGCTTGTTCTTGAACACGCGCCCGGCCAGATCGAAGGTGGAGCCGTGGCAGGCGCACAGATAGCCGCCTTGCCAGTCGTCCGGCAGCGAAGGTTGCGGACCGGGTGAGAACTTGTCGCCAGGCGAGCAGCCCAGATGGGTGCAGATGCCCACGCCCACGAAAACCTCGGGCTTGATCGAGCGGTGGCGGTTCTTCGCATACTCGGGAGTCGGGTAGGCCTTGCGCTCGGAGTTGGGGTCGGCCAGCTCGCCTTCGATCTTTTCGAGTGCGGCCAGCTGCTCCGGTGTGCGCTTCATGATCCACACCGGTTTGCCGCGCCACTCGACCACGACTTTCTCGCCGGGCTGGATGGCTGAAATGTCGACCTCCACCGCCGCGCCGGCCGCCTTGGCCCGCTCCGAAGGTTGGAAGGTGCTCACAAAAGGCACGGCAACGGCTGCGGCGCCCACGCCACCCATGGCGCAGGACGTGATCAGCCAGGTCCGACGACTGTTATCGACAGTCGAATCGACGGTTGCTTCACTCATGGGGATCTTTCAAGGTCGTTTCGAAACAGACACAAGGGTCAACCCGGCATTGTACCGGAGGCATGACCCGGCTCCGGTGCTTGCCGGGGCGCAGTGCTTGGCCAATGACCGAATGGACCATCCCGCGATCTTGCGGGCCCTTTCACTCTCCGGACCACCACAGCCTCTGCGGCATGCCACACTGCGGCTTTCGGCAGCAGAATGTCGATCACACTCGGGACCACCGGGGATCGAATCATCAATAAACAGGAGCTATTTATATGGGCATGATGCAAGAGTTCAAGGAATTTGCCGTCAAGGGCAACGTCATCGATCTGGCGGTCGGCGTCATCATTGGCGGCGCGTTTGGCAAGATCGTCGGCTCGCTGGTGGACGATGTGATCATGCCCTTGGTGGGCCTGGTGTTCGGCAAGCTGGACTTCTCCAACCTGTTCATCGCGCTGGGCGCGGTCCCCGAGGGCACGCCCCGCACCCTGGCCGCCGTGCGCGAGGCGGGCGTACCCGTGCTGGCCTACGGCAGCTTCGTCTCGGTGGCGCTGAACTTCCTGATCCTGGCCTTCGTGATCTTCATCATGATCAAGCAGATCAACCGCTTCCGCCGCGAAGAGCCCGCTGCGCCAGCCGAGCCGCCGGCCACCCCCGAGGATGTGCTGCTGCTGCGCGAAATCCGCGACAGCCTGCGCAAGTAAGTCGGACCGACGCGCCGCCGGCTCAGGCGGCCGTCATTTCCATCGCCGCGTCCCACGCGGCAATGAGACTGGACGGGTCGGCCCGGCCTGTACCCGCGAGATCGAAGGCGGTCCCGTGATCGGGACTGGTCCGCACGAAAGGCAGGCCCAATGTGGTGTTGACACCGCCATCCAGCCCCAGCAGCTTCACCGGGATCAGCCCCTGGTCGTGGTACATCGCGATCACGACATCGAACTGCCCCTGGCGCGCCCGCATGAAGACAGTGTCCGGTGGATGCGGGCCGGACACGTCCATGCCCATTTGCTGTGCCCGCGCCACGGCTGGCGCGATGATCTCGATCTCTTCGCGGCCGAACAGTCCACCCTCGCCCGCATGGGGATTGAGGCCCGCCACCGCGATCCGGGGGCGGCGCCCCTCGATCCGCAGGCTCCGGTCGGTGATCTGCAGGGTCTGCCACACCTCCTCGATGCTGAGCATGTCGATGGCCCGGCGCAGCGCGACGTGGATCGTCACGAGCACCGTCCTCAGCCCGGGGCAACTCAGCATCATGCGCACCGGCACCTCGTCCGCCACGCGACCGAGGTGTTCGGCCGCCAGGGCCTGCAGGAACTCGGTGTGACCGGGAAAACCGATGCCGGCGGCGGCCAGCGCCTCCTTGTGGATGGGAGCGGTCACCACGGCCTGCCCGGCGCCCGCCAGCACCTGCCGCGCCGCCAGCTCGATGGCGTCGGCCGCCATCCGGCCGGCGTCCGCGCTGACCTGCCCGATCGATGGCAGCGGGCGCGGATCACCGGCCTGCCACACCGCCAGCGAACCTGGCTTGCACGTGCCATCCCAGGCGCGCAAAGGCGGCAGCGGCAGGGGCGACTGGCCCGCGAGCCGCTCCCGCGCAGCCTGCATCACCGCGAAATCGCCGACCACCACCAGATCCTGCCAGCGTTCGGGATGCCGTGCCGCGGCGGCCAGCACGATCTCGGGACCGATGCCGGCGGGGTCGCCCATGGTCATGAGCATCGGAGGACGCGGGGAAGCCGTCATGGGCATCAGGCCGGGTTGGGAATGTCGATGAAGCGGTGCTCGATACCCAGCAACCGTGCCACGTGCTCACCCACCGCCGGCGCACCATAGCGCTCGGTGGCATGATGCCCGCAGGCCATGTAGCCAACGCCACATTCACGTGCATAGTGCGCCTGCGGCTCCGAAATCTCGCCGGTGATGAACACATCGGCGCCGGCGGCAATGGCGGCCTCGAAATAGGACTGCGCGCCACCCGAGCACAAAGCGATTCGCCGCACCGGACGGTCGGGCTCGGCCACCAGGGTCACCGCGCGACCCAGCACCTGCCCGACGTCGCGTGCCATCTCCGCCATCGAGTCCCAGGCTCGCTGACCCAGGCATCCCAGGGCCTGCTCACCGAAACGACCGGTCGGACCGTCATCCAGTGTGATGCCCAATTGCCTCGCCAGTTGCGCGTTGTTGCCCAGTTCGGGATGTGCGTCCAGCGGCAGGTGGTACGCCAGCAAACTCACATCTGCCGCCAACAGACGCTCGAGCCGGCGTTTCATCCAACCCACCACGCGCCCATCCTGACCGCGCCAGAACAGGCCATGATGCACCAGGATCGCGTCAGCACCCGCCTCGATGGCGGCCTCAATCAGGGCCAGACTGGCGGTGACACCGGACACGAGTCGCCGCACCTCGGCCTTGCCTTCGACCTGCAGTCCGTTGGGACCGTAGTCCCTGAAGGCGGCCGGCTGCAGCAAATCGTCGAGCGCGCTGCACAATCGATCCCGGGAAACGGTTGGGTTGCATGGGTGGGTCATGCCTCGATTGTGGCAGGCAACAAGCGGCCTTCACACCCTTGCGCCACACGACACGACCCGACGCCCAGACCCCTTTTGCCCCGGGATCAGCCCCGCGAACCGCCGTCAGGGCTTCTGAGCGGCTTCCGATTCGGCCATTTTGCGCGTGAAAAAACGGTAGAACCAGACGGCCATCACGACGATGAACGCCAGCACCCCGACGCTGAACAGCCCGTAATCGGTTGAAAAAAGATCCACCATCGCTTTCATGCTGCCCTCCTGCGGCTTCATTGACAGATGCCCATTTCATCGTTGCGGGCTTTCATCTGCCTTGACCTTGATCAACCCCCTTGAAGTTCCTGGGTGACGCAACCAAATGACCGACAATGGAACCTACGCCGCCATTCCGGTCGCCCCATTCCCATACCCATGAAACGCCTCTGGCTGTTATTCGCCCAAACCGTGACGGTACTGGTCGCCGCCTACTTCGTGGTGGCCACGCTCAAGCCATCCTGGCTCGATCATCGACCCTCGACGTCCTATGTTGTCCCGGTGTTCGAGGCGGCTCCGCCAGCCACTGGCACCGAGGTGGCGCCCGGCAGTCTGAGGGCCGCCGCCCAGGCGGCCTCGCCGGCCGTGGTCAGCATCAACACCAGCAAGGTCACCGAACTGCCCCAGGAGCTCGCCGACCCCTGGTTCCGCTTCTTCTTTGGTGACCAGGGCTCGGCACAACCGCAAACCGGTCTGGGCTCCGGGGTCATCGTCAGCCCGGCCGGCTACATTCTGACCAACAACCATGTGATCGAGGAAGCGGACGAAATCGAGGTGGTGCTCAACGACGGACGCACCAGTGTCGCCCAGGTGATCGGCACCGATCCCGAAACCGACCTGGCCATCCTGAAGATCGATATCGACAAATTGCCGGTGATCACCCTGGGCAACTCTGACGCACTGGCAATCGGGGACCAGGTTCTCGCCATCGGCAACCCGTTCGGCGTTGGGCAGACCGTCACCAGCGGCATTGTCAGCGCGCTGGGCCGCACCCAGCTGGGCATCAACATCTTCGAAAACTTCATCCAGACCGACGCCGCCATCAACCCGGGTAACTCCGGTGGTGCACTGGTGGATACCCAGGGTCGGTTGATGGGCATCAACACGGCCATTTACTCACGCTCCGGCGGCTCGATGGGTATTGGTTTTGCCATTCCGACATCGACCGCACGCAGTGTCATGGAAGCCATCGTTCGCGACGGGCAGGTGACACGGGGCTGGATTGGCGTGGAACCACAGGACCTGACACCCGAGCTGGCCGAAGGTTTCGGACTGGGCGACAAAGGTGGTGTCATCATCACGGGCGTGCTGCAAAACGGCCCCGCGGCACAGGCCGGCGTACGGCCCGGTGACGTGATCACCCACGTTGGCGAGAGGGAGGTCAAAAACGTGCCGCAACTGCTGTCGGCCGTCGCGGCGCTGCCTCCGGGGCAGCCCTCCACCCTGGTCGTGGTGCGCAGGGATGGCACGCAGTCACTGCAGATCGTCCCGGGCCGACGCAACCCCGCGCGGCCGCAGGTCCGCACCCGCTGAGCGTCCGCCGGGGAGACCGTCCCCGGTCAACCGGCCTTCTTTTCTTCGCCCGCAGCCGTCTCGGCTTCCTCGGTGGCAGGGCTGAACCAGCGGGCCCCCCAGATGCCCAGTTCGTACAGCAGGCACATGGGCACGGCCAGCGCCAGTTGCGAGATGACGTCGGGCGGTGTCACGATGGCGGCAATGATGAAGGCCACCACGATGAAGTAGCCACGGAAATCCTTGAGTTTCTGGATCGTGACCAGCCCCATTTTGACCAGCAGCATCACCACGATAGGCACCTGGAAGGCCAGCCCGAACGCCAGGTACAGCGAAAGGATGGCCTCGACATAGGAGGCGATGTCGGGTGTGGCCGCCACACTGGCGGGTGTGAAGCGCTGGATGAAGCCGAACATCTTGTCCAGCACGAAGAACTGCACGAAGGCGATACCCACGTAGGCCAGGATGCTGCCCAGCACGATCAGAGGCACGGCAAACCGCTTCTCGTGGCTGTACAGGCCCGGCGCCACAAAGGCCCACACCTGGTACATCCACCACGGCAGCGACAGCAGCAGCGCCGCCATGGCCAGCACCTTGAGCGGAACGAAGAACGGCGAGAACACCCCGACCGCGATGAGTTTTTCGGTGCCGGGCGGCATGTGCGCCAGGATCGGCACCGCAATCAGGTCGATCAGACCGCTCGGGCCAGGCCAGATGGCCAGCAGCGCCATGCACACGGCCATGCCGGCGACGGCATAGAGCAGGCGGTCCCGCAACTCCATGAGGTGCTGGACGAAAGGCTGCTCGGTCCCGGCCAGCTCGTCTTCGGGGTTGTTCGGGTTGGCCATCAGCGGGGAGACGATGTGGATTTGGGGCGGTAGCGCGCCACCCGGGCCGCCCCGGACTGGGCCCGGGTACGGACGCCGGTACGGGCCTTGTACCACAGGGGTGTGGCGCCCTGCTTGAGACGCCAGTTCTTCTTCGGGTGCCGGTAGGTCGGGTAGACCTCGCTGCCCAGCGCCTGGAGAGCACCAGCGCTGTCGTCGCCGCTGCTGAGCGTGCTGCCATCGAGCCCCGCCGTCGCTTCCTGCCAGGATTTTTCGAAGTTGTCGGTCTCGGTACGGATGGACGATTCGACGTCGCGAGCCGCCGACTCGACCGACTCCTTCATCTTGCGCAACTCATCAAGCTCCATCGAGCGATTGACCTCGGCCTTGACATCGGCCACGTAGCGCTGCGCCTTGCCCAGCAAGGTACCCACCGTGCGCGCCACGCGCGGCAACTTCTCGGGGCCGATGACAATCAACGCCACCGCCCCGATCAGGGCGAGCTTGGAAATGCCCAGATCGATCATGTGTCAGCCATTCATGGTGCAACCTGCGCCAGACCGGGAGCCCGCGCCGGGCTTCTGCCGCCCGCAACAGGCGGCACACCCGACGCGGCGTCGCCGCAGGGGGGACGCCTCACTTCTGACGGGCTTCGACGTCGATGGTGGTCTGCTCAGGCTTCTGGCTGGCCTGGGTCACCTGCTGGGGGGGAGTCGCCGCCGATGCGGAGGACTCACCCTCCTTCAGGCCATCCTTGAAGCCTTTGACCGCACCACCCAAGTCAGATCCGATGTTCTTGAGCTTCTTGGTACCAAAGACCATGACCACGATCAGCAGCACGATGAGCCAGTGCCAAATCGAAAAACTACCCATATCTTTCTCCGGTGTCTGAAATGGCGTCGAGCGCCCTGATGTTGGATTCTACGCCGCGGCCGACAGTTCAACCGCCGTGCCAAGGGTTATCCAGCACCCGGTCAGCCTCGCGCCCACGGGCGAGGCCCGCCGAAGACATGGACGTGCAGGTGGTGGACCTCCTGCCCCCCGTCCTGCCCGGTGTTGCACACCACGCGAAAACCGCCCTCGGGGTACGGCCGGCACCCCTGCTCCATGGCCAGCCTGGGCGCCAACACCATGATCCGGCCCATCAGCACCTCGTGCTCCGGGGCAAGTTGCGCCATGGACGGCACGTGCACCTTCGGTACCATCAGGAAATGCACCGGCGCCCAGGGGTTGATGTCGTGAAACGCGAAGATGCGCTCGTCCTCGTAAACCTTCTTCGAGGGGATCTGGCCAGCAATGATCTTGCAGAAGATGCAGTTCGGATCGTGTTGTTCGTGCATGGAAAAAACGGCAGGGAAGATCAGCCCACCGGGCGGCGGTCGTTCATGCGGACCATGCCCTTGATGATGCGATAGAGAAACCACAGCGAGATGATGCACCAGGCCACCATGCCGGGCAGCAGAAAGAGCAGCCACAGCGGCCAGGTCACCACGTAGAGGACCGCGGCCCAGAGGACGCTGCGAATGCGCCACGAGAAATGGCTGGCCTGCCAGGTCCCCTCGGCATCCGGGCGCTTGACCAGATCGATGATGAGCGCCACCACCAGCAGCCCGACGCCCACCTGGGCGCCGGGGATGACCGCCGCCAGCGCGACCACGAAATGCAGCACGTAGCTGAGCCAGCCTATGGTCAGCAGGCTGTCATCGGCTGGCTTGAATGTGGCGGGGACATCAATGATGTCGCGGTCATCGGCCATGATGCCGTCCTTTCAGTGGCCGGACGCGCCGGCCTCGCGCTCCCTGACCTTGCGCATGGCCTTTTCCTCCAGGCCACTGAGGCCCTCGCGGCGGGCCAGTTCGGCCACCACGTCGGCGGGTGATTTGCCGTAGTGGGCCAGCGCCACCATGCAGTGGAACCACAGGTCGGCCACTTCGTTCACGAGCTTCTGGGGATCACCGCCGTGCCCGCAGTCCTTGGCCGCCAGCACCACCTCGGTGGCCTCCTCGCCCACTTTCTTGAGAAAGGCGTCCGGGCCCTTGTGCAGCAGGCGCGCCACATAGCTTTTCTCGGGATCGCCACCATTGGCCGGGCGGCGGCTTTCGATCACGGCTGCCAGGCGGATCAGCGTATCGGTATCGGACATGGTGTTCACTTGTAGATGGTTTCGGGGTCCTTGAGCACCGGATCGACCGGTGTCCAGGCATTGTCCTTGAGCACGCTGTAGAAGCAGCTGTGCCGGCCCGTATGGCAGGCAATGCCGGGTTCATGCCCCCGCTGGGTGACCTTCAGCAGCACCACGTCGCTGTCGCAGTCGAGCCGGATCTCATGCACCGTCTGCACGTGGCCGGACTCCTCGCCCTTGTACCAGAGCTTGCCGCGCGAGCGGCTGTAGTAGACGGCGCGGCCGAGCTCGGCGGTCTTTTCCAGCGCCGCGCGGTTCATCCACGCAAACATCAGGACGTCACCGCTGCCCTGTTCCTGCGCGATGACGGGCACCAGGCCCTGCGCGTCCCATTTCACTTGATCGAGCCAGTTCATCTTTCGAATCTATCACGCCCCGCCACTGGGCGCCCACGGCCATCCGGGATACGATGCCGACATGAAACCCAGAACCATGCTTCTCATCGCCTGTCTGCTGTTGGTGGCGGCCTTCGTGGCCCTGAATCTTGACGAGGTTTTCCGGCCCACCACGTTGAACTTCGCGTTCACCGACGTGCAGGCGCCGCTGGGCCTTGTGCTGCTGGGCATGCTGGGAGGGTTGCTGATCGTGTTCCTGCTGGTGATGGTGCTCAACCAGGCCTCGCACCTGATGGAGGTGCGGCGCCTGGGCAAGGAAGCGACCGAGCAACGGCAACTGGCGGACAAGGCCGAGGCGTCGAGGCTGGCGGAACTGCGGGACTACCTGCGCACCGAGTTGACGCGGCTGGAAGAGCGCCAGCAGGCGCAGACCGCGACGCTGCAGCAACAGATCGAGCGCAGCCAGACCGAACTGGCCCGCCTGTTCGAGCAAAGCGCCAACGGCCTGAGCGCCAGCCTGGGCGAGCTGGAAGACCGGCTGGATCGCCAGGACCGGCTGCCCGGCACGCCCGAACAGCCCTGATCGCACAGCACGCCGCCGCAGCCGCGGCCGCGGTGGGACACCGACCGCTTTACAGCCGAACCGGAATGCCCCGCTCGGCCATGCGCTGTTTGGCCTGAGCCACCGTGTACTCACCGTAGTGGAAGATGCTGGCCGCCAGCACGGCGTCCGCCCCCCCCTGCTGCACGCCATCGGCCAGATGGTCGAGATTGCCGACGCCGCCCGAGGCGATCACGGGGATGCTGATGGCGTCCGCCACGGCACGCGTCAGCTCAAGGTCGAATCCGGACTTGGTGCCATCCCGATCCATGCTGGTCAGCAGGATCTCGCCGGCCCCGTACTCGGCCATCTGCCGTGCCCAGGCCAGGGCATCCAGGCCGGTATTCTTGCGCCCGCCGTGGCTGTAGACATCCCAGCCCGCACCACGCGCGGCCAGATCGTCACCCTGGCGGCGCTTGGCATCGATGGCAACCACGATGCACTGCGCACCGTACTTGTCGGACGCATCGCGGATGACCTGCGGATTGGCGATGGCGGCCGAGTTGAAGCTGGTCTTGTCGGCACCTGCGTTGAGCAGGCGGCGCACATCCTCCACCGTCCGCACGCCGCCGCCCACCGTCAACGGGATGAACACCTGCGAGGCCACGGCCTCGATGATGTGCAGGATCAGGTCGCGCCCGTCGCTGGTCGCGGTGATGTCCAGGAAGGTCAGCTCATCGGCGCCCTGTTCGTTGTAGCGCGCCGCGATCTCGACCGGATCACCGGCATCGCGCAGTTCGACGAAGTTGACACCCTTGACGACGCGGCCACCGGTCACGTCCAGACAAGGGATGATGCGTTTGGCCAGCATGTCAGGTCCGCAGCTCGTCGGCACGCGCCTGGGCGGCCGCGAAGTCCAGATCGCCCGAGTAGATGGCGCGGCCGGCGATGACACCCTCGACGCCTTCGTCCTCGACCGCACACAGGGCATCGATGTCGGCCATGCTCGACAGACCGCCCGAAGCGATCACGGGAATGGACAGTGCCTGGGCCAGCTTGACGGTGGCCTCGATGTTGATGCCCGAGAGCATGCCGTCGCGCCCGATGTCGGTGTAGACGATGGATTCGACGCCCCAGTCCTCGAACTTCTTGGCCAGGTCGACCACCTCATGACCGGTGAGCTTGCTCCAGCCATCGGTGGCGATCTTGCCATCCTTGGCGTCCAGGCCCACGATCACGTGGCCGCCAAAGGCGGTACAGGCATCCTTCAGGAAGCCGGGGTTCTTGACGGCCGCGGTGCCGATGATGACGTAGCGCAGGCCGGCGTCCAGGTAGCGTTCGATGGTGTCCAGGTCACGGATGCCGCCACCGAGCTGGACCGGGATCTCGTCACCGACGGCCTGCAGGATAGCCTTGATGGCCGGCAGATTCTGCGGTTTGCCGGCAAAGGCACCGTTGAGGTCGACCAGGTGCAGGCGGCGAGCGCCCTTGTCCACCCAGCTGCGCGCCATGGCTGCCGGGTCTTCACTGAACACGGTGGATTGGTCCATGTCGCCCTGTTTGAGGCGTACGCACTGTCCGTCTTTGAGATCGATGGCGGGAATCAGCAGCATGGTGATGTTGAGGTCGGCAGGACGGTTCAGGGATTCCAGTGGAGGAAGTTGCGATAGAGCGCCAGCCCCTGGTCGGCGCTTTTCTCAGGATGGAACTGGGTGGCAAAAATATTATCCCGCGCGATGGCGCTGGCAAATCGCCCGCCGTAATCGGTTTCCCCGGCGACATGGGCCGCGTTGGCAGGCCGCGCGTAGTAGCTGTGCACGAAGTAGAACCAGGCACCCTCGGGAATACCAGCCCAGACGGGGTGCGGATCGCGCCCGTCCAGCTCATGGAACACCTGGTTCCAACCCATCTGTGGCACCTTGAAACGGCTGCCGTCCGCCTGCAGGCGCCCCTCCAGCCGAAAGCGCACGACCTCGCCCGGCAGCAGGCCCAGACCATCGGTCGGCCCCTCCTCGCTGCGGTCCAGCAGCATCTGCATGCCGACGCAGACGCCGAACAGCGGTTTGTTCGCGGCCGCATGCAGCACGGCATCAAGCAGGCCCGAGGCAGCCAGCTCGCGCATGCAGTCGCCCATGTGGCCCTGCCCGGGCAGCACGACGCGGTCGGCGTCCAGCACGCCCTGGGCACTGGCGGTGATCTTCACCTCCACCTCGGCCTGCTCCGCCACATGGATGACGGCCTGCGACACGGAACGGAGATTGCCACTGCCGTAATCGACCACGGCGACTGTCTTGCGTTTCATCGGAAAAGACGGACTCAGAGGGTGCCTTTGGTCGAAGGGATCACGTCCCCCATGCGTGCATCGCGCTCCAGTGCCATGCGCAAGGCACGAGCGAAGGCTTTGAACACGGTTTCCGCCTGGTGGTGGGCGTTCTCGCCGTGGAGGTTGTCAATGTGCAGGGTCACGCCCGCATGGTTGACAAAGCCCTGGAAGAATTCGAAGGCCAGTTGCGTGTCGAAGGCGCCGATCATGCCTGCCTTGAATGGCACACGCATGTGCAGCCCCGGCCGGCCGGAGAAGTCGACCACCACGCGCGACAGGGCCTCGTCCAGCGGCACGTAGGCGTGGCCGTAGCGGCGCAGGCCTTTTTTGTCACCCACGGCGCTGGCAAAGGCCTGGCCGAGGGCAATGCCCACATCCTCCACGGTGTGGTGGCCGTCGATGTGCAGGTCACCCTGGCACTCGATGTCGAGATCGATCAGGCCATGACGGGCGATCTGGTCCAGCATGTGGTCGAAAAACCCGATGCCGGTGGACAGCCTGGCGGTGCCGGAACCATCAAGGTTGATGCGGACATGAATCTTGGTCTCGGCGGTATCGCGCCGGACCTCGGCCACGCGATCGACGAAGCTGGGGGTCGTTTGTGAAGAGGTCATAGACTGGTTTGGAGGGCGGCCATCATGCGGGTGTTTTCGTCCGGTGTGCCCACCGTCAGACGCAGGCAGTTGCCCAGCAGTGGATGCATTTTAGAAACATTCTTGACCAGGACACCTTGCGCTTTCATGCCGTCGAAACAGCGATCCGCATCGGGCACACGCACCAGCACCATATTGGCATCACTCGGAAAGGCCTGCACACCGGGCATCGCCGACAGGGTATCGAGCAGTCGCTGGCGCTCCTGGCGGATCTGCGCTGCCTGCCGGGCAAACACCTCGGTGTGCTCCAGCGCGAACAGCGCGCACTCGGCGTTGAGCACGCTCACGTTGTAGGGTGGGCGCAGCTTGTCGATCTCGTGCACCAGTGCCCGCGGGCCCACCAGGTAGCCCAGCCGGACGCCCGCCAGGCCGAACTTCGACAGCGTGCGCATGAGCAACACATGGGCATGGGCCTGCGGGTTGGCCCGCATCTCGTCCAGCCAGGTATGGCTGGAAAAAGGCTGGTAGGCCTCGTCGATCACGACCAGCCCACCGAAGGCGGCGGCCTCGTCGATCAGGCGCCGGACCGAACCGGCCTGCCACAGATTGGCGGTGGGGTTGTTCGGGTAGGCCAGGTAAGTGATGGCCGGTCGGTGCGTGCGCATGGCCGCCAGCATGGCCGCTTCGTCGAGCTGGAAATCCGGCGTCAGCGGCACGCCGTGATAGACCAGGCCCTGGAGCCTGGCACTCATGGCGTACATCACGAAGCCGGGCTCCGGCGCCAGGATGGCGGCACCCGGCATGTCGCAGGCCATGGCCAGCAGCGAAATCAGCTCGTCGGAGCCGTTGCCCAGCATCAGCGAGCTGCCTGCAGGCAGGTCGATGGCATGCGCGATCGCCTGCTTGAGCTCCTCGACACGGGCGCCGGGGTAACGGTTGACCGGCACGCGGCCCAGCCGCTCGCCCAATGCCGCCTGCAGATCGGGCGGCAGGGCGAAGGGGTTCTCCATCGCGTCCAGCTTGATCATGCCGGCCGAATCCTGGACGGCATAGGCGTGCATGGACTGCACGTCCTGACGGATGCGCAGCAGCGGATCGGGTCTGGCGCTCATCGGGCCGCTTCCTCAGCGGCCGCGCATGGGCGGCACGTCCGACAGGCGCAGTTCGGCCGCGCGCGCGTGGGCCTGCAGGCCCTCGCCGTAGGCCAGTTCGGCCGCCACCTTGCCCAGCACCTGGGCACCCGCCTCACTGACCTCGATCAGGCTGGAGCGCTTCTGGAAGTCGTACACCCCCAGCGGCGAGGAGAAGCGGGCTGTACCGCTGGTGGGCAGCACGTGGTTGGGACCGGCGCAGTAGTCACCCAGGCTTTCGCTGGTATAGGCGCCGAGGAAGATGGCGCCGGCGTGCCGCAGCAGCGGCTCCCAGCGGTGCGGTTCGCGGCTGGACACCTCCAGGTGCTCGGGCGCGATGCGGTTGCTGATGGCACAGGCCTCCTCCATGTCACGCGTGAGGATCAGCGCCCCCCGGCCATTGAGACTGGCGGCGATGATGTCCGCGCGGGGCATCGCGGTCAGCCTGCGATCGATCTCGGCCTGTACGGCATCGATGTAGGCCGCGTCGGGGCACAGCAGGATGGACTGGGCCAGCTCGTCGTGCTCGGCCTGCGAGAACAGGTCCATCGCCACCCACTCGGGCGGCGTGGTGCCGTCGGCCAGCACCAGGATTTCACTCGGGCCCGCGATCATGTCGATGCCGACCGTGCCGAACACGCGCTTCTTGGCACTGGCCACATAGGCGTTGCCCGGCCCGGTGATCTTGTCCACCTTGGGCACGGTGGCCGTGCCGTAGGCCAGCGCCGCGACAGCCTGGGCTCCGCCGATCGTGAAGGCGCGCGTGACGCCGGCCACATAGGCAGCCGCCAACACCAGCGGGTTGCGCTCGCCACGCGGCGTCGGCACCACCATGATGATCTCGCCGACGCCGGCCACATGGGCCGGGATGGCATTCATCAGCACCGACGAGGGATAGGCGGCCTTGCCGCCAGGAACATAGATGCCCACGCGGTCCAGCGGCGTGACCTTCTGGCCCAGCAGCGTGCCGTCTTCATCGCGGTAGCTCCAGCTCTCGCCATTGGCCTTCTTCTGCGCCTCGTGGTAGCGGCGCACGCGCTGCGCCGCCTTCTCGAGCGCCTCACGCTGGGCGGGGGCGATGGCATCGAAGGCAGCGCGAAGGTCGGCCTGCGTGAGCTCCAGGTCAGCCACTCCCTGCACCTGCAGGTGGTCAAAGCGGGCGGTGTAGTCGAGCACCGCCGCGTCGCCGCGTGTGTGCACATCGGCCAGGATGTCGGCCACACGCTGCTCGATGGCCGCATCGGTGTCGGCGGACCAGTGCAGCCGCGCCGCAAACTGCGCCTCGAAGTCGGGCGAGGATGTGTTCAGGCGAACGGGCTGGGCGGAGGGCATCATGGCGATGGGGCCTGCTGGCCAATGGCTTGGGAAAAAGCTTCGATGATGGGCCGAATGGCCGCCTGTTTGAGCTTGAGGGCCGCCTGGTTGACCACCAGGCGGGAAGAGATGTCCATGATGCGCTCGACTTCGACCAGGTTGTTGGCCTGGAGGGTCTTGCCAGTGGACACCAGGTCGACGATCGCATCGGCCATGCCGGTCAAGGGGGCCAGTTCCATGCTGCCATACAGCTTGATCAGGTCCACATGCACTCCCTTGCCCGCAAAAAACTCACGCGCAATGCTGGTGTACTTGGTGGCCACGGTCAGTCGCGAGCCCTGGCGAACGGCCGAAGCGTAGTCGAAATCGGCCGGCACCGCCACGCTCATGCGGCACTGGGCAATCTGCAGATCCAGCGGCTGGTACAACCCCTGGCCGCCGTGCTCGATCAGCGTGTCCTTGCCGGTCACGCCCAGATCGGCACCACCGTGCTCGACATAGGTCGGCACATCGGTCGCACGCACCAGCACCACGCGCACGTCCGGCTGGTTGGTGGGCAGGATCAGCTTGCGCGAGGTTTCCGGGTCCTCGAGTACCTGGATACCGGCCGCGGCCAGCAGCGGCAGGGTTTCGTCGAAGATGCGGCCTTTGGACAGGGCGAGGGTGATCGTCATTGGATGCGTTCAATGTGGGCGCCGATGGCGCGCAGCTTCTCTTCCATCCGGTCGTAGCCGCGGTCGAGGTGGTAGATGCGGTCGACGATGGTGTCGCCCTGGGCCACCAGCCCGGCGATCACGAGGCTGGCCGAGGCGCGCAGGTCGGTGGCCATGACGTTGGCCCCGGTGAGCTTTTCGACGCCTTCGACCACGGCCACCTTGCCGTCGATCTGGATCTTGGCCCCCAGGCGCATGAGCTCGCTCACGTGCATGAAGCGGTTCTCGAAGATCGTCTCGGTGACGGTGCTGGTGCCCTGGGCAATGCAGTTGAGCGCCATGAACTGCGCCTGCATGTCGGTCGGGAAGCCCGGGTATTCGGTGGTGCGGAAGCTCTGGGCCTTGAGCCGCCCTTCGCTGCGCACACGGATGAAGCCGTCGCCGACCTCAATGGTGGCACCGGCCTCGCTCAGCTTGTCGATCACTGCGTCCAGGTGGTCAGCCCGCGCGCCGCGCAGCACGACATCGCCGCTGGCCGCTGCAACCGCGCACAGGAAAGTGCCGGCCTCGATCCGATCGGGCACCACGATGTGCTCGCAACCATGCAGGCGCTCCACGCCCTGGATGCGGATGCGGCTGGTGCCGTGGCCCTCGATCTTCGCGCCCATGGCAATCAGCATCTCGGCCAGGTCCGGGATCTCGGGCTCCTGGGCGGCGTTCTCAAGGATGGTCTCGCCCTCGGCCAACGCGGCGGCCATGAGGAAGTTCTCGGTGCCGGTCACGGTGACCATGTCGGTCGTGATGCGGGCGCCCTTCAGGCGGCTGCGCCCTGCCGGCAGGCGCGCCACCATGTAGCCGTGCTCGACGGCAATCTCGGCCCCCATGGCCTGCAACCCCTTGATGTGCTGATCCACAGGTCGCGCACCGATCGCGCAACCACCGGGCAGTGACACGCGGGCATGACCGAAGCGCGCCAGCAGCGGCCCCAGCACCAGCACCGAGGCACGCATGGTCTTGACCAGTTCGTAGGGAGCCTCCGGATTCAGACCGTCGGGCGCCTGGAAGCTCATGCCGCCGCGGTCACCATGGGTTTGCGTGCGCACGCCCATGTGGTCGAGCAGCGAGCGCATGGTCGCCACATCGCGCAGGCGGGGCACATTGATGAGCCGGACCGGCTCGTCGGTCAGCAGCGTGGCACACAGCTCCGGCAGGGCCGCATTCTTGGCTCCCGATATGGGTACCTCGCCGTACAGCGGGCGGCCACCGGTAATGCGCAGCTTGTCCATGGTCGTCAGGCGCCTTCTCGGCCAGCCGCGGCCCACTCGGCCGGGGTGTAGGTCTTCATCGACAGGGCGTGCACCTCGTCACTCTGGATGCGGGCACCCAGCGTGGCATAGACGCGCTGGTGGCGCGCGATCAGCCGCTTGCCCTCGAACTCGGGCGAGACGATCACGGCCGACCAGTGGCGACCGTCGCCAGTCACCTGGATGTGCTCGCAAGACAGCCCGGCAGCGATCAGGGCTTCCAGTTGTTCAGCAGTCATGAATGTAGCGCCCTCAATGACGGATCTTGTAACCGGTTTTCAGCAGATGCAGGGCCAGCGCACTGACCAGCAGCAGCGCGGTGCCGACCACCGACAGGCTCAGCCACGGCGAGACATCGCTGACGCCGAAGAAACCGTAGCGAAAGCCGTCGATCATGTAGAAGAAGGGGTTCAGATGGCTCACCTGCTGCCAGAACGCCGGCAGTGAGTGAATGGAATAGAAAACGCCCGACAGGAAGGTCATGGGCATGATGAGGAAGTTCTGGAACGCCGCCATCTGGTCAAACTTCTCGGCCCACAGGCCCGCGATCACACCCAGGGCACCCAGCAGCGCGGCGCCCATGGCCGCAAACACCAGTGCCCACACGGGCATCATCACGTCCGGCCGGGCATACCACCAGGTCGCAGCCATCACGCCCGCACCGACGACCAGGCCGCGCACGGTGGACGATCCGACGTAGGCGACAAACCATGCCCGGTGCGACAGTGGCGTCAGCAGCAGAAAGACCAGGTTGCCCATGATCTTGCTCTGAATGAGCGAAGAGGAGCTGTTGGCAAAGGCATTTTGCAGCACGCTCATCATGACCAGACCCGGCATGAGAAAAGCCGTGTAACGCACCTGATCGTAGACCTGTGCGCGACCTTCCAGCACATGGCCGAAGATGAGCATGTACAGGATGGCCGTGACCACCGGCGCTGCCACCGTCTGGAAGCCCACCTTCCAGAAGCGCAGGACCTCCTTGTACAGCAGGGTCCGCCATCCGCTGCCGGGCCTGACGACCTCTTGCGTGGCGTACACGGCGCGTTCCGTTTCCAGCGAGGTCCTCATGCCACCGCCTCCCGGGCCAGGCCCTCGCCCATCACCTCCATGAAGACATCCTCAAGGTCGGGTTTGCGAATCTCGATGTCCTCCACGTGCACACCGCTTTCGCGCACCTGGGTCAGCAAGCGTTCGACCTGGAGCGCATCGTGGGCCTGCAATTGCACGATGCGGCCGGTGACCCGCGCCTGCGCCGCCAGGGCCGGCGGCAGTGGCTGGTCGGTCTTGAAGCGAAGCACGTTCGACGAGGCCCGGCTCAGCAGATCCGAGGTCTTTTCCAGCGCCACCACCTGCCCCCGCTTGAGCATGGCAATCCGTCCACACAGCGCCTCGGCCTCTTCCAGGTAGTGGGTCGTCAGCAGCACCGTACTGCCCCGCTCGCGGTTCAGGCGCGAGATGAACTGCCACAAGGTCTGGCGCAGTTCCACGTCAACGCCGGCGGTGGGTTCGTCCAGCACGATCACCGGTGGCTTGTGTACCAGGGCCTGCGCCACCAGCACGCGGCGCTTCATGCCACCCGAGAGCTGGCGCATGTTGGACTGGGCCTTGTCGGCCAGCCCCAGGCCATCGAGCAGTTCGTCGATCCAGGCCTCGTTGCGGCGAATGCCGAAGTAGCCCGATTGCAGCCGCAGTGTCTCCCGCACGCTGAAAAAGGGATCGAACACCAACTCCTGCGGCACGATGCCCAGTTGCCGACGCGCCTTGGCATAGTCACGCTGCACGTCGTATCCGCCCACCTCGATCCGCCCGGCACTCGGGCGCGCCAGTCCGGCCAGGATGCTGATCAGCGTCGTCTTGCCCGCACCATTGGGCCCCAGCAGACCGAAAAACTCGCCGTGCCCGATGTCAAAGCGCACGCCATTGAGCGCCCAGAAATCACCCTGGGGCGTACGGTAGCTCTTGGAGACATCTTGAAAGGAAATGGCGGGCATCGCAGGCAGTACCGTCGGCGGCAGCGGTCCAGCGGCCACCGAAGAGAGGACAACAGGGCATTTTAGGTGATGCCCGCAAACCCGGCGCCCGCAGACCGGGATGGCCGGCGGACCGGCTCAGGATTGCCCGTCCACCGTGGCGCCCCCGGTAGCCGGGGAAACGCCCAGCAGCGCGTCGACGCCGTAAAGCCTGACCAGCGCCGCCAGCTTGGGCGGCCAGTGGTCGACCGTCATGTCCTGCCCCTTGGCCGACAGGTAGCGCCGCAACTCCAGCAGGACGGCCACGGCCGAGGTATCGAAGTCCTGCATGGACGACGCATCCAGTCGCACCGGCCCGGAACGCGCACCCAGGGTTCGAACGAGATCGGACAGCGCCAGCGATGCCCCCTCGATGGTCAGGCGCGCGGGCAGTGCCACCGTTGAAGACATGGCTTGTTGCTCCTGCATGGCTCGACGTTCACCCGGCCTTGGCGTCGGCACCGGACGACTTGTTGCGTTCGGCCAGCGACTGGATCAGGCCGTCGATGCCCTTGGCATTGATTTCCTGCGCAAATTGCGACCGGTAGGTTTCCACCAGCCACACACCGAGGACGTTCAGGTCGTAGATCTTCCAGCCGGCTTCGGTTTTCTCGAGGCGGTAGTCAAGCTGGATGGGATCACCCTTGCCCCGCACCTCACTGCGCACCACGACTTCCTTGTCCTCGGGACGCGTGCGCAGGGGCTTGAAGCTCAGGGTCTGGTCCTTGACTTCGGCCAGCGCGCCGGAATAGGTGCGCACCAGCAGCGTCTTGAACTCGGCCTGCAGGGCCTGCTGCTGCTCGGGCGTGGCCTGACGCCAGAAACGGCCCACGGCAGAGGAGGTCATGCGGCGGAAATTGACATTGGGCATGATCTTGCCATCGACCAGCGCGGCGATACGGGCGGAATCCCCGGCCTGGATCGCGGCATCGCTCTTGATGGTGTCGAGCACCTCGGTGGAAATGCGCCTGACCAGATCATCAGGACCCTCTTCCGCGGCCATGGCGGGCACGGCAAGCCAGGCGGACATGGTCAGCGCGACGGCTTGCATCCAGCGGCGACGTTGCATCATGGAGTTTCCTTTCCCTTTCGGTTGTCGGTTCACGCCCGGAATTGGACTGCCCCCATCATCGCCGGGCTCCATGTCCGGATCGCCATCATTTGTCAGTAACTGTTTCCTGTGCGCCGGCGCCTGCGTCGACGTCTGCGTCGTCGTAGTTCTCGTTGTCGTAGTCGTCCGCCTCTTCCTCGCCGCGCAGGTCCGACACCAGGCGGTCGCGCCGCTGCAGATACACGTCACGGGTGAAGCTGTACTTGTCGAGCGCCACGCCGCCCAGCATGTCGGTGGCGCGCAGCAGACCGGCGCGGGTATCGATCTTGTCCAGCACGTACAGGCTGTTGCGCGTGGGCACGTGATCGAAGATTTCGAGCACGCCCCCTTCGGCATCCACCAGCAGCCCGGCTGAATCTCGCACCGAGGACGGCCCCAGGAAGGGCAGCACCACATACGGACCGGCAGGCACGCCCCAGCGCCCCAGCGTGAGGCCGAAGTCGAGGCTGTGGCGCCCCAGACCGGCTTCGGACGCGATATCGAGCAGCCCGCCCAGGCCCAGAACGGTATTGACGCTCACGCGCATGAAGCTTTCGGCGGCGGCCTGCGCCCGCCCCTGGAGCAGGGCATTGACCACCGACCAGGCATCGCCGATGTTGCCGAAGAAGTTGCCGACACCACTGCGTACCGGCTGCGGCAAGACATCGCGATAGGCCGTGGCCACCGGCTTGAGCACCGCATCGTCCAGCGCCGTGTTGAAGCTGTCCACCCCGCGGTTGAAGGGTTCCAGCGGGTCCCTCGGATTCGCGCCGGGGCCGGTGGCACAGCCCGCCAGCAGGCTGCCCGCCAGCACCAGCGTGGCCACGCGTTTACTCATTGGCCGACCCGCCCTCGGCGGCCTTGCTGAACAGGAACTGACCGATCAGGTTTTCGAGCACGAGGGCCGACTGGGTCTGCGTGATCACGTCCCCCGCGGCCAGGTTGTTCTCGTCGCCGCCAGGCTCGATGCCGATGTATTGGTCGCCCAGGATGCCGGAGGTCAGGATCTTGGCCGATGAATCCTTCGGAAACGGGACCGCCTTGCTGATCTCCAGCCTCACCAGCCCCTGGAAGGTGACCGGATCGAGCGTCACGCTGGTGACGCGACCGACCGTCACACCCGCAGAGCGGACGGCGGCACGGGGCTTGAGGCCGCCCACATTGTCGAATCTCGCCTCCACCACATAGGAGTCGCCACCCGATGCGAAGCTGGCCAGGTTGGCCGCCTTCAAGGCCAGGAACAGCAGCCCCGCCGCGCCCAGGAGGACGAACAGGCCAACCAGGATTTCAGTGCTTCTCTTGTTCATTCGAAGATCTTCTTGCTCGATTCGTTCATGGGGTCGAGAACATCAGGGCCGTCAGGATGAAGTCCATCGCCAGCACGCCCAGCGAGGCCGTCACCACGGTGCGCGTGGTGGCGTAGGCGACACCCTCGGGCGTCGCCTCGGTCTCATAGCCCTGATAGAGTGCCACAGCGGTGCAGATCACGCCGAACACCATGCTCTTGATCACGCCGTTGGCCACATCGCGCCACACGTCCACACCGCTTTGCTGGATCGCCCAGAAATTGCCGGCATCGATGCCGATGAGGCCGACCGCAACCACCCATGCACCCAGGATACCAACGGCCGAAAACAGCCCCGCCAGCAGGGGCATGGAGATCACGCCGGCCAGAAAACGCGGTGCCAGCACGCGCTTGCGCGGATCGATGGCCATCAACTCCATCGCCGAGATCTGCTCGCCGGCCTTCATCAGACCGATTTCGGCCGTCAGGGAGGTACCGGCACGACCGGCAAACAGCAGCGCCGTCACCACCGGCCCCAACTCGCGGACCAGCGACAGGTTCACCACCAGGCCCAGCGATTCGGCGGCACCGAAATTGGTCAGCGTGTTGTACAACTGAAGGGCCAGCACGAAGCCCACCGCCAGCCCCGAGGCCAGGATGATGACCAGCGAGCGGTTGCCGATGGCATGTATCTGGGCGATCACCAGACCGAAGCGCGTGAAGGCGGCGGGCACGGCCTTGACCAATTCGACGAAAAAGACGGCACCGCGCCCCCAGGATGCCAGCACATGAAAAGCCCGCTCGCCCAGCCATTGCAGGAAGTTCATCATCGTGCCGCTCCCATGCCGAAGTCTTCCGCCACCGGCCGGGCCGGGTAGTGAAACTTGACCGGCCCGTCGGGCTCGCCCCGGACAAACTGGCGCACCTCGGGATCGGTGCTGTCCATGAGTTCCTGCGGCGTCCCCTGCGCGACAAGTCGCCCGCCGGCCGCCATCAGGACAACCCAGTCGCTGATGGCCATGCATTGCGGCACGTCGTGCGAAATCAGCAGCGCGGTGGCTCCGGTCACGTCGGTCAGGGTACGGATGAGCTTGGCGGCCACACCCATCGAGACCAGGTCGAGTCCGGCAAAAGGCTCGTCGTACATGATCAACTCGGGATCCAGTGCGATCGCACGCGCCAGCGCGATGCGCCGGGCCATGCCACCCGAGACTTCACTGATGCGCAAGCCGGCCGCGCCGCGCAGGCCGACCGCATTGAGCTTCATCAGCACAATGTCATGGATCAGCGACTCGGGCAGGTCCGTCATCTCGCGCAGCGGAAACGCCACGTTGTCGAACACGTTCAGGTCGGTGAACAGGGCGCCGAACTGGAACAGCATGCCCAGCCGGCGGCGCAGGCGAAACAGTTGCGCCTTGTTCCGCGCGTCGACCACCTCGCCGTCGAAGACCACACGGCCACTGTTGGGTGCGTGCACCCCGCCGATCAGGCGCAGCAACGTCGTCTTGCCGCAACCCGACCCCCCGAGGACGGCCGTGACCTTCCCTCTGGCGAAGGTCAGGGACAGGTCGTTCAGGATGGTGCGTCGGCTGTCATAGCCGAACGTCACATGGTCGATCTCGATGAAAGGGTCTTCACTCATAGGCCGGTTTGGTGAACCCCGGATTGTCTCATGACCCCGAAGGCCACCGCAGCCGGCCTTGAGAATCCACCGGTCTCAGCGCGGCAGGTCCGAATAGCCCATCAGGAACTCGTCGACGGCACGGGCCGCCTGACGCCCTTCCCGGATCGCCCAGACCACGAGCGACTGACCGCGGCGCATGTCGCCGGCAGCGAACACCTTCGGCGCGCTGGTCGCATAGCCGCCCGTGAAATCGGTGCTGGCCTTGGCGTTGCCCCGCGCGTCCTTGTCGACACCGAAGGCGTCCAGCACCGTGGCCACCGGATGCACGAAGCCCATCGCCAGCAGCACCAGATCGGCCTTGTATTCCTTCTCGGTGCCGGGAATCTCGATGAACTTGCCGTCCTTGAACTCGACGTTCACGGTCTTCAGACCGGTGACCTTGCCGTTCTTGCCGACGAATTCCTTGGTGGAGATGGCAAATTCCCGCTTCAGGATGCCTTGTTCCGCGCTTTCGTCATGGCTCGAGCTGGTGCGCAGCTTCAGCGGCCAGTAGGGCCAGACCAGGGGTTTGTTCTCCTGCTCGGGCGGCTGGGGCATGACCTCGAACTGGGTGACGCTCGCCGCACCATGGCGGGTGCTGGTGCCCACGCAGTCGGAGCCGGTGTCGCCGCCACCGATCACGATGACGTGTTTGCCATCGGCGCGGATCTGGCCCTTGAGCTTGTCGCCCGCGTTGACCTTGTTCTGCATCGGCAGGAATTCCATCGCGAAATGGATACCGTCAAGCTCGCGGCCGGGCACAGGCAGGTCGCGCGACTGCTCGGAGCCGCCCGTCAGCAGCACGGCGTCGAACGCCTGCTTCAGCTCCTCGGCACTGATCACCGTTGTCGCATCGCTGGTGACCTTGCTGCCCTCGGGCATGGCACCGATCAGCGTGCTGGTACGGAAGACCACGCCCTCGGCCTCCATCTGCGCGACGCGGCGGTCGATGTGCGACTTGTCCAGCTTGAAATCGGGAATGCCATAGCGCAAGAGGCCGCCGATGCGGCTGTTCTTCTCGAACACCGTCACGTCGTGACCGGCACGCGCCAGCTGCTGGGCGGCGGCCAGGCCCGCCGGGCCAGAGCCGACCACGGCCACCTTCTTGCCGGTCTTGTGCTGGGCGGGCAGGGGCTGCACCCAGCCTTCGGCCCAGGCCTTGTCGATGATCGCGTGCTCGATCGACTTGATGCCCACCGGCTCGCCGTTGATGTTGATGGTGCATGCCGCCTCGCAGGGTGCGGGGCAGATGCGGCCGGTGAATTCCGGGAAGTTGTTGGTGCTGTGCAGCACCGTGATCGCATTGCGCCAGTCCCCCTGGTACACCAGATCATTGAAGTCCGGGATGATGTTGTTGACCGGGCATCCGTTGTTGCAGAACGGCGTGCCGCAATCCATGCAGCGCGCGCCCTGGATCCTGGCCTGCGCGTCATCCAGGCCGACGACAAATTCCTTGTAGTGCTTCAGGCGCTCGGCGACGGGGCGGTAGCCCTCCTCGATGCGTTCGTACTCCATGAAGCCGGTGACTTTTCCCATGGTCTGATCCTTCGTGGGCAATATGGTTCTTGCTTACTTGGCGGGAACGGCCTGTCTGGCGCTGCGGCTCGCCTTGGCCATGGCCTCGTTGCCTGTCTGACGGGCATTGATCTCGGCCAGTGCGCGCCGGTATTCGATCGGGAACACCTTCACGAACTTGCCGCGGGCCTCCGCCCAGTGGTCCAGCAATTCGCGCGCACGCCGGCTGCCGGTCCACCGGTTGTGGTCTTCCAGCAGCTTGCGCAACTGTGCTTCATCGGTCTGGCCGCGGTGCCAGGTGGCACGGTCGACCGTGGCCTCCTGCTCGGCCGCGGGCAGCACCTTCTCCAGGCTGACCATCGCGGTATTGCAGCGCTTGGCAAACTGACCATCCTCGTCGTAGACGTAGGCCACGCCACCGCTCATGCCGGCGGCGAAGTTGCGGCCCGTGCGGCCCAGCACGGCGACGGTACCGCCGGTCATGTATTCGCAGCCGTGGTCACCCGTGCCCTCGACCACCGCCGTGGCACCGGACAGGCGCACCGCGAAGCGCTCGCCGGCCACGCCACTGAAGTAGGCTTCACCGGAAGTCGCGCCGTACATGACGGTATTGCCCACGATGATGTTCTGCGCCGCATCACCCCGGAAGTCGATGCTCGGGCGCACAATCACGCGACCGCCCGACAGGCCCTTGCCGGTGTAGTCGTTGGCCTCGCCAATGAGGTACAGCGTGACCCCGCGGCACAGGAAGGCACCGAAGGACTGACCGCCCGTGCCTTCGAGCTGGATGCGGATGGTGTCGTCGGGCAGGCCCTCGGGGTGCACCTTCGTCACCGCGCCGGAGAGCATCGCGCCCACCGAACGGTTGACGTTGCGCGCCACTTCGATGAACTGCACACGCTCGCCCTTGTCGATCGCCGGCCTCGACTTGGCGATCAGAATATTGTCGAGCGACTTCTCCAGCCCGTGGTCCTGCACTTCGACATGCAGGCGCGGCACGTCTGCCGGCACCACCGGCTGGGCCAGCAGGCGATTGAAGTCCAGGCCCCTGGCCTTCCAGTGCTCGATGCCCTTGCGCGTGTCGAGCAGATCGGAGCGGCCGACCAGGTCGTCGAACTTGCGGATGCCCAGTTGCGCCATGATCTGGCGCACTTCCTCCGCCACGAAGAAGAAGTAGTTGACCACATGCTCGGGCTTGCCGGTGAACTTGCGGCGCAGCTCGGGATCCTGCGTGGCCACGCCCACCGGGCAGGTGTTCAGGTGGCACTTGCGCATCATGATGCAGCCCTCGACCACCAGCGGTGCGGTCGCGAAACCGAATTCGTCCGCGCCCAGCAGCGCGCCGATCACGACGTCGCGGCCGGTCTTCATCTGGCCGTCGGCCTGCACGCGGATGCGGCCGCGCAGGCGGTTGAGCACCAGGGTCTGCTGGGTCTCGGCCAGGCCGATCTCCCACGGGCTGCCCGCATGCTTGATCGACGACCAGGGCGAGGCGCCCGTGCCGCCGTCATGGCCAGCGATCACCACGTGGTCGGCCTTGCACTTGGCCACGCCCGCGGCGATCGTGCCCACACCGACCTCGGACACCAGCTTCACGCTGATGGACGAGTGCGGCGCGACGTTCTTGAGGTCGTGGATCAGCTGCGCCAGGTCCTCGATCGAGTAGATGTCGTGGTGCGGCGGCGGCGAGATCAGGCCCACGCCCGGCACGCTGTGACGCAGCTTGCCGATGTAGTCGGAGACCTTGCCGCCCGGCAACTGGCCGCCCTCGCCGGGCTTGGCGCCCTGCGCCATCTTGATCTGGATCTGGTCGGCGCTGTGCAGGTATTCGGCGGTCACACCGAAGCGGCCCGAGGCCACCTGCTTGATGCGCGAGCGCAGGGAGTCACCCTCCTGCAGCTCGTAGTCGACCTCGAAGATCTCCTTGCCCAGCAGGTCGGACATGGTCTGGCCCTGCTTGATCGGGATGCCCTTGAGTTCGTTGCGGTAGCGCAGCGCGTCCTCGCCACCCTCGCCGGTGTTGCTCTTGCCACCGATGCGGTTCATGGCCACGGCCAGCGTCGCATGCGCCTCGGTCGAGATCGAACCCAGCGACATGGCGCCGGTGGCGAAGCGCTTGACGATCTCCTTGGCCGGCTCGACCTCCTCCACCGCAATGGCCTTGGACGGGTCGAACTTGAACTCGAACAGGCCGCGCAGCGTCATGTGGCGACGGCTCTGGTCGTTGATGAGCTGCGCGTATTCCTTGTAGGTGTTCCAGTTGTTGGCACGCGTGCTGTGTTGCAGCTTGGCAATCGCGTCGGGCGTCCACATGTGCTCCTCGCCGCGCGCGCGCCACGCGTATTCGCCACCCGCATCAAGCTGGGTCGCCAGCACCGGATCATTGCCGAAGGCCGCCTTGTGCATGCGGATGCCTTCTTCGGCAATCTCGAACACGCCGATGCCTTCGACGCGACTGGCGGTGCCGGTGAAGTACTTGTCCACCGTCTCGCTGTTCAGGCCGATGGCCTCGAACAGCTGGGCACCGCAGTACGACATGTAGGTGCTCACGCCCATCTTGGACATGATCTTGGACAAACCCTTGCCGATCGCCTTGACGTAGTTGTAGATCGCCTTGTCGGCCGACAACTCGCCCGGCAACTCCTTGTGCATGGCGACCAGCGTCTCCATGGCCAGGTAGGGATGCACCGCTTCGGCGCCATAGCCTGCCAGCACGGCGAAATGGTGCACTTCACGTGCGGTGCCGGTTTCGACCACCAGGCCGGCCGATGTGCGCAGACCCTCGCGCACCAGATGCTGGTGGATGGCGGACAGTGCCAGCAATGCCGGGATGGCCACCTGGGTGCTGTTCACTGCGCGGTCGCTGACGATCAGGATGTTCATCCCCCCCTTGATCGCGTCCACGGCTTCGGCGCACAGCGAGGCCAGCTTGGCCTCCACCCCTTCGTGGCCCCAGGCCAGCGGATAGGTGATGTCCAGCGTATGGCTTCTGAACTTGCCCTGCGTGCGGGCCTCGATCGTGCGCAGCTTGCCCATGTCCTGGAAGTCCAGGATGGGCTGGCTCACCTCCAGGCGCATCGGCGGATTGACCTGGTTGATGTCCAGCAGGTTGGGCTTGGGCCCGATGAAGGACACCAGCGACATCACGATGGCCTCGCGGATCGGATCGATCGGCGGGTTGGTCACTTGGGCGAACAGCTGCTTGAAGTAGTTGTACAGCGGTTTGTTCTTGCCCGAGAGCACGGCCAGCGGGCTGTCGTTGCCCATGGAGCCGATGCCTTCTTCACCATGGGTGGCCATCGGCGCCATCAGGAACTTGATGTCCTCCTGCGTCATGCCGAAGGCCTGCTGACGATCGAGCAGGGTCGCCGGCTCGGACACCGGGATGTCGATCGCATTCGGCTCGACGTCATCCAGGCGGATGCGCAGGTTCTCGATCCACTGCTTGTAAGGCTTGCTGTTGGCCAGATTGGCCTTGAGTTCCTCGTCATCGATCAGGCGTCCCTGCTCGAGGTCGATCATGAACATCTTGCCCGGCTGCAGACGCCACTTGCGCACGATCTTGCTCTCCGGCACCGGCAGCACGCCCGACTCGGACCCCATGATGACCAGGTCATCGTCGGTCACGCAGTAACGCGAGGGCCGCAGGCCATTGCGATCGAGCGTCGCACCGATCTGGCGTCCGTCCGTGAACACGATGGAGGCTGGGCCATCCCAGGGCTCCAGCATCGCGGCATGGTATTCATAGAAGGCCTTGCGGCGTTCGTCCATCAGCGTGTGCTGCTCCCACGGCTCGGGGATCATCATCATGACCGCCTGGCTGATGGGGTAGCCCGCCATGGTCAGCAGTTCCAGGCAGTTGTCGAAGGTCGCGGTGTCCGACTGACCGGGGAAGCTGATGGGGTAGAGCTTCTTCAGGTCCTCACCCAGCACCGGCGAGGTCATCACGCCCTCGCGCGCCTTCATCCAGTTGTAGTTGCCCTTGACGGTATTGATCTCGCCGTTGTGGGCGACGTAACGGTAAGGGTGGGCCAGCGGCCATTCCGGGAAGGTGTTGGTCGAGAAGCGCTGGTGCACCAGACCCAGTGCCGACACGCAGCGAGGATCCTGCAGGTCCAGGAAGTAAGTGCCCACCTGATCGGCCAGCAGCAGGCCCTTGTAGACCACCGTGCGGCTGCTCATGCTCGGCACGTAGTATTCCTTGCTGTGCTTGAGCTTCAGGCGCTGGATCGCGGCGCTGGCGGTCTTGCGGATGACGTAGAGCTTGCGTTCCAGGGCATCCTGCACGATCACGTCGGCACCGCGGCCGATGAACACCTGGCGGATGATCGGTTCCTTCTCGCGCACCATGGGCGACATGGGCATGTCGCGGTTGACAGGCACCTCACGCCAGCCCAGCAACACCTGTCCTTCGGCCTTGATCGCCCGCTCCATTTCCTGTTCGCAGGCCAGACGGCTGGCGTGCTCCTTCGGCATGAAGATCATGCCGACGCCATATTCGCCCGGCGGCGGCAACTCAACGCCCTGCCGCGCCATGTCTTCGCGGTACAGCGCGTCCGGAATCTGGATCAGGATGCCAGCGCCATCGCCCATGAGCCTGTCGGCCCCGACCGCCCCCCGGTGATCGAGGTTCTCCAGGATCTTGAGCGCGCCCGTCACGATGTCGTGCAGCTTCTCGCCCTTGATATGAGCCACAAAGCCGACGCCACAGGCGTCGTGCTCAAGGGCCGGATCGTACAGGCCATGCTGATGAAGACGTTGTTGTTCGGCGGCCGTCGTCATGGGACTTCCTTTGATGTGCTGCTGGACATGCGGTTGCGTGGGAAACGAAGCATAGTGCAATGCAACAAGGATGCCAAGTTTTTTATTCGGGGTCGGATCAATATTTAATGTGATTGATATTCACAATAAATTAATTGGGGACATATTAAATTGAGGCAAAATTTGTCGGCAAATCAAAGGCTTGCCGACAGACGCCCGGGTATCAGGCCTCTTTTCTCGGTCGCCCGGCCCTCAGTTTGATCACCCGACGGTCGGTCTGCTGCTGCAGGGATGCCACGAAGGCCTCATCGCCGAGCGACCAGCCCGTCTTCGCGGCCGCATCCAGCGCCGCGAAGGTGCGCGAATCCAGCCCCTCCCGCACCAGGTCGGCGTAGGCGGCCTCGCGCGCGAACGGCGTGTTGCCGAGCGCCCAGTACTCGGCCGGGGGCACGATCAGGCGGTCCGGCAGAATCCCCGCAAAGTGGTTGTGGCTGGACCATCGGTAGTCACGTGCATGCGCGGCCAGCCCCTCACGCACCGGCTCCAGGTCCATGAAGACCATGGCCGGCAGCAGGTACCGTGCAGCCTGGATGAGCGTGCTGCGGTAGCGCCCCTCCCACAAGGTCCCACGCCGCCCGTGTGTGGCATTGAAATGGCGCCCATAGCGACGCCCCATCGCCTGCACCCAGCGCGGCACCCCTGTGTCGGTCTCGGGCGTCGCCAGCAGCCGCACCCGGTTGGGCAGCAGGACATAGGCGTGCAGGGCGACACCCTCCGCACGCGCGTACTCGCCCATCCAGCCCAGCCAGCGCAGCCTGTCTTCCTCGTCCAGGAACACGTCGCCCGCGGCATGCCCCTGCAAGGTGATGAAATGCACCTGCCCGGGCAGCGTCAGCCGCGAAAGCCGTGCCATACACCCCTCCTCCCGGCCTTCATGCACTGGCTCCGCGGCGGCGCCACAGGCGCTGCAGGAGCACCGCCAGCCCCACCCCCGCCAGGGCACAGACCCCGGTCGCGATCCAGGTCTGGTGCCAGCCGCCGGCCCATACCGCCAGGGCCGCCACCACCGGAGGCCCGACAAACTGGCCCAGAGATGACCATTGCTGCATCCAGCCCACCGTGGTCGAGACGGTGTCCTGTGACGGCGCCAACGATACCGACAGGCCGAACAGCGTACCGGGAATCAGGCCACCGAAGCTGGAGAACAGCAGCACACCCGCATACTGCCACAGGGGTTGCCCCGTCAGGCCGAACGCCAGCGCCGCACCCAGGCCCATGGCCACATAGCCGACCACCAGCACAAGGCCAGGCACGGCACCCCGCGCCAGCAGGCGGCCGGCGGTGATATTGCCCGACATGTTGATCCCGGCCGCCAGCGCGCTCAACCCACCCACCACGCCGATCGAGAACCCCGCATCCTGGTAAATGGTGGGCAGGAAGCCCACCACCGCCAACCACTGCACCGAATACAGGAAGAAGCCCAGCGCCGCCAACCACGGGCCAGGCGACCGCAGGGTCCGAAGCAGCCGCACCCCAAAACCGGAGACCGCATGCCCCGCCGGGCCAACCCTGATGCAGCGCCACAGCACCCCTGCGCACACGGCGCTCAGCAGGCCCAGCAGCACCCACAGCCCTCGCCAGCCCACCCAGCCGATCACCCAGGCCCCCAGCAACATGGCCAATGCAGCCCCGGCCGGCATATAGGCGCCCCACCACCCCAGCGCACGCGACAAGGTCTTCGGCTGCCGCACCACCTCACGCAACAAGGCAGGTGCCGGCAGCACGGCGAGCAGAAAGCCCAGGCCTTCGCCCGCCCGGCTCCACAGCAGTGCGCGAACGGATGTCGAGGCAGCCCCTGCTGCGCTGGACAGCGCCAGCAGCACCAGGCCGCCCAGCATGACACGGCGCGGCCCGGCGCGATCGGCCAGCAGCCCGATGAAAAGGCCGATCAACATGCCGGCGACCTGGACCATGGACAACAGGAAACCGGCTTCAACCAGCGACAGGCCCAGACTCTGCTGCAGCGCCGGAATGGCCACTGGCAGCTTGCCCACGTGCATCGCGCTGGCCACACCGATCATCACCACAATGGCCGCATCGCGACCGGCCGTGACCTGACCCGCCCGCCCGCTGGCAGAGTCCGGGCCGGTGGCGGCGAGCGCAGAAGATGGGCGGTCCGGCGGAGCACTCATGGGAACAGCACCGTCCCATACAGGCGCTCGTGCTCGCGGATGGCAAACCGATCGGTCATCCCGGCAATATAGTCCGCCACCCTTCGGGGGCGTGCGCCCTCCGGCGGCGCCGGCCATTCCGACGGCTGCGCCAGATAGGCGTCGAAAAGCTCGCGGACAATGCGCTGTGCCTTGCTCGCAGTGTCCAGGACCTGGGGGTGCCGGTACAGGTTGCGAAACAAAAATTGCTTGAGTTCGGCGGAGGACTGGCGCATGCCGTCGGAGAAAACCACCAGGGGCCCTGCCTGCCGAACCTGTTCCACATCGACGATGCCATGATCGGCCAGGCGCGAGCGCGTCTGATCAATGACGTCATAGACCTGCTCGCTGAGCATGAGCCGGATGGTTTCAAACAACAGCCGGCGCCCGTCCAGCCCCGGGTGCGCCTCGAGGGCCTGCGCCCGGTAGTGGCCAACCAGCGGCACCTCCTGGATCTGCGACCATGACAACAGCCCGGAGCGGACCCCATCGTCGATGTCGTGAGCGTTGTAGGCGATTTCGTCTGCGAGATTGCACAGCTGCGCTTCCAGCGTGGGCGAGCCGCCTTCCAGAAAGCGCCGGGCCACGCCCGTGCCATCGACCTGCTCCAGGTACCGGGCGGTGCGGCGCGAGCAATGCTTGAGGATGCCTTCGCGCGTTTCGAACGTCAGATTCAGTCCGTCGAACGCGGGATAGCGCTCTTCCAGCCGGTCCACCACGCGCAGGCTCTGCAGGTTGTGCTCGAACCCCGGGGCATCCTCTTCGGCCACACCCGCCCGACGGCCGGCCTCCCGCATGCACGCATTGAGCGCATCCTGACCCGCATGCCCGAACGGCGTGTGCCCCAGGTCGTGCGCCAGCGCGATGGCCTCCACCAGGTCCTCGTTCAGCCCCAGCGGCCGCGCAATGCTGCGCCCCAGCTGGGCCACTTCCAGCGAATGGGTCAGCCGCGTGCGGAACAGGTCGCCCTCGTGGTTGAGGAATACCTGCGTCTTGTAGACCAGCCGCCGGAACGCGGTCGAGTGGATGATGCGGTCACGGTCGCGCTGAAAGTCCGTGCGCGTGGGCGCCGCCGCCTCGGGATGCCGCCGCCCGCGGCTGCGCGCGGCATGCGCCGCGTAAGGCGCGAGCCGCCCCTCGTCCTGCATGGCATAGCCCGTCGCGAGCCCCTCCCCCATGCCCGCTCACCCGGCGCAGCAGTGGTCGATGACCTCAGCCACCAGGGCATCGGGCGCGCCGCGGACGACCGCCTTGCCGGGCCCGTCGATCAGCACGAAGCGGATGTCGCCGGCCTCAGCCTTCTTGTCCACACGCATGTGATCCAGATAGCTCTGTGCATTGCGGGCTGGATCGATGACCGGCGCTTTCACGGGAAGACCGGCGCGGCCGATCAGTTGCCTGAAACGCTCAACGAACGCTTCGTCCACCAGCCCCAGCCGCCGCGAGAGCTCGGCCGCCATCACCATGCCGGCACCCACGGCCTCACCATGCAGCCAGACGCCAAAGCCCAGACCCGCTTCGATCGCATGCCCGAAGGTGTGTCCGAAATTCAGGATCGCCCGCAGGCCGGACTCCCGCTCATCCTGCCCCACGACCGCCGCCTTGATCTCGCAGCTGCGCCGCACGGCGTAGGCCAGTGCATCGGTGTCCAGGGCCATCAGCGCGTCGATGTTCGCCTCCGTCCATGCCATGAAATCCATGTCATGGATCGGCCCGTACTTGATGACCTCGGCCAGACCGGCCGACAGTTCCCGACGCGGCAACGTTGCCAGCGTCTGGAGATCACAGACCACCCGTTGCGGCTGGTAGAACGCACCGATCATGTTCTTGCCAAGGGGGTGGTTGATCGCGGTCTTGCCCCCGACGGACGAATCCACCTGCGCCAGCAGCGTGGTGGGCACCTGGACAAAGGGTACGCCCCGCATGTAGCAAGCCGCGGCAAACCCCGTCATGTCGCCGACGACACCACCGCCCAAGGCATACAGCACCGTTTTGCGGTCACATCCCCTGTCCAGCAGGACGTCGAAAATCTGGTTCAACGTCGCCCAGGTCTTGTACGACTCCCCATCCTTGAGCACGGCCACATGCACCACATGATGGCGGGACGCGATCAGCCGCTGCAAGGCGTCAAGGTACAGGGGCGCCACCGTCTCGTTCGTGACAATGACGGCCGACGACGACCGGGGCAGGCCATCGAACGCGGAGGCTTCCTGCAGCAGGCCGCTGCCGATCAGGATGTCGTAGCTGCGATCTCCCAGATCGATGGAAACAGTTTCGTGCGCAAACATGGAAGTCATTGCGCAAGTGTAGTGGACCCCATGGTCCACCTCCTGCCGGTCAGTCCGGCGCCGGGGCCGCCGGCCGGCGCCCGGCCAGCTCCAGCTGCATGATGATCATGTTCACCAGCGTCGCCACCGAGGGGCGGCCGGTGTCGATCACGAAATGGGCCGTCTGCCGGTACAGGGGATCGCGCACCTGGTACATGTCGCGCAGTGCCTGCATCGGGTCACTCACCTGCAGCAACGGGCGGTTGCGGTCATGGCGCACGCGCCGGAACACCTCTTCCGGCGAGGAGCGCAGATACACCACCAGGCAGCGATCATGCAGGTACCGTCGATTCTCCTGCCGCAGCACCGACCCGCCGCCCGTGGACAGCACCAAACCGTCGCGCCGGGTCAGCTCGTCGATCACGGACTGCTCGACGCCGCGAAATGCCTCCTCGCCCTCACGCTCGAAGTACGTGCGGATCGGACACCCCAACCGTTCCTCGATGAGGTGATCGGAGTCGACAAATTCCAGCTGCAAGCGCCGCGCCAGTTGCTTGCCGACCGTGGACTTGCCGGAACCCGGCATACCGACGAGCGCGATGGTGCTCTTCATGAGAAAAACCCGGCGCGAAGCCGGGGTGGGCGAACGGCTATCTGGACAACAACCATCAAGGCGTGGCGCCCGGAAGCTCCTCGGAGCCCTCTTCCAGCTTGATTTCGACCTCCGCCACCTGCGAGTGGTAGTCGTGCACGGTGATGGAAAACTCGGCGCACGCCGTGCCCAGCGTCGTGATCTTGAACACGGGGTCCTTGCCGTTGGCTTCCGTGCGGTCCACCTGCACCACCGTCGGCATGGGATTGCGAATGCGGAAGGGCGGCTGGCCACCCACGATGGTGACCCACACCTCGTTGCCGGCGCCCGGGCATTCCCCCTTCCAATAGGCCTTGACCGCCCATTCGTCCACATTGGTGGTGAACTCCATGCTGTCGCCCGCCACGTCGCCACCGCCACCGCAAGCCACCAGGGCCACCGTCGACAGGGCCGCCGCCATCATCTTGATTCTGTTCATGTTCATATGCCGTTGAAATCCGTATGCGTTTGACAGCCGCTCAACGCGACAGGCCCCGATCGGCGATCACGCGCGGCGTCAGGAAGATCAGCAGTTCCCGCTTGTTGGCCGTCTTGGCGCGATTCTTGAACAGGTTGCCCACCACCGGAATGTCACCCAGCAGGGGCACCTTGGTCACGTCATCCACCTCTTCCTGCTCGAAGATACCGCCGATCACCACCGTGCCGCCGTTTTCCACCAGCACCTGGGTCTGCACGTGCTTGGTGTTGATGGCGATACCGGCGGTCGTGGTTTCGCCACGGCTGTCCTTGTTGACGTCCACGTCGAGAATGATGCCGCCCTCGGGGGTGATCTGCGGCGTCACCTCCAGCTTCAGATTGGCCTTGCGGAAGGCAATGGCCGTCGCGCCGCTGGACGTCGCCGTCTGGTACGGGTATTCGGTGCCCTGCTCAATCAAGGCCTTGACCTGGTCAGCCGTCACGACCCGCGGGCTGGACACGATCTTGCCGCGACCGTCGGCCTCCAGGGCCGAAATTTCCAGGTTCAGGAAGCGGTTGGCCGCCGAGCTGAACAGCGAGATGGCGAATGCCGCCGGCGCAAAACCGCCGGCACCCGTCGAGGGCAGGTTCACAAAGGAGGTGTTCAGCGTGTCCAGTGCGTTCTCCGTCTCGGTGGTCGTCATCGACACGGCGTTGTAGCTGCCGCCGATGGCGACCCGATCGGTGCCCCCCACCGGGTAACCGGGCTGGCCACCGCGGATGCCCCGCAGATCGCTGCCGCCCAGGCGCACGCCCAGCGAGCGCCCGAACCGGTCGTCGGCCTCGACGATGCGTGCCTCGATCAGCACCTGACGGATCGGAATGTCCAGCTTGGCGATGAGCTGCTGCACCTGCTCCAGCTTCGACGGAATATCGGTGACGAACAACTGGTTGGTGCGCGGCTCGGCCATCACGCTGCCACGTGTGGACAGAATCCGGGTCGCCGCCGTGTTGCCCGCGCCACCACCGGCGCTGCCCGCCATCAACTGGGCGGCGACATCGCTGGCTTTCGCGTAGTTCATCTGGAAGCCCTGCGTACGGAGCGTTTCCAGGCTCTCGATCGACGCCTTGGACTCCAGCTCCTGCTTCTCGCGGGCGGCAATCTCGTCCTTGGGCGCGATCCACAGCACGTTGCCGGCCTTGCGCATGCCCAGGCCTTTGGCCTGCAGGATGATGTCGAGCGCCTGGTCCCAGGGCACGTCCTTCAGGCGCAGGGTCAGTGAACCACCCACCGAATCGGACGTCACCACATTGAAGTTGGTGAAGTCGGCGATCACCTGCAGCAGCGACCTGACCTCGATGTTCTGGAAGTTCAGTGACAGCTTTTCCCCGTTGTAGCCCGGCCCCTGGGTCAACTTGCCCGGGTCCAGGCGCTGCTCGCGCACCTCCAGCACGAACTGGCTGTCACTCTGGTAGGCCGAGTGCTCCCAGTTGCCCCGCGGACTCACCACCATGCGGACGCGATCACCGGTCTGCGTGGTCGTGATGAGCTGCACCGGTGTGCCGAAATCGGACACATCCAGCCGCCGGCGCAGGCCCTCGGGCAGGGAAGAGTGGAGAAATTCGACCACCAGATCCTGCCCCTGCTGACGGATGTCCACCCCCACCTGGTTGCTGCCGAGATCGACCACCACGCGGCCGGTAGCTTCGGCACCCCGCCGAAAATCGATGTCCTTAAGCGCCACGACATCGGGGTTCTGGCTGGGCGCGAACGTCGCCGCCGCTGCCGCCGCTACCGGTGCGGCCGCCACGGCCGGCGCGGCTGCGGCGGCCGCGTTGTGATCGAGCACGACCAGCAGGGTCGTGCCCTCGACCCGGGTCTGGTACGAGGCTGGCTGCTTCAGGTTGATGACCACCCGGGTCCGTTCCCCTGCCTGCACCACATGGGCCGAGCGCATATTGCCCTGGTTGATGTCCACAGCGTTGCGTCCGATGCCATTGATCACACCCGGGAAGTCGAGTGAAATGCGGGCCGGCGACTGCACCGTGAACCCCGTGGGCGCCGCCGCCAGCGGCTGCTGGGTCTCGATGCGGATGATCTCTGTCCCACCCTGAATGCTGCCGGTCAGGTTCTTGATGGCATTCTGTGCCTGCGCCCAGGCGCAGGACGCCATCAGCAGAAGTGCCATTCCTCCACGCAGCCCCCCTCGGGCGACGCGCCTTTTGCTGCGTGCCGTCATGCTTGTTCCGTTCATTTGCTCGCGTCCTCTTGTAGCTGCAGCGCCGTCGACTGCTCCATCCACTCGCCGGCGGCATCCTGCACGATTTCGCGCAGTTGCACCTCGGTCTCGGTAATACCGGTCACCTTGCCGTAGTTCTGCCCCAGGTAATTGCCCACACGCACCTGGTAGAGCAGCCTGTCGACCTTGACCAGGGCCACCAAATGGCCCTGGCGGTCCATGCTGCCCACCATGGTCATGACGTCCAGCGGAAACGCTTCCAGGGGTTCCTTGCGGCGATTGAGCTCCGGCTCGATCAGGGCCGCGTTCAGCAGCGGATTGCTCTGGGCGCCCCTGAGCACACTGGCCAGCTTCTCGCTGCTGAACGGCTCCAGCATCTGCTCGACGGTGTATGGTTTGGGTTCGAACTTGGTCGGCTCGGGAATCGGTTTCACATTGGGCCGGATCGAGTTGCGCTCCGACTGCATCCACAGACGCAGCTCGTCGTCACCCGACGATGAACAGCCGGCCATCAGCCCCGCCGCTGCCGCGGACAGCATCAGGCACCTCAGGAAAGCCCTCATTTGCGCGCCCCTTTCTTGGCCGTTGCCGCCTTCTGCTGCATCGCGATTTCCTCCTGATCGAGATAGCGGAAGGTCTTCGCGGTGCCATCCAGCGTCAGCACGCCCTCGCGGTCACGGACGGGCGCCAGCGACAGGTCATTCAAGGTCACGATCCGGGACAGGTGCGCAATATCGGCGGCAAACAGGCCCACATCGTGGTAGCGCCCCGTCACCCTGATGGTGATGGGCAGTTCGGCGTAATACTCCATGATGGATACGTTGCCCGGGCGGAACAGTTCGAACTGCAGGCTGCGCCCCAGGCCGGCCTGGTTGATGTCGGACAGCAGCGCATCCATCTCGGCCTTGCTCGGCAGTTGCTTTTCCAGCTGGCTGACGTACTGCTGGACCTGTTCCCGCTGCTTGCGCAAGGCGTCCAGATTGACCGCCTGGATCAGTTTTTTCTTGTATTCGTCGCGCAGTTGCTGTTCCTGGTTCTGTGCGGCCACCAGCTCTTCATCGACCGCCTTGAGCCAGGCAAACCACAGACCGGCGCAGACGGCGACGCCCACGGCAAGAAACAGCAGGCTGCGGGGCAGAATGGGCCACAGCGACGGATCATTGGGGTCAAGCCCCACGAACTGCCGGCGCGCCTTGTCCGACACCGACCGGATGTCCACTGAAAGAAATTTTTTTGCGTTCGCTGCCATGGCACTCAGACCTTGCCCTTCGAGGGCTTGCCCGCTTCGGACGTCGGGCCCGCGGTTTCCGAAGGCCTCACCAGGCTGACGCGGATGGTGAAGTTCGATACCCTGCGCTGATCGCGCGATTTCGGATCGATTCTCGCGGCCACGATCTCCACGAGTTCGGGCTTGCTCAGCCAGGGGCTGTCATTGCCCAAGTTGCGCAACAGCTCGGACACGCGCTCCTGGGATTGCGCCGAACCGACCAGCAACACGCTCTGTTTCTCCTGCTTGACACTGCGCAGGTAGACACCATCGGGCAGGCGGGTCACCAGCGCCTCCAGCAGGTGGACCGGCAGGTTGCGGTCGCTCTGCAGATTCTCCACCGCCGTCTGGCGCGCGCGCAACGAAACGATCTCGCTTTGCAGGGATGCGACATCCTTGATTTCGTTGTCGAGCTTGGCAATTTCGGCCTTCAGAAACGCATTGCGGTCCTGCTGCGCCGCCATGCGTCCCTGGTACCAGGTGAAAACCGCTCCGCAGACCAGACCGCCCAGCAGGGCGGACATGACCAGGTGCGTGTAGAACTGCTCTTTTTGCTTCTTGCGGGCCGCTTCCCGGTGCGGCAACAGGTTGATCAGGATCATTGGTAGAACCTCCTCAGCGCAAGGCCGGTGGAGGTCAGGTAGGAGGGCGCCTCCCGGGCGATCTTGCGCACCTGCACCGCGCTGCCCATGTCCATCCCGTCAAAAGGATTGATGACCATGCTGGCAAACGACGTCTGGTGCGTGACCGCTTCGGTCAGTCCGGGCAGCGCCGCGCTGCCACCAGCAATCAGGATATGGTCCACCTTGTTGTGGGGCGTGCTGGTGAAGAAGAATTGCAACGCACGGCCAATCTCCTGCGCCATGCTCTCGATGAACGGTTCGAGCACCGTGTTGCGGTAGTCCTCCGGCAGATCGCCCGAGCGCTTTTTGGCCTCGGCCTCATCGGCCGAAAAACCATACTGGCGCACGATCAGCTGGGTGAGCTGGGCACCGCCAAACGCCTGGTCCCGCTCATACAGCACATCGTCGTTGCGGATGACCTGCATGCTGGTGGTCATGGCACCCACCTCGAACAGCGCCACCAGCGCATCGACGCCACTGTTGGGCAGCGTTTCGATCACCCGGCTGGCAGCCATGCGGGAAGCATAGGACTCCACGTCCATCACCACCGGCTTGAGTCCGGCGGCCTCGGCCAGGCCTTGCCGGTCCGATACCTTTTCCTTGCGGGAGGCTGCGATCAGCACCTCGACGTCGCCCTGCGAGCTGGCACTTGGCCCGAGCACACAGAAATCCAGGCTGACCTCGTCGAGCGAAAACGGAATGTACTGATTGGCCTCGGACTCGACCTGCGCCTCCAGTTCCCGATCGGTCAGCCCGCCCGGCAGGATGATCTTCTTGGTAATGACGGCGGAAGCCGGCAGGGCCAGGGCCACGTTCTTGGTCCTGCTGCCGCTCTTGCGCACAAGCCGGCGCACGGCCTCGGCCACCTCGTCGAATTTTTCGATGTTGCCATCGGTGATCCATCCGCGCTCCAGGGGTTCGATGGCACAGCGCTCCAGCACCATATCCCCCGCACGGGTACGCCCGAGTTCCACCAGCTTGACGCTGGACGAACTGATGTCGATGCCCAGCAACGGCGCCGGCTCCCGGCTGAAAAGCGATCCCAGTGAGATCAAGATGACCCCCGATTTGTGAGGCACGCAGGCGCGCCATTACTTAAGATTTCACTTCAATGCTAGCAGCAAGCTCTTTGTGCTGGAAAGATTTTTCGGTGTCGACGTGCCGCAGAGCGTTGTCAAAAGCATACGAAGGACACCATTCATCACAACCTGTAACAGGGCATGGAGCATCCACCCGCCCCCTTTCCCGGCAGGCCGGGGGACCACCCCGGCGGAGCGGGTGGCTTCCTATAATGACCGATAGCCCCCACCTTCACCGACATGCCCCAAGACGACCACCGAGACGCCACCGAACGCCCACGGAAGAGCGCCGGCGGCCCCAGCCAGGGCGGCACCTGGGGCCGGGGGCTGCTGCGCATCCTGACGGTCTTGTTCGGCCTGGCCGCGGCTGGCGCCCTCTCCATTCTGGTGCTGGTTGCCATCGCGCTGGCGACGGCCTACCCTCACCTGCCGGATGTCGCCGATCTGGCCGATTACCGGCCCAAGCTGCCGCTTCGCGTGTTCACCGCCGAAGGGCAACTGATCGGCGAATTCGGCGAGGAGCGGCGCGACCTGACGCCGATCCGGGACATTCCTGACGTCATGAAGAACGCCGTCCTCGCCATCGAGGACGCCCGCTTCTTTGAACACCGCGGTGTCGACTACAAGGGCATGCTGCGCGCAGCCCTGGCCAACCTGGGCCAGGCCAAGAGCCAGGGCGCCTCCACCATCACCATGCAGGTGGCGCGCAACGTTTTCCTGTCGGCCGAAAAGAGCTACACCCGCAAGATCTACGAGGTACTGCTGACGTTCAAGCTGGAGCACATGCTGACCAAGGAGCAGATCCTCGAGATCTACATGAACCAGATCTTCCTGGGTCAACGGGCCTACGGTTTTTCTGCCGCGGCCCAGATCTATTTCGGCAAGCCGCTCAAGGACGTCACCATCGCCGAAGCGGCCATGCTCGCCGGACTGCCCAAGGCGCCATCGGCCTACAACCCGGTCAGCAACCCCAAGCGCGCGCGCGTTCGACAACTGCACATCATCGACCGGATGCGGGACAACGGCTTCATTTCGGCGGAGGAAGCCCGGCAGGCCAAAGAGGAGCCACTGGTCCTGCGCCGCACGGGCAGCCGCGGGACCCTGCATGCCGAGTACGTCGCGGAAATGGCCCGTCAGGCCATCGTGGCGCACTACGGCGAGGAGGCCTACACCCGCGGCCTCAATGTCGTCACGAGCCTGCGGGCCGACGAGCAGCGCGCTGCCTACGAGGCCTTGCGACGCGGGGTACTGGAGTATGAACGCCGGCAGGTGTACCGAGGCCCCGAGCGGCAGATCAGCCTGCCCTCAGACCCTGCGGCACGTGATGACGCGGTCGACGACGTTCTGGACGAAGTGCCGGACAACGGCGATCTGCTGTCGGCCGTGGTGCTGCAGGCCAGCCCGAAAGAGGTGCTGGCGGTGCGACAGGACGGCGAACCCTTCAAGATCACCGGCGCCGGGCTCATGCCGGCCCAGTCCGGGCTCGCACCCAATGCGCCGGAAGCCGTACGGATCCGCCCCGGCAGTGTCATCCGGGTCGTGCAGGATGCGGGCAAGGCCTGGCGCATCACCCAGGTGCCCGAGGTGGAGGCTGCATTTGTTGCCCTGGACCCGCGCGACGGCTCGATCCGGGCCCTGGTTGGTGGCTTTGATTTCCAGAAAAACAAGTTCAACCATGTCACCCAGGCGTGGCGGCAGCCGGGCTCCAGTTTCAAGCCATTCATCTACTCCGCGGCGCTCGAAAAGGGCCTGACACCGATGACGGTGATCAACGATGCCCCCCTGTACTTCAGTGCCGAGCAGACCGGCGGCAAGCCGTGGGAGCCCCGCAATTACGACGGTCAGTTCGAAGGACCGATGTCGGCACGGCGTGCCCTGGCACGCTCCAAGAACCTGGTGTCCATCCGCATCCTGCAGATGATCGGCACCCAAAGCGCCCAGCAGTGGGTCACCCGCTTCGGTTTCGATGCCAGCAAACACCCTCCCTATCTGACGATGGCGCTGGGCGCCGGCGCCGTGACGCCGATGCAGATGGCCACAGGCTTTGGCGTCTTCGCCAACGGCGGCCACCTGGTCATGCCGAAGCTCATCACACGCGTGACCGACCAGCGGGGCCGGCTGCTGTTCGAGGACAAACGCGGTCTCGCCGATGCCCCGCGGGTCATCGACGAGCGCAATGCCTTCATCATGAACAGCCTGCTGCAGGAGGTGACGCGCAGCGGCACGGCCGCGCGCGCGCGCACCTTGCTCAAGCGCCCTGACCTCTATGGCAAGACCGGCACAACCAATGACTCTGTGGATGCCTGGTTCGTGGGCTACCAACCCACGGTGGTGGCCGCCGCCTGGGTCGGCTACGACAACCCGCGCAAACTGGGCAGTCGCGAGACGGGTGGCGGACTGAGCCTGCCGATCTGGGTCGACTACATGGCCACGGCCCTGCGCGATGTGCCGGTGGCGGAGTACAAGGCACCGCCGGGCGTCATCCACGTGGCGGGCGAATGGTATTTTGAAGAGTTCGGCCCGGGTCAGGGTGTTCAGTCGCTGGGCATGACCGACCCCTGGCCCGGTGCATCGGTGACCTTCCCGCCGCCCGCCCCTGCGGGCAGTGGTGAGGGCGAGAGGACCGAAGACCGCCGCAGCATCCTCGACCTGTTCAGGAACTGAAATCCAGCGGCAGGCCCGCCTGTTCCGATGCGTAGCGTGACAGATCGGCAAAAAACTCGCTGCCGGCTTTGGTGTCCAGCCACCGCTGACCATCGAAACGGTAATGGAAACCGCCGGTGCGGGCCGCCATCCAGACCTCGTGCAGGGGTTTTTGCAGATTGATGACGATTTGGCTGCGGTTGGGAAAAGTCAGCGTGATCATGCCGCCGACGCGCTGATTGTCGACATCGGCATCGGTCTCATCGTTGATCCGGTCGCAGGTCTGCTCGACACGGCGCAGCAGCGCTTCGGCGTGGTTCTGGTAGTCAAGGTCGGTCATAATCAGATCTCTATGAGAATGACTCAAATTCTAGGCGTGCCGGGATTGCGCGCCACCATGCTGGCCTCAACCGCCATGGTGCTGACCGGGTTGCTGGCTGGCTGCGGTCAACGAGGGCCGCTGTACCTGCCGGTGCCCGAGCAGGCCACAGCCCCCGCGCGCGCCAAGCAGACGCCACCCGCCGTGGACCCCGAGCAGCTCGACACCGGCGCCAACGTCAACACGCCGGCGACCGAATAACCCCACCGACAAGTGCCCGGCCGCTTTCCACGGCCGGCTTTCCCGATGGACGCCAAGCTCCCCCCCTACCTGCACCGCCAGGACGGTCAGCTCATGTTCGAGCAGGTGCCGCTGTCTTCACTGGCCCGCGAACATGGCACCCCTCTGTTCGTCTACAGCCGGGCGGCCATGCTCGATGCGCTGTCCGCGTACCAGCGCGGACTGGCCGGCCGACCGCACCTGATCTGCTACGCGATGAAGGCCAACGCCAACCTGGCTGTCATCGAGACACTGGTGCGGGCCGGTTGCGGGCTGGACATCGTCTCCGGCGGCGAGCTGGAACGCGCGCTGGCGGCGGGCTGCGAGCCGGCAAAGATCATCTTCTCCGGTGTCGGCAAGACCCGGGCCGAGATGCGGCGAGCGCTGGAGGCCGGCATTGGTTGCTTCAATGTCGAGAGTGAGGCCGAGCTGGACGTGCTCGATGCCGTGGCCTGCGACATGGGCGTGCGCGCCCCGGTCAGCATCCGTGTCAACCCGAACGTCGATGCGAAGACCCACCCCTACATCTCCACCGGGCTCAAGGGCAACAAGTTCGGCATCGCCCATGAGCGGGTCGTGGACACCTACCGCCATGCCGCGGCCTGCCGGGGGTTGTCCGTGGCAGGTATCGATTGCCACATCGGCTCACAGATCACCGACCCCGGACCTTACCTGGATGCCATGGACCGGGTGCTGGACCTGGTCGAAGCGATCGAGGCGGCGGGCGTGCCGATCAGGCACGTCGATTTCGGCGGCGGTCTGGGCATCGACTATGCCGACGACGCGCCTCCGGCAGCCGACCATTTGTGGCAGTTGCTACTGGCCCGCATGGACGCACGGGGTCACGGCCACCGCAAGATTTTCATCGAACCCGGCCGGTCCCTGGTCGGCAATGCCGGGGTTTGCCTGACCGAGGTGCTGTACCTCAAACCCGGTGAACACAAGAATTTCCTCATTGTCGATGCGGCGATGAACGATCTGCCCCGACCTGCCATGTACGAGGCCTATCACCGGATCGTGCCGCTCCAGCCGTCGCCCGCCGAGCCCCGGACCTGGGATGTGGTCGGCCCGGTCTGCGAGAGCGGTGACTGGCTCGGCCGTGACCGCGATCTGGCCGTACAACCCGGCGATCTGCTGGCCGTGCTGTCGGCCGGCGCCTATTGCATGAGCATGGCGAGCAACTACAACACCCGCGGGCGGGCTGCCGAGGTGCTGGTGGATGGCGACCGGACACGACTGATCCGCCAGCGCGAAAGCGTGGCCGACCAGTTGCGACTCGAGCGCGGACTCAGCTGAGGACCTTCGCCCGGGTGGCACGCCAGCGGTGCCACAGTCGCCATGCCAGCAATGCCCCCAGGATGGCGGCATACACCGCCACCTCGGTGAAGTCGCGCTTGCCGGCACGCATCCAGAAAAAGTGCAGGATGGCCAGCCCGGCCACGGCATGGACCAGCCGGTGCAGGGCCCGCCAGCGCACGGGACCCAGCGCGCGGATAGCGCGGTTGAACGAGGTCGCGGCCAGCGGCAGCAACAGCACGAAAGCGGCGAACCCCACCAGGATGAACGGGCGTCTGGCAATGTCGCGGACGATCTCCAGCCACTCGAACCCCATGTCGAACCAGGCGTAGCAGAGCACGTGCAGCACGGCATAGAAAAACACAAAGAGCCCGGCCATGCGCCTGAAGCGCGCCAGCGCAGGCTGCCCCAGCAACACGCGCAGCGGTGTCACGGCCAGCGTGAGGCAGAGGCAGCGCAGGGCCCACTGGCCCGTGGAGCGGATCAGG
>Ga0265293_10001435_pt1 | contig 51822 bp, 44 predicted proteins | sample Munlanlewell138R_FD_192505 | JGI IMG/M metagenome (GOLD analysis project Ga0265293, IMG submission 192505) | Leachate microbial communities from a municipal landfill in Southern Ontario, Canada - Leachate well 138R | ecosystem: Engineered > Solid waste > Landfill > Unclassified | place: Canada... | reverse complement strand
CGGGTTATGGTATCTCATCAGCCTCAACAGGTGGATCCTTGATAAGTGATCAAATACTAAGTTCGATTCCGCTTGGATCATTAATGACTGTTAAGGTCAGTGCCGCAACCAACTCCCCAACAAATACGGCCAATTTAACAATGTACGCTCTTGATAAATTCGGGAATAGACTTGCTGGTTTAAGTGATTCGTATGTTACACCGGCATATGATAGTAAAGGCAATTTAGCGAATATTACTAATTATGCAAAAGCAAATCCCGGTCTTTTATCTTTTTCGGCTTCGATGAATGCGAAGGTTTACGCGCTTGAACTCGTTATTGCTTCGGCTTCAAGTAAAACCTTACTTGCAGAGATTAGTGTTAGCTATTCCTATAATAGTGCCCAAAATCAAGCGCTAGCGTTTGCTAACTATGTAAATGGCGAAGGTGGACAAGACGCCTATGGCCATTGTGATGTCATCTTGTTAAACCTTGTTGATGAGTTTAATCGCCTTAGTGTGGATGCGAGATCTTATTTTGAAAACGCAAGCGAAGGTCCTATCGCTCTTGCAAAAGCTAGACTGTCTTATCTTTCTTCTTGGGTTAATCAACAACAAACAATGGGCCGTCCAACATTCTTTAAAAAAGAGCAAACGCATGAACCTTTGTTTTTATTACTTTTAATTGGCCTTACTTCCCTAAGTTTATGTGTTGTTTACCGAAAAAAGATGTATTAATGAAGTAACAATTAGCTTCTTAATGATTGGTTTGTTGGATTATCCCTATTCTTATAGAGTTATAAAGCGCTATCCGTATCGAATTCACGTAATTTTTTACCATCATTTTATGATTTTGATTGCTAAACTTATAAATAGGTATAAAATAAAACTTGTATATTAATAAGTATTTCATATTAGGAGGGAACAATATGAATAAAATAATTAAACGACTGTTTACCCCTTTTGCTGTTTTTGCGATGGCAATTGGTATAGGCGTCAGTGTTAACGCACAAAAGGATGTTGTGGGGGCGAGAGCTGCTCCGACAACTGTTACTGTAGTTAGAAGTGATTTTTCTGGTGGCTCTGGATATGCTAACGGAACATGGAGTAAAGGTGGAATTAGTGGAGAAGGCGTCATTTATTTTGATGCCGGCACATACATTCAAGTTTCTACTAATAATGGAAGGCAACCTTACCCTCATAATACAACTGCTACACCAGGTCCGATTACGAATATATCGGTTACAATGCCAGGAAGTGGCACCGTACGTAGTCTAACCCCAAGGGTAAGTTCAACAGCTGCCGTTACTTTACACACCGGTGGAACTGCATTAACAGCCCAAACATTCACTAGTAATACCCAAACATTAAGTTGGACTATATCATCAACAGATGATGTTAGATATTTTCATTTAGTTCCGGGGGGTAACACTAACTGGGCAAGTTTTTCATTTACTTATGAAGAAACAGTGCAAGAATTTGGAGTACTAGATCATATTACACTAGACACGACCAATGCTAAATTAAATTACTATGTTGGCGATGTATTTACTTTAAGTGGCCTAGGCGTTATTGCTTATGACACAGTAGATTTTACAAAAATATTATCTTCGGGATACACCTCGGATTATGACGGGTACACATTCTCACAAGGTGACATTGGAACAATGTTAGTTACAGTATCCTATACCGAAGGTGAAGTTACGGTCACAGAAACATTTAGCATTAATGTAGCTGCGGCACCCGTGTTACAAAAATTCTCTAAGGTCACTAGTTTATCGCAACTACATCTTGGGGCTCAATATGTAATCGCTGGCACTAAATCAGATGTAGTTTGGGCGATGTCGACTATCCAAGGAGCGAACAATAGGACTGCGATTACAGCGACGATGAATGGAAGCGACATTACTGAAACTGAACAAACACAAATATTTCTGTTAGAAGAAGGTAGTGTGGACAATACTTTTGCTTTTAAATCAATTAATGGAGATACTTCTAATCAATATATTTATTCTGCAAGTAGTTCATCGAATCATCTCAAATCACAAGCAACTATCGACGGCAATGCTTCTTGGAGAATTGGTATTGATTCTGGTGTTATCTCGATGATTTCGCAAGGCAGTAATACACGTAATGTTTTAATGTTGAACTCTAGTTCGGCCCTGTTTGCGTCTTACACTGGCGGACAAAATGCAATAGATTTATATGTTGACTTGACCTCCATTGTTTCTGACGATTATTCTGAAGCCTACAACCTTGCTTACGACATTAATGTCGGACAAGGTTTAAATGCAGAAGGATCATGCGCTGCCACACTAGCCGCTATAGATTCTCGTTATAGTTCATTGTCTTCAACTGCAAAAACCCTTTTCGATACAAATTCTGGACCTGAATTTATTTCAGCACGAGCAAGAATCTCTTATCTTAATTCCTGGGTCAACGCCAATACTCCTTCTGGTCGTCTTGAGTCACCTAATACGACTAACTCAACTGTAACGGCAACATTCATTATTGGAGTTATCGGTATTAGTTCATTGCTAGGTTATTATTTTGTCACAAAGAAAACGAAGTTCCAATAACTAAACTAATAACGTTTTCAAACGCATAATATAATGGCTCAATTAAATAGAACGTGGAAAATCGTGGAAAAAGCGAATTGACCCCCCAAAACTGTTAAATAGAGCGTGGACAAGCCGTGACGTCAAAATCACGGCTTTTTCTTATAGGTAATAATGAGCATAACGCGCTTACGAAAACGTTCAAAATTAGTGTAACCATAAGCAGCTTTCGTAATCGTTTTGATCTGATTATTGATGTTTTCAGCGATGGAGTTAGTGTATCTAATTTTGTTTTGGGTGTAGGAGAAGGCGGAGGCAATTTCGAATCGCCATTTGTGGTAAGAATCCCCAATAGCGTGTAATAATGGTGCGGAAGTATCTAATAAATTAGTGGAGATTCTTTGAATAAATAGGAGAGCTTCATCAAAAGTGAAACGAAGGTCATAGCGGAAGAGATCTTGCAAGATGTTATAAGCAGTAAAGAGATCATTATTGAGGTGAAGCGAATAGCGAAGGAGTTCATCGAAGTGATAGCGGCGATTCGTTTTTTGGTGCGTATAGAATTTATCAGGAACTCTACTAGAGCGACAAAGGAAAAGTTTCCAGTGTTGTTTCATAAAGTTGTATTCAGCCGTGCCCTTCGTAGCGTGAAGATTCATCGTGCGGACACGTAGTTGGTTAATAGCGGTGGTTAATAGGCGAATGACATGAAAAAGATCAACAATATGAACAGCATTTTTAAAATAATGGCGGCAACCGTCGCGTAAGCATCATACATATCAGAGATAAAAAACTTAACTTTAGCGCGTTCTATGGGGTTAATTTCATTAAAGTATTCACGAAGATACGGCATACGACGATTACGAAGCACATCAACAATTTCCCAATTATGGAAATCATAGAGGATACAAACATATTGCTGACCTTTATCCTTTGAGAACCGAATTTCGTCAAGACAGAGCACCTCAGGCATCGGCCGACGGGGAACATACTTGATATCATCATCAAAGATTTGCATGACCCGTGCCGTACTTAATCCGTAGCGTTTTCCAATCGCCGCGAAGGTTAAGTCACCGGTAAATTCACTATAAATTAGTTGGAGCGTTTGGTTACTAGTTTTGAATCCAGGATCAATCCCCCGAAGTTCTGGAGTAAAGGTTTTCCGACAAGCCTTGCAGCGGAAGCGAACCTTGCGAACGCGAAGGATATCTTCAATAAAACTTGACTCACGACAATTGATTTCAATCGTATTGTAATCATGGATATAAAGCTTGTCACTGTGACAGTGGGGACACTTGTAACCATCACTTTTTTGATCAACTTCATAGAGCCAACCTTGATCAATTTTAATGGGTTCATTCATCCGATTAGTAAACTGCGATGGATCAAGACCCAAGCGTAAAAGAAACACATTATAATTCATAAAAAACTCCTTAATTAGTTATGAATTAAGTATATAAAAATATTGGTTCAAGTGACCAAAGCTATTAAATGCAGCGTGGAATTTTAAAAAAGTGTCCACGTTCTATTTAATTGAGCCACTTTGTAGAGGGATTTTTCTATAACTTAAACAAGTAACGATTGAAATCTAAAAACCATAGTGATAATCTGTAAATAAATGATATACGTGTTTTTGGGAAGGAGTGATTTCTTTTGGTAAAGACAGGTAGAAAATCAAAAGGTCTAATTCTCGTGATTATCACACTAATTACCACATTTGGACTTTTTGGTTGTTCAAAAAAGGCGAGTGACTACACTGAGGAAGAACATAAGCAACGAATCAATGAGCGGATTGAAAAGAAATTTTTGGGAAGTGGAAGCGAATATGAAAGTTTTACTCTTTTTTCGTTACACGACGAAAATGACAAACTTAAATATTTTTTAGTGGAGTTTGAACCAATCGGCTTTATTTTTATTCAAATAAAGGATGAACGATCAAATTTTCTGAATTTGTTTGGTGCAAGCACAAGTATGTATAGGCTTTCAACTATATTTGGTGTACGTACATGGTCTCCCTATAAAATTGACCCAACAAATAGTCAGCCATACCCCGATCTAGAAAAAATATGGGAATTGGATGAAAATGGAAATAAAATTTTTTATAACAAAAGTCCTTACTTTATTGCTGATATTACAACTGAACAGAGATTTTTACTTTTCGGAAATATCACAGCAATAAGACAAGATAATAAGTTCCTAAATTTAGTTTCACAGGAAAAGTTTGAAATTACTGATGGACAAATAGAGAATACTCAAGCTACATTAGCCATCACTTTTATTGCAAACAAAAAATTTGATTTATAAAAAGGGGGAAGGTGCAACTGAATTATTATAATTTTTCCGGTTGGTAAAGGTAAACATATAAACTAATCTTAAAAAATCCAAACAGCCTATTTTTATAGGTTCCTTTGCATTTTGAAGTGATAACCCTTATAATCACTCACGGAGTTATATAAATATATTTATATAGCCGAGGAGGAAATAGAATGAATGCAGCGTGGAATGGATTTAAAAAAGGACTTTGGCAAGACACTGTTGATGTCCATGATTTTATTAAGCTTAATTACACCGAATATACCGGTGACGATAAATTTTTAGTCGGGCCAACGGATGCTTCCGTTAAACTCAATGAGATGTTCATTGATCTTTTAGCCAAGGAAAAAGAAAATGGTGGTGTGCTTGAAATTGATACCGAAGTTGTGAGTAGTGTTAATAGTCATGGCCCAGGTTATTTAGATGCTTCCCTTGAACAAATTGTTGGTCTTCAAACTGACGCCCCACTTAAGCGTGGCTTTCACCCATTTGGTGGCATCAAAGTCGCAAAGAAAGCCGCAGAAAGTTATGGCTTCCAAATCAACGAAAAATTTGATGAAATATTTTCAAAATATCGTAAGACCCATAATGATGGTGTCTTTGATGCCTATAACGATGAAATCTTAGAAGCCCGTCATAGCGGCGTTATCACGGGTTTACCAGATGCTTACGGTCGGGGTCGGATTATTGGTGACTACCGCCGGGTCGCTCTTTACGGGGTTGACTTCCTCATTAAAGAACGCCAAAAAGATCTTGCCAAACTTAAATACCCATTTAGTGAAAAAGTGATTCGCCAACGTGAAGAAATTAGTGATCAAATTCGTTCGCTCCGTGGACTTATTGACTTAGGTCATGCGTATGGCTTTGATCTTAGTCGTCCCGCAACAAATGCTAAAGAAGCGACCCAATGGTTATACTTAGCCTACCTTGGGGCCGTTAAAGAACAAAACGGCGCGGCAATGTCGTTAGGCCGGACAAGTACCTTCCTTGATATTTACTTTGAACGCGATTTAAAAGCAGGTCTTATTACTGAAGTTGAGGCCCAAGAAATTATTGACCACTTTATCTTAAAATTGCGGATGGTTCGCTTTGCCCGTACCCCAGAATATAATGACTTATTTACCGGTGACCCAACGTGGGTGACTGAATCCTTAGCCGGCATGCAAAGTGATCAAAAAACGAGTTATGTTACTAAAAGTACCTTCCGTTATTTACACACGCTTTATAACTTAGGAACGAGTGCGGAACCAAACCTCACCGTCTTGTATAGTGAAAACTTACCCGAAAACTTTAAACGTTACGCCGCCCGTGTCAGTATTGATACAAGTTCGATTCAATTTGAAAATGATGACTTAATGCGTCCGAAGCACGGCGAAGATTACGCGATTGCGTGCTGTGTCTCGCCCATGGCGGTAGGAAAAGAAATGCAATTCTTTGGTGCCCGCGCCAACCTCGCAAAAGCCCTCCTCTATTCCTTAAATGGTGGGAAAGATGAACTAAGCGGTCATCAAGTCGCCCCAGAAGGAACGGTCTATGAAGATGATTACTTAGATTATGATCAGGTAATGGCTCGTTATGACCAAACTCTTGAATGGCTTGCAGAAGTATATGTTAATACCCTTAACGTCATTCACTATATGCATGATAAATATGCTTATGAAGCCCTCGAAATGGCCCTTCATGATGTTGACGTTATTCGTAACTTTGCAACCGGTGTCGCGGGACTGAGTGTCGTCGCTGATAGTTTAAGTGCGATTAAGTATGCTAAAGTCAAACCAATCTATGATGAATGTGGTTTAATTGTTGATTTCAAAACCGAAGGTGACTTCCCAATGTATGGCAATAACGATGACCGGGTTGATGATATTGCCGTTAATTTAACTAAATCCTTTATTGCCAAACTTCAAAAACATACGGCTTATCGTGACGGTGTCATTACCATGTCCGTCTTGACAATTACGAGTAACGTCGTCTATGGCAAAAAAACCGGTAATACCCCTGACGGCAGACGAAAAGGGATGCCATTTGCGCCGGGTGCGAACCCAATGCATGGCCGTGATCGGAGCGGCGCCCTTAATTCACTTTTATCAGTCGCTAAGCTTCCATTTGCCTGCTGCGCAGACGGCATTAGTAATACGTTTACCATCGTGCCACATGCTTTAGGAAAAGATGAACTATATTCGTTTGATAATGCGTTAGTGGTTGAACCAAAAGTTGATAATCTGGTGAGTATCTTTGACGGCTACTTTAATAGTGGCGGTCATCACCTTAATGTCAACGTCTTACTTCGTGAAAAATTACTCGATGCGATTGAAAATCCATCTTTATATCCAAACTTAACGATCCGTGTCAGCGGCTACGCCGTTAACTTCGCGCTCTTAACCGATGAACAAAAGCGCGATGTCATCAGCCGTACCTTCCATGACACCATCTAAGTTAACTGTTCGCGGGAATGTCTATGCGATTGAACGGATGGGGATGTTTGATGGACCTGGCGTCCGTTATGTCCTTTTCCTCCAAGGTTGTCCGTTTAAGTGCAAGTTTTGCCATAACCGTGATTCGTGGTCGACCGCTGATAATAAAATCATGACGGTTGAAGACGTCATTCGTGATTATAAAAAATATCAAGCTTTTTATAAAAAAGGTGGTATTACCGTGAGTGGCGGGGAACCGCTCTTACAGCTTGACTTTCTCATTGCCCTTTTTGAAACGTGTCAAGCGGAAGGGATCCATACGACACTTGATACCTCGGGGGGACTCTTCACCTTAGCGAATAAAGAAAAGTATGATGCCCTTTTAAAAGTAACGAATTTAGTGTTGCTTGATATTAAACATATTGATAACGAGGAACATAAAGTGCTCGTGGGAACGCAAAACACGCATATCCTTGATTTTGCACGGCATCTTAGTGAGCACAAGATCCCGACCTATATTCGTCATGTCCTCATTCCGGGTATCACCCTGGACGCATACTATTTAGAAAAATTAAGAGCGTTCCTCGATACCTTAACAAATGTGGTGAAGATTGAAATACTTCCCTACCACACAAAAGGGATTCGTAAATGGAAGGCGCTTGGTCTTGAGTATCCTTTAAGCGGTTCTCGTGAACCAACGAAAGAAGAAGTCCGTTTTGCCGAGGATATTCTCATTAAAGACTATCATTTCGCCCGTTACTAGCGATTAAAAAAAAGCCTGCATTTGTCGTGCTGGCTTTTTCGATTATTTAAGAGGCGGATGTAAGACTTTCTTGTGGCTTCGGGGCATGTTTCTTCTCTTTTTCACTAATGAGGTAACTCGTCAGGGCAACGGCTCCAACCATTAATAGGGCGATAACGCCAAAATTAAAGAAGGGGACTTCTTCAATGGGTGGCCGTTGTAAAAACATGGCGTTCGGAGCGGGCCGTCCTGTGAGCCAGAACAAGGCATTAACGAATACACCAATGAGGCCAAACCCTAATAGACCGATGGTGTAAACCAGCGTATTTTCTTTAACGGCTACTTTAAAGTAACCGCCGACCATGAAATAGAGGGCACCGATCATCATGGTTGAGTGCGATAACATACTTTTTAAAACAGGGAGGGCAAGCATGTTGCCAGATCCCAAGTAATAGTCCGGATAGAAAAGGGAGATTAGGGCCCCGAGCGTTCCGGCGTAACAAGTAAGGATTGATAAATAGTGAAAACTTTTACTCTTTTTATCACCCCAAAAAGCGGTAATGACTAAAAGATACATCGACATATTACAAAAGTAGATGGGGAAAAGTTGATTATCTTTGGCAATCGGTTGCTCGCCACTTAAAAAATCAACCCATAATGGTAAGAGGTGTAAGAATACCGTTACTAGGGCCCAAAACTTTAAAAACCATTCCTTATGTTTAAAAGCTTTGATGTATTTTCCTGCAAGAAAAAGAATCAGAATACTAAGCGGCAATGAGATGAAAATATAGAGAAGATGGGGGCCGTCAAATAACATGGTTAATGTTTCCTTTCGATTTGAATCTGCTCATGTCGATAAGACGATTATAACACCCAAAATTATTTTCGAGATGGATTATTGTTAAAGGATAGGTTGTAACGTTTTAATGATAGGGAAGCGTATTTATGATTTATTAATGAATTAATCTTAGTTTAGTTGTCATCATACTTTGAAAAAAACGTTTTAACTGATTCTTTTCTATGTTAGGATAGAAATATAAAAGAAAAAGGAGATGACACAATGACAACATCAAATTCAGAGTTTACCGGCGGTTTATTAGGGCTAATAGGCGTGACAATCTTAACGTATCTACTGATTATCGTGACCTTAGGTATTGCAACGCCGTTTGCAATTGCTTATCGGGAATCATGGTATGCAAGTCATACGTACATTGAAGGCAAACGACTAATGTTTGTTGGTACCGGTGTTGGTTTATTTGTGCAATGGATCAAATGGTTACTTCTTTGCATCATTACCTTCGGCATTTACTCATTCTGGGTCGGGATTAAAATGAAGCAATGGGTCGTCCGTAATACTGTCTTTGCTTAACGAGATCGTAACGATCCAAGTTTCCTAGAAACCAAGTCCTCTTCTTCATGTCACAATAAGACGAGGACTTTTTATATGATTGAACATGATGAAGTAAGTAAGTATATAAATGGTTACGGCGAAGATATTCGGAACATTCTTTTAACCTTGAGAACATTACTTAAGGAAAACTTTCCGCACGCAAAAGAAAAGATTTCTTGGCAGATGCCCACTTTCTATATTGATAAACGTGTTTTCCACTTTGCAGGATTTAAGCATCATCTTGGGATCTATCCAGGTCCGGATGCCATCTTGTTTTTTAAGGATAAGTTAGTGAGTTATGAGACAAGCAAAGGGGCAATTAGGTTTTCCTATCATGAACCAATCCCTTATCCGTTAATTATTGATATTGCCCACTGGTGTTTAGAGAAACCAGATAAATAAAACAATGGTAATCAAAATAGTGGGCATTTTAAGCATATATTATAGAAAATAATCCCTCCAAATATAATTGGATGAGTAAAATCTTCTATAATATAAATATAGAGGAGAAATAATATATGGCTCAAATAAATAAGAATTCACTCGAAAAACTAGGAGTGGATATTTTTGCTTTAATTGGCGTTATTTTGATTGGTCTCGCGTTTATCACATGTTTTATCCACATGATCATTTGGCAACAAGTGCTCCTTGGTTACGTTTCCTTTTTTATTCAATTTTTTATGTTAGCAGCCTTTGCGGCAGTGTTCTTGATTGCACGACGCCGAAAAGAAGAACCCTTGCTTCTCATCACTTCCTTATTACTCGTGGTTCATTTTATTATTTATGATAATGGGATGGGGTTTAGTGAACTATTTGATGACATCGCAACCGTTTATGCATTTGTTACGTTGTTTGTTTTCATCTTTTTAGCTGCGTTACTTATCGTGCCCTTTTTAAAGTCCGATGCTTTACGGAAAGTGGCGCCTCTTTATACTTTCATTGTAGGCGGTGTATTCGGATCGCTTGTGGTTTTCGGTTTTCTTTATTTAGTCATTCATGGTTTTAAAAACTACGCTTTTGGAAAAACGATTGTTTTTAATTTCCTTTTCGTTTTCTTTTATAAGGCAGCAATCGGTCTTTTACTCACCCTTCCCGTCCTGGATGTGATCTTGAAGAAGAAGGAAGTAAAAGCGGAAACCGCTCCAGTGCAAGAAGCACCAGTGGAAGTTGTCGAAGAGCCGAAAGAATAATTGGTTGATTGAAATCTACGAAAGGGCTTCAGATGAGGCCCTTTTTTGAATAAAACCGGCCTTCCTTATTATGGTTCGAACTGTTATAATCAAATTGGTATTATCAATGGCACAACTTATCACTAACCATAATCGTAATTTTCTCAATTACATTAAAGAAGAATTAAAAACGTGTGATTCGTTTATGTTTTCTGTTAGCTTCATTAAAAATGCCGGATTGTCGTTAATCGAGAAAGATATGATTCTTGCTCTCGAAAGAGGTGTCGAAGGACACATTCTTACTTCAACTTATCAAAACTTTACTGACGTCGTTTCATTAGAGAAATTTTTGGGTTGGCAATCCATTTATCCAAATTTTTCATGTCGGGTCGATCATCTTCCACTCGGCGAACGGGGATTTCACTCCAAAGGTTATATTTTTCGGCAGTATAGTGAATATCATACCTTGATAGGGTCATCCAACATCACCAGTTTTGCCTTGTTACGAAATATTGAATGGAATACAAGAATTGTAAGTGGCCTAATTGATCCTTTTACTTTAGATGTCGTGAATGAGTTTTCGTCATTATGGGAAAAAGCAACCATTTTGGATCAAAATTTTATTGATGATTATCGTGAATTACTCGAATATGCAATCGATCAATGGGACATGGATTATTTTGAAAAATTTAATAACATTGAACCTAATTTCATGCAGAAAAAGGCGCTCAAAGAATTGGCGCGATATCGGGGACTTGGTGTCACAAAATCTTTGGTGGTGTCGGCGACTGGATCTGGAAAGACATTTCTATCTGCTTTTGATGCACGAAATTTTGGTGCAGAAAAATTATTGTTTGTCGTCCATCGTGAAACCATATTAAAAGATGCCTTAGAGACGTTTCGGAAGGTTTTTGGTAACACAAGAACATATGGACTCTTCACAGGAAATACTAAAAACCGTAATGTCGATTTCATCTTCGCGACGAATGTCATGCTTAGTAAGAGTTTAGAACAGTTTGCACCTGATGAATTTGATTATATTGTCCTTGACGAATGTCAACATGCCACAAGTGATACGTATCGCAAGATTATGTCACACTTTCAGCCGAAGTTTTTCCTTGGATTAACTGCCACGCCAGAACGGATGGATAACCAAGATGTTTTTGCACTGTTTGATAAGAACGTCCCATATGAACTCCGTCTTCGAGAAGCCCTTGAAAATGATTTAATTGTGCCCTTTAAGTATTATGGTATTTATGATGATGGCGTCAATTATGGAAGTAATAACCGAGACTTATTACGTCAGATGACTTCACCAGAGCATTGTAACTTCCTAGCGGAACATATCGAAAAACACCGCCCAAAAGGGAAACTAAAAGCACTTATTTTTTGTCGAAGTGTTGAACATGCTGAACAAATGAGTGAGGCGTTCCGCGCTTTAAATTATGCAACCGATTATCTTGTTGGTCGTCATGATATGAGTGAACGTAAAATTGCGTTTAATCAACTCCAATCAGATTCTCATCCTTTAGAATTACTTTTTTCAGTGGATCTGTTAAACGAAGGCGTTGATTTACCGGCAGTTAATATGGTTGTTTTCTTACGGCCGACAGAGTCATCGACGATTTTTATTCAACAACTCGGACGTGGTCTGCGAAAGTATCCACAAAAGGAATTTCTCACCGTTCTTGATTTCATCGGAAATGCGTATGAAAGAAGTGTCCAAATTGCCATTGCATTAGGATCATTATCTAAAAGTTCTGTCATCGAGAAACACCTCTTAAAGGAATATATTAAGAAAGGTTTTTCTCAGCTAAATTTACCTATCGAAATTCATTTTGATGAAAAAAGTCGAGAAGAAATTTTATATTACATTGAAAAAACAAATTTCAATAGGTTTGATTTTTTAAAACAAGATTACTTTAATTTTAAAAAGATTATTGGCGCGAAGAAATATGTGCGCCACTTAGAGTATGTTAATAATGAATACGCCCCAGATTTGATTCGTTTTATCAAGACTTCACTCGGTAACAATGACTATGGTTATTATTCGTTTTTAAAGAAATTAGACGAAATGGTTCCGGACCTTGCCACTGATGAGCTCGAAATTATTAAACACCTATCATCTAAGCTACCGCTTGTTCGCCCTTATGAATTTTCAATTATCAAAGAATTAATGTTTAATAAAGATTTAGACCTTAAAAAGTTGAAAGATCAAATCCGTGCTCATTGGTTTATCGATGAAGAACATTTCTTACATAGCATTGATTATTTACAAAATAAATTCTTGTCTTTGAATGAACAAATAAAAATAAAACCGCTTATTGTCAACGAAGGTTTGTCATATTCCTTAGGTTTTAAAATTGCGTCTGGTGGCTTTAAGGATTTCTTACTCGATTTATTAAATTATGGCTTAGAACGCTATTTGAGTGAATTTGGCCGTGATGAAATTGGCTTACGCGTCTTCCATAATTACACCACTGAACAGTTTATGATGATGACCCTTCAAAAGTCAATTCGTTATTTCAAGGGCACCAAATTTGAAAGTGATCATACGACTTATATCCTTGCTGGTTTAAAGAAGGACTTGGATGCTGATCATCATTTAAATTATAAGGATAAGTTTTTAAGTGATTCAATCTTCCAGTGGGAAAGCGAGACAAATGCGACGCTTTCAAATGGGACCGGCCAAAAGATACAAAAAACGAAAATAGCCCATTTATTCATTCGGAAAAAAGATCGTGAAGATAGTTTGACACTTCCTTATATTTATATTGGTACAGGTACCTTTCAAGATATACGGCCATCATCAAATCGTAAAAGGACCCTTCTTGTCAATATCCATTTAGACCATCAAATACCGGAAACACTACATCATGACTTTCAAATTGAAGTCGCTGAAAAGACGCCATAAATAAAATGTTAAAATAATATGTACACCATAACCGCCACTGGTTATTGGTGGGGAGCGATGTGAATGCAAGCATCGCTCTTTTCTTTTTCTAAGGTTGTTCTTAGTTCTTTCAATGGGGTATATTGTAAATCTAATCATTTTTATAGGTAATCAAATGCAAAAAAGAGCCGATAAATCTGTATATTTAATTATTACATATAAAAATCTACACATTGGATTTGCGATTATGATAGTCATTAAACGATGACTCCTTTATAATGAAAGTACTAAACAAGGAGACGCGTATCATGATGACCTCTGTTTTAAATGACGCCAGTCGTTATATAGAACTTCATCTTTTAGAATGCGGCCGTGAACAAACGATAAAAGATAAAGTTTTTAGTTTCACTCCTAAAAAATATTTTGTCGTTCATTATGTCATCGCGGGCCAAGGTACGTTTACGAGTCGCGGTAAAAGTTATCGCTTAAAAAAAGGCGATATGTTTTTTATTGCGCCTGATGAATTACCGCATTATTATCCGGATCGCCAAGACCCTTGGACTTATATTTGGCTTGGCTTTGGTGGTTATAATGCGTATGAATACTTATCACTTTCGGGGATTAGTCAAAAAAATCCGATATCCCATGATGATCAGACGTTTTCAATCCGCAAATTAATCGAAGAGATCTATGCGATTTATAATGATCGCGGCTTTCTTGATCTTGATACCCTTGGTTTAGCGTATCAACTCTTTGCAAAACTCATTAAAATTGGCCAAAAAGATAAAAAGACCCTCACAGCGAAACATCGTCATTTTAATAGTGCTAAAGAATTCATTTTAAATAATTACGAATTTGATATTACGGTGCTTGATATCGCTCGTAATGTGGGCGTAACCCCAAATTACCTTAGTAATATTTTTCAAACGATCACCAAAATGTCGACGATTACTTTTCTCAACAAAATCCGAATTGAAAAAGGGGCCCGTCTACTTGAAACCACTGATGAACCAATTCATCGTGTTGCGAAAAGCGTTGGTTTTACCGCCCCGCTTTACTTCTCTAATGCATTTAAAAAACAAATGGGAATGAGTCCCCTACATTACCGTAACAAGGAGCGAGTATGAACAGAAAAACATCTTCAGTCTTAAAAATCCTTAGCTTTGCCTTACTTCTAAGTGGCTGCAAACCAGGCCCTTCAAGTTCAAGTGCCGAACTTCCGTCTGGGGCCATCTTTACCTATCAGACAAATGACTATACCCCGATTATTGGGGAGAGACGAAATAATGAGGACTTTGATTATGAAAATCTGATTGTCAACCCCATAAGTGGTCTCCGTGATGACTTTGCAATGGGTGTTGATGCGAGTATGGTGAAAACGGTTGAAGAAAATGGTGGCGTTTATTATAACGAAGCCGGTGAAGAGCAAGATGTCTTTCAAATAATGAATCAGCAAGGGGTTAATTTCTTCCGAGTTCGGATCTGGAATACGCCTAATAACCTATTTGGTGATAAGTATGGTGGTGGGAGTGTCAATACTGCGGAAGCCATCAGTATGGCTAAACGTGCCCAAGCCGCGAATATGAATGTGATGGTTGATCTCCATTATAGTGACTTTTGGGCTGATCCTTCTAATCAACGAACCCCCACAAAGTGGGTCAGTAAAGACCTAGCGGGTTTAAGTGTTGAAGTAGAGCAATTTACGGCAGCGACCTTAAATGCATTTAAAAATGAAGGGGTTAATGTCCAAGCAATTCAAATTGGAAATGAAATTAATAATGGCCTTCTTTTCCCAGTTGGGCGCCTTGATTGGGCGAACGCAACGGAGAGTTACGCCAATATTGCCACCCTTCTAAAAGCAGGAATTAAAGGGGCCAAAGCCGTTAGTCCACAAATTAAGACTGTAATCCATCTCGCAGATGGCGGTAGTTTTGATGTCTTTAATAACTTTTTTACAGCGATGGAATCAAATCAAGTCAATTATGACCTCATCGGTGCCTCTTACTATCCTTACTATCATGGCACGCTTGAACAATTAAAAAATAATTTAGATCGTACGGCGGAAAAGTTTAAAAAACCCGTGATTGTCGCGGAAATGAGTTATGGCTATACGGTTGATGATCATCCTAATGCCAGCCACATCTACAACACACAAATGGAAGATAACGGCAAGTATAAAACAAGTATTCAAGGGCAAGCGACAGCAATTCATGATGTCGTTAAGATTTTAAGTGAAGTCCCAAATCAACGGGGTCTTGGGATATTCTATTGGGAACCAGCTTGGTTACCAGTCGCGAATGCGGGATGGGCGACCGCTGAAGGCCAAGCTTGGGTTGAATATGGTGACGCGAATGATTTAGCAAACGTTAATGAATTTACCGATGGCAAAGCCACGTGGTCGAATCAAGCCCTGTTTTCGTATAATGGCCGGATGTTACCCTCATTAAAAACCTTTGCGCTTTTAAAAGGTAATCAAAGCGAAGTGACTGAAGCTGCCGTCAAAGCGCGGACGACTTCGATTACGGTGACCTTAAATGCCGCGGCGAAGGAAACGCTACCCGATACTTTCCTTGTGGAAACAAATCTTGATGCAATCCGTCCTTATAAAGTGACATGGGATGCCACCCAAGTCTTAAGTCTCGATACGCCTGGCGAATATGAAATTGATGGGGTTGTTTTAACCTTATTTAATGTCAAAGCCTATGTGACAGTGATCGAAAATTATGTCCTTGACCCATCCTTTGAAAAGCAAGGAAGTAGTGACCGTATTGTTTCGCCGTGGGTTGCAACGAGTACCACGCATCCAGATGACGTTAATCGGGTCGTTAAACTTAATCGTAAATCCGGTGATGTCCTTCATGGCACGACCAGCCTCAATTGGTATCACTCGAATCAAACCTTTGCCTTTAAAGTGAGCCAAGAAATCACACTTGAGGAAAGTGGGGACTATACCTTTAACGCATTTGTCATGGCGATTGCCCCTGATACAAGTGCGCATACGATGCTCCAAATCTTTGTGATCAAAGGTGATCAAAGTAAACTTATCTATGATTTGAAAGATTTAGTGTTTGGATGGGGAACTCCGATCAATAACTATGTCAGAGGCGAAATCATCTTTAGTGTGAATGCCGGTGAGAAAATTAGTATTGGGATTGAAGGAAGTGCACCTCGTCAAACCTGGGGTCACGCGGATGCCTTTTCACTCGTGAAAGGAGCCTAACAATGAAAGATAAACTGATTCTAAATTTAGTCCATCGTCCGGAAATGGTTCCTGAATATGCCGAAAAAATTATGGGCCATGGCGAGAAAGAAAATCTAGAGAAAGAGCCACTCCTTAAAGAGTCGCTTGATATCTTTAAACTCCAACAACAAATCGCCCATGAGCATGGCCTTAAAACAACGATTCAAATGACCTATGCGAGTTTATTTAATGAAGAAGCGGTTGCACTTGCCAAAGCTCATCATGCTGAGTATGGCGATGAAATTGCCTTAACGCTTTTAGGGTTACCAAGCACGGCCTTTCGCAATAAATACAAAACCAAAGATTTTTGTATTTGGATGTTTTCTTATGAAGACAAGAAACGAATTGTCGATGATGTTTTTTCGCTCTTTTTTGAAAAATTTGGCTTCTATCCGCAAAGTACAGGTAGCTACTACATGGATGCGGATTTAATTAACTATATTAAGGAAAAGTATCCGAGTGTTATCTGTGCGATTGCGACGTGTTGGGAAGAAGGACCAAAAGCGTACCATGCGACGAATAATAGCTGGTATACCTTTATGGATGGCGGTCCTTGGAACCCTTGGATTCCAAGTAAAATTAACACCCATGTCCCTGCTGAAAATGAATCTGAAGATAGCGGCATTGTCGCGATTCCCCATTTAAGCCGTGATCTCAATGCCTGTTTTGACGGCAACGGTAGTAACTTTGGCACCCATCCGCAAAATGTGTTACGTGGCATGGCGTATAAAGACGGTCAATATCCTTACCTTTTTAATCTCATTGATCAATATCGTCACCTTGGTAAGTTTAATGATGGTTACGCCTATAATATGATGTTTGTCGGTCCCGGATGGATGAATAAAATGGGCCGTTGGGAGCAACCTTATACGTTACTTGAACAAAGCTATAAAGACGGGATTGCTTATTATGGAAAACTAAAGAAAGAAGGCAAGCTCATTGATTTAACGATGAGTGAATTTGCCCATTATTACCGCGCAAATAAGACTTATAAGACCCCAGAAGTGGCTTTATGGCAAGATATTTTATATGGTAGCGAGAAACAATACTTTTGGTATCTTGATCCTTACTTAAGAACGTGCGTTGATCTGAATCAAGGCGGTGCCTTAATTGATTTAAGACCGTATGTCGCAAAGCTTTATTTACCAGTTGGGATTGGGACCCCGCGGATTGTCAATGCGAGTTACCCTTTCTTAATTCAGGCAAACTATCGCGCTGGTTACTTTACTCATTACGCGGGCGAAGGAACCCTCAAATCGACGAAAGTATCGTATGAGGGCGAAGAGATTGATCTCGCGCTTTGCCTGACGAAAGCAACCTTTTCGAAAAAGGGTGATGAACGTTATCTTCACCTCGACCCGATTGAGGTTGTCTTTAAACGTTTAACAATCACGATTGCGACGACAATTACGTTTAAAGAAGCAACCGGTGAAATAAGGTATGCAAGGCGAATCATCAAAAGTAGTGATCCGCATGCGAAAGTAACGTTTAATGATTATATGACCGGTGCTTTTGGGACGACTGAATACCCAGAAGAAATGTATCACATTAGGCTTCGTGTCAATGACGCGGAAAAGAGTCAAGAGATTAAGTACCATTATGCGAACCGTGAATTAACCATTCATAATGGTATCAGTGAAGTCATCATTCCCGATATTGAGACGCGGATTACGATGAAGAGTGTTGGGGAATATGAAACTTATGTCCGTGAAGGCTATGCTTTTTCACCGATGTATACATTGGGTGTGATGAAAGACTTAAAGCAAGGGGAGGAAATTGAGACATGGCTCAAGCTCGAAAAGGCCGCTTAAACTATCGGTGTCCAAGTTGCTTTATGCGCGATATTGATATGGACATGTTTTATGATGAAAGCAAGAAAGAATTTTATTGCTTACGTTGTAATTATGTTGGCACCGAAGAAGATGTGATTGCCAAAAATGAAATGGCTAAGTTTCGCTATCGCAATTTACTAAAACGGATTACTTTTGGAGATGATGATGGCCACTAACTTTATCTTTGGGACTGATATTAGTTCATACGCTGAACTCAAATCATTAGGCGTGACCTATTTTAATGCGTTTGGTGAAAAAGAGGCATTACCGATTCTACTTAAGAATGCAGGGGTGCGCGCAATTAGACTCCGTCTTTTTGTTGATCCGTATGATAAAGATAAAAAATCTTATGGTGGTGGCACGAATGATTTAAAATCAACGCTTGCGCTCGCAAAAGAGTTAAAAGAATACGGTTTTGATTTAGTCCTTGATTTTCATTATAGTGACTTCTGGGCTGACCCTGGCAAACAATTTTTGCCCAAAGCGTGGCAACATTTAAGCTATGAAGGACTAGAAGAAAGAATTTATACATATACAATGGATGCCTTAACGGCGTTTATCGATGAAGGGATAACCTTTACGCATATTCAAATTGGTAACGAGATAACGAATGGACTTTTATGGCCCCACGGCAAACTCTTTGAAGGTGAGGAGCCGGTTCCTTTTGGTTATCCAAAACTTGCCCGTCTTTTAAATGCCGGTATAAGGGCGGCCCGTCATGTGATGCCAATGAGTAAACTCATTATGCACCTTGATCGGGGCGGAGATTTAACTTTATATGAAACATGGTTTAAAACGATGGTGCCACTACTATTACCCTTCGATGTTATTGGCCTCTCTTACTATCCTTATTGGCATGGCACTTTAAATGACTTAAAAGAAAATGTTAATAATATTCAACAGAATTTTAACCACTCACTCATGATTATGGAGACGAGTTATGCGTTTAATGCTGAAGAAGGATCTTATCCGTTTGTCGTCAACGCAACGAAGACACCACCGACGACTTATCCTTTTAGTCCGCAGGGCCAAGAAAGATTTCTCCTTGATTTATATGCCCTTGCCGATACGCTTCAGCTTGAAGGAGTCTTTTATTGGGAACCTGCCTGGCTTTTGAACCCTCCCTTAACCTGGGCGACAAAAGCGGGGATGAAATACATTAAAGAGTGGCATAAAAAAGAAGGAAACGAATGGGCTAATCAAGCACTATTTTCATTCGACGGTAAGGCACTTCCGGGCCTATACGCTTATTTAAATTATTGGGGGAAAAAATAATGAAACAAACACATACCATTGGCGCGCTGCTTTTAACACTTTTACTTGTGGGTTGTAAAGCCAGTGCCGACAATAAAATTAATATCGTCATTTGGGAAGACGATAATAACCATACCTTAATCCACGATTTACTCGATAACTATCAAGCAAGTTATATCGATAAATATCCTGATGCCCCGGCTTTAACGTTTACCTTACTAGCTGAACAAGAAAGTAAAGCGGTTAGCGCCCTTGGACTCCAAGCACCAAGTGGCCAGGGACCGGATATTTTCGCCTTTGTTCATGATACGCTTTCAAGTGCCGTCACGAATAATCTTATTGCGGAAGTCCTTTATGATAAAGAAATAAGTCTATCGCATTCGCTTGATTCTGTCAGTGCTTTTACCTTTAACCAAAAACTATATGGCTATCCGATTACCGCCGAATCACTAACCCTGATGTATGATAAACGGGTGTTCAGCGCAGCGGAAGTAACGAGTTTTGAAAATATTAAAACAAGCGGAAAGAAAATTGTCCTTGACGTTGCCAATAATGATTCCAGTGCTTATTACACCTTTAGTTTTATGACGGACGCCGTCCTTTTTGGTGAAAACGGGAATAATCCCGCGCTATTTGATCTTAATACCGCCGCGAGTGCCGCTAATCTTTTGGCTTTAACGAAAGACTATCGGTCGAGTATTGTTGCGGCAACACCTGATAGTAGTCTCGCCATTCTGGAAACCAATGAAGCAGGGGCCGTTATTTCTTCACCTTACTTATGGCCGAAGTTTAAAGAAGCGGTTGGTGAGAGTAATGCCGGGATTGCGGTGCTCCCGACTTTAAATGGGGATCCGCTCCGTCCATTTAGTGGCTATAAAGGGTATGGGGTTAGTCGTTACGCTAAAAATCCGCATGTCGCCCATGATGTCGCCCGTTATTTAACAAACGAACTCGCGCAACGCTTACGTTTTAGTCAAAAAGGTATTTTACCTACTTTTGTTAGTCCAACGATTACTAATCTCGTCGCTAATGATCCAGTCGCCAGTGTTTATCAACAATCCGCCACCTATTCTTTACTGATGCCAAACATTACGCAAATGGGAAGCTTTTGGGCACCCGCGAATGATGCGGTAACGAGTATTTGGAATTTAGGAACAAATGCGACTCTCGCCGAAGTCAGTGGTCTTTTAGCCGCCGCAACGACAACGATAAAGAACGCATTTTAAAAAGGAAGTTTAATGATCAAGAAAATTAGTAACTTTTGGATGACGTTTATGGCGCCATTTATGAAAATACGGGTACGCTTTTCCTATTTTGCAAAAGTCAGCGGGCATACGTATCGTTATGGTCAAACCTTAACGCGGTTTCAACTCATCATTGGTTACCTCTTTTTCTTTGTTCCCTTTGTTATTAGGCGGCAGTTTGTGAAGGCGAGTACGTACTTTGTCATCTTCGTGGGATACTTACTCTTCATGATTCTTCTTGGCGTCAATAACCTTCAAGCAATGATTAGTCTTTCGTCCTTTATTGGGGACCGCCGTCAACCGTTAGTTTATGGGATTTTAACGATTGTATTAACTTTATTCATCCTTTTCACCTATAGCAAAGCCCAAGTCGATAACTTAGCAAATGAAAACCGACTTGTTAACGGCGAAAAAATATTGTCCTTTAAAGCAGAAGTTGAAGCCCTGAAACATGATAAAGCGTATCAAATCATGCTTTTTATTCCGATTGTAGGGGCGCTCGCATTTACTGTCATTCCGCTTCTATTTATGATTAGTTTAGCGTTTACCAATTACAATATTGCCCGCGAAATTGGCATTGGTTCATTTGGCTGGACAGGCTTTAATAGTTTCCGATTACTCTTTGATGGCGGTTCAAATTTTAAAGCCTTAACCAATGTTTTTAGTTGGACGATGATGTGGTCATTCTTTGCAACCGTTACTTGTTATTTTGGTGGTTTCTTCTTGGCGTTATTACTTGCCAAGAAAGCCCTTAAAATGAAAAAACTATGGCGGTCCCTCTTTGTGATCACGATTGCGGTTCCGCAATTTGTCAGTTTACGTGTCATGTATGCGATGTTTCATGACTATGGACCGATTAATGCGATTATTACCAGCCTTGGATTTGCCCGTTTCTCGTTTTGGAGTAATGTTGTTAGCGCGAAGATTTTGATCATTCTCGTTAATATGTGGGTCGGGATTCCTTTTTTCATGCTCATTATTAGTGGCTTGCTTTTAAATATTCCAAAAGACAACTATGAAGCGGCGGAAATAGATGGGGCGTCCAAGTGGCAAATATTTAAAAAGATTACGTTCCCTTATATTCTTTTTGCGACAACCCCGCTTCTCATTACCCAGTTTGTTCATAATATGAATAACTTTAATGTGATTTGGCTTTTAACTGGTGGTGGTCCGATGGGCCAAGGGACCGGTGGCGTCGCGGGTGGTACGGATATCTTTATTACATGGTTATATAAACTGACGATGTATAACTTAAATGTGGCCGAATATGATATAGGCGCGGCGATTGGGATTATTATGTTTATCATTAGCGCCCTCATCTCCCTCGGGATCTTTAAACGGACGAGTGCTTATAAACGGGAGGAGGAATTTAGAAAATGATCCAAAACCCAAAATCACGACTTAAATATCTTAAATGGCGACGCTACTTTGACTCAGCGTGGAGTCATGCTCTCGTCATCATATTGGTCATTATTTGGCTTATTCCCATTCTATGGGTCCTCGCTAATAGTTTCCGTGTCCAGCCGGGACTTCTGAGTCCGACTTTCTTCCCAACAAAATGGACGTTTGATAATTTTACGAAACTCTTCACCGTGACGGGTAGCCGTAAGTATCTTTTATGGCTTTGGAATACACTTCAAATTGCCGTTCTTAATATGATAATTTCGACTTTTTTGACTCTCATCACGGCCTATTCATTAAGTCGTTTCCGCTTCAAGTCTCGGAAACCGTTAATGAATATCTCACTTATTCTAGGGATGTTCCCCGGTTTCATGGCGATGGTAGCGATTTACTTAATATTAAATTTAATGGGACTCATTGGTAATAAATGGGCCCTGCTCCTTGTCTATAGTGCGGGAAGTGGATTAGGTTTCTTTGTCGCGAAAGGTTATTTTGATACGATTCCAACCGAACTCGATGAAGCGGCGAAACTCGACGGCGCGAGTCAGTTCCGTGTCTTTTTCCAAATTTTCTTGCCGATTGCGAAACCGATTATGATTTATACCGCCCTCATGGCCTTTATGGCGCCCTGGAGCGATTATATTCTCGCGGGGCTCATTCTCCGTAATCCCGCGGATATGACGGTTGCGGTGGGTTTATATCAAATGACGGCTGATACGTCAGCGATGCTTAATAACTTTACGATGTTCGCCGGGGGATCGATTCTCGTCGCCATTCCGATTGTGATTTTATACATTAGTTTACAACGCTTCATGATTGAAGGGATTTCAAGTGGAGCGGTTAAAGGATAAAGAAAGGAGTTTACTATGCGTTTATCCAAATTACGACCTTGGGCAATGACGCTGCTTGGCGTTCTGATCCTTACGGGATGTAAGCCGGCAGGATCATCTTCCTCATCTGAGGTTACGCCCGTCATGACAATCAGCGACGTCAATATTGAAGTTGAGCAAGCAGCCCCGTTAGCCATTACGTTTATTCCTGTGTCTGCGGCAGGACCGATTACTTATGCGATTGCGGATGAAGCCGTTGTGCGCATTACTGACGACTATGCGATTGGCCTCAGTGTTGGGGTTAGTGATGTAACGGCAACATCGGGAACAATGAGTGATACGTTTAGGGTGACGGTTACGGCAAAAAGTGTCATGATTGATCCTGTTGAGCAGTTTAATGAATATGGGGCGATTACTGAAGGGCTACCTGGATTTGTGTTAAGTGGCGCGAATGTTGAATCGCATCTAGTCGAAGAAGATGTTGATCGTGAAGGACACCCTGATGCCTTAAAATTCTGGGTTGAAGGTAGTCCCGAAATCGACTTAACAGTCACCTCGACGTACGCTGCAGGAGCGACCTTTCCTTCTGGTGACTATACCTTAAGTCTTGAACTTATCGGCAATCCTGATGAAGTCATCGTCATGCTTGAAGGCGAGACATATTCGTCCGTGGATGACAAAGTGAGCATTGGATCAAGTGATTATGAAAAATCTTATTTTGAGTTTACGCTTACAAGACGAAAAGCAATTTCATTTAGTGTTCAAATTAAGGCGGCCGCTAGCCAAGATACATGGGGTTTTCTTGATAATATTCTTCTAGAAGTTGGGCATGTAGCCCCTGACGTGGTTATTCCCGAACCTGATGGCAATTTACTGCGTGACGGTGGTTTTGAAATCGTTGGAAAAGCCGCCAATCTCGATCAAAATGTGCTCTGGGAATTAAATATTACTGAACCTGACCCAGCACTAACGCTTTGGACACAAAGTACCTGGCCGCAAACTGGGAAGTATGCCCTTAAGTTTTCGTATTGGCCTGAATCTGGCACAAAAGCAATCAGTGCTTTCGTCACCCAACATTTCACCGTGACTGAGGCGGGTGAGTATCAACTTTCTTATTGGATTGCCACTGACGGCTTACCGCTCTCCACCTTTATGATCGCGGATAATGAAGGCGTGAACGTTGCTGCTTATCCTGTAGGGACAACAAAATCAAATCCGTTTGCGAAACGAACGATGCCGACCCTGACGCTAGCGGCAGGCGACTATAGCTTCATCATGATGTTTTATGAAAACACCCAAACCTGGGCCGACATCGATGAAGTCAAAATCTTACCAGTTGTTGCCTAAGTAAAAATAAAGTATATAAAAATCGCTCCATCGAGGAGCGATTTTCTTATTGAGGCCGTTTATGCCGCAAATTGGTGACTAAATGACTAAATCACTATCTTTATAAAGTTTATATTTTTTGAAGATGTAATCAACAATTAACATTAAAATGATTACAATGGCGAACTGGAAGACAAAGATTGATAACCACGTCATCGGGGTATTTCCCATGGCGGCGAAAGTGGCGAATTGACCGACAAGACCACTGGTTCCCATCCCCGAGCCAATTGGGTCAACTTCCATTTTAAATAGAAGGGTACTCATCGGGCCGGTGATGGCGCTGACGATAATAGGCGGTAACCAAAGCATTGGTTTTTTTAAGGTATTTTTAAATTGGAGCATGCTCGTGCCAAAGGCAACACTGATTGTCATACCAATACTATTGGCTTTACGACCCATGATAGCAAAACCTAGCATATGGGCAACGCATCCGATTAAGGCGGCACCGCCAGCAATACCGCCAATACTAAAGGAGATTGCAATCGCCGCGCTTGATAACGGCGAGGTCAGTAAGACACCCATTAAGACACTCAGGAGAACCCCCATTAAGAAGGGTTGGTTCACTGTCGCAACATCATTGGTAAAGCGACCAACCGCGGTGGCAAAACTGGTGATGGGGGTAAAGAGTAGATAACTAAAGATAGCACTTAGTAGAATCGAAAAAAGCGGAATTAAAATAATATCAAATGGGGTTTTCTTTCTAAAGACGAGATCAATAATTAAGAGTGTAAAGATGACGACTAAATAAGCGACAAGGGGATCAGCCTTTGTAAAAAGAATCGAGGTGGTGGCGATCCCACCAGCGACAGCGAGACTAACGAGTTTTAATAGTTCCTTTTTTAAGGTGAAGGCAATCCCGACCCCGATGCCGATGCCAACAAATGATTTGACGGTGGTGGCAACTTTAATAATGTGAGTCCCTAAGTTAAGGGTTTGCCCAAAGAGGGTAAAGTCAAAATTGAGCAAGAGACCAATTTGATTGATGATAACCCCAATGATGAGGGTTGCAAATAAACCATAGACCATCCCACTCATCGTGGTGATAATAAAGTTCCAACTTTTTGTTAATGCTTTTTTCATAGATTTAACCTCGCCTCTTATTATATAAAAAAATACCGAAAGCAACGTGATGACGCCTTAAATTGGCGATTATTGTTTTAGGTTTATGTTGATTAGTCTAATATATGCTAAACTAAAAAAGTTATAGATGACCTATAAGGTCAAAGAAAGGAAGTAAGATGGATATATTACTCCAAACCGATAAAGTGAATAAAGTGTATAAAAATACGCGGGCTTTAAAGAATGTATCGATGACCATATATCGGGGCGATATTTATGGTTTCATTGGCGAAAATGGGGCTGGTAAATCAACGATGATTCGGGTGATTACCGGTGTTAATAAACCAACTAGCGGTCATTTCACCCTCAATATTAGTAAACGACTGGGGGCGATGGCGGCGATTGTCGAATCACCGGCCCTCCATAATGGCCTCAATGCGATGAACAACTTGCGAGTGCAATGTGATTTGCTTAATCTTCAAAAAACGGACGCTGAACTCCTTGATTTACTCGCCCATGTTGGTCTTGAAGATCAACAATTTAGTAAGAAGGCAGCCAAAAACTTTAGCCTGGGGATGAAACAACGCTTAAGTATTGCGCTTGCACTGCTTGGCAATCCTGAGTTCATTCTCCTTGATGAACCGATGAATGGCCTTGATCCAGTCGGGATTAAAGATATGCGGGAACTCATCTTAAAGCTGAACCGTGAAAACGGCACTACTTTTTTAATTTCTAGTCATATCTTAAATGAACTCGATAAAGTGGCGACTAAATACGGATTTATAAGCCACGGCGAACTGATTGAAGAAATTAGTAACCGCGAACTTCATGCGAAAGCAAAGTCTGTCACTAAAATTGTGCTCCTTAACCCTCTTTCAGCGGAAGTTACCGCCCTTCTTTCAAGTTATCGTTATGAAGTAAAGGACGAAAAGACCCTGCTTGTGAATGACGAAAAAGACGGGCAAAAAGTGTTTCAATTATTGATGGGGAACGGGGTAGAAGTCAGCTCCTTTGATGTTGAACGTGAGTCGATTGAAGATTATTATCTTAAAACTGTGAAGAAAGGAGTCCGTGCCTAGTATGGTGTCCTTATTAAAAGCTGAATGGCGTAAATTACGTCGTAATACGGCCTTTCTCATCCTTCTGGTTTTGTCGATTGTCGTGCCTATTTTCACTAATACCGTTTTATTTGTCGGCCTTAAACTTCTTGAAGGTGGCGCAGGGGAAGACATTCCGTTTGTGGTCAATGTCCTTTATGCTTATTCTTCAAGTTTTAGTCCGCTTAATAATCTGGGGCTCTTTATGTTTATCTTTATTGTCATTATTGGAGCGAATGATTTTAGTCAATTTACGATTCGCAACAAAGTGATTGCCGGTCATAAGCGGTCCCATATCTTCTTTACGGCGCTTATTATGAATTTAAGTATTATGTTTATGATGACGCTGATTACGACGACGATTGGTTATCTCTTTGCAAGTTTCTTCCAAGGTTTTGATGGGGATACCTTTATCGATGTCTTCCGTTTTGGCGTCATTGGGTATAGCAGTTTAGCGGTTTTATATACACTTATTACCGTACTTCTCTTCCAATACAAAAATGTCGCCGGTCCGCTTTTGGTGACGCTTGGGTCATTTTTCCTTATCCTGATTATTAATGGCTTAATCGAATCACTCTTTATGCTTAATGGACAAGAGTTCAAGCTTTTATATTACGCTTTTCCAATCGTCCGGTTAAACATTGGATTTGGGACGTCCACCACGGAATGGTACTGGGCCCTGCTTGCTAATCTTGGCCATTTAGCGTGGCTCATCCCACTTGGCAATTATATTGCAAATAAGACAGATTTTAAATAAATAATTTAGATTACTCCACTAAAAAACAGGGTTATCCATGAGAATTTAGGATAACCCTTTTTATATTTTCCTTTACATGTTAGTATCAACTTAATACGACTAAAGAAAAGAGAAATGTCCAATGAAGCGAAAAAATAGACGCCCTTATTTAACATTAGCCTGTAGCCTATTCATCATTAAACTTAGCATTCCACAGCAAATTGAACGGAATCGCGCAATGGCACTTTATGATTTAGTCATCAGTGAAGTGTATACGCGGGGCGGTCGAAGCGGGGCTTTATATATCGATAATTATGTCACAATATACAATCCATCAAATGACATCCAAAATGTTGACGGATTAGCGCTCCAATATTTTAGTGGTAGCGGGAATTTCCAAGTGACAACTTTAAGTGGCGTGATTTTGCCAAAAAGCCATTACCTCGTATCCTTTAAACCAGTAATTGCATCACAAGGACTAGCCTTACCGCTGCCCGATGTAGTCTCAACGACGATGAGTGATCGCTATGACTTACATATGGCATTAACAGAAGGCAGTGGTCCGCTCGATTATAGTAACCTAGAACTTCATAGAATCATTGATTACGTCGGGATTGGAAATGTCAATACAATCTACGGCAACCCAGCCTCCAACCCGAATGCCGGAAATATCGCAATTAAAAGACGCGAAGTAGATGGCGAAATAAACACAAGTAAAATTGATAATCGCGAAGATTTTATTTTAGGCGAAGCAACCCCACTTAATAGCTATCTTTCGGTTGCAAACTATATATTAAAAGAAGAAGTTGAAGGTCAATGTGCGTTTAAATACCCGCACGCAAAAATGATGATCAGTGCCCTCAGCCGAACCACATATGATGAGCGTGGCGGTAAAGTTATGAAAGGCCAGTATGAAGCATATCTTGCAAGTACGGATCCTAACGTTGTCGCTGCGCGCCTTCGCTATGAGGCGTGGGCAAAAGCAAATGGTGATTATGGTCCTTATTCGTTACCAACAAAAGAACAAAGCGTTCTCATAAAAGAAAAAAGAAGGACACCGTTTGTGGTTGTCCTTCTGATCATTTCATCAATAATGCTTTATGTTTATCAAAGACTTAAGCAGCAGTCTTCTTATTAACTCTTTCGCGTCTGCCATTGGTGCGAGCGGGTTTTTGATCCCATGGTTTTCCACCTTTGCGGACATCTCTTTTTGGTTTTGAGGTATTAAAGCGTTGTTTGCGAGCGATTTTTTGATCTTCTTTGAGGGCTTCTTGAATATAAGGATTTTTAGCGGTCTTTGCTTTTGGCTTTTGTCCTTCATCTTTTCTGCCATAAGAATTAGTATCTTTCGAACGATAATCACTTCGTTCTCCTTTATAACCATTTTCATCGCGGGTCCGGCTTGAGGTTCCGCGGCTTGCGTAATCACGCTTTGGTCGATCACTTTCAGTTGGTTTAGCGCGGTCACCATAATCCCGTTTTGGTTTGTCAGCGTAATCCCGTTTTGGCCGATCACTATAGTCGCGTTTAGGTCTACTTCCGTAATCGCGTTTTGGCCGATCAAATTCTTCTGATTTTGGTTTGTCACTATAGTCACGACGTGGTCGATCACTATAATCGCGTTTTGGGCGACTGGTGTAATCACGTTTTGGACGGTCGGTTGCGTTTGTGGTTTCGCCTGGGGTTTCTTCGTTACGGGCGGCCGTTACTCTTTCCTCTTTGAAGGAACGATTGGTTTTGCGTTCACGGCTGCGGGATGGGAAGTCACTCTTGCTTGATCTTAGGTCACGGGTTTCTTTTCCGTCCTTTTCACCGCTTGTGTCATCCGTTCTGGATTCTTTACGATCCTTGAATCGTTTGCCTTCACTTTTAAAACTATCGCGATTATTACGTTTCCGTTTATCCTCTTGGAATTTTGGGGTTTCGGGTTCAACAAAGTTTTCAAGTTTCTTGAATTTCGAATCCGGACTGACAGGTTCAAGTTTCATTTCCACCAGTTTTAAATTGGTGTGTTTAATGACTGCTTTTAATAAAACTTTTTCTGATGGACTGCATAAAGTAATGGCACTACCAGTTAAACCAGCACGACCGGTCCGACCAATACGGTGGACATAGGTTTCGGGTGAAAGGGGGAGGTCAAAGTTAATGACGTGACTTAATTCTTGGATATCAATGCCACGGGCCGCGATATCGGTTGCGATTAAGAGACGATTCTTTTTGCTTTTGAAGTCATTAAGCGCTTGTTGACGTTTATTTTGGCTCTTGTCACCATGGATGGCATCAACTTTAATGCCATATGATTTTAAGAAGGTCGCCAGTTTGTTAGCATAATGTTTGGTTTTCGTAAATACGAGCACGCTTGATAATGAAGGATTGGTAAGGAGGTCAAGTAAGACTTCTTTTTTTGCTTCTTTATCGGCATAGATCAAGCTATGGCTGATGGTATCAAGCATAAGGGTTGGTGGGGCCATTTCTAAGTAGCGAGGGCTCTTTAAAAGGACACTTGCGAGATTCCTGATCTCAAGCGATATGGTCGCACTAAACATAAGGGTTTGTTTATTATTAATAAGTAAGTGATTAATATGTTTGACGTCTTTAATAAAGCCCATGTCGAGCATGGTGTCGGCTTCATCTAGGACGAACGTTTCAACGTTATTGAGCGAAACGACTTTTTGTTTCACTAAGTCAAGTAGCCGTCCAGGGGTAGCGACGAGGATGTCAACGCCTTTTTCAATCATAATTTCTTGGCGACGTTGGGGGACTCCGCCGTAAACGGCACCGGTTTTCAAATTTAAAAACTTGGTATAGGTGATAAAACTATCTTTGATCTGTTCCGCTAATTCGCGGGTTGGCGCGAGAATAAGTGCACTCACGGGATTGCGACCACTATATTTTGCCTTTTCAGCAAGTTTTTGGATGATGGGGATGGCGAACGCCGCCGTTTTACCAGTACCGGTTTGGGCACTGCCGAGAAGGTCGTGACCTTCAAGTAAGATGGGGATGGCGTTTTCTTGGATTGGTGAAGGGGTTGTATAACCTTCTTTTTCAATCGCTTTGATAATTTCGGGGATGAGCCCCAGTTGTCTAAAATTCATGTATTCTTTTTTTCCTTAAAGGCTAGTTGTTCTTTTGCCTTGTATACAATACCACAAAGCAGCGAAAAACAAGCACTTTTAATTTTTATTTTTCAGATTATGGTTTTATGCGAAATTTAAAACCTTACTGCCAAGCGATGGTGTGAGTCTTTCATTAGATGTAATTGATCTATTTACGGATGAAAAATATAAGTGTAGTCACGGAAATAATATCTCGTTAAAAAATCAAATGACTTTTCAAACGATATTTGAATAATTTTGCATACTGTATTGAAAATTGTCTCTAATTAAACATTCGAATTCAAAATAATTACATAAAATCAATAAAAATTGGTAGCGCTTTACAAGTGTATGACTTTTCAATGCTGGGCGTGTCGTGGTTAAATTGTACTTATCACAAGAAAGGAAAGTACACATGGAAAAGAAAAAACTACTTAATCTAGTGAGCGCTGGACTCTTCCTCGTCTCATTAGTGTTGCTACTTGTCTTACCAGTCTTAACCTCAGGTTTAGGCGGTGACCCGATTCCACACTTAGGTCTTACTTTTGGAGTCGCAAACAAGTTCAACTTTAGTTTCCTAAACCTCTTAACCCCGGTTTTACTTGTGCTCGCCCTCGGGCTTGCAATGATGCGTGGTTTAGATAAGAGCTTGCTAAAGAGCAGTGTTGAAGGCTTTGTCATTTTAGGATTAGGCGTTTTGGCATTAGTCTTTATTGCCCTCACCAAAACTTTCATCGTCTTTAACAATGCCCTTGTTGAAGCCGCGGTTGGTGCTGCTGATTACGGGCTTTCCGTTGGTGCAATTATCGCGATGGTGTTAGCCGTCCTCGGTGGTGGCGCAGCGGTAGCAGCTGATGTTTTAGTGAAATAATCATTAACCATTATTAATCACGGGATAGCGCACATGCGCTATCTTTTTTTTATTTTGAAGGTAATGTCTTTTATCTTTAAAGTGATGGATAGGAGTATTGATGGAGATAAGGTAAAATAATGAGGTTAAGGGAAAAACGTCATGAAAATATATGTGCTTGAAAATGATCAGCTTAGGGTCGAACTCTTAGATATTGGGGCTGCCATTTATGCGATTCGGCTCAAGGCAAGAAATAATCGAAATATCGTCTTAAATACAAGTAAACTCAAAAACTACTTAGGTCCTGAAAACGGTTATTTTGGGGCGACGGTCGGTCCAGTGGCCGGTCGGATCCCAAACGGTATCTTGAAACTTGATGGCAAGAAGTATCACCTTGATATCAATGAAAAAGGACGTAACACTTTACATGGCGGGAAGACATCATTTGCCTTTCGACCATTTGAAGTGATCAATCAATCAAATAGTGACATTTGTTTTCATTATATTAGTGCAGATAATGAAGGTGGGTTTCCAGGGATTTTAACGGTTGAGGTTACTTACACACTCTTCCCTGATACCCTCAAAGTTGCCTACAAGGCCCAATCAACTAGAAAAACGATTTTAAATATAACCAATCATAGTTATTTTAATCTTGATGGTGAGAAAACTATTCTTGATCATCTTTTAAAACTTCAGGCAACCGATGTTTATCGGCTTGATGATAATCAAATTAACTGGAAACGACAACCGATTGAAGGGGGATCACTCTTCGATTTCCACACCTTTAAAAGATTAGGGGATGTCATTTTTAATCCTCGAATTAATCAAAAACCAACGATGGGGCTTGATCATTTATTTCTTGTCCCGAATGGCCAATTAGTGTTGGAGGGACAAGATATGTCGCTTATAGTGACGTCAAATGCCCCTGCGTACCAACTTTATTCAACTAATTTTCCGCCACCAAATATAGACGAAAATGGACAACCGATTAGGCTTTATCAAGGCTTAGCCATCGAACCAGTGAGTGTGGTATCGGGAAAAAGCGGAAAATATCCAACACTTGAAGTTAGTCCGGGGACTACGTATAGGCGCTATATTACTTATCAAATTCTCTTAAAATAATAATTAGATTTTTGCGGTGCCGTTACTGGCGCTTGCTTGATAAAAGGTTGGGGCATATCCAATCTTTTTTTTATAGGCGGCCACCACTTTGTTAATGAGGGAGCCTTCGTTTTCTTTTTTTACAAGACAAATGGCACAGCCCCCAAAGCCTGCCCCGGTCATTCGCGCGCCAATCGCGCCATAATCTAGACATAGGTCAACTAAGGTATCTAGCTCTATCCCGGTCACTTCATAATCTTCTTTTAATGACTGATGGGATCCGTTTAGGTAACGAGCAAAGGTCATGATGTCACCTGACTTAAGGGCTTCGCCACTCGCAAGCGTTCGTTGTTGTTCGGTGATGACATGTTTGACACGGCGGAAAGAGACCTCATCAAGCATCTTTTTGATTACTGGCAGGGCATCTTCCTTTAATTCGGTTAGATGTTTTACACTAAATTTAGTTTGTAATATTTTTAAGGCGCCCATTGTTTCGTGAAAGCGTTCATTATATTTAGAGTCAGCTAGACCGCGTTTTTTGTTCGTATTGGCAACAAGAAGCGTATAGTTACCGAGTTCAAGCGGAATATAACGATACGTGAGGGTTGTCGTATTTAATAACAAAGCCTGATCTTTTTGACCATGGGCAATCACAAATTGATCCATGATTCCAGTGAGGACACCAATAAAATCGTTTTCTACTTTTTTACCAAGGAGTGCCATTTCGGTTTTAGTGATTTTTAGGTCGAAAAGATCATTAAAAATAGTAAGTAGAAGCAGTTCAAAAGCGCTTGATGAAGAAAGGCCACCACTCGTTGGCATGGTACTGGTGACATATAAGTCAAATCCATACGGCAGATGATAACCAGCTTGTTGTAGCATGTAGATGACACCGCGAGCGTAATCGGCCCAACTTGAGGAGGCATTCTTTTCTTGTTTATCAAAAGGGATTAAAAGGGGAGTGAGACTATAACCCTCACTATAAATAGAAAGGACTTGATCGGTCCGTGGTTTGATTGCTCCCCAAATGCCAATGGTGATGGCAGCAGGGAGGACAAGACCCCCATGATAATCAATGTGTTCTCCAATTAAGTTCACGCGTCCAGGAGAAAAATAAGCCGCCGTAGGGGCGCATTGATAGATGTTTTGGAATGCTAGACGTAGCATCTCTTTATTCATGGGGATTATCTCCTTTTAATTATCAGCTATTGTCTTTCTTATTTTACCGCAAATGAAAGCCTTTTATGATAATAATATTGATTTGTGATTGCCTAAGGAGTAAAAAGTGAAATTAGTTCATGTTATAATATTTGTGGAGGAAAATTTATGGATAGAACGATGATTAAAAATGAAGTAAAAGCTGCTTTAAAAGGAAAATGGATTTATCTATTTGTGATTTTAGCAGTCATGGGCGCCATCAGCTCAGTCGTAGCGGGTTTACTCTTCCCGGTGTTAATGTTTGGCTTTTATGTGATTAGTCTTGATGTATTAAACGGACAAGATATTGATGTCAATAAATTTATTGAACCATTTAAAGATCTTAACCAAGCTTTAAAACTTTTGGCCGTTAGCTTACTGGTTGGTCTGCTTGTCGGGATTGGGTTCGCCCTCTTTATTATTCCGGGCATCATTTTAATGATGATGTGGAGTCAAGCGAGCTTTATCATGATGGAAAACCCCGAACTCGGGATTCTTGATGCCATGAAGAAGAGCAGCGAAATGATGAAGGGTTATAAGATGGATTTATTTATTTTCCATTTAAGCTTTATCGGTCATTATCTCTTAACCATGATCACTTTTGGGTTATGGATGCTTTACTTCTTACCATTATTAGAAGTGTCAAAAGTAAACTATTACAAACACTTAAAAATGGCCCGTGCCCATGATGTTGTTGAAGTTGAAGTGATTAATTAATATTTTTTGCGTCCTCATTATTAACAATTGAGAATAGGCATAAAATATTTACCAGTGGTGTTTTACTAATAAGGAGAATTTTGTGATGAATAAAGAACAACTTAAAATTATGAATTCAAAAAAAGGGTTTATTGCCGCACTTGATCAAAGTGGTGGTTCAACCCCCAAAGCCCTCGCCGCTTATGGTGTTAGTGAAGATGCTTACAAAAATGAAGAAGAAATGTATCTTGCGGTCCACGCAATGCGGACCCGGATTATTAAGAGTAAAGCATTTAATGGTGATAAAATCATCGGGGCGATTCTATTTGAAAATACGATGAACAAAAAAATTGATGGTTTATATACCGCCGACTTCTTGTGGGAAGAAAAAGGGATTGTACCATTTTTAAAAATCGATAAAGGATTAGCTGAACTTGATGGTGGGGTCCAACTCATGAAACCAATGCCCGAACTCGATAGTCTTTTAAAACTCGCGAACGAACGGCATATCTTTGGTACCAAAATGCGCTCGGTGATTAAACTCGCCAGTGAGCCAGCAATTAAAAATGTCGTCGAACAACAATTTGCAGTCGCCAAAAAAGTGATTAGCTATGGTTTAGTGCCGATTATTGAACCAGAAGTTGACATTAACATCAAAGATAAAAAAGAAGCGGAAGCGATTCTTCATAAGTATTTATGGATTGAACTGAAAAAACTTAATAAAGACCAACTCGTGATGTTTAAATTAACGATTCCAACGGTTGCGAACTTATACCGTGACTTAATGGATGATCCGCGCGTTGTCCGTGTCGTGGCTTTAAGTGGTGGTTATCCAATGGGATTAGCAAATGAACTCCTAACTAAAAATGAAGGTCTCATTGCAAGTTTCTCCCGAGCCCTCGCTGAAGATCTTCGCTATAAACAAACGGATGATGAATTTGATACCATTCTTGGTAAAGTCGTCGATGCCATTTATAAAGCATCATTAACCTAATCAAAAATCGAACGATTAAGCTCTCCTATGGGGAGCTTTTTTAAAATTAGTTGCTACAACAATTAAAACAAGTGAGGTGACAAATGAAGAAGATTGATATTAATAAATGGAAACGGCAAAAACATTTTAACTTTTTTAAGAATATGGATTATCCCCTCTTTAATCTCACTTTGAATATTGATATCACCGCTTTTCTTAAACAAATTAAAGATGATCAGGAGTCATTTTTTTATGCCTTCTTATTTTTGACGACGAAAGCCATGAATGAAGTGGAAGCATTCCGCCTCCGCATACGTGAAGAAGAAGTGGTGCTTCATGATGCCATTCACCCATCGTTTACCTATCTTACGGATGAAGATACGTTTGTCTTTACGGAAGTTAAGTTTGTTGATGACTTTGCGCGCTTTAAAACGGCAGCCCTTCATGCGGCGGATGAAAGTGCAAAAGAGACAAACCTAAGCGATGAGGTCGGTCGAGATGACTTCATCTTTGTGTCTTCTCTTCCGTGGTTATCTTTTACAAGTATTACCCATCCCATTAATCTCGATAAGAAAGAGCAAAGTGTTCCGCGTTTAACGTGGGGGAAGTATTTTCAAAATGGGGATAAAACCTTTATTCCGTTATCAATTCAAGTTAATCACGCCTTAGTGGATGGCATTCATATTGCCCAATTCGTGGGTTTACTCGAGGCTTTACTAGCGAAATGGTAAATGCTAACGATTCTATTTCGTGAATCAATCGCCTTAATGCTACAATAAACGCTATGAATCAATATCAAAAAGTTATGCGTGACTCCTTAGAGGAGTTCATCCGGGTTTGTGAAAAACACGGCCTTCAATATTACCTGGTTACCGGCAGCGCTTTAGGCGCGGTTCGTCATCAAGGGTTTATTCCGTGGGATGACGACATCGATGTCGCGATGCCGCGACCAGACGCGATGAAATTACTCGCCTTAAAAGACGAATTTAAAGATCCTTATTTTCTGCAACACTATACGACGGATAAAGCCTTTACTTATCCGTTTATGAAACTGAGAAACAGTCAAACTACTTATATTGAGAACTTTTTTCAATATCACCGCATTAATCATGGTGTATGGATTGATATCTTTATTCTCGATGGGATGAGTCGGACACCGACCTTAAAGAATAAAGCCAAAAATGGATGGTTCTGGATCCTTAATTACCTCGTTTTTGCGGCGAATATGTACCAAAGACCGACAAAGAAGACCTTCTTCCCGCAACTCTTCTTTTCTTTTATTTCTCTTTTACTTTGGCCCTTCAAGATTAATAATTGGCTCATTAAGGCGATTGATAAAAGTATGAAGAAAATCCCTTATGATGAAGCTGAACTAGTGGGTGCTTATCTTCTTTGGGGCGGCAATAAAGAAGCGATGCCGAAAACACTCTATGGAAAAGGTGTGAAAGTAAAATTTGAAGATCTTGAGGTTTTTGTGCCTGAAAAGTATGATGAATACCTCACGCGGCGGTTTGGCAATTATATGCAGCTACCACCTGAAAATAAACGATATGGTCATCACTTCTCAAAAGGAGAAAGTACGACCATTGGTTATCAAGAATTCTTAAAGAAAAAGCGCGATTAAGCGCTTATTTCTTTAGGGTAATTTCGTATATTTCTAAGAGTTTTTTTCCGATATTTTTAATATCGCGTTCTTTGGCGACTTGGTAGCCCTTTTCCCGGGTGTCAGTGGCTTTCTTATTCATAATGTCATCAATCAGGGTAATGAATTCATCATTTGATTTTCCTTTAAAGCAATTGATGCCGTGTTCGAGCCATACGTCATAAACTGGGATGTCGCGAACAATGACGGGACATTTAGAGGCAAGGGCTTCAAGGACCACGATTCCTTCTGTTTCTTCGTAGGTTGGGAAGAAGAAGACATCGGCTGAGGCATAGGCTCCTTCAATGATATCACCGGCAATGTAGCCCGGCATGATGACGTTTGCGGGTTTATGTTTGATGGCTTTTCTGATTTTACGACTGAGGAGTGATTTTGGGGTGTGACCAAACCAAATAAAAGTATAGTCGGGACGACTTTTGGCAATTTCAATTAAATCATGAAGTCCTTTGCGGGCAAAGTAGAGGCCCACTGTCATGACGACCTTTTGGTCGGGTTTGAGATTAAAAAAGGCGCGGAACTTTTCGACTTTATCACGATTTTCAATATTAAAACGTGACAAATCAATGCCGTTAGAAAGTGGATAGATATCGCGCTTTAAGCCGTACGTATCCAGTAACCTTTTCGAATAAGGGGTGGGGGTGATTAAGACATCACCAAGGCGATAGGCGGCTTTAATATATAACTTAAAGAAAGGGGCGATTTGATTGGAGAATAAAAATGAGTTTTCAAAATCTTCTTTGGTTGAATGGGCGTGGAAGACAACTTTTTTTCCGTGGCGATGGGCGCGTTTTGCCATCCGCCAGGATGCTTGATCAATCGTATTGATATGAACTAAGTCATAATCTTCCTTTGGGTTTGTTGTAAAAGGGACCCCGGCTTCTGTTAGTGCTTTCACTTGGTGGCGCATAGCCCGACCAATCCCCGACTTATCGTAAAGTTTTTGTTTTTTATTAAATAATAATACTTTCATTAAAGATACCTCATTTCGCTCTTATTTTATCATAGTCAGAAGAGAATATTCTTGCCTTACTAAAAAGGGCTGAAAATGGGTTATTTCGAGCATGTTATAATATAAACAATGAAAGATAAAAAACAAGATTTATTTGTGTGTCATAGCATCTACGCTTCGCCCCTTGGCAACATTACCATGGTGAGTGATGGGACCTTTTTAACGGGTTTGGTTCTACCTAATCAAGGCGTACTGACCGCACCAAATATAACAGTAAAAGCGGATCATCTTGATATATTTAAGCTCACAAAGAACTACCTTGACGCGTATTTTAAGGGTGAAAAACATCTAATTGTCCCGCCGCTCCGCTTGAAAGGGACCCCTTTTCAGGAATTAGTGTGGTTCAGTCTGCTTGAACTCCCCTATGGTAGTTTAATCACATATGGTGAGCTCGCAAAAATGATGGCAAGCAAACGGGGATTAGCTAAAATGTCCAGTCAAGCAATCGGCCAGGCTGTCGGCCGCAATCCCATTTCTATTGTTATTCCTTGCCACCGCGTGATTGGGGCAAATAACCACCTTATCGGTTACGGTGGGGGGCTTATTTTAAAACGAAAGTTATTAAGCATAGAAGGTCATGATATAAATCGATACGTTGGTTAAATATGAATGTATGCTCATATTCCACTTGTTTAAATTATTTCCTCGCATATTATTTCTCTTGTGTAAACGCTTACATGTGTTATATTAAATATAGACCACACATATAAGGAGGAAAAATATGAGAAAAGCTTTTGTCGCTGTATTTATTGCCGCGCTAGCTGCCACACTTGCGTCATGTGGCAAAAAGACGTACGAACTCGCGTTGATTACCGACGTCGGTACTATCAATGACAAGTCGTTCAACCAAGGTGCTTGGGAAGGAATGGAAGCTTATGCTAAAGACAATGAAATTAGCTATAAGTACTACCAACCAACGAGCAAAAAGACGGATGACTATATTGAATCCGCCGAAGGTGCTATTAAAAATGGTGCTAAGATTGTCGTCACCCCTGGTTTCTTGTTTGAAAATGCTGTCTGGGTCTTACAAGATCGTTACCCAGAAGTCAAATTCATTATCTTAGACGGTTCACCACATAACGTTACAGACTGGGATACCATGTCAACAATCGATGACGGTGAAGCAAACTTTGATGTGAATGATAACGTCTTCCCAATCTTCTATGCTGAACAAGAAGCTGGCTTCTATGCTGGTTATGCTGCCGTTAAAGACGGGTTACGTAAACTTGGCTTTATGGGTGGAATGAGTGTTCCAGCTGTCGTCCGTTTTGGTTTAGGTTACATTGAAGGCGCAAAATACGCCGCTGAAGAACTTGAACTTGCTGACGGTGCTGTCTCCATGAAGTATATGTATCTTAACTCCTTTGCTCCAGATGCCGCTCACCAAACCAAAGCGTCCGCTTGGTACGGAACTGGAACTGATGTTATCTTTGCCGCTGCAGGTGGTGCTGGTAACTCTGTTATGAAAGCTGCCGAAGGCGCAACCACCGGATCAGTCAAAAAATGGGTGATCGGTGTTGACGTTGACCAAAAGGCAGAATCTACAACCGTTTTAACATCCGCCATGAAAGAATTAGCAAACTCTGTCTACCAAACCTTAGAAGGCATCTATGATGACAACGCGGTTGGTGGCGAAGCTGCAAACCTTGATTCTAAAGTTGATGGTGTTGGCTTACCAGAAGATTTCTCCCGTTTCACCAACTTCACCAAAGCACAATACGACGCCGTATTTGCCAAAGTCGTTGCTGAAGAAATTGAAATCGTTAGCGATATCGCGACTAACGTCGTCGAACTTGGTGGTAGTGTTGTTACTGTCACCCTCGAAGAATAATCCTTCGATTAATAATTGACTTAAGGCCGTGGTATTCACTACGGCCTTTCTATTGAAAAATCACTTTTTTGTGTCTATGTTATAATTAATCTAAAGTTTAAAAGGAGCCATAATTATGTCCTACGTTATCGAAATGTTGAACATAACGAAAGCCTTTCCTGGCATCATCGCAAATGACAATGTTACTCTTCAAGTAAAACAAGGAGAAATCCATGCGTTACTCGGCGAAAATGGTGCAGGAAAAAGTACTTTAATGTCCATTTTATTTGGTCTTTATCAACCCGATGAAGGCATCATTAAAGTGCGGGGTGACGTTGTGCGCATCAAAAGTCCTAACGACGCCAATGATTTACAAATTGGGATGGTACACCAACACTTTAAATTAGTGGAAAATTACACCGTATTAGAAAATATTATTTTGGGTCGAGAAGATCGAAAATATGGTTTTTTAACAAAACAAAAAGCTCGTGAAAAGATACTCTCACTAGCGGAACACTATGGCTTGCATATTGATTTAGACGCAAAAATTGAAGATATTACGGTGGGGATGCAACAACGAGTCGAAATCCTGAAGATGCTTTACCGCGACGCTGATATTTTAATTTTTGATGAACCGACGGCCGTTTTAACACCGCAAGAAATTTCTGAATTAATGAATAATATGCGGAATATGATTAAAGAAGGAAAATCAATCATCTTAATCACGCATAAATTAAATGAAATCAAAAGCGTTGCCGACCGGTGTAGTGTTTTACGTAAAGGGAAATACATTGGCACCGTTGATGTTAAAGATACCTCCATTGAAAAGATGGCCGAGATGATGGTAGGCCGTAAAGTCAGCTTTTATATTGACCGTGATGAAGCGACCCCAGGGGATGTCATTTTAGAAGTTTCTAACATTAATCATCTAAACGATTTCACCAAACATAATGATTTAAAAGATGTTTCTTTTGAAGTAAGAAGTGGGGAAATCGTGGTTATCGCTGGGATCGAAGGCAATGGCCAATCGCAACTTGCGGGGGTCATCACCGGTCTTAATAATCCGAGTTCAGGTCAGATCCACTTAAACGGGATTGATATTACCCGTAAATCGATTCGACAAAAAACATTGAGCGGGATTAGTCATATTCCGGAAGACCGGCATAAACATGGCCTTGTGCTTGATTTTAATCTTGCTGAAAACCTCATTTTACAAACCTACTTTACCGATGAATTTCAAAAGTATGGTTTTTTCAAATTTAAGAAAATTCATGATAAATCTGAGCACTTAATCGATAATTTTGATATTCGGAGTGCCCAACGAGGAAAAACCCTCATGCGTTCGATGAGCGGTGGCAACCAACAAAAAGCGATTATTGCCCGTGAACTGAGTCGGCCCATGGATTTAGTGGTGGCCGTTCAACCAACACGCGGCCTTGATGTTGGCGCTATTGAATATATCCACAAACAACTCATTCATTTACGCAATGAAAAGAAAGCAATTCTTGTCTTTAGTCTCGAACTTGATGAAGTTTTCGCTATTGCCGACCGCATCCTAGTTATGTTTGAAGGACGGATTGTCGCTAATCTCTTAACCAAAGATACCAATGAAAATGAATTAGGCCTTTATATGTCTGGTTCAAAAGAGGCTTAATATGAAAAAATTTTGGCAAACAAGTGCAGTTGAAAAAACACTCGCAACCCTGATCTCGATTGTAGCAGGGTTACTCTTTGGTCTTATTATTATGCTGATTATTAATCCTCCAATGGCATTTGGGGGATTAGGCGCGATTATTACCGCCGGTTTCTTAGAAGGTGGTTCAAGTATGGGTCGCGTCTTGTTTAACGCGGCCCCGCTTATTATTACAGGTCTCGCCGTTGCTTTTGCGTTTAAAACCGGTTTATTTAATATCGGGGTTTCTGGTCAACTGATGATTGGCGCCTTTTGTGCCGTTTATGTCGGTGTAAAGTGGAATTTACCACCATCGATTCACTGGCTTGTCGCCCTTTTAGCGGGCGTCGTCGGTGGGGCGGTATGGGCGATTATTCCTGCCCTTTTAAAAGCCTTCCGTAATGTCCATGAAGTCGTAGCGACCATTATGATGAACTATATTGCGATGTATACGTCGAAGATGCTAATTGAAGCCACGATTTACGATACGGTGCGCCAAGAAGCCCAACAAGTCGTAGTGGGGGCCCGCATTCCAACAATGGGCCTTGATCAACTCTTTGGCTATGACAAAATCAATGGCGGCATCATCATTGCGATTATTGCCGCGATTATCATTTATATCTTGCTTGAAAAGACAACCTTTGGGTTCCAACTGAAGGCGGTCGGTTTTAACCGTAATGCGGCGCGCTATGCTGGGGTAAATGACCGTTCCAATATTGTTTATTCGCTTATCATCTCTGGCGCCCTTGCCGGGTTAGCTGGTGCGGTCATCTATCTTGTCTCTGGAACGGGCATGAAACTTGAAACGAGTTATGTGATTTCTCCTTACGGTTTCCAAGGGATTGCCGTTGCCCTTTTAGGGATGTCGAATCCATTAGGGACCTTGGCCGCTGGCTTCTTCTTTGGCTATATTGAAGCCGCAAACCAAGAACTTCAATCCTGGGACTTTAAACGTGAAATTATTGATATTATCTCTTCTAGCATTATTTACTTCTCAGCCTTCACCTTATTCTTTCAAAAATACGCTCGCAAGGTGGTGGCGTTCTTTAGTAGCTTTAATAAACCAAAAGGTGATAAAACACCGCCTTCGGGGGGCGAAATAAAACCGAACGATACATTAAGTCTTGAAGGAGGACAAGAAAATGGCAAATAGTAAAATGTTCTTTCAAAACTTGCTCCTTCGCTTAAAGACTTATTTCACGACGAAACGCATTATTAACTTTGCGATTGTCATTGTTGCTTATATTCTTTTAGCCATCTTTACCACCGACAATATGTATAGTCTCTTACGGCTCACGCTTTATTCATCGATTCCATTAGCCTTAGTCGCGATGGGCGGTTTATATAGTGAACGGTCAGGGGTCGTTAACATTGCCCTTGAAGGGATTATGATGTTTGGTGCCTTCGTCGGTATTTTGGTGCTTCATAATTTACAAGCTAAAAATATTGATGGCCAACATATCTTATTTTTAGCGCTTCTCATCGGCGGTATTGCGGGGTTAGCCTTTTCACTCTTACATGCCTTTGCTTCGATCACAATGAAATCGAACCAAACCATTTCGGGGACAGCACTTAATATGTTAGCCTTAGCACTTGCCTATTTCGTTGGTCGAGCCCTTAGTTCCGCGGGTACAGAAGAAATTACCTTCCGAGATAATTTCCGCATTCCAAGTATTCCGCTGCTTGAAAATATCCCGTTTTTCGGCCCCATTTTATTCCAACGGATTTACTTTATCTCCCTTTTTGGTATTCTTCTCTTTGTCGTGATGGCGATTATCGCTTATAAGACAAAGTTTGGCTTACGGCTCCGGGCATGTGGGGAGAATCCACAAGCGGCAGATGCTGCCGGGATCAATGTCACCCGTATCCGTTATATCGCCGTCCTTATCAGTGGCTTCCTTGCTGGGGTTGGTGGTGTTTTACTCATCATTCCGACGACGACGAGCTTTAAGGCAAACGTCTATGGCTTTGGGTTCCTCGCCCTTGCCGTCTTAATTAGCGGCCAGTGGAAACCAACACGGGTCTTGGTCTTTGCCATCTTCTTTGGTTTACTCCGCTCACTCGCGAACGGGATTGCCCTTGTGCAACAAGATTTTGAAAGCATTCCGTTCTTATATAACATTATTCGGGCTTTACCAAAAGATATCTTAGAAATGCTCCCTTACGTTGTGACTCTCGTTGTCTTAGCCTTAACCTCGCTCAAGTCACGCGCCCCGAAAGCAGCGGGTGAACCATACGACCAAGGAAAACGGTAACCAGGTAAAGAAAATTTCTAAAATCCTTTTAAAACACTTGCAAAATGTAGTTTAAACTTTATAATACTAATGATGCGGTCATAGCTCAACTGGATAGAGTATCAGACTACGAATCTGAGGGTTGGGAGTTCGAGTCTTCCTGACCGCGCCATTAGTCATTAAAAATTCCCCTTTGATAGGGGATTTTTTTATGGACTGGCGCGAAGAAAGTTTGTTAATGATATTCCTTCTTTACCTGTCCATGCGTGCTATAATTTGAGATATGAATATTACCTTTATGTTATTTTATTTTGAACCCGAAGCACCAACGATTAATTACCTTTATCGGCCGATTTGGGATAAACTTATCGCGATGGGGCACCATATTAATATCATTACCCCTAATCCGACGCGTGGCGTCACTTTAGAAGAACAAGCAAAGTATCAAGATATTCGCCATGAAGAACGGGACGGAATGAGTATTTACCGCGTGCCTTCATATACGTATAAACCAAAAGATTTTTCAAAATATAAATTACTCCGGCGCTATATCAGCGTCTCACGACGCTTAGCGGCCAAACTGAAACAAATTCCAAGCGATGTTGTGTTTGTGTCTACTAACCCACCGCTTCTTTATAGTTATCTCGTCACTCGTTATTGCGCTAAAAAGAAAATTCCGGTTATCTATAATGTCCAAGACATCTATCCTGATAATGTTTTTGATCATAAAACCTTAAAATATAAATTCTTTAACTATTTTCAAATTAAAAGTTTATCCAGGGCGAGTGACATCATAACGATTAGTGAAACGATGCGCAATACATTACTAAGAAAAGGTGACTTCAATCGTAAGATGAGTGTGATCTATAATTTTGATATTAGTGAAGTATTGAAGTTAAAAGGAAGCAAAGCACCGCATTTTTTTGATCCTCACCAATTTAATGTTGTTTATGCTGGTAATATTGGGTATGTTCAAGATCTTGATGTGATTCTTAGTGCGGCCAAGAAACTTCTCCATAATCCAAAGATATCTTTTCATATTTTTGGCGAAGGGAGTCAGGCGGATCGCATTGCCAAACGAATCCATGAAGAACATATTGTCAATGCTACTTATTATCCTGCTCACTCTGTTGAAGATAGTGCCCTCTTATATAAATATGCGGATGTTAACCTCATTTCGGTCTTACCCGGAATTATAGAAACGGCTTTACCGCTTAAAACAGCAAGTTGTATTGCGGCGGGAAAACCCATTATTTTTATTGGCTTAGAAAGTTTTTACCATCAAGAATCGTGGCCCGAAAATTTCGCACATCTTTATTCCGTCAATTATCGCAATGTTGAAAAACTGGCGGAAACGGTTGAAAAACTATTGCCCACTAAAAATCAAGTTCATCATCACACCGATGTCTTATCACTCTTTGATAAAGAAAAGAATGTCCATCAATACGTCAGCGTGATTTCAAAATACTTGAAAAAATAGTAGGATTCCTCTTAAAACAATCGTCTTATGGTGCGAAGAGAAATAAAAAAGGGCCGCTTTTCTCTTAAATGATCGATCGAATAATTTTTCCGTGATTAACACTTGATATTCTTTTCTAACTTTGTTAAAATACTCAAGCATCGGGATGTAGCGTAGCTTGGTAGCGCGTCTGTTTTGGGAACAGAAGGTCGCAGGTTCAAATCCTGTCATCCCGACCATTTATTGGGGCCATAGCTCAGCTGGGAGAGCGCTTGCCTTGCACGCATGAGGTCAGGGGTTCGAACCCCCTTGGCTCCACCATTAAATTGCCGATGTCGTCTTACATATGTGGCTGAATAGCTCAGTTGGTTCAGAGCAGCTGATTCATACCCAGCAGGTCGGGGGTTCAAATCCCTCTTCAGCTACCAAAATTACATTTAACCGGACCCTTAGCTCAATGGTTAGAGCTCCCGGCTCATAACTGGTTGGTTATAGGTTCGAGTCCTATAGGGTCCACCATCAAACGGAAGCATACCCAAGTGGTTGAAGGGGTCGGTCTTGAAAACCGATAGGGGGTGCGAGCCCCGCCTGAGTTCGAATCTCAGTGCTTCCGCCATTCTTTAAATAAACAGCCTGTTGTGCTGTTATTTTTTTAAAAAAAATAGATAATTTAGTAAGTTTAACCAATAAGTAGAATAATTAGTAATATCCCGCATTCTTGCTTATGCTCATTTTATAATAGTAATAGGGAATATTTTTAAGGGGTGTTTATGGATAAAACAAAACGTGATTTAATCGAGTTCATTAATGCTTTAGAAATTCCTGGGTTAATTGTCGAAGATTTACATCTTTTTAAAGACGACTTTGTTAATTTAGAGTATGTGTTAGATAACGGTTCAAAGTTCAAGTTACTAAAAGATGAAGATGATTATTATGGCGTCCAGGTCGAAACAGATACATGTGTTTGTTACGGGGTTGCGATTAATGACCATGAAGTTGTCGTCTCGACGTATCAAGAAAATGGCACGAACGCAAAAATCATTTATTATAAGAGTTTTGATTGAGAATGATTGTCTTAGATAAGAGCGTTATTTACTTGTATAGAGGCGTATTTAATCTTGATTGCGGTACAATAATTTTATGAAATTAATTAATAGTTTAGTCGATGACCAATACCCCAAGGCGAACGTTTATCACGCGCGTATTTCTGCACGGGCGATTTGTATCAATGATAAGGGTGAAATTGGATTAACGCATTTACTTGCGGATGATAAGTTTGGCCATCGTGATTACTATGAACTACCTGGTGGTGGGAAGAAGCTTGGCGAAAGTGTGCTCGTAAGCGCAATCCGCGAGATGAAAGAAGAGCTCGGGGTCGAAGTTAGTCTCCTCACCAAACTTGGTGTTGTTCATGATTTTTATAATCTTATTAACCAAGAAAACTATTCTTATTATTATCTCTTTAAAGTGACTTCAGAAGGCACGAATCATCTTGAACCAAGAGAAGCAGGTCTTATTGATAAAATTGTCTGGATTCCTCTAAAAAAGGCCATAGAATTATATGAACTCCAAATGAAAATTAAGGGTGTCGGCCTCCTTGTTGCACGTCGAGAATTACCAATTCTAAAACTTGCGGCGAAATCCTTTGACAAAAGAATGTTTACAAAGTAAAATACTATTTGCTTGTGGCGACCGTGGTGAAGTGGTTAACACATCTGGCTGTGAACCAGACATTCGAGGGTTCGATTCCCTTCGGTCGCCCCATTTAATTTAAAAAGCGCATGATATGCGGCTTTTTTATTAATGGGACGACTCCTTTAGGAATCGAACACAAGTTTGCTATGTTTATAGTATAGAACCTAACATTTCTAGCAATGGATCGTTCATTAGTTTCTTTTTGCGATAAATCGGTATCTTCAAATGTATTTATTCATGGAGGAATACACAGAAATTATGAACGGATATCAAAACGAGCGTGATATTGTCACACGATTAAATAATCAGTTAATCAAAGATTTACCCGCACATTTTCAGCATTGGCTACGGATATTATTTATCGATCATTCATCGCCCTTAAAAGTGATCAAACTAAATAATGAACAAAAAGCCGACATCGCTATTCGTTGTGGCTCAAAGACAATATACGTTTCAATTAAAAGTGGTGAAGGGAATTCATTTCACTCGGAGCAAATTCACACCTTTATTCCATTTTTACGAAGCATCGGTGTGAGTGAATCGACATTAAAGACAATGGTCTTTTTTCACTATGGTGATAACACTTTGAATGGAACCGGTAGAACAAGATTAACGAGTGCAGAGTTAAGAAGAAAACATTCTAAGTATTTTAATAAAACCAGTAAAGAACTAAGCAATCATCATGTGATGAGACATCTTATTTCTCGCTGTGTTGTAAAAGGGAGATATCCAAACAATTTTTCTATTGACGGCATCTATCATGGAACGATTAATGATGGCTTCTTTCTACCAAGAGATATGATATATAAGATACTTCTATGCAATTCAAATATTCGAAAAAATGGCACTATCAATATGAAAATGCTCACCTATCAACCTGGTAGTCGTAATCTTTGGGGAATCCCGGGAACGGAACAAAAACGACATAATTGTGAAGTAAAATGGCGGAGTTTTACCAAAGATGCCCTTAATCACCTCAGATTTTCAAGGTAATGACTGAGATCTAGTTTGTCTAAAGAGGTGCCAAATTTTTATAAACCTTAATCGATTAACAACTTTGATTTATAATAGTAACAAAGAGTAACAAGCATCAATTGCCTATGCATGAGAAGATAATGGTGCGGAGGATAATTATATGATGAATGATTTTAGCGCTGTACTCAAAGATTTGAGGCGAAAAAAGGGGTTATCTCAAGAGGCCCTCGCAAAGATGATCCATGTCTCACGGAGTGCAATCGCAAAATATGAAAATGGCCTTGGTCTTCCAAGTGACGACGTGATTGAGGCATTATGTCAGTACTTTAATATTGGTCGTGATGATTTGTTTCCTAAACATGATCTCGTCAACATTATTGTCAATAAGAATAAGCGGATACGACTTCAAAGTATTGGATTAATTACTCTAATCAGTCTGTTGGTTTTGGGGGCGACGACGATCGGGATTATCGATTATGTCAATCGAATGAGTGCGCCCGGCGGCATGTTAGTTGTAAATGGCCAATTACTTGCTGAGCTGCCAAGTGATTCACCAAAATATTTTTCCAGTAAGGGCTATGAATTTGGTTATCGTAACACATATAAGAATGAGCGAAATGATTTTATTTTGCAACCGAGTGGTGAAATTTGGAGTGTCAACGGTATCCCTGATATTTTCATGGGATTTTATAATGACAATCATATTTCTCTTTATCTATTTACTACTCCGAATGATATTGTCAAACTTGAAAATGGTACCATCGCCGATAATGGCAAGTATTGTTTCAATACATTTGGTTATGGTGGCTATAATTTCTTAATTGTGAATGAATTAGGCGAGGATGTGAACATTCGGCAACTTGAATTTTGGTGCTAATTAACTTGATTTATATATGGTTAAAAGAAATTTAACTGTAGTTTAGAAACATCGATGAAGGTACTGATTACAATCTTACTTTTATAACACCATGTATTAATATATAATTTTCTTTATTATGTGTTTAGAATGATGATAATTTTAAATAGATGTAGCATAATTAGAAAAGGTAAATGATTAATGGTCCAGGTTGGTAATTTATATTACTTTTTAGAACTTGTCTTAGCGATTGGCGTGATTATCGGATCCTATTTATTTCTCAAGAATAAATCAAAACGATTTCAATATATCTATTTGCTCGTTTGGTGCTTTTTAGGTTTTGTTCTCCATTTTGCCAAACAACTTTTCTACCAAGATGTTACACAGTTATCAAAATCAACAGCCGAGAATATTTGTGCGGTGTCAACACTCGTATTTCCTTTTATTATGCTCATTAAGAAAAAAAGTGTGCTTCATGATTTCATGTTTTTTATTGGCATCATTGGTGGCCTTGCGGGGATGGTTTATCCAACCGAGGCGATTGGGAAAAGTATGTTTATTTTTGAAAGTATTCGCTTTTACTTTTGTCATATGTCGCTTATTGCCGTACCACTCCTTCTCGCTCTTCTTGGTTTAAGACGACCGGAACTTAAGAAGTGGTGGCTTATCCCTTTATGTTTTTTAGGCTACCAGGTGATTATTTTCTTTAATACAGCTTTCCTCACTTTTACTGGCATGGTCACTCGTGAAGGGTATGCTGCTTACGAACTATTTATGTCACGTCAATATTTAAATAACTCATTCACTTTTGGTCCGACGGATGATATGGGGATTGTCGGTGAAATCATTGGGAACTTGACACTTCCCATCATGAAAAAGGACATTTTTAATATTAATAATGGTGAACTTACCTACTGGCCGGTGGTTTGGCTCATTATTCCTTCATACCTCTTGTTTGCGCCACTTTATGTCCTCTTTTCTTTACCATTTGCGAAATTCTCAACTAACGAAGACATCCTTACCGCTGATATCATGATGCAAAGTGATAATTAAAGTTATTTTGACCAAATTTCTTTTATTATCTATAAAAATCCACCTCAATCTACCCTTCGTGTTATTCATATATTCCATGATTAAATATTATGTATCGACTCTGCTTTACTATCCTTTTGAAAACGTCGATAAAGCGTGTATAATCAAACATGCACTTTGAAAACTCAGGAGATTTTATGAAGAAAAAAACTAACTTTACATATTTAATTGGCGTCTTTACGCTTGTGTCAATGATTGGCATTACGCTCGCACGAGGAAGTATCGATGGCATCAAAGACACACGGGCCAATTTTACATATGATTGTGACTTCTATTTTGATCAAGAAAATGGTTATACATCCCTTTTTGAGATCAATAACGCTTTATATAATGGGGTTACTCTTGAAACTTATAAAACATGGGGTACCGTTACTATAGTAAGTCGCGATAGTTCGAATAATTTTAATTTTTACATTCAAAGCACCGATCGGAATGGTGATGTTGGTAGTATGTATGTCTATCAAAGTAATCGGAGTGATATCGTGACCGGAAATGTGTTAACTATTACTGGTGTGGCCGAACTTTATAACAATTTACCGGAATTTATTGATCCCGTGATAGCGGTTGATCTTGCTGTTAATGATTCACCCGTTACGACGCTTGTTACCGGTGCATCTTTTTGGCAAAATAGCACTTATCCCAGCTCCGATGAATTTTTGGCCGCCCAACTCATGGGGCCGCGTCAAGTTCGGATTAATAATGTCATTATTTCTCATGTGAGTAGTGGTAATGCCACCATTCTCATCGAGGGGACGACGCTCATTTCAGTATTTTACGGAAATCTTTCAAATACCGCGGCGATTGCTTCACGCATTAGCGCCATTTCTGACAGTTATATTGACATCATTGGCTATGTAAATGCCTATAGAAGTAACGGCACATCTAGACTCCAATTATTACTCCGAGATACCCGCGATTTAATTGGTGGAGCTGAAGTAGAAAACACCTTACAAATGAATAGCAACACTTATTACAATGTTGGTTCTTATTCAACCGGTAATTATGGTCAAGGGAGTGTTGACGGCATTGGCTTTGAACACTACCGCGTGACCAAACCTAGCGGCCAATTCTTAGCGCTTTTACCTTATAACTCAGGGGTTAACGACACAAGTGTAGCGGGGGCGTTTTATAATGTTGACCCGATTTATGATATTGATAAAATTGAAATTACCTATTATACCGAATTAGTAAGTGGTGAAAGTCCTACCTTAAATTATGGTGTGAGTCGCGCTGCAATGATTACCTATGACCTACCACTTTCCTCGACAAGCCATAAAGAAACATTAACGATGGATGAGATCAATTACTTTAGTATTGAGACAACCGAATCAAGACTTTATATTACAAGTATCAGTGTCTTTTATTCGGATACACCAAGTGGGACTGAATTTACTTATGGACCGGCAAATGGCGATCATTTCCGTATTAATCCGGTTGTTTACGAAGGCACACCAACGAATGGGAGCACCGTTGAAGTCCCTACCCTCGTGGTTAAAAAAGGTAATACTTATGAAGTTTTAGCTACGAAAGTCTATACCTATTATACGTTTAACTATATTTCTACTAATCCGGGACTTGCTTCACAAGCTGCTTATACCGAACCGGAAGATTTAGCGGCTTATTACACCGCCTTTAAAACTTGGCCCGCGAACTATGTTGTCAAGTCGTCCTACTATAGTGCAAGATCATTATTTGATGATGACGCCCGCTGTGTATCGACTTATTCAAGGACCGACGGTTATGCTCTTTCCGTACCCTATAAAAATGGTGAACAAAACAAACCGCTGTACCATGAACTTGATGTTGCCTTAGATAGTTCCTATTCTTCAAATAGTCGCGGTGTCGGCCGTGTTGTTGTTTGGGAATACGGGTTTGATAGTAGTCGCGGTGCAGTCGGTTATGATAATG
>Ga0265293_10001434_pt1 | contig 51837 bp, 45 predicted proteins | sample Munlanlewell138R_FD_192505 | JGI IMG/M metagenome (GOLD analysis project Ga0265293, IMG submission 192505) | Leachate microbial communities from a municipal landfill in Southern Ontario, Canada - Leachate well 138R | ecosystem: Engineered > Solid waste > Landfill > Unclassified | place: Canada... | reverse complement strand
GGCCGGGGCGGGGCGCGGGCGCGAGGTGGTGGGGCGCCGGGGGGCGCTACTCGCGGTAAAGCGCGTGTACCAGGACGACTGGGGCATGGACGCCGTCAAGGCCAGGCTGGCCCTCCACGGCCGGCTGGGGCTCGACGCGCGGCCCGTGCTCGTCACGCCCGGACCCGAGCGGCCCGACGAGGACCTGACGGTCCGCGCCTCGCGCGCCCTGGGCGCTGAGCTCACCGCGTTCGTGGGGCCGAGCGGCGCACTGACGCGGATCGCCCCTGCTTGACTACTTGCGGATCCGCTGCGCCGGCACGGCTTGCACCGGCGTGGTCGTCTCGAAGGTCACGAACGCGGACGGGTTCACCTCTTGCAGCAGCTTGAGCACCTCAGGGATCTTGCGGCGTGGGATGACCGAGAACGCGACGCTCACGTCGCCGTCGCGCCCTCGCGCGTTCAGCAGTGTGACGTAGTGGCCTGCGCTGCGCAGGCTGTCCTCGACGGGAGGGGTATCGATGGGCGTGACCACCCGGACGATCGATTCCCCGATGGCCAGCCACCGCTCGACGCTCACGCCGAGCATGGTGCCCGTGGCGTAACCGGCCGCGTAGGCGAGGAACTTGACGGGCGAGTCCAGGTTCGCCAGGACCTGTGCGGCCGCGATCAGCCACACGAGCGACTCGAAGAAACCGAAGAGGCCCGCCAAGCGCCTCTGGCCACGGACGAGGAAGCCGATGCGCAGCGTCCCGAGCGACACGTCCACTATGCGAAGCGAGAAGATCAGCAGGGCCGCCAGCACCAGGCTCACGGTTTCGCTCATGCGTGCCCCGCGAGTTCCCTGGCCGCCACCGCCGCGGCGCCGATGACGCCTGCGTCGCCCCCGAGGCTGGCCGTCCTGAACAGCGGAAGGGGATAGCCTTCGAGGTAATGCTCGGCCGCTGCGCGCACCTTGCCGAGGTAATACTCGCCCACGCGCGTGATGCCGCCGCCCAGCACGAAGCCCTCCGGGTCGATGATCTTGACCAGGTTGGCGAGCCCGATGCCCGTGAAGAACGCCGCGTTCTCGATGATGCCGAGGGCCTTGGGCTCCCCGGCGCGAGCGCGCTTGAAGAGTTCTCGCGTGTCCATCTCCACCCCGTAGGCGTACGTGGCGTCACGCGCCATGGAACGCCCGGCGGCGATGGCCTCCAGGCTGCCGGTGTGACCGTCGCCCCCCATGGGACCCCCGACCAGCATGGTCATGTGGCCGATCTCCCCTGCCAGGCTGTTGGCGCCCCTCACGACGCGGTCGCCTATGAAGATGCCGCCGCCTATGCCGGTGGAGATGGTGACGTAGATGCTCGAATCGAGCTCGCGGGCGGCCCCGTAAAGGTGCTCCGCGTAACCCGCCGCGTTCGCGTCGTTCTCGAGCACGACCGTCATCTTCAGGCTCCGCTCCAGTTCGTCCACCAGCGGGGCGTCGCGCATGCCGGCGATGTTGGGGGCGAAGAGTATCCGCCGCCGTGAGCGGTCCATGGGACCCGGCGAGCCGATGCCGGCGCCCGCCACCTCGTGGCCGCGCGCCAGCAACTCCTTGGCGGTACCGACGAGGGCGGCAACGACGTCCTCAAAGCCGGTTTGCGGCGTGTCGACCCTCACCGAATCGAGCACCTTGCCCCCCTCGACGGCCGCCGTGAGGATCTTCGTTCCGCCAAGGTCGAGTCCTAAAGTCACCATTCAGTTCTCCTCGTCGCCGTGACCGTTGACTGCGGCCCGCGCGGCGTTCGCGATCATGAGTTCCTCGTCGGTCTTCACGACGAGCACTGACACGCCCGACCCGTCGGCGCTGATGCGCGAGTCGGCACGGGCGTTGCGTTCCTCGTCGACGGTGATGCCCAAGAAGCCCAGTCCGCTCAACGAGGCCGAGCGCGCCCACGACGAGTTCTCCCCGACCCCGCCGGTGAAGACGACCGCGTCGAGCCCGCCCATGGCGGCCGCGAACGCGCCGATGGTCTTGCGGATACGATAAGCGAACACTTCCAGCGCCGCGGAGGCCCCCTCTTCGCCCGCCTCAGCCGCGGCCGTCACGTCGCGCAGGTCGTTCGAGATGCCCGACATGCCCTTGAGCCCCGATTCGCTGTTGAGCAGCGTGTCGACCTGCTCGGTGCTCAGCCCGTTGCGCAGCAGATAGAGCACTATGCCGGGGTCTATGTCTCCGCTGCGGGTACCCATCAGCAGGCCCTCCATGGGTGTGAAGCCCATGGTCGTGTCTACCGACACGCCCCTGTCCACCGCCGCCGCACTGGCGCCGTTGCCCAGGTGGAGCGTGACGATACGGAGTTCGGCGCGGCGCTTGCCGAGGAGTAGGGCGGCGCGGCGCGAGACGTAGTCGTGGCTGGGTCCGTGGAAACCGTAACGACGGACGCCGCGGGCGTACGCGTACTCGAGCGGCAGCCCGTAGAGGTATGCGTGACGCGGCAGTCTCGCGTGAAAGGCCGTGTCGAATACCGCCACGTGGGGCACGTCGGGCATGGCGCGGCGCGCGGCCCGCAGCGCCGCCAGGTTGCCGGGGTTGTGCAGCGGCGCCAGGGCGGCCAGTTCGGCGATCGCCTCCTCCACCTCCGCCGTGACGATGGTCGCCCTCACGAACCGCGTGCCACCGTGAACGACGCGGTGCCCGACGACTCGCGGTGCGAACCCCGGAACGAAGCGCCTATACATGTCCAGCGCGAACTCGAAGGCCGCGTCGTGGCGCTCCAGGCGGAGCCGCTCCAGCAGCGCGAACGACGCCGTGACGGTGCTCGGCCCACCGATCCGCTCCACCTGCAGCGACTCCCCTGAGGGCCACAACTTGGTCTTCAGGCTCGAGCTACCGGCGTTGACGACGAGGATCTGCTGGGCGGGGCCGCCGGCGGGCAACGGGCTGCTCACGCTCGTGCGCCAGGCGCCGCTACGGCGCCTGGGACGCCCAGGTCGGCCACGAGACGCGGCCGGAACTTGAGGGCGTCGGCGGCCACGAAGTGCACCGCGACGGCGCCCAGGCTGCGGATGATGCCTTCGGGCTGCTCGCCATGTACGTGGCCGAAAACGAGCGCGTCGGGCGCCGCCTCCTCGATCAGTCCCGTGAGTTCGTTGGGCTGGAGGCGGGAGTTGGTGGGTGGAAAGTGCAGCATCACCACGCGGTACCTTCCTTCGAGCTTGGCGGCGTGAGCCAGCGACAGGCGCAGGCGCTCGACCTCGCGGTCGTAGATCTTCTGGTCTTGCGGCGTGAAGCCGGGGCTGCCGGGGCAGACCCAGCCGCGGCTGCCGGCCACCACCACGCCCCCGACCTCCATGGCGTCGTTCTGCAGTGCCCACATCCCAGCGGGGAGCGCGCTGCGGAGCCGGCTGATCGAGGGCCACCAGTAATCGTGGTTGCCGCGTAGCAGGATCTTCTTGCCGGGCAGGTCGGCCAGGTCCTGCAGGTCGAGCATGGCCTCGTCGAGGCGCATGGCCCACGAGATGTCTCCGGGCACCAGGACGAGGTCTTCCTCGCCGACCGTCTCCCGCCAGCCCTCGAAGAAGGCCTGCGGGTGGCCGGCCCAGCCCGGACCGAAGATGTCCATCGGCTTGGGCCGGGCGCGTGAGAGGTGGGGGTCGGCGATAGCGAACAGGCGCATCGGTCGCCCAGTGTACCCGTGCCGGCCGTACGGTCGAGAGGTACAGCCGTGCCGTGACCAGCGCGCCTACCAGGCCTCGTGCGAGCGCCGCACGCCGTCTTTCACGTTGGCGAGGGCGTCGGTTGCCCGCCGACCGGTCAACGGGTGGCGCCACGTGGGCTCGACGTCGAGCAGCGGTGCCAGCACGAACGCGCGCTCCTCTATGCGCGGGTGGGGCAGCCTGACCCCGTCATGGCGTAAGGCGCCCGCCACGTCCAGCAGGTCGAGGTCGATGACGCGCGGTCCCCACCGCTCACGCCGCACGCGGCCGAGCTCCTCCTCGATGGCAAGGAGTTCCGACAGCAGTGCGGCCTCGCGCCCCAGCCAGTCGCCGGCAGCCAGGGCCACGACGGCGTTGAGGTAGGGCGGTTGGCCTGCCGGGCCACCCTGGGCGGCGCTCTCGTACAGGTGAGAGCGCGCCAGTACCGGCGCCAGGCGCGAAAGCCGGGACGCGGCCTCCCGAAGCTGCGCCGCGGGGTCGCCGAGGTTCGCGCCGAGCGCGACGAACGCCTTTGGGCTCGTGTCACTCATCCGCCGCGGGCTCCCCGCCGCCGGCCGGCGCCGTTTGCCCCCCGCCACCTGACTCCCGCGCCTCGGACCGGCCCCTGAACACCTCGACGTAGACGTCGCGGAACACGCCCGGCAGCGGCGCGTGCGGCTTGTGCACCCTTACACGAACGGCGTCGACGAGGGCCTCTTCGGTGAGCAGCAGGGTCGCGATGTGATGGGCGAGCGCCTCGATCAGCTTGTACCGGCGCCCCGTCACGGCGCTCCCGACGAGTGCGTAAACGCGTCCGTAGTCGACGGTGTGCCTGATGGAGTCGGTGCCCGAGAGGCCGAGGACGAGCTCGACGTCGACCAGGAAGCGCGCCCCTAGCTTGCCCTCCTCCTCGTGGACCCCGTGGTAGCCGAAGAACTCCATGCCGCTCAGGACTATGCGGTCGTCTCCCCGTGGACGTTCGTCGTCTGGGTTCATGTGCGCCGCTCCCCCGGGCCTGCGGCCAGGATGGCGCTCCACACCGCGAGGGCCCGCGCGTGCGCCGCCACGTCGTGAACGCGCAGAAGTGCGGCGCCGTTGGCCGCGGCCCAGAGGTGGGCGCCCAGGCTGCCGGGCACGCGCGCCGCGGGCAGTTCCTCGCCCGTGATGGAGCCGATGAAGGCCTTGCGGGACGCTCCCACCATCAGCGGGGGAGCGTGGGCCGCCAACCTGTCGGTGGCCCTCAGCAGCGCTAGGTTGTGGCCCAGGTTCTTCCCGAAGCCGATGCCGGGGTCGATGACTACGCTGGGCACGCCGGCCTGCAGCGCCGCGCCGGCTCGCTCGAGCAAGAACGCCTCGACCTCGCCCACCACGTCCCGGTACTCGGGGGCCGCCTGCATGGTGCGGGGTTCCCCGCGCATGTGGACTACTATCGCCGGTGCGCCCGCGTCGGCGCAGACTCGTGTCATGTCCGGGTCGGTGAGGCCCCCGACGTCGTTCACGATGACGGCGCCGGCCTTGAGCGCGGCGGCGGCCACTCGCGGTTTGCGCGTGTCGACGCTCACCACCACCCCCTCGCCGGCTAGGGCCTCCACCACGCCGAGCACTCGGCACAGCTCCTCTCGCTCGTCGACGCCGCTGGCGCCGGGGCGCGTGGACTCGCCGCCGACGTCGACGATGAGGGCGCCTTCGGCCTGCAACCGCAGGCCGGCGGCTACCGCCTCGGCGGTGCCCGCATGCTCACCGGCGTCGCTGAAGCTGTCGGGGGTGACGTTCAGGACCCCGACGAGCGCCGGCCCGCGCCAGTCGAGCGATCCGCGCCCGCCCGCAAGGGCCGGCCCGAAACGGAGCTGGTGTAAAGCTTCCCAAGTCACGAATCAGCGACCTCTGCGCCGTAGACCCAGTCGGCGGGCCTCTCCGCCAGCCCGAAGCGCCACGCCACCGCCGTTGCGATGCGCCCCGCGGCGCGACCGTCCCCGTACGGGTTCGGCCTCTTGCGCATACGCTCCAGTTCAGCCGGGTCGCCAAGCAGCTCTTCAAGGCCGGAGCGCACGCGCGAGGGGTCGTTGCCGATGAGCCTGATCACCCCTGCTTCCACCCCCTCCGGGCGTTCCGTCACGTTGCGCAGTACGGCGACGGGAACGCCGAGGGCCGCGCCCTCCTCCTGCAGGCCGCCCGAGTCGGTGACGATGAGCTCGGAGGCGGACATCAGCGCGATCATCTCCCGGTAGTCGTACGGCTCGGCGAGAACCACGTTGGAGACCCCGCCGAGGGCGGGAGTGACCGCCTCTCTCACGGCGGGGTTGAGGTGAACGGGGTACACGAACCGGAGCCGCGGGTGCGCCCGGGCCACGGCCGCCAGGGCCCCCGCCAGGGCGGCCATCACCGGCAGGTTCTCGCGTCGGTGCATGGTGAGCGTCACGAACGGGCCCGTGCCAAGGCCAGGCGGCAGAGCGGCGCCCGCGCTCATGAAGCGCACGGCGTCGACCGCGGTGTTGCCCGTCACGACCATCCGGTCCTCCGTCTTGCCCTCTGCCAGGAGGTTGCGCCTCGCTAGTGCGGTGGGCGGCAGGTCCATGTCGGTCACGACGTCCGTCAGGCGGCGGTTCGCCTCCTCCGGGAAGGGCTGGCCCAGGTCGAACGAGCGCAGTCCGGCCTCGACGTGCGCTACGGGGATCCCGACCAGGAAGGCCGCCAGCGCCACCGCGAAGGTGGTGGTGGTGTCGCCATGCACGAGGACGTAGTCGGCGCGGAGCCGCTCCAACGCCGCGGCGGCGGCGGGCACGATGCGCCCGATGAGGTCGGTGAGGCTCTGGCGGCGGGTCATGACGCGCAGGTCGGTGTCGGGCGCGATGCCGAACGCAGTCAGCGAGTCGGCGAGCTGCTCCTTGTGCTGCCCCGTCACCAGCGTCAGGGCCTCCAGGCCGGGCATGCCCCGCAACGCGGCTACCACCGGCGCCATCTTGTTCGCCTCGGGTCGGGTCCCGAAGGCGGCCACCACCCGGGGGCGCGCCCCGTGGGGGCTCAGCGCCGCGCCCTCCGGGGGCGCTGCGGCGGGCCTCACGCCGCCGACCCGGCGTGCCGGATCTCGGCGAGCCGCAGTAGCGATACGGCGGCGATGGCCCCCACCGTCAGCACGAGCGTGACCAGCGTCAGCACGGGCGGCGTCCGCGATAGCAACATGCCGGCAACGCCAAGGGCGAGCGTTGCCGCCCACAAGAGGATCACCGTGAGGCGCTTGGAGCCCGAGCGCTCACGGATGATGTCGTGGATGTGGTCGTTGGACGCCAGCGCCGGCGAGGACCCGCGCCTGAGGCGCCTGACAGTCACCTGGGTGATGTTCAGGACCGGCAGCGCGAGCACCAAGATTGGCGCCACCACCGAGATGGCGGCGGTCACCTTCAGGGCTCCCAACACGCTCACGGCCGCCAGGACGTAGCCGAGCAGGTAGGCGCCGGAGTCGCCCATGATGATCAGGGCGGGCCCGAAGTTGTAACGCAGGAAGCCGAGCGCCGAACCCGCAAGGGCGGCCAACAGGAGCACGGCGGCGCCGCGGTCGTCGAACTGAAGCGCCACGGCTAGGAGGCTCATGCTCGAGATGGCGGCGATCCCTGACGACAGGCCGTCGAGGCCGTCGATGAAGTTGAAGGCGTTGGTGAACCCGACCACCCAGAGGATCGTCACGAGCACCGACATGGTCTCCGGGATGAAGAGGAACGAACCCGAGCCGAAGTAGTCGGTGACGAAGCCGATGCGCACGCCGTTCACGACGAGGATGCCTGCGGCCACCACCTGCGTGGCCAGGCGGAGCGGAGGCGGCACCTCCCACATGTCGTCGATGAAACCGACGAGCGTCATCAGCGCGCCGCCCAGCGCGGTCGCGAGGAGCTCGACCCGGTAGTCGTTTATGAGTTGGGGCGCCACCAGGCTGCCCGCCAGTACGGCCAGGAGGAACCCCCCCAGGATGGCGATGCCGCCGATGTTCGGCAGGCGGCCGGCGTGCTGCCGGACTCCGCCCCCGTGCGCGCCGCCGCCGGCCTGAACCGCCCCGATCCGCAGCGCGAACTCCCGCACCCGCGGCACGAGCCAGAGAACGGCGCCGAACGCGACGAGGAAGGAGGCCGAGGCCAGAGGGATGAAAGCCAGGAGGGTGCCGCGCACGTCTCTCAGTCTACTTGCGGCCGTAAGGCGCTCATGAGCAACCGATGACCGGTGCCCGCCGGCGGCCGCAGCCGCGGCTCAGCGGGTGCCGTAGAGTCGGTCGCCGGCGTCGCCCAGCCCCGGAACGATGTAGCCGTGCTCGTTCAACCGCTCGTCCTGCGCGGCGATGATGATGTCGACGTCCGGATGCGCCGTCCGGATCACCTTTATCCCCTCGGGAGCCGCGATGATGCAGAGGAGGCGGATGCGCGTAGCGCCCTTCTCCTTGAGGAGCTGGATGGCAGCGGCCGCGCTACCGCCGGTCGCGAGCATGGGGTCGAGCAAGAACACGTCGCGCTCGCCGACGTCGCTCGGCAACTTCGAGTAGTACTGCACCGGCTTGAGGGACTCGGGGTCCCGGTAGAGCCCGATGTGGCCCACCCTGGCCGTCGGCATGAGGCTCAAGATGCCGTCGACCATCACCAAACCGGCGCGGAGGATGCCGATGAGCGCCAGCTTCTTACCGGCCAGCCGCTGCACTCTCGCTACGGCCACCGGCGTCTCGACCGTGGCCTCCTCGAGCTCGAGATCGCGCATGGCGTCGTAGGCCATCAGCATCGAGAGTTCCTGGCACAGGGCGCGGAACTCGCGTACGCTCGTCTCCTTGTCCCTAAGGATCGAGAGCTTATGCAACACGAGCGGGTGATCGACTATCGTGACGGCCATCGCCAGGTCCTTTCGCAACTCGGGGGCCACGTGGCGCGGCCACAGCGGCCCTGCCCGGTTGGCACGAAAAGGGCCGCCCTAGAAGGCGGCCCAGCTATGGCGGAGAGGGTGGGATTCGAACCCACGGTGCAGCGAAGCCACACAACGGTTTTCGAGACCGTCCCATTCAACCACTCTGGCACCTCTCCGGACGCGCGGGAAGGGCTGAAGACGCCTCACCCGAAGCGCGAGAAGTATACCGTAATGGTGACTAGCGAGGGGGAGGGGCGGGGCGCTGCTCCCTTGACGTGCCCCTCCGGGTTGCATACACTCCCAGTTGCGCCTTGGGCAGCCGTGGTGGCCCATCGTCTAACGGCAGGACAACGGATTCTGGTTCCGTCGGTCTAGGTTCGAATCCTAGTGGGCCAGCCAAACGCACCACACCGAGCAGCACCCCCGCTGGCGGCCAGGCCAGCGACCTGAGCGCGCACCGCAGTCACGGACGTTGGCCCATCGTCTAATGGCAGGACACCCGGTTTTGGTCCGGTCGGTCGGAGTTCGAATCTCTGTGGGCCAGCCACAGCGCCTCCCCTAGGGGAGGCGCTCTCCCTTGGACGCCGCTCTGCCCGAGTAGTCGTAGAAGCCGCGACCGGACTTCCGGCCCAGGTGTCCCGCCTCGACCAGTTTGCGCAACGTCTGCGGCGCCAGGAAGCGCTCGCCTATCGCCCCCCGCATGGAATCGGCTATCAGGAGCATGGTGTCGAGCCCGATGTAGTCGGACAGCTCCAGCGGGCCCATGGGGTGATTGAGCCCGAGCTTCACGGCCGTGTCGATGTCCTCCGCCGACGCCACGCCTTCCTCCAGCATCCTCACGCCCTCGAGGAGCAACGCCGCCAGGGCGCGGGTGGTCACGAACCCCTGCCTGTCCTTCACCGTGACCGTCGTCTTGTCGCAGGCCGCGGCCAGCGCGTGAGCGGCGGCGAGCGTGGCGTCGGACGTGTGTACGCCCCTCACCACCTCGACCAACGCCATGCGTTCCGGCGGGTTGAACCAGTGCATGCCCACGACCTTGTCGGGGCGGCCGGTGGCGCCCGCGATAGCCGTCACCGACAGCTCGCTCGTGTTGCTCGCCAGCACCGCGTGGGCGGGAGCCAGCCTGTCGAGCCTGCCGAAGATCTCGCGCTTGAGTTCGAGCACCTCCGGCACGGCCTCTATCACGAAGTCTGCATCGGGGACAGCAACCTCGAGGTCGGTGGTCGTCAGCAGCCGCCCGGCGGCAACGGCCTCGTGAGCGCGCTTGCTCGCCCTCGTCCGGGCCTGGCCCAGGGCCTCCTCGCGCGTGTCGTAGAGGCTGACGCGGTGACCGGCGACCAGGAGCACGCTGGCTATCCCGGCACCCATGGTCCCGCCGCCGATCACCGCCACGCGGGGCGCCCTCGTGCGCTCGCCGCTCGCTTCGGTCTCGTCCAACATAGGGTTCACTCCGTTCATGGGGCGTCCACCGCGCACGGACCACGAGCCCCGCCCCTGCCGCCGGGGCACGGACCGGGGCGCCGGCGGCGCGGCGCCCATATCTCCCACCCTACCCGGACGCGGGGGCGTAAAGGTCGTAGCGCACGGTGCGGCCGCGCAGGCTGCCGCTGGGCTCCTGCCCTCCCAACGCGCCCGCCCTGAGAGGCCTCTTCACCACCACGCGGCGACGCGCGAACGCGCGGGCGGCCTCGAGGAGTTCCGCTTCCTCCCCCGCCGCGGCGCCGGTTCCGTGCTCCAAGTGGGCTCGCAACGTGGCCATCCCCTTGTTAGGCAGCGCAGCCTTGGAGGCCTCGGGGAACATGGGGTCCAAGTAGACGATCCCGGCGGGCTCCCCGGCGGCGAGGTAATCACGCGCGTCGGTCACGTGGAGGGTGACGCGCCTCGCGGAGTCTGCCGCGGCGCGCCCGAACTGCCCCGCCATGGCCCTCGCGATGGCGTCCTCGAGCAGGGCGCCGAGCGGCGGCTCGCGTTCGAGCATGACCACGGGGTGGCCCAGGGAGGCCAAATGGAAGCCGTCGGCGCCCAAGCCCGCCGTTGCGTCCACCACGCTGGGTGCGCCGCCGGGCGTCCGGCTCAGGGCCGCGCGCGCCAGCAGGTCCCGGCCGGGCCGGGTCGGGGCCAGCAACTCGGCGACGGCAGCCACCACGCGCGCGCCGCCGGGTGCCAGCAGCGCCAGGCCCGCTGGCCCCACCTCGAGAACGAGTCCCCCGTGGCCCTTGCCGGCCGCTCCAAGGCTTAGCGGGGCGCCCAGGCGCCTTGCCCACTCCTTCGCCGCCGTCACCGTCGCCCCGGTCGCTGCAGTCACCGCGAACGCGTGGGGCGGGGACATGTCGTCAACCCCCGGCTTCACGCCTAAGATGCTACCCCCGTCCTTGCGGCGCGGCTCGGGTCCTCGCTCCCCGTCCTTGCGGCGCGGCTCGGGGCCTCGCTCCCCGTCCTTGCGGCGCGGCTCAGGTCCTCGGTCCACGTTCACGCAACGCCGCCCGGGCCGGCCCTTAGTGCTACGATTCAACGGACGCAGGGCGACTGGGATTACGAATCCAAGCAGTCAAGGCCCGCTGACTTTGGATGCTTTCGAATACCAAGCGAATCCCCTAAGCATCACAAGTCGCGATCGAGGGAGGTTCGGAGCATGAGCAACAAGGAACTACAAGCACGCCGCCAGGCCGCCGTCACGCGCGCCGCTCAGAGCGTGCACCCCATCTACCCGGTTCGTGGCGAGGGCAGCTACGTCTGGGACGCCGACGGCAAGAAGTACCTGGACTTCTCGGCCGGCATCGCGGTCATGAACCTCGGCCACTCGCACCCCAAGGTGTTGGCGGCCGTCAAGCGCTCGGTCGACGAGTTCCAGCACCTCTGCTTCGCCGTGGGCATGCACCCCTCCTACATCGAGCTGGCCGAGCGGCTCAACGCCATCGCTCCGGGCCCCACCCCGAAGAAGACCTTCCTGGTGAACTCAGGCGCCGAAGCGGTCGAGAACACCGTCAAGATCGCCCGCGCCTACACCAAGCGGGCCGGCATCGTCGCGTTCACGCACGCCTTCCACGGCCGCACCTACATGGCCATGTCGCTCACGAACAAGGCCAACCCGTACAAGACGGGCTTCGTGATGCGCGCCGCCGAGGTCTACCGCGCCGAGTACCCGTATCACTTCCGCAACCCCTGGGGCGCCAAGACCCCGGAGGAGACCGGCGAGGCTGCCCTCAAGGCGCTCAAGAACCAGGTCAAGTACACCATCGGCGAGAGCGAGGTGGCCGCGTTCCTGATCGAACCCGAGGCGGGCGAGGGCGGCTTCATCCCTGCCCCGCGCAACTTCCTGGCTGGGCTTCGCAAGTACGCCGACGAGATCGGCGCGCTCTGGATCGACGACGAGGTGCAGACGGGCATCGGCCGTACCGGCAAGACGTGGGCGGTGGATCACTACGGGCTCGAGCCCGACCTCATCGCCTCCGCCAAGGGCCTGGGCTCCGGCTTCCCGATCGCCGCGGTCGTCGGCAAGGCGCACATCATGGACTCGCTGAACCCGGGAATGCTCGGCACCACCTTCGGGGGCAACCCCACCAGTTGCGCCGCGGCCCTGGCGACCTTGGACGTCATGGCGCAAGAGAACATCCCGGAGAAGGCGGCGCGCCTCGGCGAGGTCGCCCGAGCGCGCCTCGACGCCCTGAAGGAGCGCTACGCCGCCATCGGCGAGGTGCGCGGACTCGGCATCATGCTCGGCATCGAGTTCGTGGGTGAGGACGGCATCACTCCCGACCCCAAGACGGTGGATGCGCTTCTCGTAGAGGCGCGGAACCAGGGGCTCATCCTCCTCTCGACGGGCACCTACGGCAACGTCATCCGCCTGCTGCCACCCCTCACCATGACCGAGGACGAACTCCTCGCCGGCCTCGAGATCGTCGAGGACGCCCTCGCGAAGGTCCTTCAGGACAAGGCCGTCGTCGCCTGAGTCTTGCGGCAAACGAGTAAGTCGTTCGGAGCGCGCGAACCGTCACAGGTTCGCGCGCTCTGCCTTGTCCGGCGCTCTGCTTGATCCGGTCCTCAGGGTTCCCGGCCCTGCTTGATTGGCACGCCCACCATGTTCCCCCACTCGGTCCAGGAACCGTCGTAGTTGCGCACGCGGGGGTACCCGAGCAGGTACTTGAGCACGAACCAGGTATGGCTGGAGCGCTCCGCTATCCGGCAGTAGGCCACCACGTCGTGGTGGCGCAATACCCCAGCCCCGGCATACAGGCTCTCGAGCTCCTCGGCGCTCTTGAAGGTGCCGTCCGGGTTGGCCGCGAGCGCCCACGGCACGTTGGCGGCCCCGGGGATGTGACCACCGCGAAGCGCGCCCTCTTGCGGGTAGTCGGCCATGTGCAGCTTCTCCCCCGTGTATTCGGGCTCGCTGCGGACGTCCACCAGCGAACCGGTGCCGTGGGTGACCTCGAGTAGGTGTTTCATGACGTCCGGCGCGAAGGCCCTGATCGACGCGTCCCTATACGGTACGGCGTAGTTGCCACGCGGCACGCTCGGCACGGTGGTCTCGAGCTTGCGCCCCTCGGCGACCCACTTCTGTCTGCCGCCGTCCATGAGGCGCACGTCGGCGTGGCCGTTGTACTTGAAGAACCAGAAGGCGTAGGCCGCCCACCAGTTGGACTTGTCGCCATAAAGGACGACGGTGGTGTCGTTGCTGACGCCCTTGGCCTCCATCAGCGAGGCGAAGCCTTCGGGCCCGATGAAGTCGCGCACGTCTGCCCGCTGAAGTTCCGTCAACCAGTCGAGCTTCAGGGCGCCGGGAACGTGCCCCCGGTCGTACAGCAAGACGTCCTCGTCGACCTCGAAGATGCGTAGGGCGCTGTCTTGGGGATGCGCGTCCACCCAATCGGTACTCACAAGGGCCTCTGGGTGGGCGTAGGGAAGCGGCTCGTTACCCATGCACTTCCTCCTTCGCCCGCATGCTAACCGTGGCCGCCCGGAAGGCGTCGCTCACAGGTGCCCGAAGCGCGGTGGTGGGCAAGGCTATACTCGCGAGGTGGCAAAGGTTCAGCTCGCCCCATCCATCCTCTCCGCCGACTTCTCGCGCCTGGGCGAGGCCGTGGCAGCGGTCGCCGCTGCAGGCGCGGACCTCGTGCACGTCGACGTCATGGACGGGCACTTCGTGCCGAACATCACCATCGGACCGGCCGTCGTGGCGGCGGTCAAGCGCAACAGCGAACTGCCGCTGGACGTGCACCTGATGATCTCGGAGCCCGAACGCTACGTGACCGACTTCGTGGAGGCGGGCGCGAGCATCCTGACCGTCCACGCCGAGGCCACCCACCACCTGCACCGGCTGCTGGGGCAGGTGCGTGAGGCGGGGGCCAAGGTCGGGCTGGCGCTCAACCCACTCACCCCGCTCGACGTGCTGGAAGGCGCGCTTCCGTACCTGGACGTGGCCCTGGTCATGAGCGTGAACCCGGGCTTCGGCGGGCAGTCCTTCATCCCAGCGTCGACCCCACGGGTCGAGGCCGTCAGGCGCATGCGAGACCGCATGAACCCCAACTGCCTCATCGAGGTGGACGGCGGCGTGAACGTCAAGACGGCGCCCCTGGTGGCAGCGGCCGGCGCCGACGTGCTGGTGGCCGGCAGCGCCGTGTTCGGTGGTCACGGCACGGTGGCGGAGAACGTGGCCGCGCTGCGTGCGGCCGTCGAGCCCCAGGCCTGAAGCGCCTACGGCCTGAATCGCCCTAGGCCGTGAGGCGGCGCCGAGGGTCTTCTTAGACTCAGGGTCTTCTTAGACTTAGACGGATCACATCCGAGGGATCTTTTCGACGGTTCTCTTCGAGGCTTCAGGCGACCGCCTGGAAACTCCCCAATGACCTGAAGCGGCGGTAGCGCGAGTCGAGGAGTTGCTCGGGCGTCAGTGGCGCCAGCAGAGCCAGTTCCTCGATCAGGGCCTGCTTCACGAGTTCCATGGCCGCGTCGCGGTTGTTGTGAGCGGCGCCGAGCGGCTCGGCGATGACGCGGTCGACGACGCCCAGAGCCATCAGGTCCCGGGCCGTGATGCGTAACGCCTCGGCGGCCTTCTCGGCCTCGCCCGCGTCACGCCAGAGGATCGCCGCGCAGGACTCGGGGCTGATGACCGAGTAGATGGCGTTCTCGAGAATCAACACCCTGTTGGCCACCCCGATGGCAAGGGCGCCACCGGAGCCACCTTCCCCTATCACCACGCTAACGGCCGGCACTTTCAGGCGCGCCATGCGCTGGATGCTCTCGGCGATGACCCACGCCTGTCCCTGCTCCTCGGCGGCCAGCCCGGGGTACGCGCCCGGCGTGTCGATCAGCGAGATGACGGGCAGCCGGAACTTGTCGGCCAGGTCGAACATGCGCATGGCCTTGCGGTAACCGCTGGGGTGGCTCATGCCGAAGTTCCGGTGGATGTTCTCCTTCGTGTCGCGGCCCTTCTGCTGGGCGATGACGACCACGCTGGACCCGCCCAGGCGCGCAAGCCCCGTGACGATGGCGGGGTCGTCGCCCAGGTTGCGGTCGCCGTGAAGCTCCACGAAGCCCTCGAAGGCGTGCTGCAGGTAATCGAGACCCGTCGGCCGGCCGGGGGCACGAGCCACCTGGACCCGCTGCCAGCGCGTGAGGTTGTCGTAGGTCTCGCGCTTGAGGCCGTCGAGGCGGCCCTGCAGCGCCTCGATCTCGCTGCCCAGGTCGATCTCCTGCTGGCCGGCGTAGGCCCGCATGTCGCGGATCTTCGCCTCTAGTTCGTCGATCGGCCTCTCAAACGGCAGCGACACTGGCCACCCCCTTCTCGGGCTCGGGAAGGCTTCCACGCAGCAGCATCAGCACCTCGGCGATGCGCCCCTTGAGCGCCCGGCGGTCGACGACATCGTCGACCATGCCCTTCTGGAGGAGGAACTCCGCGCGCTGGAAGCCCTCCGGCAGGTCTTGGCGGATCGTCTGCTGTATGACTCGCGGTCCCGCGAACGAGATGAGTGCGCCGGGCTCCGCGAAGATGATGTCGCCCAGGGTCGCGAACGAGGCCGTGACACCGCCCGTCGTGGGGTCGGTCAGGACGCTCACGTAAGGCAGGTGCTTACGCGCCAACCCCTCGAGCGCCACGGTGGTCTTGGCCATCTGCATGAGGGAGAGCGCCCCTTCTTGCATACGGGCGCCACCCGACGCCGTGATCGCGACGAACGCCCGCCCCTCGTCGGTAGCGCGCTCGGCGGCGCGGGCTATCTCCTCGCCTACGACCGACCCCATGGAGCCGGCCATGAAGAAGAAGTCCATGACTACTAGCGCCACGGGCTGGCCGCTCAGGAGCGCGGCACCCGTCACGATGGCGTCGGGCCGGCCCTGCTTCTCGCGGGCAGCCTCGAGGCGTTCCGTGTACGGCTTCGCGTCGACGAACTCGAGCGGGTCCAGCGGTTCGATGTCCCCGGACCAAGGCACGAAGGAGTCGTCGTCGGCCAGGAGCGCGATGCGCGCCTCCACCGGCATGCGGTAATGGTGGCCGCACTCGGGGCAGATGTAGGTGTTGGCAACGAGGTCCTTGCGGTAGATCTGGGCGTTGCAGCTCTCACACTTGAGCCAGAGGCCCGCCGGGCTGTTGTCGTCCTCTTTCTTGGTGGGGCGGTTCCGGCGGAACCAACGCTCAAGCGCCATCGTCACTCCTCGACCCCGGTGGAGCCTCAGTCGACGTGAGGAAACGGTCGTGCACGCCGCATGATAGCAGCCCTGCAGGGGCGTTCGGCCCAAGCGCCCCTCGGAGTGGCGCGGATTCCGGCAGCAACGGCGCTAGCTCGACTCCAGCTCGCCGACCGGTTGCGCCGTCCGGGCGGGGGCCTCCGGCTCGTCGACCGGGCCCGCCGGGGGCTCGTCGGCGCGTGGTGGTGCGGTTGTCGCCTCCCGCCGCCGCCCGCCGGACTCCGGGGCCGAGCCTGCTCCAGCGTCGCCCGTCATCTCGCTCCGGCCCGTGAAGCGCGCGCCATCTTCGATGTCGAGAGCTGCGGCCTTCACGTCCCCCACGAGCTCACCGCCCTTCCAGATCTCGACCTTGCCGCTGACGACGAGTTGCCCGGCCCTCACAAGGCCGATGATCTTCACCTCGTCCGCTTCCAGCCTCTCGGCCTCCACCATCCCGGACTCCGCCACTTCCAGCACGCCGGTCACGCGGACGTTCCCCCGCACCTTCCCGTGCACGCGCACTCGGCCCTTCGCGACCAGCTCGCCGGTCAGGACGGTGTCTTGGTGGATGTAGGTGAAGGGTTCTCGGGCCGGCGCCGGTTCGGTTTCGGGGTTGCGTCGTCTGAACATCTGGCCTCCTTGTCGGCCAACTTCGCCGTGTCTTGCGCATCGGTTGAGGGTACCCTTGGTGCGTCGTATCCTACGGCAATGGAAAGCGCGAAGGTCGTCCTCGTCACCAACGTCGGCATGGGTTACGGCCGCGCCGTCGCGTTGGCGTACGGGCGGGCCAAGTACCACGTCGTCTGCGCGGACCGCGACGTGGACCTGGCCGCCAAGACCGCCGCCGAGGTCGAGGAGCTCGGCGGCCAAGCGATTCCCATCCAAGCAGACATGACGACGCAGATGGACGTCCTCGCGTCGTATCACAAGGTGATGGAGATCTTCGGGGCCCTGGGCGGCGTGGTCCACCTCGCCTCGCACGTGAGCACCACGCCGTTCGAAGACCTCGCCGAGTCCGAGTTCTTCGAGCTCCTGGCCGAGAACGTGCGCTCCACCTACCTGGCGATGAAGGCCGCGGCACGCCTGTTGAGCGGCGGCTGGGTGGTGGTGGTTGCGCCCCCGGCGCTGGACTCCGTGCAGATGCACTCCGTGCAGGGCGCGCTGAAGCAGATGGTGCTCGGCTTCAGCCACCGTTTCGCGTACCCGCGCGTGAACCTCGTCATTCCCTCGCGGGCGCCTTCCGACCCGCGCCACGACCAGGCGCTGGTCCGGACCGTGCGCTTCCTGGGCTCACCGGAGGCGACGGGCGTGAGCGGGCAGGTGGTCGACGTCGAGCTGCCGCTGCCGCCCCGGGTGGCCGAGAACCTCCTTCCCGAGGTGTTGGCCGCGCTCGACGAATCCGCCAGGCAGTCCGACGAAGACACCTTCGGCGGTTGGGGCGCCGCAGACGACGAGCTCGAGGACACCAACGCGCTCCTGGGCGCGCCGGGACTCAGGCGGCCGGGCCGTCCGGTCCGCGAGGTCGAGGCGGACGACTACGCAGGAGACCAAGGACGTTCCGGCAGCGCTCGCCAGGCGCACGGCTATCCCGGTTTCGGGCCCGGCGAAGCTTCGGGTTCGGAACTCGGGTTCGGCCCGGACCACGAGCCAGAACCCGGCTTCGGACCCTACGCCGGCGTGCCCGACGGCGGTCCCGACGACGACATGGGCGGCGACCCGGACGACGACTCGGATTACTGGGCCTCAGACATGGGCCTGCCCGAGGGTCCCGCACTCAGGCACCTGGTTGCCGAGGACGGCGGCGGCTCGTACGCCTCCGACCAGGAGACGGCGAACGACCTCTACGGCGACCTCAGGCGACTCGACGGCCTCGGCCTCGAAGGCGACGACCCCGCGCGCGAGGGCGACGCGGGCGACCAGCGCTGGCCCGGTAGCCGGCGCCGGCTACCCTGATCCGCCATGAGGTGCCCGTACTGTTCCGCCGAGGACACGCGCGTCATCAACTCGCGGCCGTCCGACGAGGGCGCGGCCATCAGGCGGCGGCGGGAGTGCGTGGCCTGCTCGCGCCGCTTCACCACCTACGAGCGCGCCCAGTTCGAGGCGCTCATGGTGCGCAAGCGCTCCGGCCGGCTGGAGGCGTTCAACCCCGACAAGCTCTTGGATAAGCTGCGCATAGCCTGCAACAAGCGGCCGGTGAGCGAGAAGCAGTTGCGCGAGTTCGCTTACTCGTTCGAGGACGAGACCGGCACACCCGAGATCGCCAGCGAGGAGATCGGCGGGCGCGTCCTGCAGTTCTTGCAAGACGCGGACAGCGTCTCTTACATCCGATTCCTGAGCGTCTACGGCGACTTCGAGTCGGTGGACCGCTTCATCGAGGAGATACGGGACCTCGAGGACAGAGGCGGCGCCAAGAACTGAGCCCGCGATGGCGCTTCCCGCAGCCCCGTGAGCAGCCCCCCGAGCTGCCCGCCAGGTGGCTCAGGCGTCCCAGGCCACGGTCGAGCCGCCCTGGCCCTTCGTCACCACCAGCCTCGCGGGCAGGCGTTCGCTGAGTTCGGGGACGTGCGTGATGACGCCCACCATGCGCCCCTCGCTGGTCAACGACTCGAGGACCGTGGTCACGCTCTCCAAGGTGGCCCGGTCCAAGGTGCCGAAACCCTCGTCGAGGAACAGCGCGCCGAGCGCGGCGTTGCCGGCGAGCGTGTCGGATAGCGCCAGCGCCAGGCCGAGGCTCGCGACGAAGCTCTCGCCCCCCGACAGGGTCCTGGCACTGCGCAGCTCGCCGCCCGCCCAGGCGTCGGCGACGAGGTAATCGCCGTCGAGCAGGTGAAGGTCGAAGCGCCCGTCCGTGACGCTGCGGATGATGGCCGAGGCGCGCCGCGCCAGCCGCTGCTGCACCCGCGTCATCAAGTACTCCTGGAACCGGTCGCTTCGCAGGTCGAGGGCGAGCTGCTTGTGGATCTCCGCCTGGCCGCGCTGCGCGGCCAGGTCGCTGCTCAGTTGCCTCTTGCGCTCCAGGCGTTGCGCGGCCGTTGCCAACCGGTCCTCCACGGTGGCCAGTTCTGCCGCCAGCTCCGTGCGCCGCTCGCGTGCCTCCTCCAACTCCTGCCCCAGCCTGTCCGCCAGGCCGATCGGGCCGAGTCGTTCCGGGTCGGGCAGCAGGGGTTGCTTCGCCAACTCGGCCCGGAGCTCCACCTCCGAGCGCTGGGCGGTGTTGAGTTCCTGCCTGTGCTCACCCACGCGGACGGCAAGCTCCTCCATCCGCTGCTCGCCACGCACCGCGGCACGCACCTCGGCGAGGTCGGCGAAGCCCCCGGCGGCCGCGGCCGTTGCCACGGCGGCGGCCGCGGCCTGGGCGTCGCTGCGCGCCTGCGCGGCGCGGCTCGCCGCGTTGTCGCGGTCGGCGGCGGCACGCGCCGCCAGGCGTTCGGCCTGGGCGAGTCTGGACGCGGCCGCCTCCAGCGCCGCCCTGGTTCCCGCCAGGCCGCTCTTCAGCACCTCGGCATACTCTTCAGGCTCGAACGCCGCCGGGTCGGCGACGACCACTCCGGCCACCCCCAGGAAGTCGAGGATCGCCCGCGCGTGAGCGGCCAGCGCTTCCAGGCGCGCACCCCTCAGTGCCTCCTCGACGCGTTTCACATCGAGCTCGCCGGCGGAACCCGCGGAGCCCAGCGCACCCTGTAACCGCTCGACCGCCTCCGCTCGCGCCTCGGCGGCGGCCTCGGCGGCGGCGATCGCCTCGGCAACGGCGGTACCCGCGGCCTCGTGCCTCGCCTTGGCGCCCTCGAGGTCGGCTCTCGCCTGGCTGTAGGCGGTCCTGGCCTCGTTCAGCCGGGCTTCCGCCGCCTTGGCGGCCTCCTCGGCGGCAGCCACCTCCGAAAGCTCTCCGGCCTCCGCCAACGCGGTCACGACGTTGCCGCAAACTGGGCAGGGATCGCCAACGTGGACGTGCGCCCTGACAGTGGCCGCGGCGTCTTCGCGCAGCGCCGCATGGTGAGCCGCGGTGAGCCGTGCCGCTTCGGCCTGCAGTTCCGTGCCCTCCCGGGTCCGCCGCTCGAGGTCGCTGGTGAGTGCCGCCACGCGCGTGAGGGCGGCCGCCTCGGCCTTCTTGGCCGCTGCCAGGCGCCGCTCCGCCGCCTCCATGGCGGCCACCACGCGGACCAGCGCCGGCAGTTGCCCCTCGGCTACCTGTAGGGCGTTCCACGCGTCCTCGTCGAGCCAGCCGGCACGCGCCCCGCCGGGGGCGAGCTCCAGGCCGCCGCCCAACGTGCGCAACCGGGCGAGGGCGGGCGCCACTTCCTGCAACGCGGCCAACTCGCGCTCCATGAGCGGCGCCCGCTGCTCCAGCAGGGCCCGCGCCGCTTCGACCTCGCGGTTCGCCGCCTCGGCCTCCGCGGCGCGCGCGGTTGCGTCGGCCGCCGCGCGTTCGAGTTCCGCCGCGGCCACCAGGGCGCGCTCTTCGGCCTTGGCCTGCGCGTCGATGGCGGGCGTCAACATGTGCGCGCGGCGCGCCGCCTCCAGCTCGGCGTCCAGCGCCGCCACGGTCGGCGCCGCTGCAGTCAGCCTCTCGAGGCGGAGGCTCAGGGCGTCGAGCGCACGCTCCAACCTGGCGCGCTCCCTGGCCACGGCCAGCGACCGTTCCCGCTCCAGCAGGGCGGCGCCCGACTCCTTGGCCGCCGCCTCGAGCTCGAGCTTGCGGTCCTGGAGCGACCGGACCGCCGCCGCGCTCACCTCCTTGTAGTCCTCCTCGAGCCGCGTATTGAGGGCACCGGCCACCGCCTCGGCCTCGCGGCCGAGCCTGCTCGCCAGCTCACGCACGCGCTCCACCCTGTCGAGCCCGAGCAGCGCGACGAGCAGGCGGCGCCGCTCACCGGCATCGCCACGCAGGAACTCGTCGAAGGCTCCCTGGGGGAGGAGGACGGCGCGGGTGAATCCCGAGTAGTCGAGGCCGACGATCTCCTCGATGAGCCTGTTCGCCTCGCGCACCCGCTCGCTCTCTGGCAACTGCTGCCACCCACCGGTGGCGACCGCGTTCACGTCGGCTTTCTCTACCCGTACTTCCGTCGCCACCCCGGAAGGCTTGCGCTGCGCGGCCCGCGTCACCCGGAACAGGCCGCGGGCCGCGCGGAAGGTGAGCTGCACGAACATCGCGGTGGCTCCAGGGCTCAACAACGATTCCAGGCCGCGGCCGCCGAGCCTGGGGGTCTGGCCGTACAGGGCGTACGTGATGGCGTCGAGGAGCGTGGACTTGCCGGCGCCGGTGGGCCCGGTGACGGCGAACAGCTCCACTTCGGAGGCGCTCCAATCGATGACGGCCCGCTGCCGGTAGCAGGTGAAGCCCTCGAGTTCGAGCTTGACGGGCGTCACGGCGTGACCTCCTCGTGCAGCTTCTCGAACAGCTTCACGAGCTCGTCTTGCCCCTGTTCGCCGCGTTCGGCCCGGAGGTACTCGCGGAAGGAGTCCACCAATGAGAGGGCCTCCAAGTCGAACGCCTCTTCGTCCTCCTCCTCGCCCGGCAGCAGCTGCTCGACCACCAGCAGGTTGGGAAGGTCCTGCTGCAGCCGCTCCTTGAGCCCCGGGCGTGGCCGCTGCAAACGCACGACCAGCTTGAGCCAGCCGTCGAAACCCACCAGCTCTAGGACGCGCCGTTCGAGCTCTTCCTCCGAGGCGACGACGCGCTTGAGCGGCTTGCCGGCCGCCAGCTGGTGCAGGCGGTACTCCGTGGGGCGGCCGGCCGCCAACTCCGCGAGCACGACGCTGCGGGCGTCGCCGGCCTCGCCGAAGTCGAGCTGCAGGAGGCTCCCGGGGTAGCGCGCCTTGTTCTCTGCCAGGCCCTGCACCGCCTGCGGCTTGTGGATGTGGCCGAGGGCGGCGTAGGAGACGGCTTCGGGCACTATCGACGCCGGGACCGTGTAGGCGTTCGTGCTGTGGAACACGTACTCGGAGTTGGCGAGCGTGGCGCCCTCGAACGTCGTGTGCATGAGCAGCAGGTTGACGGAGCTGCCGTCCATGTCTCCCGTCAGGTTGTCGACCAGCTTGCGCATGACCTGGCGGTACTGGTCGTGCTGTTCGCCCGGGCCCCACTCGATCAGGTTGGCGGCAGCGATCATGCGGCGCTCGGATAGGAACGGTAACGCCGCCACCCTCACGCGCTCGCCACCGAGGTCCAGCTCGAACGCGCCGCCGGCGCCGGCGGGCCGGTAGGCTCCCACCACGTGCACGTTGGCGAGCCGCAGCACGCTCCCCACGGCGTCCAGCCGCTGCGGTGAGTCGTGGTTGCCGGCGATGACCACGCTTGGGATGCCGGCGCCCGAGACCTCGAGGAAGAAGTCGTAGACGGCCTCCTCGGCCGCCGCGCTGGGGTTGCGGTTGTCGTAGACGTCTCCGGCGACGACCACGAGGTCCACCGCATCGGCCTTGGCCAGCTCGGCGACCTCGGACAGGGCAGCGCGCACCTCGGCCGTGCGGTCGACGCCGTGAAGGTTCCGCCCGGCATGCCAGTCGGCCGTATGGAGCAGCTTCATGCCGGTAAGTGTAAGCGGGGGCCGCGGCAACTAGTGACGCGGGCCGCGGGCGCGGCAACTAGTGACGCTGGCCGCGGGCGCGGCAACTAGTGACGCGGGCTGCGGGCGCGGCAGCGAGTGACGCTGGCCGCGGGCGCGGCAACTAGTGACGCGCGCCGCGGGCGCTGGCTTAGAGCAGCAGGCCGCCCGCCTCCTCGTCGCTCACGCGCGTGTCGCGTTCCTCGGCCCGCGTGGCCCACGCCGGGAACGGGAACGTGACGAGTACCGGGGTGGGCACGTCGGGCTGGTGCAGGATCATCGTCCCCGGCGCCAGGATGGTGGTCCGCGCCCTGGTGGAGGCGGGCATGAAGCGGTACTCGGGCCGCTCGGCCTCGGCGGCGTCCAGCCGACCGGCGACGCGCACGGCGGCGTTGCCCACGATCCGCCGCTCGACCTCGCTGGCCGTCTGCTGGGCGCCTATCAGGATGACGCCCAGGCTGCGGCCGCGCTCCGCGATGTCGAGCAAGACGTCCTTGATCGGGCTCGAGCCCTCGGCCGGGGCGTACTTGTTGAGCTCGTCCAGGACGACGAACAACTTGCCCCGGTGCCCCGCCTCCTTGGCCGCGAACAGCCCCCGCAGCGTGACGCCCACCACGAACATCTGCGCCAGGGGCGCCAACTGGTGGATGTCGATCACGTGCACCTGCTTCTGCGAACCAAGCACGTCGAGGCGGGCCGCCTCCAGCGCACGGGCGCCGAGGTCGCCGCGGATGAGCCTGGAAAGGTGCTTCTGGGCGCCGCGCAGGCGGCGGATGAACGCCTCGCGCGTGCCGCGCGACTGCCGGGCCGTCCAGCCCGGGTCGCCGCCGCTGCGTTCCCCGCCCCGCTCCACGTCGCCATCGTCGGCCCCCTCGTCCAGGAGCTTGAACTGCAGGTAGTCGACGAGTTCAGCGAAAGTCGTCAACTTCTGCCCGGAACCGCTCGCGGAGGCGGCGCCAAGGGCCTCGAACGTGAGTCCCTCCGCCTCGTCGATGCGTTGCGCCGACTTCTCGGCGCGCGCGCGCCTGGAGGCGTCGTCCCCGGGCAGTCGCTCGGGCACCTCGAGGGCGGCGGCCGCGCCCCCCTGAGTGCGGGCCAGCTGATGGAGGCGCTCCTCGACGTGCTGCAGCAAGAACTCCAGTTGCGACATGCTGCTCACGTCGGCGAACGCGAAGGGAAGCATGCGCTCGAGGCAGAACTGGCGGAGGGTCCACACGAACGGGCTAACGCCGTCGCGCTGCTGCACGTCGGCCACGAGCGTGCCCCCCGGCGTGGCCTGCGGTGGGGCGTGAAGCCCGCAGCTCTCGAAGGGGCCCGCGTGCAGCCCGAGTGCTTCGTAACGGCCCTTCGAGGCGCCGTTGCGGCTCATCCACTGCGCCTCCTCCTCCGCCACCCGCCGGTTGGGTTGGTCGATGAAGAGCAGGTCCTCGCCCTTGACGTTGAACACGACCGCCCGGGCCGAGCCCGGGTCCTTGAGGAGTGGCTTGCCGTCGCGGCCCGACCGGTCGTGGAACAGCGAGTAGAGCAGGAAGAGGGCGTAGCTCGTCTTGGTGGCCACGCCCGAGATGCCCGAGATGTTGACGTGAGCGCCGCGGGTGCCGTCGACGAAGTCGAGGTTCAGGTAGGCCGGGTCGCCGCTGCGCAGCAGCCCGGCGCCGAGGCGGGCTGACATGCCGTCGACGTAGAGCGCCCGCTCCAACGCCTCACCGGTAGCCGCTAGCACGGGGTCGCCCGGCGCCGGCGGCAGGAACTCCTCGGGCTCGAGGCGCGTGACCAGCACGTGCGCGGCGTAGCTCTCGGCTGCCGGCATGAGGCCCTCGGCCACGAGGTTCGTGTCGCCCTCGAACTGCAGCCCCTCGTGCCGCCGCCTCACCTGGTCGACGACGCCGTAGAACGTAACCCCCCGCCCCCCAGGAAGGGTCGGTTGGCCGCCGCCCGCTTCGCCCGCCACGCCGGGGTCCGGTTCGGTGGGGTCGGCGGTGCGGACCATGACGACGTCATCGAGCCGCACCTTGCGGCCCGGCTGAACCACGAACCAGAACGCCACCGGCGTCGCGTCCTCGGTGCCGAGCACGCGTCCGAGCGGCGCGGACCGCTCAGGCATGAGCCGCCACCCCCTCGGCCAGCGCCACCTCGATGCGGCGGCGCAGCAGGGGCGCACTGCCAAGCCGGCGGCGCAGCGTCTCCTCCAACGCGTGCACGGGCAGCAGTTGTTGCGGCGCGCGGGGGTCCTGGTGCGCGCGCGTGCCGAAGCGGGGTAGGTGCTCCGCGCTCCAGTCGGCCACGCCCTGCGCGGCGGCCAACAGCTCAGCGGGCCGCTCGCCGGCGTGGGCCTGGAGGCGCACGCTGCCGGCCAGCGAGTGAAGCCACGGGCGCGGGTCGCGCAAGCGCACGTACCACTCGAAGCGCGCGTTGCCGCCCTGCCCCACCAGGTAGATGGGCGAACGCTCGCCCTCCTCCAGCCGCTTTACCACCTCGAAGGCGGCCCCCGGCAGGCGCTGGCGCTGCACGGTCTTCAGGTAACCCACGACGCGCGCGTCGGCGCCGACGAAGGGGCGGGGGCCGTCGCAGATCAGGATGGAGGCGCCGCCCCTTGGATCCGCGCCGTCCACCTCGGCCATGCGGATGCGGAGGTTCGACGCGAGCCGGCCCTCGGCCTCGCGCATGAGCCGCTGCAGGTGCTCCACCGGGGCCTGGTAGTCGGTGCCGGCGGCCGCCACGGCCCGGTAGCGCAGCGGCGCGGCGCCGGCACCGCTGGGGATCTCGAGGTCCGGTTCGACCAGCTCGTCGGTGGCGATCACGCACCAGCGCTCGATGATGGGCTCGCCCACGAAGCGCGCGGGCGCCTCGCCTGCAAGCCGGCACTCGACCGCGCCGACGGCGCAGCCACCGAGGGCGGCGAACACCTGGCGGTCGCCTTCGAGCATGCCCCGCGCCTCCACGCGCCTGACACCGTCCAGGAACAGGGCGCGGCCGATGCGCGTGGGTGCGGCGGGCCGGAGCCCGCGCCAGTCGCCAAGGGGAAGCTCGACCGACACCGCCGCGTCGGTGAGCGTCGCGCCGTCGTCGGGTCCGGGATCGTCGGCATCCGGCTCGCCGCCGTCCTGGAGGGATCCGGCGTGCCCCACGCCCCACGGCTCCAGCCTCAGCCGCCGGCGTGGACCGCTCGTCGCCTCGCCGGGCCCGGTCACTGCGCCGGTTGCAAGCGCAGCGTGCCGACGGCGCCCTTCTCGGCTTCACCACGCGTCATCCGCATGGGGATCATGTCGCCCTGCTGCCACCTGTCCATGAAGTCGCGGTAGCGCCTCGAGAGGAGGTTGCCCGACTGGCCCGTGCCGTGGATGAACCAGCCGCCGCCACCGGCGAGGTCGTAGACGGCGCGGTAGCCCGGTCCGTGGGTCTGGTCGAAGTTGCCGAACTTGAGGCCGTAACCGGCAGCGTCGACGCTGAAGCCGTCGCCGCCGTTCGGCACCCGCAGGTTGGCGATGGGCGCCAGGGGCGTGCTGCCCAGCACTGCGTGCTCTTGAACCGCCTGGTGCGCCTTGCCCCAGCTCCACTTCGAGGTGTCGGCCCCGAAGGCGGCGACCAGTTCGGCCCAGGCGGAGTCGAGCGCGAGCGCCGCCATCTGCTCGCAGGTCTCTATGCCGGGGGTGTTCTTGTCGTCGCACCAGTCGGGCTCGCCCGCCAAGATGGCGCGCGTGAGGTCGGGGCGCAGGTTGAAGAAGCTCGAGGTCACGTCGCCCAGGTCGTCCTGGTAGAGCGAGTACGCGAACCGCCGGTACCAGGCGGCGAAGGCCAGTGGTGCCGGCGAGCCCATGACCATGTCGCCGTCGAAGCCCACGAGCATGGCCTGGAGCTTCTTGGCCCCGTCGGTGGCGGCAGGAGCGTTCTGCGCCAGCGGGACGAACTCGCGGGCCATCAGCGACACCTGGTCGAGTTGAGTGGCGACCGAGTAATCGACGGTGGCCCGCTCCTGGCCGTCGAGCAGCGCGTTGATGCGCTCGGCGCGGTACGGAGCCGTCCAGTCGCGCGTCAGGTAGTAGGGATAGTCCTCCGGCACCACGCGCTGGTTGGCGGTGACGATGCGGCCGCTGGCGGGCTGGATCACGTGCGGCAGCGCGTCGAACGGCACCTGGCCGATCCAGTCACCCTCGCCCGTCCAGCCGCGCGTGGGAACGGCGCCGATGCCGCCGGCACGGATCGGCACGTGGGCCGGGGCGTAGTACGCGACAACGCCGTCCACGTCCGCGTAGACGATGTTCTGCATGGGCGCCACGAAGAGCTCGAGGGCGTCCTCGAACTCGCCCCAGCTGGTGGCCGTGTTCATCCCGAGCACGCTTTCGATGGTGCGGTCGCCCGGCGCCAGCGCGGTCCAGGAGAACGCCAGGACCTCGTCCGGGCCGCCGAGGGGACCGCCGGCGACCTCTCTCGAGCGCGACTCGACGTCGGAGATCACGGGTCCGTGACGCGTGCTGCGAACCTGGACGACGACGTCATCCTGGCCCTTCACCTTGATGACCTCCTGGCGCGTGGTGAACGGTTCGGAGCCGTCGGGGGTCAGATAGCGCCCCGCGTCGCTGGGGTCGAGCTTCTCGAGGAACAGGTCCTGCACGTCGGCGCCGTTGTTGGTGAAGCCCCAGGCGTGACGGTCGGTGCGTCCGAGCAGCACGGCCGGGGTGCCGGGCAGCGTCGCCCCCATGACGTTGACACCGGGAGCGACCAGGTGCGCGAAGTACCAGAGCGACGGGGCCTGCAGGCTGAGGTGCGGGTCGTTGGCCAGGATGGGCTTGCCGGCCGCGGTGACGTCGCCCGAGAGCACCCAGTTGTTGGAGCCGTAGCCGTCAGGCTTCGGCGGGCCCGCGAGCTCGAGGAGCGCCGTCACGTCGAGGTCCCTCAGGTACTCGGCCGCGCCCTCCGGCACCACTACCGTGGCGGCGTCGTCGTAGCCGGGCCAGAGTTCGGCGATCATGGCGCTCACGTCGGCGGGCGCCAGCTGCTTGACGAGCTGGGCGCGGAGCAGCTCGTCGCTCCAGTTGTCACCCAGGTCCCAGGCCATCATCTTCGCCCAGACGAGCACGTCCACGGGCTCGAACGGCGCGGGTTCGAAGCCGAGCAGCAGGAACTCGACGGGCAACGCGCCCCGCCGCTGGGCGAGGTAGGCGTTGATGCCCGCCACGTAAGCGTCGATGAGGCCGCGCGCTTCGGGCGACAGGGCCTCCAGGCCGCTCTCCGCCGCCTGCTCGATGCCGAGCGTCCTGATGAAGCGGTCGGTGGACACCGTGGCCTCACCGATCACCTCGGACAGGCGTCCACTACCCACGCGGCGCTGGAACTCCATCTGCCACAGCCGGTCCTGGGCGTGAACGAAGCCGAGCCCGAAGACGGCGTCGGCGTGGCTGCTCGCGTAGATGTGAGGCACGGCGTCGGCGTCCCTTACGATCTCGACGGGGCCTTCGAGTCCCTCAACCCTCACCTCGCCCGAGACCTTGGGCAACGACGTGCGGAGATAGAAGTACCCGCCGGCCACCAAGACGACGACGAGCAGGAGGAGAACCAGGACGACGCGACCGAACAACCTCATAGTCTCACCCCGTGAAGTCGGGCCTTGAGCGAAGCAGGATCAGGACCCGGGTTGGCAGTGTCGCCATCTTAGCGGAGACCCGGCTGACGGCGGCGCGAGGCGGCGGCCTGTACAGGGCGCGCCGCCCCGTGGTAGAGTCCCCTTTGGCATGTTGCTTTTGCCACGTCGATAACCGGCAAAGCTTCGCAAGGACGTGACTAACGTGAAGACTTACTTTCCAACCGAGCCCAACAACGACTGGGTCGTCATCGATGCGGCCGGTCAGCGCGTGGGCCGGCTCGCAACGCAGATCGCCTCCCTTTTGAAGGGTAAGCACAAGCCCAGCTACACGCCCAACCAGCCCGGCGGCGACTTCGTCATCGTGGTCAACGCCGAGAAGGTGCAGTTCACGGGCAACAAGCTGGATCAGAAGGTCTACCGCCGCTACACGGGCTACCAGGGTGGCCTGAGGGAGACCACGGCGCGGGAGATGCTCGACAAGCATCCCGTTCGAGTTCTCGAGCACGCGGTGTGGGGCATGTTGCCCAAGACCCGCATGGGGCGCCGCCTCATCCGCCGCCTCAAGGTGTACGCCGGCGAGGCTCACCCGCACGAGGCGCAGCAGCCCAGGAAGATGGAGTTGGCTTGATGGAGCAGTTCTACGGTACCGGTCGCCGCAAGGAGGCCGTGGCCCGGGTGTTCTTACGCCCCGGTAACGGTCGCATCTCGGTCAACGGCCGCGAGTTCCAGGAGTACTTCCGCGGCATCCTGGCCGGCGTGCAGGCGCTGGAACCACTGAAGGACACCAACACCGCGGGTCGTTACGACGCCTACATCACCGTCAAGGGTGGCGGTCCGAGCGGTCAAGCCGACGCCATCAAGCTCGGCGTTGCCCGGGCGCTCCTCAAGATCGACCCCAACTACCGGCCCGTCCTGAAGGACAAGGGCCACCTCACGCGCGACGCGCGCATCGTCGAGCGCAAGCTCTACGGCCTCAAGAAGGCCCGCAAGGCTCCGCAGTACAGCAAGCGCTGACCGCCGAAGGGTGAGACGCTGTCCAGCCCTGACTCGACACCGAAAGCGAGGCGCTCCGGCAGCGTCTCGCTTCTCTTTTCGCCACCCACCGCTCGCGTGAGGCGCGCGCGGTGGACATGAAGCGGGCCGCCACTTGACCGTCATCCAAGCCACCTTACTCGGCATCGTCCAGGGCCTCACGGAGTTCCTCCCCGTGTCGAGTTCGGGCCACCTGGTTCTGGCCCACTACTTCCTGGGTTGGGGCGACTCGTTGGAGCTATGGGTCGACATCGCGACCAACACCGGCACCCTGTTGGCCGTGCTGGTCTACCTGCGGCGCGACGTGGGGGCGGCCGTCACGGGGTTCGCGCGCGGCCTGGGCTCGGCCGAAGCGCGCAAGGAACCCGGCTGGCACCTCGCCCTCCTCGTCCTGGCCGGCAGCGTCCCGACGGTCATCCTGGCGCTACTACTCAAGCCCGTGTTCGAGCGCCTTAACGCGCCGCTGCCCGTCGCCATCGCGCTCGCCGTCACCGGACTCATCCTCTGGTTCGCACCCCGCGAGGGCGGCAAGCACGCGGTGCACAAGGTCACCTTCCTGGACGCGCTCGTGGCGGGGGTGGCTCAGGGCCTGGCCGTCGTCCCGGGCATCTCGCGCAGCGGCTCCACCATCTCGGCGCTACTCTGGCGCGGCGTCGACAAGGACTTAGCGCCCAGGCTCTCCTTCCTCCTCTACTTGGTCGTCTCCTTCGGGGTGGCCGTGGTCGGCGCCAAGGACGTGTTGGCCGCCGACATCGAACTGGCGCCCCTCGCCGCCATGTTGGTGTCATCGTTCGTGGTCGGTTACCTCGCGCTGCGCGTCGTGTTCGCACTCCTGCGCCGAGGCCGGTTCCGCGTCTTCTCGCCCTACCTGTGGGCGCTCTCGGCCTTCACGCTCGTCTACCTCGCCTTCGCCGGTTGAGCCCCGCGGGCCGCTGGAAATCACGCGGTGGACGGCGGCCAACGACGTTTCGCCTGGCAGGTGCCGGGCTATGATGCCCCGATAGGAGGCGCCTCCATGGAAGTCGTCACCAGGATCGCACCCTCGCCGACCGGAGACCCTCACGTCGGCACCGCCTACGTCGGACTCTTCAACTACGTCTTCGCCCGGCGGCACGGTGGGCGCTTCATCTTCCGCCTCGAGGACACGGACCGGCAACGCTACCAAGAGGGAGCGGAGGCCAGGATCCTCGAGATGTTCGAGTGGTTGGGCATAGAGCCCGACGAGAGCCCCGAGAAGGGCGGCCCGAACGGGCCTTACCGGCAGAGCGAGCGCCTGGAGACCTACCAGACTCTCGTGGCCACGTTGCTCGAGGGCGGCCGGGCCTACAGGGCCTTCGAGACCCCCGAGGAGCTAGACGAGATGCGCGTCAACCAGCGGCGCCTCGGCAAGCCGCTGGGTTACGACGGGCGTGGTCGCGGTATGCCGGCGGCCGAGCAGGCCCGGCGGCATGAGGCCGGCGAGCCGAACGTGGTGCGCCTGCAGACGCCGGACGACGGCTCGACCACGTTCGAAGACCGCCTTCGCGGCGACGTCACCATTCCGAACAGCGAGATCCGCGACCCGGTGCTGCTCAAGAGCGACGGCTTCCCTACCTACCATCTCGCCAACGTCATCGACGATCACCTGATGGGCGTCACCCACGTCATCCGGGCCGAGGAGTGGGTCACGAGCACACCCATCCACGTGCTCCTCTACCAGGCCTTCGGCTGGCGGCTGCCCGAGTTCATCCACCTGCCGCTGCTGCGCAACCCCGACCACAGCAAGGTGAGCAAACGCAAGCTCGACACCTCGGTGGACTCGTACCGCCGGCAGGGGTACTTGCCGGAGGCGCTGCTCAACTTCTTGGCCAACATGGGCTGGAGCATGCCCGACGGCCGCGAGTATTTCAGCGTCGCGGACATGACCAGGGAGTTCGACATCGACCGCGTGTCGCTGGGGGGGCCGGTATTCGACCTCAAGAAGCTGCGCAACTTCAACGCCAAGTACCTCCGCGACATCCTGCCACTCGAGGACGTGGCGCAGCGCGTGCGGCCGCTGCTCGAGGACGAGGGCTACTTGTGCGACGACGAGGACTACCTGCTCGACGTCGTCGACGTCCTGCGTCCGCGGGCCGAAACGCTGGGCGAGCTCGTGGACCAGGCGCGTTACTTCTTCACCGGCACGCTGCGCTACGACGAGCCGGCGCGCAAGCAGCTGGCGGCGGGCCAGTCCTTCTTGCAAGACGTCGAGCGCGAGCTCTCGATGCTCGAGTTCTTCGACTACGACGGCGTGGACGACATGCTCCGCGACTACGTGCAGGAGCAGGCCGTGCCCATGGGCAAGGTCCTCATGCCCCTACGTGCCGCCCTCACCGGCACCACGCAAGCGCCGGGCGTTACGGACCTGATCGTCATCCTCGGCAAGCGCGAGTCGTTGAAGCGCATCGGCCAGGCCCTCACCTTCATCGATGCCGGCCTGCCGGACGACGATCCCCAGCGCCTCGTCGAGGAGGAGCGTGCCCGCAAGGCCGCCGCCGAGGAGGCCAAGAAGAGCCGGGTGAAGAGTCACGGCGCACCGGTGCAGGCCGCGAACAAGGGCGGCGCCCAGTGAGCTGGTTCGACAGGCTCCGAGAGGGCCTGGGCCGCACCCGCGCGGCCACGTTCGGCGGCAAGGGCGCCGCCTGGGAGATGGACTGGGAGGACCTCGAGATGGCGCTGATCGGCGCCGACGTCGGCGCCAAGCTGGCCGCCACCGTCGTGGCGGAAGCGAAAGCGGAACGCGACCGCGGGACCTCGTTCAGAGAGGCGCTCGAGAAGGCCCTCCTCGATCAGCTGGAGCCGGACCGCATGCGCCAGAAGTTGCGGCGCGTCGGGTTCGCCCTCGACGTGACGCGCAAGGTCGTTGCGCCAGACGGCAAGGTCGTCATGATCGTCGGGGTCAACGGCGTGGGCAAGACGACGACCATCGCCAAGCTCGGCAACTACTACCGCTCGCACGGCCGCAGCGTCATGTTCGCGGCGGGCGACACCTTCCGCGCGGCCGGCAGCGCGCAGTTGGCCGTGTGGGGCGAGCGCCTCGGCATCCCGACCGTCACGGGCCCGGATGGCGGCGACCCCGGCGCCGTCGCGTTCGATGCGGCGCAGCAACGCAAGGCGCGCGGCACCGACCTGCTCCTGGTCGACACCGCCGGCCGCCTGCACACCAAGCACAACCTCATGGAGGAACTCAAGAAGGTCAAGCGGGTCATCGCCAAGGCGGACCCGGGGGAGCCGCGTGACACCTGGCTGGTGCTCGACGCCGTGACCGGCCAGAACGGCCTCGAGCAAGCCCGCAAGTTCCATGACGCCGTCACCCTGACGGGCGTCGTGGTCACCAAGCTCGACGGCACCGCCAAGGGTGGCATCCTGCTGCCCATCACGCGCGAGTTGGGCATCCCCATCAAGTTCATCGGCGTCGGCGAGGCCCAAGACGATCTCCAGCCTTACGACGCCGCCGCCTTCGTGCGTGCCCTGCTCGACATGCCGCCCGTGGCGGCCTGAGGTCCTGGCGGTGAGTTCTCCCGCCCCTGCCCACGGCCGCGGCGACGAAGCGGGCGTGAACGTCCTCGTCCTCGCGGCCACCCGGGGCGAGTTGGGCCCGCTGGAGGCGGCGCTCGAGGGCGGCGCGGCAACGACCGTGCCCGGCCGGCCGGTGCCGTGGTGGAACCGCGAACGGGGCCGGCTCGCCGGGGTCGAGGTCGTGCTGGGGACGACCGGTGTGGGCAAGGTCAACGCGGCGGCCGCCACCGCCATCGCACTGACCGAGCTGAGGCCGCGTCACCTGCTGCTGGTGGGGATCGGCGGCGCCTACCCGGGCACCGGACCGGAGCCGGGCCAGGTGGCGACGGCGGCCAGCGAGACCCACGTGGATAGCGGCGTGGGCCACGGCGCCGGCTGGGAGGGCCTGGACGCCATAGGCTTCCCGCTGCTGACGACGGACCCGCCGACCTACAACCGGCTCTGGTTCGATCAACGCTTCGTGGGCCGGCTGGCCGGCGCCCTGAACATAGCCGCCGTGCCGTTCGCAACGAGCGAGGCGGTGACGGCCGACGACGACCACGCGCGCTGGCTCGCCCAACGGCACGGCGTGGCCATCGAGTCGATGGAGGGCGGCGCCGTGGCTCAGGTGGCGCTGGCGTTCGGCGTGCCGATGGTGGAGATCAGGGGCGTCAGCAACGTCGTCGGCGAGCGTGACAAGAGCAGGTGGCAGGTGAAAGCGGCCATAACGAACGCCTGTGACGCCGCCCTGCGGGCCGTCGAGCTCCTGGCGGGCGGCTGATGGACCTCCTCGCCGCGGTGCCGGTCTGGGCCTACTTCGTCCTGCTCCTTCTCACGTACGTGGTCACGCACATCCTCACGTTCGACCCTGGGCGCCTGTTGCCCAAGCGCCGCGCGTTCATCGGCCGCCTGGGTTCGGCCGTGTTGCTGCTGCTGGCACTCGTGTTCTTCCAGCGCGACGACCCGGTCACCCTACTGCTGTCTCTGTCCCTGGCAGTCGCCGGTGGCTTCGTGAGCGGACGCTCGACGCTGCCACCGGCGGGCCGGGGCTCCGGCGGCAAGAGCGACGAGTAGGCCTGCTGAAAGTAGAATCGGCGCATGGGACTAGTCACCGGCCTGGAGATCCTCGCTACCGCACGCGCCGCCGGCTACGGCGTGGGCGCGTTCAACACCAACAACCTCGAGATGACGCAAGCGATCATCGAAGCGGCGGAGGAGCTCCGCAGCCCCGTCATCGTCGCCATGTCGGAGGGAGCCCTCAAGTACGGCGGGCCCGGCCTCCCGGAGATCGTCAAGTACTTCGCCGGTAAGGCGAGCGTTCCCGTTGCCATCCACCTCGATCACGGCTCCAGTTACGCGTCGTGCCTGCGCGCCATCCGCATGGGTTTCACGTCGGTGATGATCGACATGTCGCACCTGGACGAGGCCGCGAACGTGGCCGAGACCCGCCGCGTGGTCGAGGCGGCTCACGCGGTCGGGGTGACGGTAGAGGCGGAGATCGGGCGCCTGGTCGGCATCGAGGAGCACATCGAAGTCACCGCCGAAGAGGCAGCCCTCACCCGTCCGGACGAGGCGCAGCGCTTCGTGGCCGAGAGCGGCGTCGACTATCTGGCCGTGGCCATCGGTACGTCGCACGGCGCCTACAAGGGCAAGGGGCGGCCGTTCATCGACCACGCCCGCATCAGGGCCATCGCGGAGTTGGTGCAAGCTCCGCTCGTCATGCACGGCGCCTCCGGGGTGCCGGCCGAGCTGGTGACGCGGTTCCGCGCCGCCGGTGGGGTGATCGGCGACGCCAGCGGGATCCACGAGGACGACGTGCGGCAGGCCGTGACCGAGGGCATCGCGAAGATCAACACCGACACCGACTTGCGCCTGGCGTTCACGGCGAGCGTGCGGGAGGTGCTCAGGGACAGGGTGGAGGAGTTCGACCCCCGCAAGATACTCGGGCCGGCGCGCGAGCAGATGAAGCGCGTCGTGGCCGACCGGATGCGGGTATTCGGCTCGGCCGGCAAGGCTGACTGAAGAACGCCTTCGGGGTCGCCTGAACCAGGCAGCAACGGCGCGCCACCGCGGGGCCACTCACCCCCTGGCGCCCGCGTCGTCACGCGCGGGCGCCACCACCACCGTGCGGTGGTGCGCGAAGTTGACGGCCCCCGGCGCCCCACCCTTGGGCCGCCAGACGTTCTTGCGCTCGGTATAGTCGACGGCCACGCGGTCCTCGCGTCCGGCCTCCGAGTGGCCGGCCGCCAGCCTCGCCGCGAACAGCACCGTGTCGAACGGGACTTCCTTGCCGCCGGAGCGCACCACCACGTGCGAGCCCCGGTAACCCTGGGCGTGGAACCACAGGTCGCGGCTGCGCGCGACCCCGAACGTCACCTTGTCGTTGTCGCGGGCATTGCGGCCGACCACCACCTCGAAGCCGTGCGGGCCCTGGAACCTGATGCCCGGCATGGCTGAACGCCTGTCGGCCTGGGCGGCGCCGCTCTCGGCCGCTTGCAGCCTGGCACGCACCTCCCCGGCAGGCAGCGTGGCCGCGGCCTCGAGCGCCGCTTGGGCGGCATCTGCCGCCGCCTCCAGTGCCGGCAGTTCGCGCAGGGCCCGCTGTGCCCGCGCCGCGCGCCTGCGGGCCTGGTCGTAGCGGGCCCTGGCGTTGCCGGCGGCGTCGAGCCGTGGGTCCAGCGTCAGCGTCTCCTCCGTACCGTCGAAGCCCGGGAGCGTGACCTGCTCGGCCCCGGCCGGCACGGCCGCCGCCCGCGCCAGGAGGAGGTCGCCCTGGCGCCGCAGCTCGCCTGCCTCCTCAGCGGCCGAGACGGTGGTCACGGCGTCGGACACCTTGCGCCTGGCCAGCCTGAGCTCCTTCTTCAGCAACCGCTCCAGCTTGTCGAGGGCCAACGTCTGACGCTCCTCGCGGGCCGCGTTCATGGGGTCGAGCACTCCGCCCCAGCGTGCCAGGAAGGCGCTCGGCCGCTGCGCCGCCTCCGCGACCAGGTGCGCCACGTACGCCACCACGTCGCCGTCCAGCTTCGTGTCGGCGGCCACGCCATCGGCCGCGGCGGCGGCCTTGAGGGCCGCCGTGAGTTCGGGCCCGACGCCGTCGACCACACTCGCCACCTGAGCGAGTCGGCTCCCGCGCAGCGCCGCGGCGATGGACTCCAAGGGGGCGCCGATCGGATCGAGCTTGTCGTATGGCGGCGGCGGCCGGTAGTCGAGGCCGACCCTGAGCTCGCGGTAACGATTGCGGTCGGCGAGAACCTGGCGCTCCACCCCGATCATCCTGCCGCCCTCGACGAGGACCAGGTTGGAATTCCTGCCGGTAAGCTCCGCCACCAGTTCGACGCCCGGCACCGGCACGAACCCCTCGGACGTCCCGAAGGTCAGCCTGAGCACGCGATCGCGCGCCGGTTGGGTAGCGGCCAGGAGCGGGCCCACCGCCCGCGAGGCGAGCTGCTGCTGGAACGGCGTGCGCGGCTTGAGCGCCTCCGGCGCGCCCTCCTTCAACGCCAGGTAGGGACGCGGCGGCCGGCTACCCAGCCACAGGGAGCGCCCCTCGAGGAGCGGTAGCACGGCCGTGCGGTCGTCGGGGAAGCGCCAGGCCAGTCGCTCCGCCGGCAGCAGCGGCGCCAGCTCCCGCAGCTGCTCCGCGATGAGAAGGCCTTCCATCAGCTCACGGCCACTGTAATTCTCGGGGTCAGTTCAGCACGCGCTCGAAGCCGCCCAGGCGGCTCTTGGCATCGTCGACGTACTGCTTGAGCGGCAGGTACCACTCGCTGCCCGCCTCCGTGTGCTCGAGCGCCGCGCGCGCATGCTGGAGGACGCGCGCCACGTAACCGTCGCCCATCTGGGCGTAGACGTCGGCGAGCATCTGCTGCGCGGCCACCCAGAAAGGGTCGCCGGTCTGGCTGGCGCTGAGCGCCTGTTCGTACCAGGCGGCGGCATCCTCGAGGTGGTAGTACTCGAACGCGACGCTGCCGAGGGTGATGCAAGCGGGAGCGGTGGCCCCCAGCTCGAGGGCTTCTTGCGCAAGGGTCCGTGCCGAGTCGAGCTCGCCGCAGCGCAGGCGAACGTCGGCCAGGTCGGCCAGCGCGTCCGCGCGGTGCGAATAGGTGGGATCGGTGACGACCTCGCCGAGCAGCGCACCTGCCTCCTCCAGCCGGTCGCACTCGATGAGTGCGTATGCCGCCTCGTGCTGCGTGAAGGCCCTGTGTTCGGCCGGGACGTTGGCGAGCGCCCTCTCGAAGGCCACGGTGGCCTCCTCGGGTCGACCCGCCGCGCTGAGGGCCTGGGCGGTGGCGAACGCCACGCTGTAGGTGGCGCCGCCGAGCTCGGCGTCGGCCGACGCCGCCTCGCGCAGGTGCTCGAGGGCGAGGTTGGGGTTGTCGAGGTCGAGGTGCGCGCGGCCTTGCAGGTAGTGGTAGACGGCGAGTTCCTCCGCCTGTAGAGCCGTGGCTTCCACGGCGGCCAGGTTTTCGAGGGCTTCCTCGGTGCGGAAGAGCTCTACGAGCGCACCCGCCAGGCTCAAACGCTCGGCGTCGCGCTCCAGTTCCGGCGCCAGCTGGACGGAGCGCGCGAACGCGTCGGCGGCGCCCTCCCACTCACCCAGGGCCTCGCTGCACTGCCCGACGAGGGACCAGCGGCGCCACTCCAGGTAGACGGGCAGGGCGCCCTCTTCGATCGCCCTTAGGCGGCGCCCGGCGCTCTTGGCGGCGTCGACGGCGAACAGGGCGGCGGCGGCGTGATACGAGGCCACGGCGTCGAAGGCGTCCGACGGGCCGCCCCCGGGAACCTCGGGCGGCCTCTCAGGCACGTCCTTGAGCCCGCGTTTGACGTCGCTTAGCGCGGCACCGCGGTAGGCAGCGAACTCCCAGAAGAGCGCGCGGTATAGGGGGTGCGAGCCGAGCTTCGGATCGGTGCTCACGGCGCTGCGCAGCGCGGGTTGGCCGTTCCCCAAGCCCTCGTCACCGTAGAGCGCGTACACCTCCGCGAGTTGGAGCCACATGGGACCCTGGTTACCCCGAGCGCCACCACGCTTCACGGCACTCTCGAGCACCGCGAAGGCCACCTCGTACTGGCCCTTGGCCAGGGCCTCGTGAGCGGGTGCCAGGTCCGGCGCGCGTTGACGCCTGAATAGCATGAGCAACGCTACCACGGACTAGCGTCCACCACGCAGAAGATGCCACACGCGAGCGGCCTCCCTCAGAGGAAGCTGACGTGCTCCACCTCGGCACCGGCGGCCACCGGAGGGTGTGCGCGGTGGAAGGTCTCCTCCACCAACCGGCCGGGCGAGTTGCGCATGAACCCGAGGACGGACAGGGCCTGCGTCTCGTGGCAACCCATGGCGGCGAGCTTGGGCTCGAGCTCGCCGCCCACGAGGGCGGCATGCGTGGGCGCGAGGTAGCGCCCGTGCATCTCGCTCTCGCTCAAGAACCCGGGCCGCTGGGGGCCCTCGAAGCGCCTTGCGCTCGCGAAGTAGTAGAGCCGCTCCGGCTTGACGTCGGCCGCGTTGAACGCACCTACGGCGAGGCGATGGGTGAGGCAGTGGTCGGGGTGCCCATTGGACCCGTTGGGTGGGAAGGTGAGCAGCGCCCGAGGCCTGGTGCGGTTCAGCACAGCGAGGACTTCGGCGAGCAGCTCAGCGAAATCAAGGCCGGCGAGGCCCGGATGTTCCGCCAGGCCGCGATCCGCGTCGGGGACGTAGTCTTGGTGGTCGAGGATGGTCACGTCCTGAACACCGAGGACGGCCAGCGACGCGCGCAGCTCCTTCTCACGCTTGTCGGCCAGCTCCGAGCGCGTGCAGAGCCCAAGGGTCCGGCCGGCGGCGCCACGGGTGAGAGTTAGAGTGGCGGTGCGCCCGGCGGCCGCCGTGCGTGCCAGGATACCTGCCGAGCCGAAAACCTCGTCGTCGGGGTGCGGGACGACGAGGAGTAGGTCAGTGAGGAAGTCGGTGCTCATCCGTCAACGTTACCGCCTCCCCGGCGCCGCAGCGGAAGCGCCAGTGGTCTTGCCGTAACGGGCGCACGGGAGCATCATCGTTGACGGAGCTGTGCGGGTCTCGCGCCCTGGCGCGCGGACCCCGATAAGGAGACATCGGTGCAGACGACAACCTCCAGGCGAAGCGCAACGCTCGGGCGCGTGCTCAAGTTCCTCCCGAGGCCCGGGGACTACAGACCGAAGTACGTGCGGGTGGACGTCCTCGCAGGGATCACGGTCGCCTTCGTCGCGCTGCCGTTGGCTCTCGGGTTCGGGGTGACGGCGGGGGTCGGCGCGACGGCGGGTATCGTCACCGCGATCGTCGCCGGCGTGGTGGCCTCGTTCTTCGGCGGCTCCAACTTCCAGGTCACGGGCCCGACGGGCGCCATGACGGCGGTGCTGCTTCCGATCGTCGCGCACCATGGGCCAGGAGCGCTACCGATCCTGGGGATCGGCGCCGGGCTCGTGCTGCTCGTGCTCGCGTTCGCCGGCGTCGGCAGCTACGTGAGGTTCATCCCATGGCCGGTCGTGACGGGCTTCACCAACGGCATCGCCGCCATCATCTTCTTGCAGCAGCTTCCGAACGTGCTCGGCGTGAAGGCGCCGCACGGGGAGAGCATCGTGCTCATCGCTTACCAGACCGCGCGCGAGTTCGTGGCCGCCCCGCAGATCCTGCCCATACTCCTGGCGCTCATCACCATCGTGGCGATGCTCGCCTGGGGGCGCGTTCCGGCTCTCTCCTTCATACCCGCCAGCATGGCCGCGCTCGTGCTGGTCACGCTCGTGTCGCTCATGCCCGCCTTCCTCGACGTTGCCCGCATCGGCGAGATCCCCAGGTCGCTTCCCATGCCCAAGCTGCCCGACCTCGCGCTGGCGGGGGCGTGGGTCGAGCTGTCGAGGGCCGCCGTCGCCGTGGCCGTCCTGGCGGCGCTGGAGAGCCTGCTCTGCGCCGTGGTCGCCGACGGCATGACGGTCGGCGAGAAGCACGACCCGGACCGCGAGCTGTTCGGCCAGGGCCTGGGGAACATCGCATCGGGGCTGTTCGGCGGTCTCCCCTCCACCGCGGCCCTCGCGCGCACCGCGGTCAACGTGCGCTCGGGCGCGCGCACGCGCCTCGCTGGCATAGTCCACGGCCTGACGCTCCTGGTCGTGATCCTCTTCCTCGCGCCACTCGCCTCGCAGATCCCGCTGGCCGTCCTCGGCGGCATCCTCATGGTCGTCGCGGTGCGGATGGTCGAGCGCGAGGCCGCCTCGCTAATCATGCGCAGCACCAAGTCGGACGCGTTCGTGCTGCTACTGACCATGACGGTCACCATCTTGTTCGACCTCATCCTCGCCATCGAGGTCGGGCTGGTGGCCGCCGCGATCTTGTTCATCGTGCGCATGAGCAACATGTTCACCGTCGACCCGATAAAGCTCGCGGGCGACGGGCCGCACCGCGACTCCGACGAGGACGTCGAGGCCGAGCAGCGGCTGCTTGAAAAGCACGTCATCGCCTACCGCGTCGACGGGCCCGTCTTCTTCGGCGCCGCCGAGCGCTTCATCGACCAGCTCGTGAAAGTCGACAAGGGCATCAAGGTGGTGGTCTTGCGTCTGAAGCGCGTGCCCGTCATGGACGCCACGGGCGTGACCGCGCTGCGGGCGATCCACGATAGGCTCTCGCGCCGCGGCATCGCGTTGCTCATTTCCGGACTCCAGCCTCAACCCAAGGCCCTGCTGAAGCGCATGGGCGTCTACGAGGAGATCACCCGCGACGGCGCGGCCGACTTCGTGACGACGGAGCTGGCCATCGAGGTAGCGCGCGAACGGCAGCTTGCCAGGCAGTCCGGCTGACCAGCCAGGGGGCGGACCGGGCCTGCCCCTCAGTTCGCCAGCGCCAGTTCGCGCACCTCGAACCTGAACGGCGCACCGGGCTCGAGGCCCGGTTCCACCTCGACCGTATCGCCATCCGCTATGCGCCCGGCGAGGATCTCGCGGGCGAGCGGGGTCTCGAGGTAGTCCCTCACGGCCCGCTTCAGGGGGCGGGCGCCGAAGACCGGGTCGAAACCGACGCGGGCCAGCTCGTCGAGGGCCGCCTCCGAGAGCGCCAGCGTTATCCGGCGCTCGTCGAGCCGGTGCTGCAAGCGCTCGACCTGCAAGGTCGCGATCGTGCGGATCTGCCCCTGGTCGAGGGCGTGGAAGACGATGACCTCGTCCACGCGGTTCAAGAACTCGGGCCGGAAGTGGTTGCGCAACTCAGCGACCACCGTGGTCTTGAGCGTCTCGTGATCGGCGCCCAGCCTGCCGGCTTCGAGGATCTGCGGCGAGCCGATGTTGCTCGTCATTATGACCACCGTGTTGCGGAAGTCGACGGTGCGCCCCTGAGCGTCGGTGAGACGGCCGTCGTCGAGCACCTGCAACAGCGTGTTGAACACGTCCACGTGGGCCTTCTCTATCTCGTCCAAGAGGATCACCGAGTAGGGCTGGCGGCGGACGGCCTCGGTGAGTTGGCCGCCCTCCTCGTAGCCGACGTAGCCGGGAGGGGCGCCTATCAGCTTGGCGACGTTGTGGCGCTCCATGTACTCCGACATGTCGAGCCGGATCAGCTTGTCTTCGCTGTCGAAGAGCTGGGCGGCCAGGGCCTTGGCGGTCTCGGTCTTGCCGACACCGGTGGGGCCCAAGAAGATGAAGGACCCGATCGGGCGGTTGGGGTCCGCGAGCCCGGCGCGGGAGCGGCGGATGGCGTCCGCCACCGCCGTGATGGCCTCGTCCTGACCGACCACGCGCACGTGCAGTTCGTCCTCGAGTCGGAGGAGCTTCTCGCGCTCGCCCTCCAACAGCCGTGCCACCGGGATGCGCGTGGCGCGCGCCACGACCTGCGCCACCTCCTCCTCACCTACCTCGAGGCGCACGTAGCGCGCGTCGTCGAGCTTCTCGGCGAGGCGCTTGACCTCCGCCTCCAGCTTCGGCAGCTCGCCGTAGCGGAGCTTGGCGGCGGTGGCGAGGTCGTAGTCGCGTTCGGCTGCCTCGATCTGGGTGCGCACGCGGTCGAGCTCCTCCTGGTCCGCGCGCCACTCCTCGAGCACGCCCCGCTCGGCCTCCCAGTCGGCCTGGGCCTGGCCGATCTGATCGGCGATCACCTTCAACTCCTCCTCGATGCGCAGGATGCGCGCCGCGGAGTCCGGGTCGGACTCGCGCTTCACCGCCTCGTGCTCTATCTCGAGTTGCAGCTTGCGGCGCCGCAGGTCGTCGATCTCCTCGGGAAGCGAGTCGAGCTGAACGCGGATGCGGCTGGCGGCCTCGTCGATCAGGTCGATGGCCGAGTCGGGCAGGCGCCGATCGGAGATGTAGCGGTGCGCCATGGTGGCGGCCGCGATGATGGCCACGTCGGTGATGCCGACGCCGTGGTGCACCTCGTACTTATCCTTGATGCCGCGGAGGATGGAGATGGTCTCCTCCACCGTGGGCTCGTCCACGAAGATGGGCTGGAACCGCCGCTCCAGGGCGGCATCCTTCTCGATGGTGCGGTACTCCTCCAGCGTGGTGGCGCCGATCATGCGCAGCTCGCCGCGCGCCAACGACGGCTTCAGCATGTTCCCGGCGTCGACGGCCCCCTCGGCCTTGCCGGCGCCGACGATCGTGTGCAGCTCGTCGATGAACAAGACGATGTCGCCGGCCGACCTGGCGGTCTCGTCGATGACCGCCTTGAGCCGCTCCTCGAACTCACCCCGGTACTTGGCCCCAGCAAGGAGGCTGCCCATGTCGAGCTGGACTATGCGCTTGTTCTGCAGCCCTTGCGGCACGTCCTTGTTGACGATGCGAAGCGCCAGCCCCTCGGCGATGGCGGTCTTGCCGACGCCGGGCTCGCCTATCAGCACCGGGTTGTTCTTGGTCCGGCGCAGGAGGATCTGCACGGCGCGGCGGATCTCCTCGTCGCGCCCTATGACGGGGTCGAGCTTGCCCTCGCGAGCGCGCTGCGTGAGGTCTATGCCGTAGGTCTCGAGCGCCTCGAAGGTGCTCTCGGCGGTGCGGCTGTCCACGTTCTGGCCGCCCCTTATGGCCTTGGCGGCCTCCTCGAGCGCCCTGGCGGGAGGCAGCGCGTCGAGTTCCTTGCCGGCCGTGTCGCGCAACGCGACGAGGAGCGTGTCGGCCGCGACGAAGGCGTCCTGCCACTCCTTGGCCAACTCCTCCGCCCGCGTGAACGCGTTGCCGAGCACGGGGCTCATGAACTGTCCGTCGGCCCCGCTCACGACGGGAAGTTTGGCGAGGCCCGCGTCTATCGTCGCCCGCGCGGCCTCGGGGTCCGCCCCCGCGCGTTCTACGACGCGGCTCGGGAGCCCGGAGGGATCGGCGAGCAGCGAGGCCGCCAGGTGCAGCGGGCCTACTTGCTGGTTCTGGCGGGTGCGCGCCACCTGTTGGGCGCTAGCGACGAGTTGAAGCGCGGCCTCGGTGAAGCGTTCGGCATCCATGCGACGATGATAGTGACTTGAGTCTCCTGTTGTCAACTTTTCTTATCACGTCAAGCGCCGGTGGCGTTCGAGGCCCGAGATGACACTCGGCGCCACCTTCTTGGGTGGCGCCGAGGAGCGCGCATTACGGAACCGCGGGGCTCAGGCGTCCTTGAACTCCGCCACGAGCGCGCCCAGCGTCGCCTTGGCGTCGCCGAAGAGCATGCGCGTGTTGGGCTTGTAGAAGAGCGGGTTCTCCACGCCGGAGAAGCCCGGGTTCATCGAGCGCTTGAGCACGAAGCAGGTGCGGGCCATATCGACGTTGATGATGGGCATGCCGTATAGGGGGCTACCCTCGTCTTCGCGCGCGGCCGGGTTGACGACGTCGTTGGCGCCGATGACCACGGCCACGTCGACCATCTCCATCGTCGGGTTCACGTCCTCGGGCTCCACCAGCTGCTCGTACGGCACGTTCGCCTCGGCCAGCAGCACGTTCATGTGGCCGGGCATCCGACCGGCAACCGGGTGGATGACGTAGCGCACCTCGGCGCCGTTCTTCTCGAGGAGGTCGGCAAGCTCCTTGACCACGTGCTGGGCCTGCGCCACGGCCATACCGTAACCGGGCACGAAGATCACGTTCGAGGCCGCCTCGAGGACGTAGTAGGCGTCGTCGGCGGTCATCGCCTTGACCTCGCCCTCCACCGGACCGCTGGAGGAAGTCGTCACCGCGCCGAAGCCGCTGAACAGCACGTTCGCCAGCGACCGGTTCATGGCCTTGCACATGATCTGGGTGAGGATGATGCCCGAGGCGCCGACCAGGGAGCCCGCCACCACCAACACCGTGTTGCCGATGGCGAAGCCGGCCGCCGCGCCCGCGATGCCGGAGTAGCTGTTGAGCAGCGAGATGACTATGGGCATGTCGGCGCCACCGATGGGCAGCACCGCCAGCACCCCGAGCGCCAGCCCGAGCACGAGGAAGATGAGCAGCAAGGCGTAGCTCGAGCCGGGGAACAGCACGAAGAGCACGCCCAGGATAAGCGTGGCGCCGAGGATGGCCGCGTTGGCGAGTTGCTGCGCCGAGAACAGGATGGGCTTGCCGGGCATCTTCTCGGAGAGCTTGGCCCAGGCCATCGCCGAGCCCGTCGTCGTCACCGCGCCCACCACGACGGCCACGAAGATCGAGATGGCCGTCACCGGGTCGGCGTGCGGGTTGCGGATGTACTCGTTCCAGCCCACCAGCATGGATGCGAGGCCGCCCGAGCCGTTCAGCAGGGCGACCATCTCGGGCATGGCCGTCATCTTCACGGTGCGCGCTATGAAAACGCCGATGGCCGTGCCGACGATCAGGCCGATGATGATGTAGGTGTAATCGAGCCCCGCCAGGAAGAGCGTCGCCACCACGGCGATGAGCATCGCGGTGGCCGAGATCATGTTGCCGCGCCGCGCCGTCTGGGCGCGGCCCAGCATCTTGAGGCCGAAGATGAACAGCGCGGCAGCCACCAGGTATGCGAGTTGGATCAACGTCGTCACGGCCGTCTCACTTGTCCTTGTCGCCGGCGCGGAACATGCCCAGCATGCGGTCGGTCACCAGGTAGCCGCCGACGATGTTGACGGTGGCCGCGATGATGGCCAGGAGCGCGAGCACGGTGCCGAGCGTGCCCTCCACCGCCGTGGCGGCGAGGGCGGCCACGATGGTGATGCCTGAGATGGCGTTGGAGCCCGACATCAGCGGCGTGTGCAGCTGCGACGGCACCTTGTTGATGAGCTCGAAGCCCAAGAAGACGGAGAGTACGAAGGCAAGTAGGAGCAGCATGACGGTCAACCTTCCCCGAGCGCGGTGCGCACCCGAGCGTCGCGGATCTCACCGTTGGCGATGAGCAGGCACGCGCCCACGACGTCGTCTTCCACGTCGAGGCGCAGGGTCTTGGCTTCTTTGTCCCAGGCGTGCTCGAGGAGCAGGTACAAGTTGTTGGCGTAGACCTGACTGGCGTCCTTGGCCACCTCGGCGGGCATGTTGGCGAGGCCGACGATGCGCACGCCGTTGGCGGTGACGACCTCCTCGCCCGAACTGGAACCCTCCACGTTGCCCCCGGTGCTGGCGGCGAGATCGACGATTACGCTGCCGGCGCGCATGCCTGCGACCATGTCGGCGCTGATGATGACAGGCGCCCGCCTGCCGAACACCTGGGCCGTCGTGACGATGACGTCGGAGCCGGCGCAGACCTTGGCCATCTGCTTGCGCTGCGACTCGAGCTGTTCGGCCGTCATCTCCTTCGCGTAGCCCTGCTCCGTCTGGCCCGTGTCGCCGACGTCTATCTCGACGAACCTGGCGCCCAGCGACTGCACCTGCTCCTTGACGACCGGCCGCGTGTCGTAGGCCTCCACCCTGGCGCCAAGGCGCTTGGCGGTGGCTATCGCTTGCAGCCCGGCGACGCCCGCTCCCACCACGAACACGCGCGCCGGCGGGATGGTGCCGGCGGGCGTGCTCATCATGGGGAACGCCTTGACCGAGCGCTCCGCCGCCAGGATCACGGCGGCGTAGCCGGCAAGGCTGGCCTGGCTCGAGAGCGCGTCCATCTTCTGCGCGTAGGTCGTGCGCGGGATGAGCTCCATGCAGAGCGCATCTACGCCCTTGGCGGCCAGGGCGCGCACCAGGTCGTGGTTGAAGAACGGGTCGAGGAATCCGGCCACCCGCGCCCCTCGCTTCAGGCCCTCGACCGTTTCCAGCGCCGGCGGCTGCACCGCGAGGAACAAGTCGGCCGCTTCCAGCAGCTTGCCACGGTCGGGCTCGAAGGTGGCGCCGGCCTTGGCGTACTCCTCGTCACCGAAGTAGGAACTCGCGCCCACTCCGGGCTCCAAGGTGACAGTGGCGCCCAGCTTCACGAGCTTGTCGGCCACCTGAGGGGTGATGGGAGTTCTCCGCTCACCGCTTACGGTTTCCTTCAACGCGACGATATTCATACGTCGTTCATCTTTGCACGTACGTAACGCGCGGCGCCCGGGGCACCCGTCCCTGTGAGAAGCACGAACTGGCGGGGCTATACTCGGTGCTCGTGAACGTCGTCAAACATATCGCCGTGCTTACCAGCGGGGGGGACGCGCCGGGCATGAACGCCGCCATCCGCGCGGTCGTTCGTACGGCCGTCCACGGCGACATCAGGGTCAGCGGCATCCAGCGCGGTTTCGAGGGCCTCGTCGAGGACGACATGGCCGAACTCGGCCCGCGCGCGGTGGCCAACATCTTGCAGCGTGGGGGCACCGTCTTGCGCACGGCGCGCTGTGAGGCGTTCTACACCCCCGAAGGCCGGGCGGTGGCGGCCGACACCTTGAGGCGCCACGCCGTCGACGGGCTCGTCGTCATCGGCGGCGACGGCAGCTTCAGGGGCGCTCAACTCATCCATGAGGAGCAGGGGGTCGCCACCGTCGGCATCCCGGCGACCATCGACAACGACATCAACGGCACCGACGTCTCCATCGGCTTCAGCACCGCGCTGGACGTGGCGCTCGACGCCGTCGACCGCCTGCGCGACACGGCCGCCAGTCACGACCGCCTCTTCCTCATCGAGGTGATGGGGCGCCGCGCCGGCCACATCGCCCTGGCCGTGGGGGTGGCCGGGGGCGCCGAGGTGATCCTCGTACCCGAAGCGCCCGTCGGGTCGGACGAGGTGGTCGACCTCCTCCAGCGGGCGGAGGAGCGGGGCAAGACGTCCAGCATCGTCGTGGTGGCGGAGGGGGCGTTCGACGGCGGTGCGGTCGGCCTGCAGAAGGCCATCGAGGACTCGTGCGGCTACGACGTGCGCACCGTCATCCTGGGCCACACGCAGCGCGGCGGCAGCCCGAACGCCCGCGACCGCGTCCTCGCTTCGCGTCTCGGCTACCACTCCGTGCGCACGCTGGTCGCCGGCCACCGGGGCGTGATGGTGGGCACCAACAGGCGCGAGGTCGTCAAGATCCCGTTCATGGAGCTCGAAAAGTACCCGAAGGACATAGACCGCGAACTCCTCGAGATCGCCTACGTCCTCGCCGTCTGAGGTCGAGGAGCCCTCGCAGAGCCGGGCCCTAAGCGCAGGTTGCGCCCCCGGGACCGCGCCGGGTGGGGCTCACGCCCGGCGCACCCTCACGAACGCGTCCTTGCCACGCTGGAGCACGACGGGCTGCTCGAGGCCCAAGCGCGACTGCGGATCGGTCACGGGCTGCCCGTCGAGGCGCAAGCCGCGGTTCGAGACGAGGCGGCGCGCCTCGCCATTGGACGCCGCCAGCCCGGCTAGGACGGCCAGGCGGAGAACCCCCACGCCGCCCTCGTCGAACTCGTCGGCGGCCACGGCCACCTCGGTCACGTCATCCGGAATGTGGCCCTTGGCTACCTCGTCGTAGCGCCGTTCCGCCGGGCCAACCTGATCGGCACCGTGATAGATGCTCACGAGGGCCCTGGCGAAGGTGCGGTGGGCTCCCACCGGGTCCACAGCGAGCTGGGCGCGCACCACCTCCGGATCGAGATCGGTGCACAGCTCGGCGTACTGCACCAGCAGCGGATCCGTGACCTGCATCGCCTTCTTGAACATGACCTCGGGCGGCCCCGCGATGCCGATGTAGTTGCCGAGCGACTTCGACATCTTCTCGGACCCGTCGAGCCCCACCAACAGGGGCGTCGTGAGGGCCACCTGCGGCTCCTGGCCGTAGGCGCGCTGCACGTCGCGGCCGACCAGCAGGTTGAAGAGCTGGTCGGTGCCTCCCAGTTCGACATCCGCCCGGATCGCCACCGAGTCGTAGGCCTGCGCCAGCGGGTAGAGGAACTCGTGCACCGAGATGGGCACGCCGCTCTGGAACCGCTTCGTGAAGTCGTCGCGCTCCAGCATCCGCGCCACCGTGTAGTTGGAGGCGAGCCGGACCACGTCGGCGAAGCCGAGGGGCTCCAGCCACTCGCTGTTGTGCCTGATCTCGAGCTTGTCGGGGTCGGTGTCGAGGATCCGCGTGGCCTGCGCCACGTAGGTCTCGCCGTTGCGGCGCGTCTCCTCGAGCGTGAGGACGGGACGCGTCTTGTTGCGGCCCGAAGGGTCGCCGATCATGCCCGTGAAGTCGCCGACGATGAGCACCACCTTGTGCCCAAGGTCCTGGAACTGGCGCAGCTTGCGCAGCACCACGGCGTGGCCGACGTGCAGGTCGGCGCTGGAAGGGTCGACCCCCAACTTGGCGCGCAGCTGCCGACCCTCCTCGGCCGCCAGCTTCAGCTTCTCCTCGAGCCCGCCCGCGGGCACGATCTGCTCGGCGCCACGCTGCAGTAGTTCGAGTGCCGCGGCATGCGGGTTCGCTACCTGCTCACCTGCCCCGTCCACGGTCCCTGTTTCGAGCTTCACTCATGCCTCCACCCTCGGTGAGGTGTCGCGCGGCTCGGTGCGCCGCTAAAGCGTCCCCCACGAGACCGGCGTGCGTCAACGGCGCGCAGTTTATCACGCTCCCCTGCTAGCATCAAAGGCGGTGCGCGCCGGGAAGGGCGCGCTAGGAGGTACCTCATGGAACTCGCGATCGTCGGACTTGGACGTATGGGCGCCGACATGAGTCGCCGGCTGATGCAGGGCGGACACGCACCCGTGGTGACGGACCTGGCCGCTGCGCCGGTCCAGGAACTCGTAGAGGAAGGCGCCCGCGGCGCAGCGAGCGTGGCCGAGGCCGTTGCTCAGCTGAAGGCCCCGCGCGTGGTGTGGTGCATGGTGCCCTCGGGCGACGCCACCGAGCAGGTGATCCAGCAGGCCCTCTCCGCACTCTCGCCCGGGGACGTCCTCGTCGACGGCGCCAACTCCAACTGGGAGGACTCGCGGCGCCGCGCCGCCCAGGCCGAGAAGGCGGGCGTGTTGTGGCTCGATGCCGGCGTCTCGGGCGGCGTGTGGGGGCTCGAAGACGGCTACTGCCTGATGGTCGGCGGTAAAGACGAGGCGTTCGAGATCGCCAAACCCATCCTCGAGACGCTCGCCCCCGAGGGGGGGCTGGCCCATGTCGGCCCAGAGGGCACCGGTCACTTCGTCAAGATGATCCACAACGGCATCGAGTACGGCATGCTGCAGGCGTACGGCGAGGGGTTCGAGGCGCTGGCCACGTACCCGCATCACGACCTCGACCTGCCGGCCATAGCCGACCTGTGGGGCCACGGGGCCGTCGTGCGGTCGTGGCTGCTGGAGCTCCTCGCGCACGCCCTTCACGACGACCCGCGCCTGGAGCACCTCGAGGGCTACGTGGCCGACAGCGGCATGGGTCGTTGGACCGTCGACTTCGCCGTGGCCAACGCCGTCCCGATGCCGGCGGTGACGGCCGCCCTCTACGCGCGCTTCGCCAGCCGCGAGAAGGACGCCTTCTCGAACAGGGCCATAGCGGCGCTGCGCCACCAGTTCGGCGGCCACAAGACCAAGAAGGCCGGCTGATGAGCAGCGCCGCGAAGGGCGAGCCTGACGCCAGAAGGAGGGAGCGCCTGGCGGAACCGGGAGCGCCGGACACGGTGGCGCTGTCCCGGCCCGCTCCCGCCTGCGCGTTCGTGATCTTCGGCGTCACCGGCGACCTGACCGCCCGCAAGCTGATCCCCGCCCTCTATCAGCTCCACGTCAAGGGCGAGCTCAACGAGCACAGCGTCATCATCGGCCATGCCCGCCGCGACCTGACGGACGACGGCATGCGCGACCTGCTGGGGCAGGAGATCGCCAAGGAACTGCCGGACATCGACCAAGCCGCCTGGGACGCCCTGGCGTCTCGCATGACCTACGTCCAGGGCGATTACCAGAGCGACGACGGCTTCGTGAAGCTAGCGGCAAAGCTGCACGATCTGGACCTGCCCGGAACCGTGTTCTACATGGCAACGCCTCCAGAGGTCTACAGCCGCATAGCCAGGTCGCTCGAGGAGGCCGGGCTGACCAAGCCCGCCTCCGACGGCAAGTTCACGCGGCTGGTCGTAGAGAAGCCCTTCGGCGAGGACGAGGACTCGGCCAAGGCGCTGAACGCCGAGCTGCTGAAGCACTTCGACGAGAAGCAGATCTACCGGATCGACCACTACCTGGCGAAGGAGACCGCCCAGAACCTGGGCGTCTTGCGCTTCGCGAACACCATGTTCGAGCCCATCTGGAACAACCGGTTCATAGACCACGTTCAGATAACGATGATCGAGCCGATGGGCGTCGAGGGCCGCGGCGAGTTCTACGAGGCCGCCGGGGTACTCCGCGACGTCTTCCAGAACCACCTCCTGCAGCTCCTCGCACTCGTGGCCATGGAGCCGCCCGTCCGGTTCGACGCGCGCAACGTGCGCGACGAGAAGGTCAAGCTCTTCAGCGCGGTTGCCTGCCCTCACCCCGAGTCAACCGTTCTGGGCCAGTACGTCAGCGGCAACGGCATGGTGGGTTACAGGCAGGAGCCGGAGGTCGACCCCAGCTCCAAGCAGGCCACGTTCGCCGCCATGCAGCTCAACGTCGAGAACTGGCGTTGGGCCGGAGTGCCCTTCTACCTGCGCTCCGGCAAGCGCCTCGAGGCCAAGGCGAGCGAGATAGTGCTGCAGTACAAGGCGCCCCCGCACGTGCCCTTCAAGCTGTCGGCTCCCGTCAACACGGACCGGCTCGTCTTGCGCATCGTCCCGAACGAGGGCATGACCATCCGCTTCAACGGCAAGCGGCCGGGGCAGCGGGTCGAGCTGGACCGGATCGGCCTCGACTTCACCTATCAGACCAGCTTCGAGGGCAGCGTCCCGGAGGCCTACGAGACGCTCCTGCTCGACGTCATGGAGGGCGACCCGACGCTGTTCATGCGTGCCGACGAGGTCGAGGCGCAGTGGCGGATAATCGACCCGATCATCGATTACATCGACTTCCGCAAACCCACGCCCGAGTTCTACGAGGCGGGGGGCATGGGTCCGCACGCCGCCTACGCGCTCCTCGAGGAAGCCGGCCGGAGTTGGAAGCGGCCCGCCGGCGTCAAGCGCTGACCGGGCCCGTGCTTGCGGGGCGCCCATGCTAGCGTGACCCACATGCGGAAAGTCAAAGTATTGGGCGTGCCCATGGACTTAGGAGCGGGCCGCCGCGGTGTAGACATGGGCCCGAGCGCCCTGCGCCTCGCCCGATTGGCCCCGGCCCTGCGGGAGTTGAGCCTCGAGGTCGTCGACCTGGGCAACGTCGACACGCCGCTCGCCGAGGCCTCCGAGCACCTACCGTCCCTGGCCGGGCCGCACCACGCGGACGCGATAGCCGCCACGTGCACCACCGTTATGTGCACGCTGAGGGGCCTGCCGGCCAGCGACTTCGTGGTCACGCTCGGTGGCGATCACTCGATCAGCATGGGCACGGTGGCGGGGCTCAGCCACGGCCACGACACCGGCCTCCTATGGGTCGACGCCCACGCCGACATCAACACCCCGGCCACCAGCCCGTCGGGCAACGTCCACGGCATGCCGGTGGCACACCTGCTGGGGCTGGGCGACGAACGCTTCACGTCCATGTGGGGCGGTGGGGCCGTCGTCAGGCCCGAGCACGTGGTCTACTTCGGGCTTCGCAGCGTGGATCCCGGCGAACGCCAGCTCCTGGCGGAACTCGGCGTCACGGCCTTCACGATGAAGGACGTCGACCTGCACGGC
>Ga0265293_10001433_pt1 | contig 51856 bp, 54 predicted proteins | sample Munlanlewell138R_FD_192505 | JGI IMG/M metagenome (GOLD analysis project Ga0265293, IMG submission 192505) | Leachate microbial communities from a municipal landfill in Southern Ontario, Canada - Leachate well 138R | ecosystem: Engineered > Solid waste > Landfill > Unclassified | place: Canada... | reverse complement strand
AACAGTTCTTCTAAGAGATAAAATAATACCTGTATTAGAAAGTACTGAAGGTATTGCGACTATTGATTTATATGGTACCGCTGAAGACGAAGTTCATATTACTTTAGATCAAGCCAAAGTAATAGAATATAAAAATATTGGTATTAATTTTTCTACTAATATGATAAAAGATATCTTAGTAGGTCAAAATGTAGAAATGCCTGTAGGTTATATTAATGATGATAATACAAAGTATTTAGTTAGAGTAGGCGATAAATTTAAATCAATTGACGATATAAAAACATTACCAATAATAAGTAGTGATAATCTAATTGTTACTTTGGATGATATTGCGACTATTGAAAAAGTAAATACTAATAACGATTCTTATACTAAAATAAACGGTGCTGATGCGATAATTATTTCTGTTCAAAAACAAAATAGTTATTCAACCACTGATGTAGTAAAAAACTTAAACCAAAAAATGGATGTTATTAAAAAAAATCATTCTGATATGGAATTAAAAACTATTATGGATCAATCAGAATATATTGATTTTGTAGTGGGTTCAGTTAGTAATAACTTAATATATGGCGGAATCCTTGCAGTTTTAATTTTAATAGTTTTCCTAAAAGATATAAAACCAACAATTGTTATAGGGCTTGCTATTCCAATTAGTATTATGGCAGCTTTTATTATGATTTATTTTTTTGATATAACCTTAAATGTTGTGTCATTAGGAGGACTCGCATTAGGGGTTGGAATGTTAGTTGATAATGCAATTGTAGTTATTGAAAATATATATCGACTTAGAAATGAGGGATATAGTAGAACTGAATCAGCTATTAAAGGAGCTAAAGGAGTAGCTAGTGCTATTACGGCATCTACTCTTACTACCATTGCTGTGTTTGTTCCTATTATTTTCTTAAAAGGTTGGACTGCGGAAATTTTTAAACAAATGGCTCTTACTATTTCTTTTTCATTAATTGCTTCTTTAATAATTGCTTTATCATTAGTACCAATGATATCTTCAAAAGTATTTGCGAAAGAACATAAGAAAAAAGAACATAAAAGTATTGAAAAATTAAAAGGGTTTTATAAAAAAAGTTTAGGTTATGCATTAAAACATAAATTTATAACCATTATAACTATTATTATAATATTTATAGGAAGTATTATTGGTAGTTTTAGTATTGGTACTGAATTTTTTCCTGCATCAGATTCAGGACAAATTAGTATAAATGTTAATATGCCAAAAGAATCTACTTTGAAAGAAACTAAAAAAGAAATGGATGAAATATCTAATATTATTCAAAACATGGATGATATCGATATTGTTGCGGGATTAATAAGTAATGATGCTTATAATATGATGTCAGCCGGTAATGCTAATGGGACTATTTATGTATTATTAAAAGCGGGAAAGGAAAAATCCACTGGTAAAATCGTTCAAGATATTAGAAATCAAATTAATGATAGAATAAGTGAAATAACTGTATCTGGTGATATGAGTGATATGGCTATGATGTTTGGCTCAAAGGTATCTATTGAGATAAAAGGAACGGATCTTAATAAATTAAAAGCTATGGCAAATGATGTAGCGAAAATAGTTACAAGTGTTAAAGGCACCACTGAAGTAGATAATGGTATTACAGAAGCATCCCCTGAATTAAAAGTATTAGTAGATCGTAATAAAAGTATTAGGAGGGGAATAACAAATGCTAATATATATATGCAATTATCTGAAATGATAAATATTTCTTATAAGGCAACTACTATAACACTTGATGGTAGAGAACTTAATGTTAATGTTTATAGTGGTTTAGAAAATGATATTAGTAAGAAAGATATTGAATCAGTAAAGATCAATAATAGTAAAATAACTGATATTTCAACTATTACCGAAAGTGAAGGCTATGGCGTTATTAATCGTGATAATCAAACTAGAGTTATTACAGTAACTGCTAATATTGAAGAAGGAAAAAATATTGGTATAGTTAATAATAAAATAAAAGAAAAATTAAATGATTATAATATACCTAGTGGCTATCAGATAAATATTTCTGGAGAACAAGCTGAAATAGATGCTTCTATGAGTTCATTGCTTTATGCATTACTACTAGGAATAGTACTTATATATATGGTTATGGCTGCTCAATTTGAATCATTATTATATCCATTTATTATTATGTTTACGATACCACTTGCTTTTACTGGTAGTTTTTTAGGATTGTTTATTATGAATATGCCTCTTAGTATTGTAGCTTTTATTGGTATTATCATATTAATGGGTATTGTCGTTAATAATGGTATCGTATTAGTTGATTATATTAATCAATTAAAGAAAGAAGGAATGCCAACTAAAGAAGCAGTAATTGAAGCTGGTTTAGTTAGAATAAGACCTATTTTAATGACTGCTATCACTACTATTTTAGCTTTATCGACAATGGCAATTGGTATAGGTGAAGGTGCTGAAATGATTAGACCAATGGCAATTACGGTAATAGGTGGTTTACTATTCGCAACTATATTGACATTAATAGTTGTTCCCGTCATATACGCCGGAGTAGATAGGATCAAATATCGTAATGTTAAATAAAAGAGAATTAATCTTTCAAGCAGTAATAGATATTGTAAAAAAAGAAGGATTACATTCTGGTATAACAGTAAGTAGTATTGCTGATAAGGCGGGAATTGGCAAAGGTACTATTTATGAATACTTTATTTCAAAAGATGAAGTAATAGGGGAATCATTAAGATATTTTATTAAGGATAAAATGGAAAATGTTATTGATTTAAATTCTTATGAATTATTATCTTTTGAAAAAGCATTAAAAAAATATATTGGTGATGTATTAACTTTTCTTACTAAAGATGAATTTATCTATCAATTATTTAATAATAATCAATTAGATTTTACTTTTGATAAAAAATTAAGAGATAAAGTAATAAGAGATTTAAAAAGGGCTAAAGAAAAGTATGAACACATTATTGATTACTTTATTAATAAAGGGATTAAAGAAAAATTAATTAATTCTAATATTAATAACTTTAATAAAGAGGCTATTAAAAATATAATTATTACTAGTATTGCTGAATATACTCATAATTATCTTGATTTAAAAGAAAAAGATGAATTTATCAATAATTTATATAATTTAATACTTAAAATATTAATATAAATGTGATAAAATGGTAATATAAAGGAGTGATAATATGTTAAAAGGAACTGAAACAGAAAAAAACTTACTTAAAGCTTTTGCGGGTGAATCACAAGCAAGAAATAGATATACTATGTTTAGTAAAATAGCACGTAAAGAGGGATATGAACAAATAGCTAATATTTTCTTAGAAACAGCTGTTAATGAATATGAACATGCTTCATTATTCTTTAAAAAATTAGAAGGAGATACCGTAGAAATAACTGCTACTTATCCTGCTGGTAAAATTGGAACTACTTTAGAGAATCTACAATCTTGTATTGAAGGAGAACATGAAGAGTTCGCTGTTCTTTATCCTGACTTTGCAAAAGTCGCTAAAGAAGAAGGATTTAAAGATATTGCTAAGCTTTTTGAAGGTATTGCCTTAATAGAAAAAGAACATGAGGACAGATATCAAAAATTATATGATAATATAAATAATGATAAAGTATTTAAAAAAGATGAAGAAGTAGAGTGGCAATGTCTTGAATGTGGTAATATTGTAAGGGGAAAAGAAGCTCCCGAAATATGTCCGGTATGTTCTCATCCAAAAGCTTATTTTCAATTAAAAAGTACAAACTATTAAAAAGTCCAATTGGACTTTTTTTATGTATAAAATTAATTGTTCATCTTAAACTATTTATATGATGAAAAAAATATTATTAAAAATGATGAATCCTATAATTGATGATTATATTATTGAAATGTTTACTAAAGAATATAGTAAGAACCCTTATATAGGAATAACATCTATTCAAAAAATTGGAATGAAAAATATTATTGATGCTGAACTTAGAGCTGAATCAGGTAAAGTATTAAGTATACCATATGGTAGTAATCTTAACCTTTCTCCATGGGATAAATTGTTACTTAATCCTAAACAATTATTTGAAATGCCAACCCCTAATAAAAATGATATAAATATATCAGTAGTTATAGGGAAAAAATGTAAAAAACCATTAAAACTAAGTACTCCTATTATGATAACTGGTATGTCATATGGAGGAAGCCTTTCTTTAAAGATGAAAATAGCACTCGCAAAAGCTTCTAAGTTAATAGGAACTGTAACTAATACTGGAGAATCTGTTATTGCTAAAGAAGTTAGAAAAAGCAGTAAATATGTAATAGGACAGATAAGTAGAGCTAATTTAATGAAAGATAAAGATTTAGAACAATTAGATGCTATAGAAGTTCGTTTTGGTCAAGGAGCTTGGGGGGGAGCGGCAGAATCAACTAAATATTCAAAAGACATTGATGAAAAACTTAGAAAAGATTGGCATTTAAAAGAAGGAGAAGATAAGAAATTTACTGCTAGATTAGAAGGAATTAATTCTAAAAAAGATTTGAAAAGATTAATATCAGAGCTAAAAGAAAACTATGATGTACCAATAGGTATAAAAATAGCGGCATCAGATTATATTGAAAAAGAATTAGAAGTAATAACTTCAACTAATTGTGATTATATCGTAATAGATGGCAGTGAAGGGGGAACTGCTACTGCACCACCTACTTTAGAGGATAATTTAGGACTTCCTACTTTATATGCTTTAATTAGGGCAGTAGATTATTTACAAAAGAACAATCTATATGATAACTATGATCTTATTATAACTGGTGGCCTTTCTACTCCAGGACACTTCTTAAAAGCTATCGCAATCGGTGCTAAAGCAGTTTATATAGGTTCCATTTTAGTATTTGTAGCAGTTCACAATCAAGCAGTTAAACCCTTGCCGTATTTACCACCAACACAATTAGCTTTAGGTAATGGTGAATTAAAAGATGATTTAGATATAAATTTATCTACTAACTCTTTATATAATTTTTTCACATCTTGTCATGAAGAAATGAAATTAGCTCTACAAGCTATGAATAAAAAAGATATTAAAGAATTATCTAGAGAAGATTTAGTTTCAATAGATAAAAATATAAGCAATCATACCGATATAAAATATGTATTAAGAAAAGAATAAAACACACTAATGTGTGTTTTTATATTCTAATATCAATATGCCCGATATTTCCTTCTTCCCTTTTTTTTACTTTTGCTTTTTCATCATTATTCCTTTTTTTAGTTTCCTGAAAAATATCCCCTTGTTTTTTAGTACTATAATATTCTTGTCTATTATCTTTATTACTATTAAAATAAAAGTTGCTTTTACATCCGGGTTCTATTGCTTTTATCATAACATTCCTCCTATACCTTTAGTATTATATCATATTCCTCTGCCCATATGTCAAATTGATATAAATAGGCAATTAATTGTGGACCTGTCATTAATTGTCCAAACCAAGGAGTAGTAATACTATTACCTTTACTCTCAATTAATTTATTTAATTCATTAATATCAAATATTTTATATAAAATAGAATTCTTATTTTGTAATCTTATTCTAAGTAAATCACTTACTATTAAGCTATATTTAGGATTATGTGTTTTAGGGTAGGGATTTTTTTTGCGATGTAATACTTCTTTAGGTAAAATGTCTTTAAACGCTTCTCTTAATAATCCTTTTTCCATATTGTTATAGAACTTGTATTCCCATGGTACATTCCATAGATATTTTACTAATTTATAATCCGCAAAAGGTACCCTTACTTCTAGACTTCTTCGCATACTCATTCTATCTTTTCGGTCTAGTAGAGTAGTCATAAACCAAATCATATTCAAATAAAATAATTTCTTTTTGTTCTTTTCTACTTTACATTTAGGCATTTCTTTAATTGTTTTTTTATAACACTTTCTAACATACTTTCTCAACTTTAGTTTTCGTCTTATTTTCTTATTTAATAAGCTTTCCCTTTCTTTTAAGTTTCTAATCCAAGGGAAATATTTTAATTTTAATAACTCTTCTTTATAAAACCAAGGATATCCTCCAAATATTTCATCTGCGCATTCACCACTAAGCGCAACTGTATGATTTTTTTCTATTTCTTCACAAGCCCATAATAAACTAGAATCAATATCGGCCATACCAGGTAGATCTTTTGCTTTTACACTTTCTATTAGATATTTTGCCAGATCTTCTTGAGTAATTACTTTTCTTACATGAATAGTATTATATTTATCACTTACTAAGTTGATATATTTAGTGTCACTATCAACTTGATAATCATTCTTTATAAAATAATCATTATTTCCTTCATAATCAATAGAGTAAGTAACTAATCTTTTGTTTTCTTTTTGTAGATTAACACTACAAATACTACTAATAATACTAGAATCTAGTCCTCCACTTAAAAAACACGTAATTCCTACATCAGATACCATTTGTCTTTTAATACTATCAGTAACTAGTCCTTTTACTTTTTCTTTACATTCTTCAAAACTATCATTAAACTCTTCTTCTTTAATATTAAAATATCTTTTTATCTTTATCTTGTTATTTTTATATATTAAATAGTGCCCTGGTCTTAACTCATATATATCTTTAAAAATACCATTACCAGGGCTTTTTGATGGACCTAATCCTAGTAATTCTTGGAGAGAAGTTTTATTAATAATAGGTTTTATTATATTGCTTCTGAGAACTGCTTTCAATTCAGATGCAAATAAAAAATAATTATTCTTTTTTGAATAAAAAAGTGGTTTAACTCCTAAATGATCTCTAGCCATAAATAATTTATTACCATCATATATCGCAAAAGCATATATCCCATTTAAATGTTTTACTATGTCTTCTTTAAATAAATCATATGCTTTTAATAATACTTCTGTATCACCATAACCATCAAATATATAACCATGTTCTTTTAATATATTTCTAAGTTCTTCGGTATTATAAAGTTCTCCATTATATACCATAATGTAATTTTTATAAATCATTGGTTGCTTACCATGTTCTTTGTCCACAACCACTAATCTTTTATGTCCTAATAATATATTTTCTTTAAAATAATAACCTGTTTCATCAGGGCCACGATAGCTTAATGTTTTAACCATATGTTTTAATAAAGTTCTTTTATTCATTATATTTTCTTTATTATTAAGCATACCTACAATACCACACATAATAAACCTCCATCATTTTATTTTACGCATTAAATAAAAAAATGACAGTATCACCAAAATAAATTAAAATCATAAAATATAAACGAAATAGGTGATAAAATGAAGATTCTTTTTTTAGGTGGAGATAAAAGACAAAAACAAATGATTAGAGATTTATATGAAAAAGGACATAATATTAATTTATTAGGATTTGAAAATTTAGATACTGATAATAAATTAAAAAAAGTAACATTAAACAATCTCAATATTAGTAAATATGATGTAATTATTTTCCCTGTAGGTGGTGTTAATAAAAATTTCATGATTAAAGCATATTATCATAATAATGATATAAAAATAGATCCTAATATTTTAAAAGATACAAAAGAAGATGTATTAATATTTACGGGTGTTAAAACTCCTTTTTTAAAAACAATAGAGGATATATCAAAAAGAAATATTATTCCTTTAATGAACGAAAAAGATGTTGTTATACCTAATGCTATTGTGACTTGTGAAGGTATTGTGAAAGATTTAATAGATTGTAGTGATGTTACTATATATGGCTCTAATATTATGGTTATTGGTTATGGTAATGTTGGGAAAAGACTAGTAGAACTTCTTCATAATATGGGGGCTAAAGTAAAAGTAGCAGTCAAAGAAAAAGAAGACTATTTTGCATTGAGTAAATTAGGAATAAAATCCTTTTATTCAAAAGACATTAAACATTACTTAGAACACAGTAATATTATTGTCAATACAGCACCTTCTTTAGTACTTTCAAAAGATGAATTAAAATTAGTTAATAAAGACACATATTTATTAGACGTTGCATCTTTACCAGGGGGCATTGATTTAGATAGTGCTAATGAACTTGGTTTAAAGAATAAACATTTACTTGGTATTCCAGGATATACAGCTCCTATTACGGCAGGTAGAATCTTAAGTAAAAAGATAAATGAATACATAGGGAGGTGAATTATGGCTAAAATAGGATTCGCTTTAACGGGGTCATTTTGTACTATTAAAGATATATTAATTCAAATGGAATTATTAAAAGAATTGGGGCATGATGTTATTCCCATAACATCCTCCAAAATAGTTACTTGGGATACAAGATTTGGAGAGGGAAAAGATATTAAATTAAAACTAAAAGCTATTACTGGATATAATCCAATCACTACTATTATAGAAGCCGAAAAATTTGGATCTCAAGAACCATTAGATTTATTAGTAGTAGCTCCTGCTACTGGTAACTTTATCGGTAAATTTGCATCTGGTATAACTGATAATGTTGTATGTATGACAGCAAAGGCAACTCTTCGAAATAATAAACCAGTTGTTATTGCGGTATCTACTAATGATGGATTAAGTGCTAATGGGGAAAATATTATGAAACTATATAATAGAAAAAATATTTATTTTGTTCCTTTTGGTCAAGATGATCCTGACAATAAAAATAATTCTCTAATTGCTCATTATGATTTATTAATTCCTACTATTAATAAAGCGTTATTAAATAATCAACTCCAACCAGTATTAAAAGGATATATAAAAGAATGACATAGTCATTTTTTTTAATTTATAGTTAATACTATAAATGGTGATAATATGAATATCTTAATAACAGGCGCTAAAAGAGGAATAGGCCATCATACCGCAATAGAACTTGCTAAAAGAAATCATTTGGTATATGTTACTACTCATTATAAAGAGGATGCTTTATCTTTAAATAGAAAATTTAGAAATAAAGAAAATTTAATAGCATTTAAATTAGATATTACTAAAAAAGAAGATCGTAATAAAATAAAAAATCTAGAAATAGATGTATTAATAAATAACGCAGCGATAGGAGAAAGTGGCTCTATTTCAGAAATTCCTATAGATTTAGTAAGAGATACTTTTAATACTAATGTTTTTTCAACCTTTGAATTAATTCAATTAGTACTTTCTGATATGATAAAAAAAGATAAAGGTAAAATAATTAGTATTGGTAGTACTGTAGGAACTATGCCTAAAACATGGATGGGTGTTTATAGTGCAACTAAAGCATCAATTGAAACATTACTTATTACTTTAAGAAGGGAACTACAATATATTAATAGTAATGTAAAAGTAATATTAATAGAAGCAGGAGCTTTTCACACTGGGTTTAATCAAGATATGATTAAATCAAAGAATAAATGGTTTGATAATAATTCTTACTTTTATAATATTAAGAAAGAATTATATGAGGAAGAAGACAAATTCTTTAAAAAAATTGAAAAGAAAGAATTAGATACTATTGTGAATAAAATAGTATCAGCAGTAGAAAGTGATAACCCTAAATTTAGATATACTGTCCCAATATCTCATTATCTTGTATCTAAATTATATAAAATATTTATAAACAAATAAAAATACTTGAAAAAAACAAGTATTTTTGTTATTATCTTTTTATGGCGACATAGCTCAGTTGGCGAGAGCGTCCGGTTCATACCCGGAAGGTCGTGGGTTCGACCCCCTCTGTCGCTACCAAAATAAATATTAAATCTGGTAAAAATCCAGATTTTTTTGATTATCTAAGAATTGTCAAATAATAAAAAATGTGATATTATAAGCACGACAAAAACACCGAGGGATTCTCGATTAGAAAAACAGTAATTTGAATTGTGTTATTTATCTAAGTAAAAACAATCAGAAGAACAAAGTTTATAAATGATATAATAAAGCAACAGAAGATACAAAAATAGAAGAATTTAATTTAGATATGTCAAGACCTGAATTTAATGAAACAATTAATGAGTTAAAAGAAGATATGGAGTCAAACGGTTTAACTTGTAAGATAAAATAAGATAAAAAAGAAATTATTTAGTAATTTCTTTTTTATTATACTTACTATTAAAATATCTTTTTAATTTTACAGGACCTTTTAAAGTATCTTTATTTACAAACAATGTTCTATCTTCTTTTGTTTTAACTGACCATTTTACTAAAGAAATAGAACCATTAGTAATTTCTATTCCTGTTATATATTCAGGATGGACACAACAACCATCATTAAAATATAATGGTTCATTTACATTCGGCATTTCTGGCTTATGAGTATGTCCTACAATTAACATCTTTTTATTTTCTTTTACCCAATCTATTAAATTAGTTTCTACAATTAATTTTTTTCTATCATTAGTTGCGGCACTAGTAGGGTTATTAATACCTATTAATTCAAGAGGATGCCATACATATCTTACTAGAAACCTCGCGACTTTCCATATCTTGTCATTTAAAAAATCTCCTTGATGACCATGAGTAAGTAACATTTCGTCTTTAGTTTTGTCATATTGCAATATTAAGCCCTCTTCTATATTAATATTCGGAAATAAAGTTATGAATTCATCTCTTATTTCATCATAACAGTAATCCATCACACTATTCCTTAATTTTTTATCCTTTTTAACAATATCATGATTACCATAAAGCATATAGAATCTATTTTTTTGATAAAACATAGCCATAAGAGAAAATACATCTTTATAATTTTCTATTATTTGTTTTAGACATCTATATTCCCATAATTCATCACCATCACCAAGTTCAATATAAATATAATTGTTAATATAATAATATCTTAAAGCTGCCATAAAAATATTTCTATTTTTATAAAAGTCATCTCCTCTTGAACCATTCCCACGATGACAATCACTCATGATAATTATTTTATCTTGATCATTAAAATTAATCATTTTTGATGAATTAAATATCTTTGTTAGTTTTTCTTTAGTATTCATAATAAATTACCACTTTTTATAGAATTAAAAATAGAAGATTTACCTAAATTCATTAATTCTTTATATAAAGCAGGATAAATACTTCTTATATAATTTATTTTATCTAAAGAATTACTATAATCTTTTGTTATTTTATTATATAATTTACAATTATTTTTATTATATTTTTGTATAATCCATTTAATTAATCTATTTTTTGTTTTAGGTTGTTTACTATAAGGTTTATTAAAAGTAAAATAAACAGTATTATTATACTTATTTATATTTTTATATCCTTTTTCTTTTATACCATTTATAAATGCATCTCTCATTAATTCATTTTTAAAAGTAAGAGATATTTCCATAGTTAAATCCTTTGGTTTAGAAAACATTCCCAACTTAAATCCCGTTAACCACCAATGATTATCGTTTCTAGTTATTATAACTTTGTTTTTCTTTTTTAATATATAAGACATAAGAATTAAGTTATTATCATCAACACTATTATAGACTGTGTCAATATTATTTTTATCGGACACATATAAACCAATTTCTCCACCAGTAGTCATTCCGTATTGACCTTTCCATAATTCAACTAAATAATATTTATTATTATACTTGAAATAAATAGGCTCTGAGTCAATAATCATACAAAAAAAGGGGGCAATATAATCATATAATATTCCATATCCATATTCTCTTTGCCAAGGATATAGCGTTGAATAAAACAAATCTTGCGTTTCGTTATAGGCAAATCCAAATTTTATTAGATCATTATTTAATTCATTAGTGGTTAAAGGAGTAAGATTGGAAGAATTAATTGTCATATTTAATAACCATTTTAATAAATAATTAAAGTATAAATACATCCCTATTATAATAATGGTTATTACTGAAAAAATAATAAAATAATCATTAGTTATAAAACTAATAATATCTTTTCCCATAATACTACTCCTTTCAATGTATCCTATTCAAATAAGTAATAGATGAAAAGGGAAAAGGTGGAAATTATATAATAAATTATGTTATAATCTTCTATATATAAAGGGTGATAATATGGCAAAGAAGAAACCTGATATAGTGACTGATATTAAATTAATTACAAAAAAAGATATAGAAAACATGTTAAAGTATATTGATAAAGGGTTTGACCTTCCTAGGAGTGAGAAAATATTAAGTTATATAAAACAATCTAAAAAACATGTTAATCCTGATAGAATAAAAGAATATCAGGAAATCATAGAGTCTTATTTAATTGATAAGGATGAAATTTCTAATAACATAATAGAAGGTGTTGTTATTGGTATGTCTATATTATCAGATGGTGAAGGAAGCAACAAACAAAGATGTGTTAATATAGTAAAGGTATTAGAAAGTATGGATTTTACAACTGATGAAATATACGAAGCTTGTAACATTATTGTAGCCTATCATAAAAATGGTTCTAAATTACAAGAATATTGGAATGGTTATTTACCAGGAATAAAAAAATTTGTTGTTGGTAGTTGTAATAGTGTGAAATTTTATCTAAAAGAAAGGTTAAATAAAATAAAAAATAATCAATTTCAAAGAAAATTATAATATATAAGATATGAAAAGGGGATATTATGGGGAATATAACTATTGATGATATAAAACAAGTGTACAGTGAATTTTATAATAAATTTAATCCTCTGTTATTATTTAAGGGACAAAAAACAAGAGCTAAAGACGATAGACAAATTTGGATAGGAAGTAATGGGCTTAATATTGTAAAAACAGAGGAAGTAGCCGATTATTTTATGACTGATGTAGTACCTCATACGAGTAATAAAATAATAAAAGAAAAAGCAATCGAATTTTATGAAGAATTAAAAAAAGATGGATATATAAAACTATTTGTTGATGCTAGTCTTGGAAATGGAGATACCAAAAGAGAGGGATTTATTTTAAGACCAATGATATTAATCAAACCGCAAAAAGAAGTTATAGATGTCCCAACTCATTGGTATCTTGATTGGTATGTAAAATGTTTTTCTCAAGAAAAAAGTGACAATATAAGTAATATAAGATAAAATGATAATATAAAACAACACATAAAAGGAGTGATAATATGAGAGATATATTTATAGGAGGAGCGTGGCCTTACGCTAATAACTCTTTACATCTAGGACATTTAGTTGCCTTATTTCCAGGAGATATTGTCGCAAGATACTATCGCCTTAAAGGAGATAATGTAATTTATGTTTCAGGAACCGATTCTCATGGAACTCCTATTACCATTAGAGCAAAAAAAGAAAATGTTGATCCTTCGGTTATTGTAGATAAATATCATGAAGAATATATATCTAATTTTAATGATTTAGATTTTTCTTATGATTTATATGCATCTACTGAAGATGATGAGCACAAAAAAATGGTAAAAGAATATTTTTTGAAATTAAAAGAAAATGGTTATATATATGAAAAAGAAGAGTTAGAAGATTATTGTGAAACTTGTAATGAGTTTTTATCAGATAGAGAAATAGAAGGAATATGTCCAAACTGTGGTAAATTAACAAGAGGAGAAGAACAATGCGAAAATTGTTTATCACCAATTAGTGGGAAAGATTTAACAGATAAAAAATGTAAAATATGTGGATCAAATACGACTACTAAAAATAATAAACATTTATATTTTGCATTATCAAAATTTCAAGATGATTTACAAGAATATGTTAATGATAATTCAAAATATTGGCGTAAGAATGCAATCAACGAATCACAAAAATATTTAACTATGGGACTAATTGATAGAGCGACAACTAGAGAACTTGATTGGGGGGTAGAAGTACCTATTGACGGATATGAAGATAAAAGAATATATGTATGGATAGAAGCAGTTTTAGGATACCTTACTACAGGAAGAAGAGTTGCTGAAAAAAAAGGTATTGATTTTGATAAATTTATTAGTAATAGTAATCCTAATTTAAGTACCTATTATGCTCATGGTAAAGATAATATAATATTTCATACTATAATATTTCCAGCTTTATTAATGGGATTAAAGAATAATTATCAATTGCCTAAATATATATTATCTAGTGAATATTTAAATATAAATAATCAAAAAATGAGTAAAAGTAAGGGCGGATTAATTACCATCAATGAAATGTTAGAAAAATATAATTCCGATAGTATTAGATATTATGCAATTGCCAATGGTCCAGAAAAGAAAGATATTAACTTTTCAGAAGAAGACTTTATTCAAGTTCATAATAAGTTTTTAGTAGGAGTATATGGTAACTTTGTTAATCGTAATTTATCATTTATATCTAAGAAGTTTGATAATAATATTCCAAATGGTATAGTAGATCCTAGTATTATAGAAGTTACTATTAAGGCATATGAAGAAGTAGGCAATGCGATTGAAAAAGGAGAACTTAGATATGCTTTAGAAAGAGCTATTGATTATATTAATTTAGGCAATAAGTATTATGATGAAAATGCTCCTTGGATTAAAGTTAAAGAAGATATTGAGGCTTTTAATAATATAACTTATACATGTGTATATATGATTGCCAATATTTCTAATTTATTAAATCCTTTTGTGCCTAAATCAACAAATAAAATAAAAGAAATGTTAAATCTTTCTTCTGCCAAATGGGAAGTAATTAATTTAAAAAAGGATATGAAGATAAATAATTTAAGTATTTTGTTTGAAAGAATATAAGAGGTGTAGTATATGAAAAGTTGTACTATAATATGTAGTGCTAATAGTGGTAAGGGAATGTCTTTAAAAAAACAACAAGATATAGAAAAACTAACTAAATATTTGTTAAAAGAAAAAAAGATGACAACTGACTTAGTTTATACAAAATACTCAGGGCATGCGACTGAACTTGCCACTGCAGTAGCGTCTGATATGATAATAAATATTAGTGGTGATGGAGGGTTATCTGAGATAATAAAAGGAATATTGGATATACCTGAAAAGAAAAGACCTATTATATGTCATATTCCTAGTGGTACTGCTAATGATTATTGTTATAACATGGGAATTCCTAGGAAGGATTTATTTACAGTAGCTAAAGACATTATTGAAAACGGTCAAAAGCTGCCACTTGATACTTTTTATATTAACGATATTAATGCTTTTTATTCAGCAGGTATTGGTATATTTGCTAATATCCCTTATATAACATCTCAAAAGTTAAAAAAGAAACTAGGGGAAGGAGCTTACCTTCTTACTAGTTTTGTAAGTTTGTTTAAAAAGATCCCAAGATTTAATGCTGAAATAGAAGTTAATGGTAAGAAAGAAAAAGGCAAATATGCTTTAATCCTTGCTACTAACTCTGAAAGTATTGGTGGACTTGGTAATATTCTTCATAATATTAATTATGGTGATGGTAAGTTTGAATTAACTTTATTAAAATATAAAAACCATATGCAAGTATTAAAAGACCTTGCTAAGGTTATAATTCAAAGAAAAGAAATATCAAAATATAAAAACTTTGTTCAATATACTACCGATAATGTAAAAATAAAATTTTTAGAAAACCCTAATGATCATTGGTGTTTTGATGGGGAAGATAGTGAAAAAATGAGTAAAGGTTTAATAAAACCTACTGAACAAAATATAACTATTAAAATAGGTCCTAGTGTTAATGTATTAATACCTAATAATAAAAAGTAATGATAAAATAAGTATAAAATGTGTAAAATAAAAAGAAACTAGTGACAAATTCTTTCTTTTTTTGTTATACTCAGATTAATCTTGAAGGGAAAGGGAGATAAAATGACAAAATATGTATATGCCTTTGAAGAAGGTAAAAAAGAAATGAGAAATCTTTTAGGTGGAAAAGGAGCAAATTTAGCAGAAATGACTAATATTGGATTGCCTGTACCTAGAGGATTTACCGTAACAACTGAAGCTTGTATTAAATATTATGATGATAATATGGTAATAAGTGATGATATAGTAAATGAAATATTTACTAAATTAACTGAATTAGAAACAAAAACTGGTAAAAAAATGGGGGATATTTCTAATCCATTACTAGTATCAGTAAGATCAGGAGCTAGAGCAAGTATGCCTGGTATGATGGATACTGTTTTAAATTTAGGGTTAAATGATGAAGTGGTAAAGGGATTTGCGGAAGCAACTAATAATCCTAGATTTGCTTATGACTCATATCGTAGATTTATTCAAATGTTTGCGGATGTTGTTAAAGGATATCCAAAAGCTTCATTTGAAAGATATTTTGATAAAATCAAAGAAGAAAAAGGTATTACTAGTGATTTAGAGTTAACAGCTGAAAATATGATTGAAGTAACTGAAAAATTCAAATCTAATTATAAAGAATTATCAGGAGAAGAATTTCCCCAAGATCCTAAAGTACAATTAATGGAAGCGGTACTTGCTGTGTTTGGATCATGGAATAATGAAAGAGCTAATACTTATAGAAGACTTAATGATATACCAAGTAGTTGGGGTACTGCAGTTAATGTTCAAGAAATGGTATATGGAAATCGTGGTAATGATTGTGGAACAGGCGTTGCCTTTACTAGAAATCCTTCTACTGGAGAAAAGAAGTTATATGGTGAATATTTAATTAATGCTCAAGGAGAAGATGTAGTTGCGGGCATTAGAACTCCACAAACAATTGATACATTAAAGGATGTAATGCCAGAAGTATATGAAGAGTTTGTAAAAATAGCTTCTATCCTAGAAAATCATTATAAAGATATGCAAGATATGGAATTTACTATTGAAAATGGGAAACTATTTATGCTTCAAACAAGAAATGGTAAGAGAACTGCCACAGCTGCATTAAAAATAGCGGTAGATCTTGTAAGTGAAGGAATGCTTACTAAAGAAGAAGCATTACTTAAGGTTGAACCAAAACAATTAGATCAATTATTACATCCTAATTTTGATATATCTTCTTTAAAGGCTGCAACTCCAATTGCGAAAGGACTTGCGGCATCACCTGGAGCTGCTACTGGTAAAATATATTTTACTGCAGAAGACGTTGTAGAAGCTAAAAAGCACGGTGAAAAAGATATATTATTAGTACGACTTGAAACATCTCCTGAAGATATTGAAGGAATGAATATTGCTAATGGTATTTTAACTGTTAGAGGGGGAATGACTTCACATGCAGCTGTTGTCGCTCGTGGTATGGGAACATGTTGCGTATGTGGATGTGGAGAACTTAAAATAAATGAAGAAACAAAAATACTAACTACCAAAGATGGTAAAACATATAAAGAAGGAGATTATTTATCTCTTAATGGTTCTACTGGCAATGTTTATGGTGAACAAATTAAAACTGTTGAACCAGAAATAAGTGGTGAGTTTGAAACATTTATGAGTTGGGCTGATAGTGTTAGAACTTTAAAAATTAGAACTAATGCTGATACACCAAAAGACGCTACACAAGCAATAAAATTTGGAGCTGAAGGTATAGGATTATGTCGTACAGAACACATGTTTTTTGAAGAAGATAGAATATTTGCAGTAAGACAAATGATTACTGCTGAAAGTAAAGAACAAAGAGAAGAAGCATTAAATAAAATACTTCCAATGCAACAAAGTGATTTTGAGGGATTATTTAAAGCTATGGAAGGAAATCCAGTAACTATTCGTTACTTAGATCCTCCTCTTCATGAATTTTTACCTCATACAGATGAAGAAATAAAACCATTAGCAGAATCACTTGGTATGACATTTGATGCTTTAAAAGCTAGAATTGCATCACTTCATGAGTTTAACCCAATGATGGGGCATCGTGGATGTAGATTAGCTGTAACATACCCTGAAATAGCTAGAATGCAAACTAAAGCTGTTATTAATGCCGCTATTAATGTTAATAAAGAAGGAATGAATGTAATTCCGGAAATTATGATACCTCTTGTTGGTGATATTAAAGAACTACAATATGTAAAAGATATTATAGTAGAAACAGCAGATAGTATTATCAAAGAAAATAATATTAAATTACCATATCATGTTGGTACTATGATAGAAATACCTCGGGCAGCTCTTACAGCTGATGAGATTGCAAAAGAAGCTGAATTCTTCTCATTTGGTACTAATGATTTATCGCAAATGACATATGGTTTTTCTAGAGATGATGCTGGTAAGTTCTTAGAAGATTATTATAATAAAGGTATATTTGAATCAGATCCATTTGCTAAATTAGATCAAATAGGAGTAGGGCAATTAGTTAAAATAGCAGCTGATAAAGGAAGAATTACCAGACCTGATATAAAATTAGGTATATGTGGTGAACATGGAGGAGATCCAAGTAGTATAGAATTCTGTCACAAAGTAGGATTAACTTATGTATCTTGTTCTCCATTTAGAGTACCAATCGCAAGATTAGCAGCTGCTCAAGCAAAATTAAAAGAAAATGAATAAAGAGATAATATATCTCTTTTTTATTTGACAACAATTTTTATTTAATATATAGTATTGTCACAGAAAGAAGGGGAAACCATGATTTCTATAACAAGTCACCGCTTTATGGATGGAATTAATGGTAATACAGATAATTCATTAGAAGCATTTAGAAATGTGTTAAAATTATCGTATGTTGATGAATTAGAATGTGATATTCAAATGACAAAAGATAATATTCCCGTATTAGTTCATGATCCAAATTTAAAAAGTATTTCGTTAATAGATTCTGAAAAAAGAAATATTAGAAATTATACTTTTGTCGAATTAAAAAATATTCCAGTTCAAGATATCAGAGGTTACTATAAGGGTTTATATCTGCGTTCTTTTTTATTTAGATATGGAGGTAAGGAAAGAACAATATATAGTAAAAAATTAAAAAGTGGAGCTTTTATTACTAAATTAGAAGACGTATTAAATGAATTACCAAAAAATAAAAGATTACTTGTAGAAGTAAAAATACCAGACATTACAGAAAAAGATTTAGATATTATTGCTGGTGTAGTAAACAACTATCCTGATAAAGATATTCTTTTTCAGGGATATAACCATGAAGCCATCTTAAAATTAAAAAAATTAACTAATAGGCTATCAGGAGCTTTATTAGGACTTCCTATAAAACATGCAGTCAAGATATATAATTGTCAAAATGCAGAATATGTCAAAAAAGATGAATTTGATTTTTATTCTGCCATGTGGTCACTAATTGCGGGGTCATCGTTAGTTTATAATTCTTATGGGGTAAATGCTTCTGAAACTATTATAAAAGAGAATAAAGGATTAAGAATATGGACAATGGATAGTCATATGCATTTCAATATAGCATCAAAAACTATCGAAATGCTTACAAAAAGAGAATGTATTTTAACGCAAAATAACTTTGGAATAATAACAAGTTTTCCTTTTTTATATTATGAACATATAGAAAAAAATCAACAAAAACAAAAAAAATCATTATAATTTTTTATCAATAATTAAAAGAAAAGAATCTTTGATTCTTTTTTTATTATGTTATAATCTAATTGAAAATAATTGTAGTAGGAGGTATTTTTGAGCCAAAACTTTATTTTACTTATGGAACAATGGGAAGTAGTAAAACTGCTCAAGCATTAATGTTAAGATTTAGTTTTATAGAAAAAGATCAAAAGGTATTATTTTTAAAACCATCAGTTGATACAAGTAATGATGAAGGAATTGTAAAATCAAGAGTAGAAGGATTAGAAGCTCCAGTTTTAATGTTTAGTGCTCAAGATAATTTATTAAAATTATATAAAAGTGAATTAAAATACAGTGATTGTGTTATTATTGATGAAGTTAATTTCGCAAGTGAACAACAAATTAATGAATTAAAATATATTGCTGAAGAAATGGATATACCTGTTCATACTTTTGGATTAGGAACTAATTTTCAAACAAAACTTTTTGAAGGGAGTAAAAGATTATTTGAAATAGCAGATACTATTATAGAAATAAAAAGTCCATATCATTGTGGTAAAAAGACTATTGTAAATGCCAGATATAAAGATGGAAAGATTATTAAAGAAGGCAAGAATATCTTTATTGGTGGTAATGATCAATATAAAAGTTTATGTTATAGTTGTTGGCAAAAAGGAATTTTAAATGGTAAGAAAAAAAGAACTAAAAATAAGGATTAGTAATAATCCTTATTTACATTCTTAGACATATAATAATTAAGTTATTTAATAATATCTGTTATAATAATATTAGGTGATTACATGAAAAAAGTATTATGTATTGGTAATGCTGTTTATGATATAACAATTCCTTATGATGGATTTCCAGAAGAAAATACCAAAAATAGAGTGGCAGAAATAGTTGAAGGAGGCGGTGGTCAAGCTTCTACTGCAGCATATTTACTAGCTAAGTGGGGAGTTGATACTACCTTTATTGGTGGAATAGGTAATGATGATTTTGGCCGTCGTATTGTTGATGAATTAAAATCGGTAGGTGTTAAAACTGATTTAATTGAATTTGATGAAGATGCTAAAACAACTTTAGGTGTTGTTATTGTAAATAAAAATACTGGTAGTAGAACAACTATTGGTTATCGTGATTCTAAAATGGGACTTCTTAATAATTATAGTAATATTACAGCTGATGTTATTTTAGTTGATGGACAAGATAGAAAAGTAGCAGAACAAATAATTGATAATAATCCTAATGCTATTACTGTTATAGATGCGGGAAGATGTAATGAAGATATTATAGCTTTATCTAAGAAAGTAAAATATTTAGTTTGCTCAAAAGAATTTGCTGAAGATTTTACTAAAATAGAAATAGATTTTAATAATCCTAAAACAATAAACGATATATATTCTATTATGCTTAAGGAGTTTAATAATAATATTATTATTACACTAGAAGATAAAGGTAGTTTATATATAAAAGACAATCAGATTAAATTAATGCCAAGTATTAAGGTTAAGGCAATTGATACAACAGGTGCAGGAGATATTTTTCATGGAGCTTTTGTATATTCTTTAGTAAATGATTATGATATTGAGAAAGCATTAAAAATATCTAATATAACAGGAGCTTTATCAGTAACAAAAATAGGAGCTCGTAATTCGGTTCCAAATTTAGAAGAAGTGATGACGTTATATAATGAAAAAGTTATATGATAATTTACCCACTTTAGACCTTCATACAGAAAATAGAATAACTGCTAGAATTCTTGTTGAAGACTTTATAAGAGATCACTTTAAAATAGGAAATAATAAAATATTAATAATACATGGTATAGGAGCTGGGATTCTTAGAAAAGAAGTTCATAAAGTGTTGAAAAAGAGTAATTTAGTACTTAACTATCAAATAAATATATTTAACTTTGGTTCAACTATTATTGAATTAAAAAGTAATAGACTCTAATAAAGTCTATTTTTTGTGTCTAAAAGTTGACAAAATTAGATAATAATGCTATTATATGACACATAAATTTTTATGAAGGGGGTTTTGGTATGTTTAGAGAAACAGACGAAGTACGTGAACCAATATGGAGAGGAATAGTTATAAAAGCCTTATTTTTAGGAGTTTTTGTACTATTATTACTGTGGTTATTTCCAATGCCAAAAGTTGAACCATTATTAGACAATTTATTTAATGAAAATATTCAAACAATGAAAGAAGCAGCTAAAAACTATTATACTAATGAAAGATTACCAGAAAAAGTAGGTTCTAAAATTAGTATGACATTAAATGAAATGCTAACAAAGAAATTAGTATTACCATTTGTTGATGGTAATGGTAAGCAATGTGACTTTAATGCATCATATGTAGAAATAACTAAAATGGAAACAGAATATATTTTAAAAACATTCTTATCATGTGATAGTAGAACAGACTATATAATTGAACATCTTGGCTGTCATGACTTATGTGGTGATGAATGTATCTGTGATTGTGATACGGCTGTAGAAGATAAGTCAGATAAACCTAAGAAAACAGTTTCTTATAGATATCAATATAAGAAAGTAGTAGATGGCTATTATACTTCATGGGGAAAATGGTCAAATTGGTCAACAACAAAAGTAACAGAAACAAAAACAAAAGATGTTAATAAAAAGGTAGAAACTGAAACAAAAGAAAAATTAATAGGGCATAATGTAACAACAACTTATGAACCTGTATATGAAGAAAGGTTACAACAAGTAGGATCAGTAACAGGTAAAGCATGTACCGCATCAGGTAAAATATTAGTAGGAACCGGTACTACAGGGTCTGTATGGGTAGATGAAGGAGTTCATCAATATAATTATAGTCCTAAAGATACAACCACAGAAAGATACGTATATATATCATCAACGACTGTTGCTTGTGGCAACTGTGTAACAGGAGTAGTTTCTAATTATAGAAAATATGTATTAAAAACTTACACTGTTAAACAAGAAAAAGTAGTATGTACAAATTGGGATACAAAAACAATTCCAATTTATATAGTGGCTCATGTACTAACAGGATATGAACCAATAGAAACATCTAAACCTGTATATGAAACAGTGAAAATTAAAGTGAATTACTATCAATATCGTACTAGAAAATATATACAAGGATATACTTCTATAAAATGGAGTAGTAGTAGTAAGGATATTAGTTTAATTAAACAAGATTATAAATATACTGGTTATAAGGTAAAAAAATAAAGAATAAGGGGTGAAATATATGAAAAGAAAATATAAAAAGAAAATAGAAAAAGCTAGAAAAATGGCTCAGAAAAACAATGATAATAGTACTAAAAAAACAAGAAGATATAATCCAAAAGGTAAAAAACGTTTATCTCCAAGAGCAAAAGTATTACTTACAGGAGGCGCTATATTAGTAGCAGGAGCATTAGGATCTATTTTTGTTCCAGAATTATTACCTGCTCAATATGAAGAAGATAATAATATAGATGATGATAAAAAAACAATTGAAGATCAATTAAATAGTCAACATACTTTAACAACTGAACAAAAAGCGTTTGTAAACAGCATTAGTACAGCTATTAATGAGATTCGTCAAACTGGGACAGATATAACTATTGAAGATGCCATATATAGTAAAATATATCTTAATAGTGAACATCTAACAAAAGAACAAATAGCATTGTTAATTTCAGAAAAGGTTACTGTTGCTGATATTGAAGCTGCGTTCTTAAAACTTGATTTAGAGATTGCAAAGGTTGCTACTGTTCATCAATTGTTAGGCAATAATATTAATTCAAATAATTTTATTAATAATGAAAAAGATAGAGCATTTATAAGTGAAGTTAGAAAATATATAGATAGCATTGTAAGTTCCGGTAAATCTGGGGATAAAATCCAAAAAGAATTTAAAAAATTTATAAAAAGCATTTATATAGAACCTAGTAATGACTATGCTTTTAGTACATCATCATCAGTTCGCTTACATGCATTAACTATGATTTCAGTATTAAATAATGCTACCAATCAATTTTTGGGGGATGAATTAAGCATTGAATTATTTGGAAATATCGATGCGAATCTTACCTGTGAAGATGGGAAACTTACAGTATATTCTCAATTAAGAAACGAAGCTACTTCAACTTTTTCTCAAAAAATGGCAGGAATTGATAAAAGTTTATATAATGAAGCTATACGTAATAAAATAATACATCTTATTTTAGTAAATGTTTATGATACAGGAAAAGAAGTAGATAAAAACGCTTTATTACAAGTTATTAGAACAATGTTTTCAGTAGCTTATGATAAAGATGGCAAACCAATAGGAGAAAATAATGTACCTGCTGTGATACCATTAACTCCTAAAGAAGAAGAAGAACAAACAAATGATTTAAAAATAGGAGATTATGAAACTGAAGATGGACAAGATTTAGAAGAAGCTGCAGAAGATTTGCAAAAATCATGTCAAGAACATTATTATATAGGAGTAGATGATGGAAAAACTGGTAAAGATAAAAGAGACTTACCGGATGCATGTCAGGCTGAAATATACTCTTATAATTTAGGTTATGATTATGGAACATATTTAAAAAATCAACCCAAACCAACACCAGCGCCAGAACCAACACCAACAGCGCCAGAGCCAACACCAGCGCCAGAACCAACACCAGCGCCAGAACCAACACCAACAGCGCCAGAGCCAACACCAGCGCCAGAGCCAACAACTCCAACTCCTCCTACAGTAACACCACCACCAGAGGATTCAACTGTATTTGTACCATTAGCAACAAATAATAGTCCACAAATTATAGTTGATGAAAAAGGTCAAAGTTGGTTAGTAGTTGGAAATAGTATCGATGAATTTGATATATATTATTTACAGGGAAATAAAACAGAACAATCTGCTCAACAAAAAATTTATAGTATTTAAAATATATTAATATAAAGTTGAAAAACTACTAGTTAAACTAGTAGTTTTTTTTCTTGAAAACTACAATTATATATAGTATACTTATTCTATAATAGAGGAAGTGTAGTCTGGAGGGATAATTCCCATGAAGAATAAGTATATTATTGACTATTTTGATGAAATAGAGTATAAAAAATTAGAACGAGCCGTAAAAAAGTATAATATGTTAGCATACAAAGACTTAATATTTAATTGTTATTCTAAACTAAGAAGTGGAGTATTTGAAGGAGAAAAAATATCTACTGATAATGATATTACTACTTACGAATATAAATTACCTACAACTACAATGTTTGTGCGAGTACATGGTTATTTAAGGCTAAATTATACTGTTAATGAAAAAGAAAATTTAATAATATTAAACACATTGAAACCAACTGAAATATTGGAGGCTGGACACAGATCTGAACTTAATACATATAAAGGAGTTATGGTTTCAAAAGATAATGCTGCTAAAGATAAATTTAAGATTGAATTATTAAATATGATTCAAGAATAAAAAGTAGCCAAATATATGGCTTTTTTTATTAATAAATATTGATAAATAAAATATAATATGTTATTATATAAAAGCAATATGGACCCTTAGCTCAGTTGGTTAGAGCATCCGGCTCATAACCGGACGGTCGAAGGTTCGAGTCCTTCAGGGTCCACCATTTTTTTATTTGCGGGCGTGGCGAAATTGGCAGACGCACTAGACTTAGGATCTAGCGGAGTAATCCATGGGGGTTCAAGTCCCTTCGCCCGCACCAGTAGAGAATGAAATGGCTTCAAAAAGTTGGAAAAAGTTATGTATAATAAATATATAACTTTAAGAAAACTGAAGGGAGCTGTTTTTATTTAAATAAATAGCACAATAAAATATATGTAAATTAAATTTCAATTTTTCTATTCTCTTGATTAATATTTGATAATATAATATAATTTTATCAAACAATAGTAAGGAGAAGTAATATGAAGAAAAGTAGAGAAACCGTAAAAAAAATCTGTAAATTTGGTAAGAAGAAAATATCTTTTTTTATGGTAATTTGTCTTTGTCTAACATCAATTGGTTTAAATTCTATTATGTCTGTTTTTGCAGGGGAATTAGGTCAGAAATTAACTTTAACAGGCGGTGTAGCTAATGGAGACTATATTGAATTTTATGATGAAGAAACCTTGATGGGAAAAATACAAGTTACAATAGGAGAAGATGTTTTAGTCCCTGTTGGGAATAAGGTGGTATTACCAGAATTTACTGATAATTATCAAGTTAGTTTTTATTTAACTTGTGAAGAAGGATATGAAGTGTCAAATTATGATGTAGAAGGGGTTAATTATTTAACACCAGGTGAAGGACCAATTAATGTATCTATTATATCAGGAGATGATCTCGCAGTTACTTTTAACTTTGAGTTATTTAGTAATGACCCTGGTCCAGGACCATCTGGTACTTATCCATTATTAGCATATTTTGAAGGGGTAATAGAACCTGTTGAATCTACTTCTGAAAATACAGTGCTAATTCCAGATGGATGGACAAGCGGCACTATATCTTTTAAAGCAAAAATATGTGAAGTAGGAGGAGAAATTCGTCCTGATAATGGAATTACTGAGTGTGATCCAGGAACTCAAGCATTATCCGATTTAGAAATTACAGCTTTTATAATAGTAGATGAACTTAGAGGTATAGTTACTGGGAGTGAAGATGATTCTCATTTAAATATTGATGAAGGATTTGATAATGTTGGTAAAGCAGGAATTCATTTAGGTAATAATAATATTAATTTAACGACCGATCTTATTTCTCAAAGTTTAATTAATGTTGAAGCAATAGCACCTATGAAAATGGATTATAGTTATGGCTTATCGACTATAGATGAAACAATTGTAACTAATAGAACTTCTGGTGATGTATCAATATTTTTTGGAAATACCGAAGTCACATTAAAAGTAACTGGTCCTAATGTTGTTGGGATTACCAATTTAACAGGAGCAGAGTACACTTTGGATGAAGAAGATGGAAGTGTTAGTTTTCCATTACCTCCTTTAAGTAAGGAAACAACAACATCAGTAACATTAACAATTGAATTATCAGACACTAGTACTGTTACAAGGCAAATAAATATAATAAGAACAGCTATAGAACTATCTTTTTATGGTGAAAATAGAAGGATTAATGCTGGTTATGTTATGCATAAAGCTTATTTATATAATAATCAATCTCATAATGATGAAATATTTGACGCTTATTTACAAGTTATTTTATATAGAAATAATAAAGTTGTTGGTTATAGACAAGTACAAATTGATGATGAAGAATATATTAATAACTTAGAAGAAGATGAGAGTGGAAGTATTGAGTCAGTTGGTCCCGAACCTATAGTCGTATATGAAGGTGGTATCGAAGGAGTAAATAAAGTAAGTGTATTTTTAACTAATGGTCCAATTGATTATAATAGTAATACACTCCCTTCAATTGAATTTGGTTTAGGTGCCGGGGTTGTATATGAATGGGAGGAAAACTAAATGAAAAAAGTATTATTTATTATATTAACTTTATTTGTATTTCTTTTACCAATTTATGTTCAAGCAGCCACTATTACGGAAACAGAATATTCAAATGGTAGAATATCAATTGATGGTACGGGGGAGGGAGAAATTCAAATAGTATTATTTGGATTAGATGATTTACCATTATATATGACTACAGTTGCAGCTGAAAGTGGTGTTTTTTCAATAACCTTACCAGAAATTGATGGACTAAGTGAAGGAACTTATACTGTAAAAATATCAGATTATGATGGTACCAATATTTCTACCGATATAGTAGAAGTAACAGCAGAAAGCAATCCGCAAACATTTGATAATATAATGTTATATATAGCAGTGGCCAGTATATGTTTGATTGGTATAATAACAAGTATATTTATTTATAAAAAAACAAAAGAACACAATTAAAAATAAATAAGAAGGACAAGAATTATTCTTGTCCTTTTAAATATGATAATTATTTATTTTTTATTTTTATGAGTTTAGCATGCATGACAACTTTTTTTGTTTTATTATAACATGTTGATAGAGTCAAAATTTTATCATCTTCATTAATGCTAGTATTAAAATTATATTTACTACGTTCTAGTAACATTTGTCCAAAGTCTTTAAATTCTTTGTTGTCGAATGATACTTTAATATAATCATTTGTTGTATTAATGATATAAATACTAAATATTTGCCATAATGTATTATGGTGTTCAGTAGACATTCTTATAACGTGATTATTTGGGTTGTCATACCAACTATTTTTTAATATCTTTTTAAGGGAACCAAACATAGTATTATCTAATCTGCTGTGTGCATAAATAATTGTATTTTTATCTATTAGTTTAATATTATTTCTATAATCTAGGAATACCCATCCAGCTTTATTATATGATTTATCAAAAGAATGATTTAAATAATATTCATTATCATTATCTTGAACAAAAGGATAGTTGATATTTGTCCCATTTATTTTTATCCATCCCTTAGTAGATGAATTTATTGATTTTAGTTTTTTAAAGTCCACATCAATTAAATTCATTTTAATAAAATCCCAATAAGGATTTGATTTTTGTATTTGATCAGTTTGTTCAATTATTTTAGTATAATTATCATCTATAGTTTCGTTTATTTCAACATTATTATATATTTTGTCAATTTGTTTATTAATCTTGTCATTATCTAATTTCCATTTTATAATATTATATACAGAAATAAAAAAGCCTATTGTAAAAATTAAAATCAATATTGAAAAGGTTATATTTCTTATTTTTAATTTATACTTTTTACTATTCATACTTTCACCCATATCTATTTTATCATATAATACAACAAAATAATTTAAATTTTTATCTCAAATATGAGATAAAGTTATTATAAATCATAAATAGAAAAAGACATAATAGTCTTTAACTATTTATGTCCTTCATTATACATGTTATAATTTATTTGTGCCGAAATAGCTCAATTGGTAGAGCACCTGAATCGTAATCAGTAGGTTGTGGGTTCGATTCCTACTTTCGGCACCATTTTATAAAGAAATCAACTATTTAGTTGATTTTTATCTTTTATACCTTGTTATATATCTAATATTGTTTTAAAATGAGAGTATGAGGTGGAGATAAAAAATGGAAGATAAATTAGGTCTTATAGTATTAGAAAATTGTAAAGAGCTAGGAGAAAAGGTAAATAAACATTTACAAACAATAAATAAAACTAAAAAGAACTATATTATTCCTATTAACCAAGTAAGATTTAATAATGGCGAAGGTAAAATTGTTATTAAAGAAACAATAAGAGAAAAGAACATATTTATATTATCTGATGTAAGTAACTTGAATTGTACTTATAAACTATTTAATAATACAAACTATATGGGACCTGATGATCACTTTCAAGATATTAAGAGGGTTATATCTGCTATTGGTGGTAACGCCTCTAAAATAAGTATTATTATGCCGTATTTATATGCTTCTAGACAACATAAAAGAAAAGGTAGAGAATCACTTGATTGTGCCATGTCTCTACAAGAGTTAGAAAGATTAGGAATAAAAAATATTATTACTTTTGATGCCCATGATCCTAATGTTCAAAATGCAATACCTTGTTTATCATTTGAAAACTTTTATCCTACTCATATTATGCTTAATGATTTTATAAAAAAAGAAGATGTTAATTTTAAAAATTTATTAGTAGTAAGTCCTGATGTTGGAGCTATGGACAGAGCCAGATATTATGCTGATATATTAGGTTGTGATGCTGGTATGTTTTATAAAAGAAGAGACTTATCAATTATTGTAGATGGAAAGAATCCTATTGTAGCTCATGAATATATAGGTCCTAGTATTAAGGGAAAAGACATTATTGTCGTAGATGATATGATTGCTTCAGGAGATTCTATTTTAGATATTGTAAAACAAATATACGAAAGAAAGGCTAATAATATATATATTTTTTGTACTTTTGCCTGGTTTACTAATGGATTAAAAGAATTTGATAAATATTTCAAAACAAAAAAAATAAAAAGATTATATACTTCTAACTTATCTTATATTCCTAGTATCGCGAAAGAAAGACAGTGGTTATGTGAGGTAGATTGCTCTAAGTTTTTAGCAAATATAATTAATACCTTATATCATCAACATTCTTTAACTCCTTTATTAAATGGCAAGGCTGAGATATTAAAAAGAATTGAAGTAAAATATAACAAAGATAATAAATAATATTGTTTTTATTAATAAAATATTGTAAAATATTAATACTTGTGGATGATTAGCTCAGTTGGTTAGAGCGCTACTTTGACGTAGTAGAGGTCATAGGTTCGAATCCTATATTATCCACCAGTAGTATGTCCCGTTAGCTCAGTTGGTAGAGCAACTGACTCTTAATCAGTGGGTCAAAGGTTCGAGTCCTTTACGGGACACCAATGTATATAAAGGATTGTGAGAAATCACAAGCTTTTTTTAATGTTATAAAATATTAAAAAACCGGCATTTTACCGCCATTTCATATTTTAATTCTGGAAAAACTTGTTAAGAGGGTTAAAAAAATTACTTATTTACTGAAAATATAAATGGGATAGCATAGAATTTAATGTTACTTATCTACAAATTTGAATAGATTTCCAAAATGTGGTATGATATTATTGAAAGGAGAATACTAATGAAAAAAAATTTAATTGGTTTTGTAGTATTGTTTTTATCTTTATGTTCTATATTGATAATGATTGCTTTGAGATTATAACCATAACTAGAGAATTATTTGTTTATAATTTAACTGATGAAGAGGTAGTAATTTCAGGAGATATTATAGCAAATATAGCTGGATGGCAGACTTTAGATCGAGAAATGGATCATTTTGCTTATGAAGAAGGTCAAACATTAACTATTCCAGCTTTTGATACAGTTGAATTAGTAAGGGTTTCTTCAGGAAATCCGATGACATGGCGTAATTTTTATCATGGTCAAGTAGAGTTAAATCTTATACTAGAAGTTGATGGTGATACTGAAATAACTAATAGTGTTACTACAACTATTATTTATGAAGAACATGAGTTTGTAGATGAACCTTTAGATCTATTTTATTTTAGTGGGGATACTTTTGAATTCACCCTTGTAGATTTACCTAGGGATATAGATGAACAAGGCTATATAAATTCCGTTGGAGATAAATTTACATCAGGGAAAATCTATATAGGTATTATGGGTGAAGGTGAATTAGAAGAAATAGAAGTGTTTGAAGGTATGGAACAGGATGAAAAAGGTTATTATTTTGATATAAATCCTGTTGCTGGAGAAGTAACTGTAACCGGAATTGTTAAAGAAGGATTACCTTTTGGTTTTCTAGGTTATACAATTGAATTATATGACGATGATGAAGATGATTTTATTTTTAAAAATACCAAACCATTTGGCGCAATTGATTGGATCCCAGGATCTGAAGAATCAGGAGAAGAAACTGTCTTTGTTTGGGTTCTTCCAAGTACATTATCAGGACTTGATGATATTGAAATTCCAAACTTCAACCAATTAGGAAATTTATATGAAACAGTAGAAGAGTTTGAACTTACGGCTGCCGGTGTAGGAAGTGTTACTTTTGGAGCTGGCTTACATCTTATCCAAAACATTGAACAATTAGAATTGCTTGCTACTGCAGTAAATATTGGTTTTGATGGAGAAAAAAAAGTATTAAAAGCAAAGGTGGATACATCAACTTTATCTTTCTTAGCTGGAAAAGAAGCTACAATTAAATTCTATAATGCAATGTCTAGTTTAGGGCTAGAAGGAGTAACTGCAGATAACTTTTTAGATTATTTAAGTTTTAGTGTTAAAGATGGAGAAACTTTAGTTGAAGATATTTCTGAATATTTAGATATAACTAAAGTTGTGTATGATCCAGATACTGATATATTAACAATACCAGTTAATCATTTTACAGAATATGTAATTAGCTTGTCTGAAGAAAACTTTGTTCCAAATCCAAAAACAGGTGTAACAGGGAATAGTTTATGGCTGTTAATTACGACTTTGTTTGTTGGTGCATATTTTATTAAAACAAGAATAAAACACATTTGTTAAAAGCAAATAAAAATAGAACAATGTTTTTTTGGTTCTGTTTTTTTATTATAGAATAGTGGTGTTTAAATGAAAAATAAAAAAAAGTTTAAATATATAAAATTATTAATAACCATTATTTTTATTATAATAATTGCATTATGTTTTTTTTATAATGATTACAAGAACAGAAAAATTAATGAAGAAATAAAGGAAATTTATTATCAAAAAGAAGATGAGAAAGATGAAGAAGAAAACTCTTTTCAACAAAAATTTGACCCTTTATTAAAAATTAATAAAGATGTGATAGGTTGGATAAGAATTCCTGAGACAAATATAGATTATCCAGTTTTAAAAACGAATAATAATGATTATTATTTAAGACATAACATTATGAGAGAAAAAACAAGTGTAGGTTCTATTTTTATGGATTTTAGAAATAAAGGTGATGGGACAGATAGACATTCTATTATTTATGGTCATCGTACTAATAATAAAACAATGTTTACTGGGTTAATGAATTATAAAGATAAAGAATTTTTTTATAGAAATAATATTATAATTTTTAATATTTTAGAAGAAGAAATAAAATGGGAAATTTTTTCAGCTTATATAACAAGTATAGATTTTTATTATATTATTACTAAATTTAATTCTGATCAAGAATTTTTGAAATTTATAAATATGATTCAAGATAAGTCTGAATATAAAACAGATGTTGTTTTAGAAGCCGATGATAAAATTTTAACATTGTCTACATGTACTTATGAATTAGAAGATGCTCGTTTTGTTATTCATGCAAGAAGAATTAATTAAAAGACATTTTTTCAGAAAGGGCGAAATCAATATTCTAGGCATTAATTATATAAAAACATTTAAATTTCAAAACAAAGTTAATATTTATTTAAATATGTGATATAATTTATATATTATATGAATAGGAGGATTATAATGAAAAAAATATTTTCACTTATTTTAGTTTTTATCTCAATTTTTATTTTAGCAGGATGCTCAGGAAAAACAACTGAGAACGATAATGAAGAATTACAAGCTGAAGAAACAACTTGGAACGGGCCAACAACAGGACCATGGGAAAAATGGGACAGAAGTAATAATGGGAATCAATATTTTAAGTATGATATTGTTTATGGAAATGAAGACAGAACAGGGTGGGTTACCATAGATGTTAAAGACTTAGAAAATGGTAATTATGAATTTGATGTAGAGTTAACTGTTTATAATTATTATTCTGTTGGAACTTCTCCTACGGGAGAAACAACATATAATAAAACAGCCAATTTTGTTTTAAGTAAAAAAGAAGGTTTTTTTGAAGCTACTTATGATAAAAGTGAAATGGCTGGAGGAATATACGAAATAATTGGCAGATTGGATGAACAAAATGGACTTGTAGTTGATTTCAATCCAAACGACATTGTTTGGGAAGAAGGAAAGTCAATTTCAAATGCAACTGGGTATACCACTGTTAACGTAAAAAACAAAACAGAAATATTAGGGCTTTCGGCTTACGAAGTTGATTTGGTTTATAGAGACTATGAAAAAAGGCAATACAACTATGTTATAAATCCTGATATTAAATATCCATTAAGTATTTCTGAAACATCAGAAGATGGATATACAATATATAAAATTACTTTAGTAGAATATAATTTTAACTAAAAATGTAATGCTTTACATTATATATGATATAATAATATTTAACTTCTTTAACCAGTTGATCAAAGGTTCAAGTTCTTTACGGGACACCATATATAATTAAAAAATCACTTTATAGTGATTTTTCTTTATTCTTAAATAAATTATATAACAATGCTACTGTTACTGGAAAAGCAAATACATATGGTAATGTATATCTAAAGTATGTATTTACAGGCCCTGCTATACATACTAGTATCAATGATAAAGCAGGAGCTAATACTACAATATACTTACTTAATTTTTCTTTTATTAAAAATACTAACATAAATAAATACATCCATACCATAAATCCTATATTCGCAAACATTCCAATTATTGGAATGCGAGGAAACGCTTTGCCATAACCAAATAATATACTTCTAGTAACATTTAAATTATTATAATGATAATCAAATATACCAGTTTCATTTAATCTATCTTTATATTCTTTATAATATATATACCATTTAGTAGTATTAGGGTAAAAATAACCATAGATATTATTCGCTGTAGCTTCTATATAAGCATCAGGATGTCTAAAAAACAACTTACCCCATAATTTTAAATAATTAGAAAAATCTTCTTTTGATGATAATGCATTAAACCCATATTTTACTTTATCAGCTTTTACTGGATCATATCTTTCTGCGATAGTATCTATATATAATACCTTATCAATTATTTCTTTTTCTTCATCATTTAAATCATCACCATAATATTTTACATATCTAGCAGTTTGTTGGAAAGGAATGGAAAACATCTCTCTTTTATTACCTGGTGTTACATGTAATATACTTAAACCAACAGTTGAAAATAAAAGATAAATTGTTATTGAAGATACTAATACTAATAATATTTTCTTTCTAACTGTTTTTAAAAATATTAATACAAATGGTAATGATAATAATACATGATATATACCATTATTTCTAGTTAAACACACTAGTAATATAAGAATTGCGAGTTTTAAGAAGTCTTTATTATTAAAATTATTATATTTAATTAAATCATATAGTTTTATTATGTATAAAAACATAAAAGCACCAAATATAACATCCTTAATTGCACTCATCGCATAAAGAGGAAATAGAGGAATTAAACTATAAATACCTAAAGTAATAAGTATAAATATATTAGGCACTTTTTCTTTTATAAGATATTTAATAGAATAACTAAAAACCGATAATAATATAGTTATTTGAATTATTGAATAAATAAATAATCCTAAATTATCATTACCTAAAGCATGTCCTATTTTTACACTTCCCCCCAGTATAGTAGTATGTATTAGGGGATTATCATTAGTAAGTAATACATTTTCATCTACTAAATGAACTCCATCTATATATCTAGTAGGAATATTAAAAAAGCTTTTTATTTGATTAGTAGGATCAGGAGATAGTATAGAAGGATAAAAACTAATTATATATGGCAACCAACATAAAAGAATAATAATAGCACTATAAAGAATTGGTCTTTTTAAAAACTTATTAACTAATTTGTTCCTATATTCTTTTATTTTCTTATTCTTAATTAAAATATATAATTTATGAATACTTATGCTAAATAAAGTATAAAAGCCTATGAACTTAATAATAGATACTAAAATAAATGATAAATTACCAAAGACATAATCCCAACTATTTAATTTATCATAACTATAACCAAAGATCATAAATATAGAAAATATTATCGCTAGAATATTAAAACCAATGTACCTTTCTTCTTTTTTATAATTTTTATAATAATTATATAAAAACAATCCTAGTATTAAGAAGGCTAAACCTATAGTACTTTTGCCACTTACTTCAATAATGGTTTTTTTATCTAATTCTACTAATATAGAAAAAGAGGATATGATCGCTAGTATTAGGCATATAATTTTATTTTTATACTTCATTTTTACACTCCTTAAATATAATATGTTTTTGAATAAAATAATTTATAATAAATATTATTATATCTACCGGCACTTTTATAATAGTTGCATCTATTTTAATAAACATATGTATTATATATACTGATAAAGCTGATATACATAATTGTATTACTACTAAACTATAATATTTTATTAAGGTATTATTATCAATTTTACCTTTATTGTTACTTCCAAATACTGTGTTTCTATTTATTAAATAATTTATAAAAGAAGATATTATTCTAGCTAATAATGTACTTATTAATATTGAAGAACTTCCCATTACTCCATTTAACAATCTATTAAATAAAGTAAAAAATGATAAATCTATTGTGAATGCTATGCCTGCTGATATAGTATATTTAATAAAAGTACCATATCTTTTAATTTCATTTATCATTATTTAATTGTTCCTTTACTATACCTAATTCTTGGATTAAGGTTGTTATTTTATTCTTTTGATTAGATATTATAGTAGTAAGGATAAAGGTAATAATAATGTTTATTCCTACTACAAATAAAAATATCATGTTAGAAGTTGTTTCAAATCCAATGAAATTAGCAAGTGATTCCATTAAAATAGGAGTAAGAGCACAAAATATTAATATAACTGATGCGACAAACCAAATTAATGCATATTTCAATATTATTTTTTTCTTTTTAACATTATGATATATAAATAACATGGTTATTATATTAAGTAATATAAGTGTGATTGTTAATTTTGTACTCACTATTATTCACTCCTTTTTTCTAATGAGGTAACTATTATAGAAAGACTTACCTTTATCATATAATAAATAGATTTTAATGGAGTTATAGAAGACTTACCTTTATCTCTTTTATTCATTTGAACTGGTATTTCTAATACTTTATATTTTCTTTTTAAAACAATTACTAATGTATCTGGTTCTGGATAATCTATTGGATAATTCTTTGAAAATAATTCGATTATTTTTTTATTACAAGCCCTAAAACCAGAAGTAGGATCTTTAATAGTTTTATTTGTACATATTTTTATCACAAAAGATAATATGTTTTTACCTATTCTTCTTAACTTAGTAGATTTAAAAGAATCAATCTTTTCTATAAATCTAGAACCTATTACTAAATCATTACCATTGTTTAATTCTTCTATTAATTTTTTAATGTATTCAGGATTATGTTGTCCATCTCCATCTAATTGTATCGCCACATCATAATTATTATACAAAGCATATTTATATCCTGTTTGTACAGCTCCACCAATTCCTAAATTATATATTAAATCAATGAATTTAATTTTATTTTTTATTAATGTTTCTCTGGTTTTATCTTTTGAACCATCATTTATTACTATGTAATTTAATTTTATTCCTTTTAATTTTATTTTTTTTAAACTATTTATCGTATTTACAATGTTTTCTTCTTCATTATAAGCAGGTATTATTACTAAAGCTTTCATACTTACTCCCTTCAATAAGATATAGAACCATATATAATATATCATAAATTGTAATAAATATATATATATAAATAAAAAGTCTGTATTACGCAGACTTTTTATTTAAAGCACATTCAAAGGAAAAATGAAATATCCTGCTTAATAACCCATACCAAAACTACGATATGAAATTGCCAATAATATGAATAATACTAAAATAACCCCGATACAACTACAACTCCCAGTCATAATATCCCTCCTTTCAAAAACAAAAGAATAAACTATTATGCGATACCTAAACCTCTACCACTAAATACAATCGCGAGTAATATAAATAATACTAAAATTATCCAAACACATCCACAACTAGATCTACCATATCCACCGCAGCCACAACCATAACCATAACCACCATAACCATAAGCACCATATCCAAACATAATTCCACCTCCTTTGTTAGTAGTATATTTGTTTTTTTTAGTAGTGCTGATAATAAAACACTAAAATTGTTACTATTATTGATAAAAAATCTTATTATTAGGAAACATATCCAAAAGATAACAATAGTTATCTTTTATTTTCATAAACAAAAACATTAATAATATGTTATAATATAAAACACAACTAGAAAGGAGTAGTATGAGTAAAATAAATGTAGCCGATTTTGATGGGGTAATTCGTACAGGTTACCTTATTATAGATTTATATTCTTTTTGTTGTTTAAAACAACCTTCTTTGCTTCGCTATTCTTTAAACCCAGGAGTAGGAATAGCAAGACACTTTTTTGATTACAATTATCTTGAAAGATCGCGTATTAATTATTTTCGCTTTTATTCAAAAATGACTGATAAAAAGTATCTGATAGATTTTATGGATAATCATTTTGATAAAAAAATAACTAATTATTATAAGGATAATATACCAAAGGATACTTATGTTGTTTCATTTAATCCCAATCCTCTTATGCAATTAGTTGGTGAGTATTTAGGAAATGATCCTGATAAATATATTGGTTCTAATATAACAATTGATGAAGAAACAGGGAAATTAAAATATCCTTTATGTTATGGTAAAAATAAATTAAACTATTTGTTAAAAAAGTTTTCAGATTTAAAAGAAATAGAGAATTTTTATACTGACACTCCATGGGTGGATAAAAAGATAATAGCCATATCAAAAAATGCTTATTATGTTAAAGGTGATAAGATGCAAATACCAATTAAATTAGATGGTAAAGTATTAGATGAACCGGTGATATTTAGCAAAAGATAGATAAGTCTTTTTTATATTAAATGGTGATTTATAATAGATAAATAAAGATTATTAATTAATCTTTTTTTATTTTGAATACTATTTTAAAATTTTATAATAATATAAGTAGGGGGATTAAATGAATTTTATTTATATAATAAGTCAAATTATCGCAACCCTTTCTTTTATAGCTCTTATTTTAAGTTTTTTTAGTAATAAAAGAAAAACAGTATTGATATTACTAATTATTCATACTGTTTTATATGGTATTCATTATTTAATATTAGGAGCTTTTATAGGTTTTATTGCTTTAATGATTGAAACATTAAGAAATGTTGTTTTTTATTTTAAAGGGAAAAATCATAAAGAAAATTCTTTTTTAGTACTAATATTCTTTTTCATAATATTTATATTAACTTCTATATTTACTTGGGATGGATTTATAAAAATAATACCTTTGATTGCTAGTTTAATAATTACATATGGTATATGGCAAAAAAATCTTTCTATATATAGAATTACTTCTCTAAGTTGTGCTATTTTATATATTATTTATAATATAATAAATGTTACTTATATAGGAATGATAGGGGAAGCAGTAATAGCGATATTTGCTTTTATAGGGATTATAAAAAATGATATTTTTAAGAAAAATAAAAAAACTATTTAATAGTTTTTTTAATGTTTGTCTTTCATTGACAAATAAGTAATTAATGCTCCTAAAACAATACCTCCGCCGGCATATAATAAATTAGATGCTAAATCATTATCTTCGGCAGTTTCTAGTTCATCATCGTTATCATCATTAATATCATTATCATCATTGATATTGTTATCATCATCATCATTGATATCATTATTATCATCGTTGATATCATTATTATCGTCGTTTAAATATGGATCTACTGTGCCATTGTTATTATCAATAATTGTATCATCATCTATAGTAGTATTATCATCAACAGCATATACATTATATTTTGTACTAAATCCAAAACAAATGAACATACTAATAATTATAAATAACGAATAAATAAATAAACTTTTTACTTTCATATTTACCTCCTTCTTTTATATTATTTCCAAAAAAAAATATTTTATATTTATTTTTAAAAAAAGACTATATCAAACGATATAGTCTTAAATGTTATTCAATTTCAATTATTTTCTTTTCATTTTCTTTATCTCTTTTTGGAATTTCTATTTTCAACGATCCATTTTTGAATTCGGCTTTTATGTTTTCATTTTCAACGTTTCCAATATAGAAACTTCTTTTATATTCCTTAGTATATCTTTCTCTTCTGATATAGTTTTTTTCTTCATCATTTTTTTCATCAGCTTTTGATATGATGATAGTTAAATAGCCATTATCACATTCAATATTTAAATCTTCCTTACCGAATCCTGGAGTATCCATTTCAATGTAATATTTATTGTTTTTCTCATAAATATCACATTTTAGATTATTTGTTTCCCTTGAAGTAAGAAAATCATCGAAAACATCCTCCAAAAAGAAATTTCTTGGAATTAAATCCATATAAAATCCCTCCTTCTAATATAAATATAGCACTTTTTTTAGCAGTAGTCAATAGCGAGTGCTAATATATTTTATGTAAAAAAATAAATTTATTATTATTTTCTGCCTTTACCAGTTATCCAATCAACTAAAAAAATAATAGCCGCAACTATTAATAATATATGAATAAAAGCCCCAAAAAAATTAAATATTAATCCTACTACCCAAAAAAATAAAACAATACCACCTAACCATCTTAAAAAAGCCATATTTTCACCTTTCTTTCTCTTTTTAAACTAGTTATATTATATACAAACAATTGTTTTTAATACTTAATAGGTATATTAATTATTTATAATAAAATAATATAATATGATATTAATAATATGATTTATTTTTTGTTAAAATGCTTGAATATTTAATGATTTCTATGTATAATTGTAAATGTCTATTAATTTTATAATGTACATATAATTAAAACGAATGTCAAATGGGCTTGTAGCTCAGCTGGTTAGAGCGCACGCCTGATAAGCGTGAGGTCGATGGTTCAAGTCCATTCAGGCCCACCATTTGATTATAAAAAGTTTATACTTTTTTAAATAAATGGCCCGTTGGTGAAGTGGTTAACACACATGCCTTTCACGCATGCATTCATGGGTTCAAATCCCATACGGGTCACCATATAAGGAGCAGTACTCAAGCGGCTGAAGAGGCGCCCCTGCTAAGGGTGTAGATCGGGAAACTGATGCGAGAGTTCAAATCTCTCCTGCTCCGCCATATTTTTGACACTATAGTAAATCAATGTTACAATAACATTGATTTTATTATTATAGGAGGAGTATCTCATGCCTAAAATTAGTGTTATTATTCCAGTTTATAATACTGAAAAATATTTAGATAAATGCTTAAAAACTATTATTAATCAAACTTTTAAAAACATTGAAATAATAATAGTAAATGATGGTTCAACTGATAATAGTCAAAAGATAATAGATAAATATAAAGAAAAAGATTCAAGGATAAAAGCGTATTCTATTAAAAATAGTGGGGCAGGAGGAGCTCGTAATTATGGTCTTGATAGAGCTAAAGGAGACTATATAGGTTTTATTGATTCTGATGACTGGATAAATTTAAAAATGTATGAAAAACTATATAATAAAGCCATAGAAACTAACGCTGATATTGTAACTTGTTATATGAAATATTGTATAGGGCCAATTAAAGTAATGAGATATAAAGATTATAAAATAAATGATAATAATTCTTCTACAAATATAGTTAGATTTATTCCGTCACCAGTTAATAGATTATATAAAAAACATTTGTTTGAGAAAGTAAAGTTTCCAGAAAATATTGTTCAAGAAGATATAGCTTTAATACCATATTTATTTGCTAAAGCAAATAATGTAGCTCAAGTTAATAAGTTTTTATATAATTATAGATTTAATCTTAAATCAACTATGATTTCTAATATATTAAGGGTAAATCATAAATTTTATGATAGTATTGAAGCTATTGGTTATTTAAAAGCTAATTTTAATAAATTATCAGATAAATATCCTGAAGAATTAGAGGCCTTAATTATAGATCAAATTTTTATGAAGTTGAATATGTTACCGTATAGTTTTAATTTAAAAAAGAAAGAAAAAAAGTTTTTATATAATACTTTAATACAATATTTAAATATAATACAACCTAATTGGCAAAGTAATAAATATTATAAAACAGAATTATTCAAGGTATTATTTTTTAAATTTAGTAAGTTTTTAGCTAATAGATTATATTTTGATAAAAAACATATTACATATCAAACTAAGGAAGAAATAGAAAGTATTATATATAATTTTCTAAAACAAAAAGAAGGCTAAGCCTTCTTTATTGATATAATTCTTTTTTAAATAACTCAATATTCTTCTTCATTAATGAAATATAAGTTTCTTTATTCTCTCTATCATCTTCTGAAATACTAGAAAGAGTATCAATTGTTAGTAAATTTACATTGGTTGTATTAAGTAAATTTTGAATAGTGTTATTTACTTGTTCGTATTTTTTTATAAATATATAATTTATTTTATCTGATGTTATTAATTTATTCGCATCAGATTTCATTTTATCAGTTAAATTATCATTTTCTTCTAAAGAAATAATTTCCAAACCATATTTTTCTAAGTATTTAAACATATCATTAGATACAATAAGTGTTTTATTATCTGCATTTTCTACTATTAATTTTAATTCTGCATCTAACTCAGATGCCTGTAGTTTTAATTTATCATAATTTTCATCTATTTCTTTTTCTAAATACTTATTTGTTATATATTGTTTAAAACCCATTCTAATATTTTGAGCCATCATAAGAAAATTAGATGGGTCAAGCCATAATTCTTCAATACCACTTGTATATTCCATACCCATACTAACATCAATTATTTTCATTTTTTTATTTTTATTTAACATATCTTTTGCATATTCTTTTTCTTCACCTAAACCATTATATATTAATAAATCTCCTTCACTATAATCACTAATTAATTTGTCAGTTAACTCATATGAATTAACCACAATACCATCTGGATATATACTATTAACATCAGCATGATCACCATATATAGAAGAGGTAATAAATTCAACTGGATATACTGAAGTATATATTTCTATATCATCCATTGAGTCTGTCTTAAAACATCCTGATGTTATAAAAACAAGAGAACTAATCATTAATAATTTAAAATATTTTTTCATTTTTTCAACTCCCTATATGGTACTGGATCATAACCTTTGGTACCTAATGGATTACATCTTAATATTCTTTTAATAGTAAGAAACCCTCCTTTTAGCGCACCATGATGATCTATTGCCTCAATTCCATAATCAGAACATCTAGGAATATGACGACAATAATTATGAAAATTACCTGGTATTTTTTTGTATAATTTTATTAAATTAATTAATATTTTTTTCATCTTATCACCATAATAATATTCTACTATTAAATAATCATTTTGTAAAACTATTATGAAAAATAAAGATATAATATATAATATCTGTTATAATTATTTTAGGTGATTTTATGGAAATATTAAAACAATTCAATATAGCCCCTAACAATATTGAAATATATAATCAAGCTTTTTGCCATTCTTCGTATGCACATGAACATAATATGCCTAGTGATTATGAAAGATTAGAATTTTTAGGGGATACTGTTTTAGATTTAGTGGTTAGTGAGTATTTATATAAAAATACTAATATTAATGAAGGCAGTATGACTAAGGTGAGATCAAATTATGTATGTGAAAATGCTTTATATGAATATGCAAAAAATTTAAACTTTAGTAAATATATAAAAGTAGGTAAGGGTGAAGAAGCATCGGGTGGAAAAGAAAGAAAAACAACTTTAGCAGATACTTTTGAAGCTTTTCTTGGGGCTTTATATATTGATCAAGGATTTTCCAAAGTCAGAGATTTTATATATAAAACAGTTATTCCTCATATTAGAAGTAAGGAAGAAGATTTCTTTAAAGATTACAAATCTTTATTTCAAGAACTTGTTCAAACAGAAAATGGTAATATTATTTATGAATTAGTTAAAGAAAAAGGACCTTCTCATAATAAAGAATTTGTTGTTCAAGTAAAGGTGGATAATATTGTTTTAGGAAAAGGTATTGCGAAAACCAAAAAAGAAGCTGAACAAAGAGCCGCTAAAGATGCTTTAGGTAAAAAAGCTAAATTATAAACAATACTGTTTATATGTCATATCTTGTAATAGAGGACGATTGTTATGAAAAATCTTTCTGGGGAAGAAATAGTTATTTTAGCTAATGCTATTGCGCTAATGATTGCTCAAGGTAAGACAACTGAAGAAATAAATTATATGACTTCAATTGTTTTCGCAATTGCATCATCTATGAATTTAATTGCTAATCAACGAGATTTTTTAAAAGGTAAAGAAGGACAAAGTCTAATATAAATAAAAACTCCTTAATATATGGAGTTTTATTGTGTAGTAATATATTTTATAGTATAATCGAAATATAGCGTAGAAGGTGATTAGATGTACTTAAAAACAATAATTGCAGTGGGATTTAAATCATTTGCGGATAAAACTAACATTGAATTTAATAATGATATTACTGGTATAGTGGGGCCTAACGGTTCGGGAAAAAGTAATATAGTAGATGCAGTAAGATGGGTTCTTGGAGAACAATCAGTTAAATCTCTTAGAGGAGAAGGAGCAATGGCTGATATTATCTTTTCTGGAAGTAAATCAAGAAATCCTTTAAATAGAGCCAGTGTTACTCTAATTCTTGATAATGGCGATAAATTCTTGCCTACCGATTATAGCGAAGTATCAATAAAAAGAAGTATTTATAGTGATGGTAGTAATGAATATTTTTTAAATGGTGAAAAATGCCGTTTAAAAGATATTACTGATTTATTAATTGATAATGGTTTAAGTAGAGAAGCATTTAATATTATTTCTCAAGGAGAAGTATCAGAAATAGTAAGTAATAAACCTGAAGAAAGACGTATTATTTTTGAAGAAGCTGCTGGTGTTTTAAAATATAAAAGAAGAAAAGAAATGGCTATTAGAAAATTAGAAAGAACACATGATAATTTAGATCGTATTAATGATATTATTAACGAAATAGAACCTAGTTTGGAACCTTTAGAAGTACAATGTAAGAATGCTAAAGAATATTTAGAAACAAAAGAATCTTTAAAACAAACAGAATTATCATTAATTACTAGTGATATTGATAGAATAAATTATGAATATGAAATAGATAAAAAAGAAATAAAAAAGATAAATGAAGAAATATTATCTTTAGATACTAGTGATAGTGGTAATGAGGGTGAAATAGAAAGATTAAAATTAGAACTAAGTAAATTAGAAGAACAAATTCAAAATAAGAGTAAAGAATTAATTGATATTACTACTAAAGTAGAAAAACTTAATAGTCAAAAACAAATTACTTTGGAAAGACAAAAATATAATATTTCTGATGATAAAATTGATAGTAATGTTATTGAATTAAAAGAAAAAGAATTAAAGATAAAAAATGATTTATCGCTTATTGAAAAAGAATTAGAAGAAAAAAATAAAGAATTAAAAGAATTAAAAAAACTAATAGAAGATATTGAATCTAATGTTGAAAAAATAAAGAACCATAAAGAAAAAATTTTAAAAGAATTAGCCAACTTAAGCTTTAAAGAAACTGATTTAAAGCATAAAATAAATGTATTAGAAAATTCTATTGAAAATAATGGCTTACTTTATTATGGTGTAAAAGCCACTTTAAATAATAATTCTTTAAAAGGAATTCATAATGTTATTGGTAAAGTAATAAATACTGAAGAAAAATATGCTTTATGTATTGAAACATCTTTGGGAAGTAGTATGCAATTCATTATTACTGATAATGAGAATAATGCTAAAGAAGCTATTAAATATTTAAAAACTAATAATTTAGGTAAAGCTACTTTCTTTCCTTTAAATATTATTATTCCTAAAGCTATTGAACCCAATGTTTTAAAGAAAATAAAAGAAGATGATAATTTTATTGGGATAGCAGCTGATTTAGTTACTTACAATCAAAGGTATCGTAATATTATCTTGAATCAATTAGGCAATGTTATTATCGCAAATGATTTAGATGGGGCTAATAAATTAGGAAATAAAACAAATCATCGTTATAAAATAGTTACTTTAGATGGCGAATTGATTCATATTGGAGGCTCTTTAACTGGTGGAAGAAATAAAAATAATTCTATTGGTATGATCAAAGAAAAATATGAATTAGAAAAACTACAAAGAGATATTATTCAAATCGCAAAGGAAAATAAGAAATTAAATAATCAAATAAAAGAATTTAATTACAATTTAAAAGAATTGGAAACGAAATTATATTCTAAACAAATAGAAAAGGTAAATGTAGAAGAATTTATTAATAACAAACAAAATCAATTAGAAGAAATAAAAGATAATTATCAAAAAATAAATCATGAATTAAGTGATTTAAAAGACATTTCTAATAACATAGATAAATCTGAGTTGAAAGTAATGGATAAATATTATAAATATTCTCGTCAGAAAGAGGAATTATCTAACTTAATAGAACGTTTAACTAAAAAGAAATATAATCTTCAAACTGATATAAATGATAAAGAACTAGATATTAAAAAGAATAATAGCGTTTATAATCAAAAACAAAAACAATTAAGAGACTTAGAAATAAAAATAAATCGTATGGAAGTAACATTAGATAATTTATTATTAACCTTAAATGAAGACTATAATATAACTTTTGAGAAAGCTAAAGAAATATATAAGTTAGAAATATCTGAACAAGAAGCTAGAAACGAAGTTAATATCCTAAAACAAAAAATAAATGGATATGGTATTGTTAATATTGGTGCTATTGAGGAATATAGTAGGATATCAAAAAGATATAATTTTTTAAACACTCAAAGAGATGATTTAAATAAAGCTGAGAATACTTTATTAGAAATTATTGAAGAAATGGATAGTATAATGAAAGAAAAATTCTTTAAAACGTTCAAAAGTGTTGAAATAGAATTTAAAAAAGTATTTAAAGATCTTTTTATAGGTGGTAATGCTGAATTAAAATTAACAGATCCTAGTGATTTATTAAAAACAGGTATTGATATTATCGCAGAACCACCAGGTAAAAAACTCCAACACTTATCATTACTTTCTGGTGGTGAAAAAACACTAACTGCTATTTGTTTATTATTTTCAATATTAAAGGTAAAACCAGTACCATTTTGTATTCTAGATGAAGTAGAAGCAGCATTAGATGAAGTTAATGTTAAAAACTTTGGTGAATACTTAAAACAATTTAAAAAGAATATCCAATTTATTATTATTACACATAAAAAGAAAACCATGGAATACGCTGATGTATTATATGGTATGACTATGCAAGAGTCTGGAGTTAGTAAGTTAGTAAGTGTGAAATTAGAAGAAGTAAAAGATTATGCAAAAGCATAATCTTTTATTTATTTTATAATCATATATCTTAGAAACAAATATCGTGTCCTTTTTATATCATTCTCATTTTAGTGCTATTTTTAAAAGGGTCTTTTTTATCAATATAATCAATAAACAATATACCTTCTAAATGATCTATTTCATGTTGAAAAGCAATAGATAACTCTTCTCTAGCCCTAATCTTTATTTTATCACCATTTATATTATAACCTTCAATAGTTACTCTTGCATATCTTGGAACAATACCTTCTACCTCACGATTAATACTAAGGCATCCTTCGCCGACACCTGCATATATTAACTCTTCTGAATGACTAATTATTTTAGGATTAATGATTGCGTATTTATTAAACGATCCATCTTCTTGCTCATGAACTATTACTAAAAATCTTTCAGCAATACCAAGTTGAGAAGCTGCAAGTCCAATTCCTGGTCGTAAATTATTTTTTTCAGCATATTTTTCGTCTTGGCTTTTTTCAAGATATTCCATCATATCATTTACTAATTTTTTATATTTAAACGGAAAAGAAACGTCTTTGCATACTTTTCTTAAGATAAGATTTTTTTCGTCTAAAATATCTTTTAATTTAAGCATAATACCACTCCTATGCATTAACATTTTATCACATTCTTTAACCCGATGTAAACATTATGTTAAAAATAAAATAATAGAATATCTATTATAAAATGATTTAGAAAAGAGGAAGTAAACCTCCTCTTTTAAGCTGCTACACAACGGCAACTAATAACAATTACTAACAATATAAATAAAACCAATATAATTGCGGCGTTATATCCAAATCCACCATATCCGCCACCATAGCCTGGATATCCAAATCCTCCAGCTCCACAGCATGGATTATATCCACATCCGCCACTATATCCATATGAATACATTATATTACCTCCTTTAAATGTATATCTAATATAATGTATTACACATAGGTGTTTTTTGACAATTAAATTACCTAATATATAAAAAAAAAAATAATGATAATTAAATATATGATATTATATATATGGGATGTGATTATATGAAACGCCTAATGTCAAAGATGGATAAACCACTATTATATATTTCTATCATATTATTTACCTTTGGTGTTATTATGGTTCTAAGTGCCTCTAATATGGAAGCTTTTGTCAGATATAACATTTCACCATATCATTATTTTTTCAGACAATTATTTTTTATCATTATTGGTATTGTAGCTTTTCGTATTATTATAAATATACCCACTAGTAAATATAAAAATATTATTAATGGAATTCTTATTGGGGCGATAATAGTATTAGTATTACTTTTTTCTTATGGTAGTGTTCGTAATGCTTCAGGTAGTTGGCTTGGAATTGGTACTTTTGGAATTCAACCTAGTGAGTTTTCAAAAATAATTTTAATAATATATATGGGGACTTATTATGAGAATAATAAAGATAAATTAAATGATTCTTTTATAGCGTTAAAACCATTGTTAATAGCGTTAATATTTTTCTTTTTAGTATTATTTCAACCTGATCTTGGTACAGCAATAATAATTGCTTTACTTGTGATATTGATATTTTCTATGGTAAGAGTAGATACTAAAATAAAAAAGACTATAAAGATGATGTTAATAGGTGGGATAATATTGGGGGCATTAATAGTTACTACTTCAGGGCAAAATATATTATCTGCTGAACAAAAAGAAAGATTAAATTTTTTAGATCCATGTTCTCTTTATGAAACAGAAGGATATCAAGTATGTAATGGTTATATTGCCATTAATAATGGTAGCCTTTTAGGAGTGGGGTTAGGAAATAGTACCCAAAAATATTTATATCTCCCTGAAGCCCACACTGATTTTATTTTTGCGATTATTATGGAAGAGACAGGATTATTAGTGGCCCTAATTATTATATCTTTATATGTTTTTATATTAATGAGAATTATTAGAATAGGTAATAATTCTCATACTATCAGAGGAAAATTAATAAGTTATGGAATTGCTTGTTATATTTTTCTTCATATAGCGATTAACTTAAGTGGTTTATTTGGTATAACTCCATATACTGGAGTACCACTTCCTTTCTTAAGTTATGGAGGATCTTTTGTCTTAAGTTTAATAGTAGCTTTAGCTATTGTTGAAAGAATAGCGATTGAAAATAAAAATTATCAATTAAAAATAAGATAAATTACTATCTTATTTTTTGTTATGAACTATATATAGGCTATAAGCATATATATTAATAGGTGATAATATGAAAGATGTCGATAATTTTAAAATTTTTGTAAGGAAACATCCTGAGTTGATATCACATGTAAAAAGTAATGAAATGACATGGCAAAAATTCTATGAATTATGGTATTTATATGGTGAAGATGATAATACTTGGAAGGAATATATTAATACTAAAACTTCTACTGATTATAGTTTTAAAGACATAATAAATATGGTTAAGGGTATTAATTTAGATGCCGCTCAAAAAGGTATTGGTAATATTCAAAAAGCTATATCATTAGTTCAAGATATAATTGGAAATAAAAGCACAACAACAGGAGATGTTTATACTCCTAGACCAATGTATCAACATTTTGAAGATTAATGAATTTAGAAGTACAATTTAAATTAAAATCTAACCCCAATTATATAAGATATATTAGAGAGAACTCTTTTTGGTATAAATATTTAAATCGTAGTCCAGAAGTTTTTCCTCTTTTTATATCAGAAATGAAAGAAAGATATAAATTAAGATCTACTGATAAGTTAAATAGTTTTATTTCTAATATAGCTTTTATTCAAGATATAATAAATGTTATGAAATAATATGGTAAAATATTATTGGTGGTAATATGAAAATAATTAGTGGTAATTTAAAGGGAAGAAATATAAAAGGATTTAAATTAAGTAATACTAGACCAACTATGGATCGAGTAAAAGAATCAATCTTTTCTATTATTGGTAATAATATAGAAGAATCTATTTGTTTAGATTTGTTTTCTGGTAGTGGAAATCTTGGAATAGAAGCTATAAGTAGAAAAAGTAAATTAGTTTATTTTGTTGATAATAATATTAGGGCAATAAAGATTATAAAAGAAAACTTAAATAATTTTAATATTACTAATGGTATTGTAATTAAGGAAGATTATAAAAAAGCATTACTTTATTTTAAAAAGAAAAATATTACCTTTGATATAATATTTTTAGATCCCCCCTATAATTTAGACTTATTAGATAGTATCTTAGAAGATATTAACAATCTTAATTTATTAAATGATAATGGCATTATAATATGTGAATATAATAAAACAATATTAAAAGAAAATTATAATAATATAATATTAAAAACAACTAAAAAATATGGTGACACAAAAGTTAATATTTATCAAAAATTAGCTATGAAATAATCAAATAATAAATATACGATTAAACTCGCAATAGAGGCATGTAATAATCTCGCAATAAGGAAAGGTAAATACTTTATCTTTGTTCCACTAATAATACTAAACACCTGCATATGTACACTAAGTCCCCCCAATGATATAAAAAAGGTAGATAATATAGTTTTATTTTTTAAAGGTATTTCAAGTAATGACATATATTTTAAGCCCTGAGTCATTTCAAAAACACCATTTATAATTGATTGATTATAGTTATCAACATGGACATTATTATTAATAATAGTAGTTAATACTAAAAACATAGTCACAATACCTAATATCAAAAGTAAAGTGTTAATACTTTTATTTAAAGCTATAGTAAATATTTCTCCAAAATTTTTATCATTACTTATTCTTTTATGATGCATTAAAGATAAGGCTCTTCTAATAGATACCTTTCTTTTTTTGTTTTCTGATATATAATAATTTCTAAATACTATCCCAATAATAAAATTAGTAATAAAATGCGAAAATAATATTAAATATCCTATTTCTTTATTATTTAAAAAAAGAATAGATATTGTTCCCAATATAAATAAAGGATTAGAAAAATGAGTAAAAGTTAATAATTTTGTTCCTTCTTTATCGTTAATTATATCTTCTTCTAATAAACTTTTAGTATATTTCGCGCTACTGGGGAAACCACTTACCATACTCATGGCTAAAACAAATCCTGTTTCCCCCTTTAATTTAAACAATTTATTCATTAAAGGTCTTAATAATTCTCCTAAAAATTCTATAAAACCATAATTAATTAGTAATTCTGATATAACAAAAAAAGGAAATAAAGCAGGAAATATATTATCTTTCCAAATATTAAAAGAAAAGGAAACAGCTTCTAATATATCTTTAGAATCAGATAATATTTGAAAAGAAATAAAAAGTACTACAATTAAAATGACAACACTAGATATTTTTTTATTCATAAAATACTCCTTTTTTGTTATAATTTTATAATAGAGGGAATGATGAGATGATTATTAAATTATATGAAAAAATAAAAAAATATTTGAAACAGAATATAAAATTAATTATTTTAATGATAGTTCTTTATTTCATCTTTACTATTCCTTTATCTTGTTATATTTATTTACCAGGGGGCATAAAAGATATATCACAAAAAGTTAATATTAACGATGAATATAAAAGTAATGGCAGTTTTAATTTTGCATATGTCACTGAAATAAGAGGAACTATTCCCACTTTGCTGATATCATATCTAATGCCCAATTGGGAAAGAGTACAAGAGGAAGATATAAAATATGATAACGAAAGTTATGAAGAAGTATCATATCGTAATAAAATGTTTTTGGATGAAGCCAATCAAAATGCTGCATATGTTGTATATAATAAATTAGGTAAAAAGTTTATTATAAATAAATATCATAATTATGTTGTTTATATTTATGATAAGGCTAGAACTGATTTAAAAATAGGTGATGAAATAATTGAGATAGAAGGAGAAAAATTAACCACTCAAGAACAATATTCATCCCTTATTGAAAAATACAATATAGGTGATACCATTAATTTAAAAGTAATAGAAGAAGGTAAAGAAAAAGATAAATATATTAAAGTTATAAATTATAATGATAGTAAAATAACAGGTATATATTTGGTAACTAAATATGATTATGAATGTAATCCTAAAATAAATTTTAATTTTGAAGAAGATGAATCAGGTCCATCAGGTGGTTTTATGTTAGCTCTTGCGATATATAATAAATTAACTCCTACTGATATTACTAAAGGATATCGTATAGTTGGGACTGGTACTATTGATAGAAATGGTAATGTAGGAGAAGTAGGTGGTATAGAATATAAACTAAAAAGTGCGATTAATTCTAAAGCTGATATATTTTTAGTCGCTAATGGTTCTAATTATGAAGAAGCGATAAAGATAAAAGAAGATAAGAATTATAAGATAAAAATAATAGGTGTTAGTACTTTTGATGATGCGTTAAGGTATTTGGAAAATTTAGCTACTTGAAATAATAGTATTAATATGATATATTAATACTTACTAAAAAGGAGAGATAAATTTATGCAAGAAAGTAATGCAAATACAAAATATTTGATAATACAAAAGGATCTTAGTTCTAAAGATGCTAGGGAAATTGAACAATTAAAAAGTGCTTTAAATTCTCGTTTAATAACAATAAAGTATGATAGTGAAAAAGATACCTTTAAAATTGTTTCTGAAAATGAAATTCCTAAAAGATTAAAAAGAAACGAAAGATATATTGCAGCTTATGATGTTACCGATATTCCTGATGAACAAAGACAATTTATACCAGCTGTATCAGAATGTTGAACAAG
>Ga0265293_10001432_pt1 | contig 51913 bp, 41 predicted proteins | sample Munlanlewell138R_FD_192505 | JGI IMG/M metagenome (GOLD analysis project Ga0265293, IMG submission 192505) | Leachate microbial communities from a municipal landfill in Southern Ontario, Canada - Leachate well 138R | ecosystem: Engineered > Solid waste > Landfill > Unclassified | place: Canada... | reverse complement strand
ATGCAGGCGCACCCGCGTCCTGGCGTCTATTTGCGGCAGGTCGATGTGCCCGGCGTGGACAGCAAGTTCATCGAAGCCCATCGCGGCGTGCTGGGCGAATGGCTGGATCTGGTATTACCGCCTGAGGCGGTGGATGCCAGCGCCGGCGGCGTAGGGCAGTTCGCGCGTCGTTACGGTTTTCTCGACAAGCCGCTGCGCATCCGCTTTCGGTTGCTCGATCCGTCCCTGCCGAGTCTGCCTGGTTGCGTCGGCTTGCCGGATGTTTCGCTGGATATCGACAGCTTCGCCACGCTAGCGCTGCCGTTGGAACGGGTCTTCATCACCGAGAACGAAACCAACTTCCTGGCCTTCCCCGACACCGCGCGCGCCATCGTGATCTTCGGTGCCGGCTACGGCTCGGAGGCCCTGGCGCGCGCCGACTGGCTGCATCGTTGCGCGCTGCATTACTGGGGCGACATCGATACCCACGGTTTCGTCATTCTCGACCGGTTGCGTGGTCATTTTCCGCACGCGGTCTCGCTGCTGATGGATCGCTCCACGCTGTTCGCCCATCAGGCGCACTGGGGCGAGGAATCCCGCCCCGCAAGCCAGCCGCTGACGCGTCTGGATGCCGAGGAAAGCGCGCTCTACGACGACCTGCGCCTTGATCGCATTCGCCCGCGCCTGCGCCTGGAGCAGGAGCGCATCGGCTATGGTTGGCTGAAGGACGGTCTGCGGCGATGTGCCGAGCGGCTCACGGTCCGCGCATCGTGACCGGGGGCCGAGTCTCAAGGGATGAGACGGCCAGGGCGGATACTGCCGGTCCGCATCAGTCATGCGCACGGGGGATGATGTGTTGGACACCGATGTCGCCATCGCCGGCCTGACCCTGCTCCGCGCCAGTCGCCTGGAATCGCTGCTCGATCCATTGCAGGCGTTGCTGCACGAAACCCGGCCGGACAATCCGCTGACCGCGCAGACGGTGGTGGCGGCGCATCCGGGCATGAAGCAGTGGCTGACCGGGGCGCTGGCGCGCAAGGTCGGTGCCGGGCGGATCGTCGCCAATCTCGATGTGTTGCTGCCGAGCAGTTGGCTCGATGGCCTGTCGCGGCAGTTGCTGGGCGAGCGCGCGGTGGCCCTGCCGCAGTACCGCCGCGAGCACCTGCGCTGGTCGCTGCATGCGATGCTCGGTGAGCCCGACCGCCACGGCATCGCCGATCCGCGCGTGCTGGCCTATCTGGCCGGCGGCGACAGCGATGACGAGCGGGCGCTGCGGCGCTTCCAGTTGGCCGACCGGCTGGCGCGGGTGTTCTCGCAGTATCTGGTCTATCGCGGCGACTGGCTGCATGCCTGGGAGGCGGGAAAATCGACCTTCGCCACGGCGAGCACGGCGGATGCCGCCCTGCGCGGGCTGGAGGCGCACTGCCTCGCGCCGCTGTGGAAGGCGCTGACGGACAGGCTTGGCGAGCATCGCGGGCGGCTGGTCGGTGAACTGGCAGCGATGCTGGAATCGCCCGAGGTCGCGTTGCCGCCGCTGCATGTCTTCGGCCTCTCCCACCTGCCGCCGGCGGAGTTGTCCGTGCTGCGCCGCTATGCGCGCAGCGCGCCGGTGTTGCTGTACGTGCCCGATCCCTGCCGCGAGTACTGGGGCGGCCTGCATCGTGCTTTTGGCGAGGGTCGGTTCCGTCTGCCGGACGTGGCGAACTGGCGGTCCTTCGGTGCCGCAGAAGCGACCCGGCTGGACGATCCGGAAGCGCTCGACTGGAACGATCAGGGCCATCCGCTGCTGGCGCGCTGGGGCCGCATGGGTCAGCACTTCTTCGCCGCCCTGGTCGAGGGCGAGCTGCGCGAGGACATCCGCCACTGGCAGGACGAGGCCGGCGCGGTGCCGACCAACCGCCTGCAGCGCGTGCAGGAAAGCATCCGCCAACTGAAGCCGGAGCTGATCGCCGAGGACGCCGGCGCGGCGCAGGCCCTGGCCGATCCGAGCCTGCGCGTGCACGCCTGCCACACCCGCCAGCGCGAACTGGAAGTGCTGCGCGACGCGCTGCTGGATGCGATCGAGCACGACGGCGTGCGTGCCGGCGACATCGTGGTGATGGCACCGGACATCCAAGCCTACCTGCCGCTGATCCCGGCACTGTTCGGCGAGCCCGGCTCGGCCCGCGAGCGTCTCCTGCCCTACCACCTGGCCGACGTGCCGGTGGCGCGCAGCCATCCGCTGTTCGCCGCCTTCGACAGCCTGCTCGGCCTCGGCGGCTCGCGCGTCAGCGCGCCGGAAGTTGTCGACCTGCTGGCCGTGGCCGAAGTGCGCCGCGCCCTGGCGCTGGACGACGACGGCGCGCAGGCCCTGCTGGAATGGCTGGCCGGCAGCCGCGTGGCCTGGGCGCTGGACGGCGCGCACAAGGCCGCTCTGGCGCTGCCGGCGCGCGCCGAACACAGCTTCGCCTGGGCGCTGGACCGGATGCTGGCCGGCTATCTGATGGGTGGCGCGGCGGACGCGCTCGATGCCGAGGCGGTGCGCCTGCCCGACGACACTGAACTGCTGCCGCTGCCCGGCATCGACGGTCCCGCCGCCGCCGCGCTGGGCAGTCTGGATCGCCTGCTGCGCGAGCTTCAGTCTTGGCGCGACCTGGCCGCGGCGGAACATCCGGCCAGCGCTTGGGCCGACATCCTGCGCCAGCGCGTCGACGCCTTGCTGCGCGTCGCTGCCGGCGACGCCGGGGCAGAGGCCGCGCTGGCGACGCTGCATCGCGCCATCGCCGCGCTCGGCAGTGAGCCGGCACGCAACGGCGAGGATCCGCCGCTGCGCCTGTCCGTCGTGCGCGAAGCCTTGCAGGGCGCGCTGGCCGCCGCGCCGGAGCGCCAGCGCTTCCTGATGGGCGGCATCACCTTCTGCGGCATGGTGCCGCAGCGTGCCATCCCGTTCGACGTGGTCTGCGTGCTGGGTCTCGACGAGGGTGCCTTCCCGCGCCGGCCGGCCGATGGCGGCATCGACCTGATGGCACGTCTGCGCCGCGTCGGCGACCGCGACGTGCCCGGCGATGACCGATATCTGTTCCTGGAAACCGTGATGTCGGCACGCAAGCGCCTGCACCTGTCCTGCATCGGCCAGGACGTGCGCGACGGCAAGCCGCGCAACCCCGCCGCGCCGCTGGCCGAACTGCTGGCCGAACTGGCCCTGCGCGCCGGCATCGCCCCGGATGACGCCGACGCCGTGCGGCCCTGGCTGGTCCGCCATCCCTTGCAGCCGTTCGACGCGCGCTACTTCGATGGCCGGCACCCGGCGCTGTTTTCCTACTCGCGCGTGCTGGCCGACATGCATGGCGACGGCCGTGCCGCCATCGCCCGTCTGCGCCAGGACGCCTTGCAGGACGAGCCGCTGCCCGATCCCGTCCCGCTGTCGATGCTGGAGGGCCACTTCAAGGATCCGGCCCGTTCGCTACTGCGTGATCATCTGCACATCGCGCTGGATGCCCTCGACGACGACCAGCGCCTGGCCGACGAGGAGCCGCTGGACGGCATCTCGCCGCTGCACACGGCGGCGCGGCGGGCCTTCCTGCAACACGCGCTGCCTCAGCAGATCGCCAATCCCGGACGGGATTGGGACGGTGCGCCGCCGGCCTGGATCCGCCATGGCGGCGTGCTGCCGCTGGGCAAGGTTGGCGAAACGGCCTGGCAGGCGGAGGCCGAGGCGGTGCGGGCGCTGTGGCAGCAGGCCGAGGCCAGCGGCCGTTTCGAGGCAGGCGTCGCGTCGCGCGCGCAGGCGCTGCGCGTCGAGGTGGCGTTGTGGCCGGCGGACGACGAGGACGGCCGCAACGCGGCCCCGCAGCGCATCAGCGGCGTGGTGCGCAACGTGTTTGCGCTGGACGCGGCCGACGGCGTGCAATTGCTGTTCGCCTATCCGAAGTCCCGCGATGAAAAAACCCACCTGAAGAAGGCCCGCGACCTCGATTTTAAGGACCGCATTCCGGCCTTCCTGCACTGGGCGCTGCTGCGCCTGCAGCGTGCCGACGGCGGGCCGGTGCGGCTGACCATGCTGGCCGACGGCGAACCCGATCTCGCCCAGTGCGCCAACGCCTGGGACGAAGTCTATTGCCGCGCCGAGGCACCGGCCCGCGCCGCGTTGCAGGCCGACCTGCGCCGGCGTCTGCGCGGCCTGGTCGAACACTGGCGGATGGCTCGCCAGGGTGGGTCGTATTTCTATCCGAGGGCCGGCTGGAAAGCGCTCCACGCGAGCGACGAGGAGGCCATTGCCAAGGCGGTGCGCGCAGTCTGGGTCAATGACTTCGGTGGCGCGGGCGAACGCGACCACGCACCCGGCTACGCCGCCATGCTGGAAGGCGATCTGCTGTTCGGCGATGCGGACAGCGATGCCGACGGGCAGGCGCTGGCGGCGCTGGTGCGGGAGGCGCGACGGATCAACGAACTGATCATGCTGGCCGCTCCCGTGTCATCGGATGATGCCGGGGCGGATGCCACGGCGCAGGAGGACAGGGCATGAGCGCGCCCGCCGATTGGACCGAACTGCGCTTGGCTGGTCACGGCCGCAGCCTGGTCGAGGCCAGCGCCGGTGCCGGCAAGACCTGGACGATCAGCGCGCTGTACCTGCGCCTGCTACTGGAGCAACGGCGCTCGCCGCGACAGATCATCGTCAGCACCTTCACCAACGCCGCCGCCGCCGAATTGGCGGAGCGCCTGCGCGGCAAGTTGCTGTGGGCACTGGCCGAGGCCGCCGATCACGAGGCCGGCCTCGGCGTCACAGCGGCACCGGGCGAAGCGGCGGATCGCGCCTGGCTGCGCGCCCGCTGGCGCGCGGACACGGCGGCGCTGAAGCCCGACACGCAGCGCCTGCAAGCAGCGCTGACCGAATTCGACGCGGCACCGATCTCGACCCTGCATTCGCTGTGTTCGCGGATCCTCGCCGACCATCCCTTCGCCGCCGGTGCTTTGTTCAGCGGGCGCGAAATGATCGACGGCAAGTCACTGCAGGCGGCGCTGGCGGCCGATCTGTGGCGGGTGATCGCGCAGGGCGACGAGGCCGATGAACTGGTCCGCCTCGCCACGGCGGCCGACATCACCCGTTCGCAGTTGGGCAAGTACATGCCGGCGCTGATGCAGCCGGACGTGGTGCTGGCAGCGGATGAAGCCGCCATCGACCTGCGCGCGGAGATGGCGCATCTGGGGTTCCTGTCGGATTTCGATGCGTGGTCGGCAAATGCGTTGGCCGTGTCCGAGCGATGCACGAAAGGCAACGCGCGACTTCGCCGCGCCTGGCCGGCGCTGGTGCAGGCACTCGCCCGGCCTCTGTTCGATGTCGAGGACCTGGCCCAGTACTTCGGGGACTTCGCCAACGTGGCCAAGCGGACGGGCATCAACAAAGCCGGTCTGGATGATCCTGATCTCGACATCCTGATCGGTCAGACGTTGCAGATATCCAAGGCGTTGGAGCGTCTGGCGCTGCGCTTCGATCGTCGCACCAACCTGCCGCTGCGCCGCTTCCTCGCCGCCGCCCAACAGTGGACGCGGCGGGCGATGCAGTCGCGGCTGGATGCCGCCAACCAGTCCACCTTCGACCAGTTGCTGCACAGCGTGCGCGCCGCGCTGCAACCGCGCGAGGGCCGCCGGGCGCTGGCCGATGCGCTGTTCGCGGCCTGGCCGGTGGCGCTGGTGGACGAGTTCCAGGACACCGATCCGGTGCAGTTCGGCATCCTCGATGCGATCTACCGCGATGCGGACGGCGCGCCGCGCGGGCGGCTGGTGATGATCGGCGACCCGAAGCAGGCCATCTACCGTTTCCGTGGCGGCGACGTGCAGGCCTACGCGCGCGCCGGCGCAGCCGTGGCCGACGAGGATCGGCTGACGCTGGACACCAATCACCGTTCCAGCCGTGCCTATGTCGCTGCGGTCAATGCTTTCTACGCCGGCACGGGTACGCAGCTCGGCCCGGCCGGCTCGGCGACGCCGATCCGTTACGAGGCGATGAAGGCCAGTGGCCGGCGCGATGCCGAGCCGCTGCGGCATGCGGACAGTGGCGCGGTGGTCGAGCGCCCGTTGGTGTTGCACGAGCTGTCATCGAGCGAAGACATCGACGATCTGCAGGACCACGCCCTGCACACCTGCGCCGGGCAGATCGTGTGGGCGCTGTCGGAAAACGGCTACCGCATCGAGGGTGAAGCGCTGCGACCGGGCGATATCGCGGTGCTGCTGCCCGGCCATGCCCAGATCGCCCGGCTCGGCGCGCTGTTGAAGGCGCGTGGCGTGCCCTGCGTGGCGGTGTCGCAGACCAGCGTGTTCGACACCGCCACCGCGCGCGACCTGCGGCTGACCCTGCACGCCGTGCTGCATGCCGATGATCCGCGCGCCCTGCGCGCTGCCCTGGTCAGTCGTCTGGGAGGAATGAGCCTGGCGCAGGTGCAGGCGTTGCGCCATGACGCCGCCGGCTGGGATGAACTGGCCGGCCGCTTCCAGGCCATGCACGGCCTGCTGGCGACGCAGGGTCCGCTGGCGGTGGTCGCCAATGTGCTCGAACGGCAGGCCGCGCGCCTGCTGCAGGGCGTCGAGGGCGAACGCATCCTCACCGATCTGCGCCATCTCGGCGAGCTGTTGCAGCAGGCCTGGGAAGATTGCGGCGGCGGCGAGCGGCTGATGGCCTGGTTCGCCGACCAGACCGAGGGCGGCGGCAGCGAGGGCGATGCCGCCGAGGCGCGCGCCCTGCGGCTGGAATCCGACGCCGAGCGGGTCAAGCTGATGACCCTGCATGTCAGCAAGGGGCTGGAGTTCGGCGTCGTGCTCCTGCCGCTGATGTGGAAGCACGTGCGCCCGAAACCGGCCAACAACGCCGCACAACTGCTGGCCGATCCCGCCAGCGGCCGCAAATGCCTGATGGAAGGACCGGGCAGGGAACTGGTCAGGCAGGAGGATTTCGAGGAGCGCTTCCGCATGCTGTATGTCGCGCTGACCCGCGCCATCCATGCCTGCCACGTGCTGACCGTGGCACCGCGGCTGAACCCGCCCGCCGAAGCACCGTTGAACACGCTGGACCTTGCCGCGCTGAACCAGGCACCGGGCATCGAGCAGCGGCAGGGCTGGGATGCGCGCGACGGCCTGCGCTGGACGCCGGCGCAACCATCCGCCGCACAGCGCGTTGCGCGCCGGCTGCCGACCGCGCCACGCGGGCCGCTGCCGATGCGGCACAGTTTCACCACGCTCAGCGGCGGTCATGCCGGGCTCGGCAACGAGGAGGATGCGGCGGCGGACGAGGCGGTGATCGAGTTGCTCGAACCGGCCACCGTGACGACCGCGGACGAGGCGCTGCCGGCAGCGCTGTCGACCTGTACCGTCCACCGCGAACTGGACGGTCTGTCGATGGTCGGCGGTGCGGCATTCGGCAACGCGGTGCATGCCATCTTCGAGCAGCGCATTCCCCGGCGCTCGCTGCATGCGCAGACCGACCACGTGCGCGCCGCGCTGGATGCCTGCGGCGTGCGTCCGCGCGACGGCGACGCCGGGGCGCTGGTCGCGGCACTGGCGCAGCGCCTGCAAGGCGTGCTCGAGGCCCGTCTCGGCGGCGATGACGGACCGCGCCTGATCGATCTGCCGGCGCAGGACATGCGCGCCGAAATGGAGTTCAACTACCTGCTCGACGGTGCCAGCCTGCGCGCCCTGCGCGACGCCTGCGAGGCGCACGGCGAGCACGGCCTGATGCCGGCCCGCGAACAGATCCTGGTCGGCCTGATGAACGGCAAGATCGACCTGACATTCGCCCACGACGGACGTTTCCACGTGCTCGACTACAAGAGCAACCAGCTCGCCAGTGGCCCGCGCGCCTGTCTGGAGGATTACGCGCCGGCGGCGCTGGAGAAGAAGATGACCGACACCGGCTACCGCTTCCAGGCGCTGCTGTACACGGTCGCGGTGGAGCGTCATCTGCGCGAACGGCTCGGCGCGGACTATCGTCGCGGACGCCATCTGGGCGACTGCTGGTACCTGTTCGTCCGCGCCGTCGGACTGCAACTGCCGGACGGCAGCCGCTGCGGCGTCTGGCGGCACCGCTTCGGCGACGCGCTGCTCGATGCGGTGCAGGAAGTCCTCGGCGCAGGCCGAGCGGAGGCCGCATGAACATCCGCGTGGCCGGCGAGCGATTCGATTTCCGCGAGCGCAACGCCTCGCCGGCCCTGCCGGAGGCATGGCGCGAACTGGATCGCGCGGTCTGGCGCTGGATGCTGGCGCACGGCGGCGACGAGGCGACGGCGCGTGCGGCGGCGGCGGCCAGCCATGCCGAGGGTCAGGGCCACAGCGCCCTGCCGCTGTCGCTGCTGACCGCCGCCGACGGCGGTGCGGAACTGCGCGCCGCGTTGCAACGCAGTCCGCTGGTAGCCACCGGCGACGACTGCGCCGCGCCGCGCCCGCTGGTGCTCGACGACGACCATCTGTACCTGCTGCGCAACCATCGCGCCGAAACCGCGGTGGCGCGCATGCTGGCCGAGCGCCGGAAAGCCGCCACGCCACCCCTGCGGCCGCTGTCCGATGACGATCTGCGCGCCCTGTTCAACGGCAGTTGGCACGACGAGGAAGAACGCCAGCGCGCTGCCGTGCGAGAGGCCCCCGGCCGTCGCCTGATGGCGTTGACCGGCGGCCCCGGCACCGGCAAGACGACCACCGTGCTGCGCATGCTGCTCGGCCTGTCGCGCGAGCATCTGGCGCGGACCGGCCGCCTGCCGCATCTGCGCATCGCCGCACCGACCGGCAAGGCGGCGCAGCGGCTGAGCGAATCGTTGCGCCTGGGTGCGCAGCGCCTGCGCGGCGACGTCCGGCCCGTCGATCAGGACTGGCTGGCGCATCTGGACGCCGTGCTCGCCGCCGAATCCGCCACCGTGCATCGCCTGCTCGGCAGTCGCGGTCGCCACGGCGGTTTCGCCTTTGGTGCCGACCAGCCGCTGCCGGCCGACATCGTCGTGGTCGACGAGGCCTCGATGCTCGACCTCGGCCTGCTGCGCGCCCTGCTGGAGGCGCTGCGCGAAGATGCTGCGCTGGTGCTGGTGGGCGATGCCGACCAGCTCACCTCGGTCGCTGCCGGCTCGGTGATGATGGACATCGTGCAGGCGCTGGAAGCCGATCCGCGCGGCGATCTGGTGCGCTTGCGCCACTGTTTTCGGGCCGCCGCCGCGCTGACGCCGATCAACGAAGCGGTGCGCGACGGCGACATCGACGCCTTCACCGCCGCGATGGCGACGGCGGGCAGCCAGGCCGTCGACGGCCGCCGCGCCGCGCTGACGCATGAGGTGACCGACCTGCCGTCGCTGCGCCGACGTCTGGCCGCCTGGGCGCGCAGCCTGGAAGACATTCTGCGCGAGATCGACATCACCACCCCGGCCCCGGCCGGCGATCCGCTGCTGGCCTGGCGGCTGGAGGCCTTGCGCCGCCGGCAACTGCTGTGTGCGTTGCGTGAAGGACCGTTCGGCGCGTTGCAGGCCGCTGCCAGCATCGCCGCGCGGCTGCGAACTTGGGAGGCACTGGCCCCGTGGACGGGACGCCACTGGTATCCGGGCCGCGCCGTCATCATCACCCGCAACGATCCCGTCGCGCGGCTGTACAACGGCGATGTCGGCCTCTGCGTGCGGGTCGCCGGCGCGCATGGTGAGCCGGTGTTGCAGGTCGCCTTCGAGCGCCTGCCCGATGCCGAGGCGCAGGACGCGGCGGCCGTGCGCCTGTTCGATCCCTACACCCTGCCCGCCCACGAGGACGCCTTCGCACTCACCGTGCACAAGAGCCAAGGCTCGGAGTACGACCACGTCGCCGTGCTGCTGCCGCCGGACCCGGAATCGCCGCTGCTGGTCCGACAGACGCTCTACACCGGCCTGTCGCGAGCCAGGCGCTCGCTGGAGCTGTGGAGCACGCCGGCGTCCACCGAGCGCGCACTGAGCACCCCGCTGGCCCGGCATGGCCGGCTGGCGCAGCGGATCGTGCAGGCGGAGAACTGAGCCGAACCGCTGCCGGCTACGTTGTCAGCCGGCGAAGCGGTCGCCGATCAACTTCACGGCGCTGGCCACGCCGTCCTCGCCGGCCATCTGCGCGGCGAGGCGGCCGGCCTTCGCGGTGAGGTCGTCCGATTGCGCGATGCGCCGCATGGCGGTGGCGATCCGATCGGCGGTCGCCGAGCGTCGGCGGATGGGGCTGAGGGCGACGCCGAGCCGTTGCAGTTCGCAGCCCCACAATTCCTGCTCGGCGCTGTGTGCGACGACGACCGACGGCCTGCCCGCGCACAATGCGGCATGCGAAGTGCCCGCCCCACCGTGATGGACGACCAGGCTGCACTGCGGAAAGACCCGCGCATGCGGAGCGGAATCCAGATAGTGGACCGTGGCGCTGGAGCGCAAGCCCAGTTCCCGCCAGCGCGGTGCCTGGATGACGGCACGGGCGGACGCGGTTTCCGCCGCCTGGGTCAAAAGGGCGATGCTGCGCCGTGGGTCATTGCCCGACAGCGCGCTGCCGAAGGTCATGTAGGCCGGCGCGGGGCCGGCGGACAGGAAGGCCCGGAGCTCCTCCGGTACGGCGTCTTCGCCTGCGGAAAGCGCGGGTTCCAGCGCGCCGCATACCCGATAACAGTCCGGCCAGTCGGGTTGTGGCGTGCAGATCGTCGGGCTGATCGCCAGCAAGGTGAGCTGCGGCGAGGCCCACACCTCGTCGATCAGGTCACGCGCCGCTGCGATTCCGTGCTGCCGACGCAGCCGGTCGGAATATTTCTTCAGCCGCGCGTTCAGCATCCGCCTGGCAAGCCACCAGGCCAGACGATTGCCGAGCCTGCCCAGATCGGGAACGCCGGCCGGTGGCTGGAACGCGGACGGCACCGCGCCGTGCACCAGCGCAACGCTGACATGGCCACGCCCGTGCCGGGCCGCCGCCGCGCCCAGCGGATAAAGGAAATAGTGGCCGATCAGCAGGTCGTTGTCGGCGCACAGCCGCTCGGCCGTGGCGAACAGTTCCTTCTCTACCGGCAGCAACAATTGTTCGATGGCGATCTGCGTCTGCCGGATGGCATCGCGCTCGCCCTGCATCGCTGCGCCGATCCGCTCCAGTCGCTGGCGGTCGGCGATCACCGGCGAAGACACCGCCTGGAAGCGGAAGCCGGCGCCGTCGCCAGCGTCCTCGGGCAGCTCGCCATCGACGCAGGTGGCGGCCAGGGTGACATCGTGGCCGGCGCGTTGCAGCCCTGCGGCCAGTGCCATGAAGGGCCGGATATCCCCGTGGCTGCCCCAGGTCTGGATGCCGATCTTCACGTCTCGTCGCGGGTCACCCGCAGCACTTCGTCGACCGAGGTGACGCCGGCCAGCACCTTGTCCCAGCCATCGTCGATCATCGCCGGGGTGTGCTGGCGGGCGAGGCGGGTCAGCTCGGCTTCGCCGGCACCGCGATGGATCGCCTGGCGCATCGCCTCGTCGACCATCACCAGTTCGTACAGGCCGGAACGGCCGCGATAGCCGCCGTGGCGGCCGCCGGTGTCGGCGGGCGGACGATGGAAGGTCAGGCCATCCTGATGGGCACGGCCGAAGGCGGCGATTTCCGTGACCGTCGGCGCATACGCCTGGCGGGTGGCCGGGTCGAGCACGCGCACCAGCCGCTGCGCCAGCACGCCGAGCAGGGAGGAACTGAGCAGGAACGGTTCGATGCCCATGTCGGCGAGGCGGGTGACCGCGCCGACTGCGCTGTTGGTGTGCAGGGTGGACAGCACGAGGTGGCCGGTGAGGCTGGCCTGGACGGCGATCTCGGCGGTTTCCAGATCGCGGATTTCGCCCACCATCACCACGTCCGGGTCCTGCCGCAGGATGGCGCGCAGGCCGCGCGCGAAGGTCATGTCGACGCGCGGGTTGACCTGGGTCTGACCGATGCCGTCGAGGTAGTACTCGATCGGATCCTCGACGGTGAGGATGTTGCGGGTGGCATCGTTGAGGCGGGTCAGCGCGGCGTACAGCGTGGTGGTCTTGCCGCTGCCGGTCGGGCCGGTGACCAGGACGATGCCGTGCGGGCGATGGATCAGCTGGTCGATGCGCGACAGCGTGGCGTCGTCCATGCCCAGTTGCGACAGGTCGAGGCGTCCGGCCTGCTTGTCGAGCAGGCGCAGCACGACGCGTTCGCCATGGCCGGCGGGAATCGTCGACACGCGCACGTCGACCGGCCGGCCGGCGATGCGCAGGCCGATGCGGCCGTCCTGCGGCAGGCGCTTCTCGGCGATGTCGAGCTTGGCCATCACCTTGATGCGGCTGACCACCGGCTGCGCCACGGCGCGCTGCGGGGCGAGCACCTCGCGCAGCACGCCATCGATGCGGAAGCGCACCACCAGACGGTTCTCGAACGGCTCGATGTGGATGTCGGAGGCGTTCTCCTTCACCGCCTCGGTGAGCAGGGCGTTGATCAGGCGGATGATCGGCGCGTCGTCCTCGCTCTCCAGCAAATCCTCGGGCTCGGGCAGGGCGTCGGCGATCTGCTTCAGGTCGAGCCGCTCGTCGAAGTCGGCGACCATGGCACGGGCGTCATCGGTGCCGGATTCGTAGAGGTCGCGCAGCAGGCGGTCCCAGCCATCCGCCGCCACCCGTTGCAAGCTGATCGGCACGCCGCAGTGGCGGCGCAGTTCAGCGATCACCTCCGGCTGCACGCCGGGGCGATGGGCGACCACGGCGGCATCCGGCTGCCAGGACAGCACGGTGGCGCCATGCCGGCGGGCGAAGCCGAAGCCGGGTCGCGGCGGCGGGCTGGCCGCATCGCCCGCAGCGGCGGACGCTTCACTCATCCGCCGCGTCCTCGTCCGCGCGCAGCGGCGGCGGCGAACGGAACAGATCCGCCGGCAGGGCCGGCAGCAACGGCTGGTTGTCGCCGTGGTAGCGCAGCTCGGTGTTCTCGCGCAGGCGCAGTTGCTCGCCGCGCAGGAAATTGTACTTCTCGCTGGAGATCGACGCCTCGGTGGCGGCGTCGCGCAGGATGCGCGGGCGCAGGAAGATCATCAGGTTGCGCTTGCCGCGCTTGGAGGCGCGCGACTTGAACAGGTTGCCCAGCACCGGGATGCGGCTGAGGCCCGGTACGCCCTGGATGTTCTCTTGGGTCTCCTCGGAGATCAGCCCGCCGAGCACCAGCAGGCCGCCGTCGGCCACCATCACGCTGGTGGTCAGCTCGCGCTTGCTGGTGATCAGGTCGGAGGCACCCTGCACGTTGGCGGCCAGCGAGGACACTTCCTGCTTGATGTCGAGGCGCACGCTGGTACCCTCGTTGATGTGCGGGGTGACCTGCAGGATGATGCCGACATCCTTGCGCTCGATGGTCTGGAACGGCTGCGTCGGCAGGTTGCTGCCGCCGTTGCTGGTGTTGGTGTACTGGCCGGTGATGAAGGGCACTTCCTGGGTTACCTTGAACTCGGCGTCGTGGTGATCGAGGGTGACCACGGACGGGTTGGACAGGATGTTGGCGCGCACGTCGCCGCGCAGCGCCTTCACCAGCGCACCGATCTGGAACAGCGGGATGTCGCTGCCGGGCAGGGTCACGGTGCCGCTGAGATAGCCGAGGTTGAGGCCGCTGCCGACCGCGCCGTAAGGGTTGGTCAGCGCGCCGACGATGCCGCCGGAACCGCTCTGGCCGGGGAAGTTGGTGCCACCGATGACGCCATTGGTCAGGCCGCCCTGGCCATCGTTGTCGACACTGGTGGTCTGCCATTGCACGCCGAGCTCGTCGGCCAGCTCGTCGGTGACTTCGGCGATGATCGCCTCGACCAGCACCTGGGCGCGCGGCACGTCGAGCTGGCGGATCACCGAGGACAGCTCGCGGAACACCGCCGGCGAGGAGGTCACCACCAGCGAATTGGTGCCCTCGTGCGGCTGGATGGTGGCCGGCTTGGCACCTTCGGTCTTGGCCGCGGTGCCGGTCAGCGTCGCCGCCACGCCTTCGAGGATCGGCACCAGGTCGGCGGCCTGGGCGTAGCGCAGGTAGACCACCTGGGTGTTGTCGCCGGAGGCCAGCGGCGTGTCGAGATGGGCGATCAGGGCACGCAGGCGCAGGCGCTGGGCGCGCTCGCCGGACAGCAGCACCGAATTGGTGCGCTCGTCGGCGATCAGGCGCAGGCCGCCGGGTGCCGCCGCCGCGCCAGCGGCACCGGCCGGCTCCAGCGCGGTCACCGTGCGGACGATTTCCGCCGCGTTGGCGTGGCGCAGTGCGATCACTTCCACTTCCGCATCGGCGGCGGTGTCGATGCGGCGGATGATGGCGATCAGGCGGTCGACGTTGGCGGCGCGGTCGGTGACCAGCAGCGAGTTGCTGTTGGCATGCGCCAGCAGATGGCCCTGCTGCGGCATCAGCGGACGCAGCAGGGCGGCCAGTTCCTGCGCCGGGACGTGGCGGACGTCGATGATCCGGGTCACCAGATCATCGCCGCTGCCGCTGGTCAGCAGCGCGCCGGCGTCCTGCGCGGCGACCGCTTCGGGCAGGATCTTGACCATGTTGCCGGACGGCACCGCCGCGTAGCCGTGCACGCGCAGCACCGACTGGAACACTTCGTAGACCTCGTCGGCATTCATCTGCCGACCGGAAATCACCGTCACCTTGCCGTCGACGCGCGGATCGACGATGAAGCTCTTGCCGGTGATCTCGCCGACGGTCTGGATCAGCACGCTGATGTCGGCGTTCTGCAGGTTGATCGCATGCCGGCCGTTGCCCGGCTGGGCGGGCGCGGGCGGCATCACGGTCGGCGCGACGATCTGCGGCGTCTGCGCCGACAGCAGCGGGGCCAGGGCGAGGGTGAGGCAGAGCGCGGCCAGCGCGCGGATCACGGATCGGGACATGGGCAGGCGGAAATCCGGGTGGATGGGCATGGTAACGGTGCCGGGCCTCAGAGGCCGACGGTGATCTGCATGGACTGGCCGTCGCGCTGCACGGTCAGCACCACGCGGCGGGCGTCGCGCAGCGCGCTGGCCAGTTGGTTGGCGCGTTCGCGGCCGTCCAGCGGGATGCCGTTGACGGCGGTGATGATGTCGGTCGGGCGCAGGCCGCTGCGCGCCAGCAGGTCGGAATCACGACCCACCGACAGCCGCACGCCGGCGAAGCGGCCGTTCTCCAGCACCGGGAACACGCTGACCTGCTTGGCCAGTTCGGCGATGTCGGTGCCGGCGGCGGCGCGGATCGAATCCATGGCGGGCGCGCCGACATTGATCGCCGGGTTGACGAAGGGCGGCGGCGCAGCGGTGTTGCGCGGCACGCCTGCCGGCAGAGCGGCGGTGGCACTCACGCCACGTGGCGCGGCGGCAGCGCCATCACCGGCTGTCGGCAGGCTCAGCGATTCCTGCGCGCCGTTGCGGCGCAGCAGCACGCGCCCGGCCTGGATGCCGACCAGCTCCGCGCCCCCGGGCAGGCTGTCGCCAACCCGATAATGCTGATGCTGGCCGCTTTCGTCGGCGATGATGGCGTAGCCGGCGTCGGAGGCATCCTCGTTGAAGGTGCCATGCAGGGTCAGCCGCAGACTGGTCGCCGGTGCCTGCTGGGCCAGTTGCGCCAGGCTGACACCGGCACCCGGGTTGCCGAACAGATGCCATTTCGACAGCGTCACCGCCGGCGTCGCCAGACCCGTGGCCGCCGCCGGCAGGGCCGCCATCGGCGTGACCGGAATGGCCGGGCCGGCGACCAGCAACCAGATCAGCCCGACGCACCGCCACAGCAGCCAGACGCCGGCCAGCGCGATGGCCCAGAGTGCCAGCCGTGCGGACAGGCGGTCGGCAGCAAGCGCGTCGAACATGCTCTCGAGATGGCCTACACGAAGGCCGGCACTGTAGCAGACGGTGGTCGCCGGCCGCGCCGCGCCGCGCGCTTCATTCGACGGTCACGCTCTTGGCCAGGTTGCGCGGTTGGTCGACGTCGGTGCCGCGCAGCACGGCGACGTGGTAGGACAGCAACTGCAGCGGCACGGTGTAGAGGATCGGCGCGGCGATCTCGCCGCTGGGCGGCAGTTCCAGCACGTGTTCGTGGTGCATGCCGTGGCGGACCCGGCTGTCGGCGAAGACGAACAACTGGCCGCCGCGGGCGCGCACTTCCTCCATATTCGACTTCAGCTTGTCCAGCAGGTGGTCGTTGGGAGCCACCGCCACCACCGGCATGGACTCGTCGACCAGCGCCAGCGGGCCGTGCTTGAGCTCGCCGGCCGGGTAGCCCTCGGCGTGGATGTAGGAGATTTCCTTCAGCTTGAGCGCGCCTTCCAGGGCCACCGGGAACTGCGTGCCGCGGCCGAGGAACAGGGCATGCTGGCGCGGCACGAAATGCTCGGCCAGGGCGAGGATGTCGGCGTCCAGTTTCAGCGCCTCGGCGATCAACCCGGGCAGCGTTTCCAGCTCGCGCACGCCGGCGGCGATGCGCGCCTCGTCGGCACCGCGCAGGCGGCCCAGGTGCAGGGCGAGCAGGGCCAGCGCGGTGAGCTGGGTGGTGAAGGCCTTGGTCGAGGCGACGCCGATTTCCGGCCCGGCGCGGGTCATCAGTTGCAGCTCGGACTCGCGCACCAGCGAGGACTCCGGCACGTTGCACACCGCCAGCCGGGCGAGGTAGCCGCGTTCGCCGGCCATGCGCAGGGCGGCCAGGGTGTCGGCGGTCTCGCCGGATTGCGAGATGGTGACGAACAGGGTGTCGTCGCCGACCACCGGCTGGCGATAACGGTATTCGCTGGCGATCTCGGTGCTGCACGGCAGGCCGGCCAGCGACTCGATCCAGTAGCGGGCGACCAGGCCGGCGTGGAAGCTGGTGCCGCAGGCGACGATGTGGACGGCGCGGGCGCGGGCGAGCAATTCGTCGGCACCGACGCCGAACACGTTGGACAGCACGCGGCCATTGGCGATGCGCCCTTCCAGGGTGTCGGCGATGGCCTGCGGCTGTTCGTGGATTTCCTTCAGCATGTAGTGGCGGTATTCGCCGCGCTCGACGGCGTCGAGGCTGAACGTCGATTCCTTGATCGGCCGCTGCACTTGCTGTCGCGCGGCGTCGAACACCCGCGCGCCGTCGTGGCGCAACTCGACCACGTCGCCCTCGGCCAGATAGCTGAAGCGCCGCGTCAGCGGCAGCAGGGCATGGATGTCGGAGGCGATGTAGTACTCGCCTTCGCCATGCCCGAGCACCAGCGGCGAGCCACTGCGGGCACCGATCAGCACGCCCGGCTCACGCTTGGACATCACTGCCAGCGCATAGGCACCGTGCAGACGATCCAGGGTCTTCTGCGTGGCGAGCAGCAGGCTGTCGCCGCCGCGCTGGTAGTGCTCGATCAGGTGGGCGACCACTTCGGTGTCGGTGTCGGAACTGAACGTGTAGCCGGCGGCGAGCAGTTCCTCGCGCAGCTCGGCGTGGTTCTCGATGATGCCGTTGTGGACCACCGACAGGCTGTTGCCGGACACGTGCGGATGCGCGTTGGCCTCGTTCGGCACGCCGTGGGTCGCCCAGCGGGTATGCGCGATGCCGCTGTGGCCGTCCAGCGGCGCGGCGGCCTGCAGCGCTTCCAGGTCACGCACCTTGCCCTTGGCGCGGCGGCGCTCGATGCCGTCGGCACCGAGCACGGCGAAGCCGGCGGAGTCGTAGCCACGGTATTCCAGGGACCGCAGGCCCGAAATCAGATCCCGGGCGATGTTGCGCTGTGCGCTGATGCCGACGATTCCACACATGATGCTTGTCCGTCCTCTGGCTCTAAGGTTGTTCCACCGGCTAGTGTAGTCCGCGCGGGCGTGTCGATGTTCCGCCCGGCGGTGGCCGGAGCGCCGGTGTGGCCGACCATGCGCCGCTCGGGCGACTTGCCAGTTTCGTTGTGCGCCTGTTAAAATTCCGAGTCTTGATTCGATGGCGAGGCGTCCCGCGTTGCCGTCGCGTCCGATTCCTACCGGAGTCGTCGCGTGTCCGATCTTGCCGCCCGCAGCGGGCAACTCGCCAGACGCATCATGCTGGCCCAGGTTGTCGCCACTGCGCTGGTCGCTGCCGGTTTCGCCTTCGTCGGCGGCCGGGCCGCACTGGGCGCTGCAATGGGCGGGCTGGCGGTCATGCTGGGCGCGGTGATGCTGGCCTGGCGGACGTTTTCCGGAGCCGTGTCCGGCGCGGATGGCGCGCTGATGCGGCTGCTCGGCGGGGTCGCCCTCAAATGGGCGGTACTCGCGGTGATGTTGTACCTGGCGCTGGCCGTGATGGCGCTGGACCCGCTGGCGGTAGTGTGCGGTGTCCTGGCTGCCCTGGTCGCGAACCTGGTCGCGATGGCATTCAAAAATTGAAGGGCATGACCGTGACGATCCAGTCCGGTTTCAGGAATGGTCCGGCCTGCGCCGAACCGTTCCGTTCCATGCGCGCCTGCCTCCCGCTTGGTGAGGGTGGTGCTCGGTTCATTCAAGACAAGCGCCCGTCGAGTGTCGGGCGCTTCGGCGTGGGCGCGACGCGCCCGACGTGCGCTCAGGCGGTGTGCTGATCATGGCAAGCAACGAACAACTGACTCCCACCAGCTACATCCAGCACCATCTGCAGAACCTGACCCATCAGGTCGGCGATGGCGGCTTCTTCACCCTGCACGTCGACACCCTGATCAGCTCGGTGCTGCTCGGTCTGCTGCTGGTCTTCCTGTTCTGGCTGGCGACGCGCAAGGCCACCGCCGGCGTCCCCGGCAAATGGCAGGCCTTCGTCGAAATCCTGCTCGAATTCGTCGACAAGCAGGCGCGCGACACCTACCACGGGTCGAGCAAGCTGGTGACGCCGATCGCGATCACCCTGTTCTTCTGGATCCTGCTGATGAACATGATGAAGTTCATCCCCGCCGATTTCATCGCCAAGCCGCTGGAACTGCTCGGCGTGGCGTACTGGAAGCCGGTGCCGACCGCCGACGTCAACGCCACCCTCGGCATCTCGATCAGCGTGTTCTTCCTGATGCTGTTCTTCGCCCTGCGCGCGAAGGGTCTCGGCGGCTTCACCAAGGAATTCCTGGTCGCCCCGTTCGGCAAGTGGATGATGCCGTTCAACCTGATCCTCAACATCGTCGAGTGGGTGTCCAAGCCGATCTCGCTGGCGATGCGACTGTTCGGCAACATGTTCGGCGGCGAGATCGTCTTCCTGCTGATCTGGGTACTCGGCGGCGCCAGCCTCCTCGGCCTGATCGGCGGCAGCGTGTTCGGCCTCGGCTGGATGATCTTCCACATCCTCGTGGTGCCGCTGCAGGCGTTCATCTTCATGATGCTGTCGATCGTGTACCTCAGCCTGTCCGAGGACAGTCACTGACGCTTTTCCGCTTCACCCTTCGTCTTTCACCCCCTAGATATCCGTTCCGGAGAAAACCATGGAAACTTTGTCCGCCCTCGCTTCCGTCCAGGCCTCCACCGTTCTGGCCATCGGCATCATGATCGGCCTGGCCGCGCTGGGCGCCGGTCTGGGTCTGGCCATCATGGCCGGCAAGTTCCTGGAGTCGGCCGCCCGCCAGCCCGAGCTGATCCCGGTGCTGCAGGTGCGCATGTTCATCACCGCCGGCCTGATCGACGCCGCCTTCATCATCAGCGTCGCCGTCGGCCTGCTGTTCGCCTTCGCCAGCCCGTTCCTGGTTGGCGGACTGGCACCGTAAGGTTCCGGAACGAACCCGACGGGCCTGCCGCCCGCCCTTGCGGCATGCGGCAGGTTGATTGGGAAGCCCGACGGCCCAAGCCCGACGGCTTCCCGAGCACAGGCAGAGCGCACCCATGAATCTCAATCTGACCCTGATTGCCCAGGCACTGGCTTTTGCCTCGCTGATCTGGCTGATCGCCACCTTCATCTGGCCGCCGTTGCTCAAGGCCATCGAAGAGCGCCAGCAGAAGATCGCCGAGGGCCTAGCGGCCGCCGACAACAGCCAGCGCGCGCTGGCGCAGGCGGAAGAAACCGTCGCCGAGGAACTCAAGGCCGCGCGCAGCAAGGCCAACGAGATCATCGAACAGGCACACCAGCGCGCCAACCAGATCGTCGACGCCGCCCGCAGCGAGGCCCTCGCCGAAGGCGCGCGGCAGAAGGCGCTGGTCGAGTCGGAGATCGAAACCTCCGCCAACCACGCCCGCGAGAGCCTGCGTCAAGAAGTCTCCGCGCTGGTCGTTGCCGGTGCCGAGAAGCTGCTTCGCCGCGAGATCGACGCCAGCGCCCACAAGGCGCTGCTCGACGACCTCGCCGCGCAGCTCTGATCGCCGGCCCGGAGCGCTTCGACGATGAACAGCAACGCGTCCACCCTGGCCCGCCCGTACGCCCGCGCGGCGTTCTCGCTGGCCCACTCCCATGGCCGGCTGCGGCCGTGGTCGTCGCTGATCGCCTTCGCCGCGGCCATCGCCGCCGATGATCGGGTCGCCGCCCTGCTGGATCACCCCGGCATCGACGACGACACCCTGGTCGGCCTGCTGCTGCCCGAGGGCGACGTCGACCCGACCTTCCGCCAGTTCCTGCACGTGCTGGCCGAGAACCGCCGGCTGTCCGTGCTGACGGAAATCTCCGCGCAGTTCGAACTGATGCGGGCGCAGGCGGAACAGGTGGTCCGCGTCACCGTCACCTCCGCCGCACCGATGCAGGACGCGGAACGCGCCCGCCTGGCCGACTCGCTGCGCCGGCGCTTCGACCGCGAGGTCGACATGCGCCACGAAGTCGATCCCGACCTGCTCGGCGGCGCGATCATCGACGCCGGCGACCTGGTCATCGACGGCTCGTTGCGCGGCAAGCTGTCGCGGTTGCAGACCGAACTGGCACATTGATCCGACCCCGCGCGGCGGGCCACGGCCCCTCGCCCGGACACGCACCACATTCAAGGGCGGACCCCGGTTCCGCCGCACAGGAAACCAAGATGGCCACCACCACGCTCAATCCGTCCGAGATCAGTGAACTGATCAAGACCCGCATCGAGAAGGTCAAGCTCGCCGCGGAAGCCCGCAACGAAGGCATCGTCACCAGCGTCTCCGACGGCATCGTGCGCATCCACGGCCTGGCCGACGCGATGCAGGGCGAAATGATCGAACTGCCCGGCGACACCTACGCCCTGGCGCTGAACCTGGAGCGCGACTCGGTCGGTGCCGTGGTGCTGGGCGACTACGAGCACCTGCGCGAAGGCGACGTGGCCAAGACCACCGGCCGCATCCTCGAAGTGCCGACCGGCCCGGAACTGCTCGGCCGCGTGGTCAACGCGCTGGGCCAGCCGATCGACGGCAAGGGCCCGATCGACGCCAAGCTGAGCGCGCCGGTGGAGCGCGTCGCCCCCGGCGTGATCTGGCGCAAGTCGGTCGACCAGCCGGTGCAGACCGGCTACAAGTCGGTCGACGCGATGATCCCGATCGGCCGTGGCCAGCGCGAGCTGATCATCGGCGACCGCCAGACCGGCAAGACCGCGATGGCCATCGACGCCGTGATCAACCAGAAGGGCACCGGCATCAAGTGCGTGTACGTCGCCATCGGCCAGAAGGCCTCGACGGTGGCCAACATCGTGCGCAAGCTGGAAGAAAACGGCGCGCTGGACCACACCATCGTCGTTGCCGCCACCGCCTCCGAGTCGGCCGCGATGCAGTACATCAGCGCCTACTCCGGCTGCACCATGGGCGAGTACTTCATGGACCGTGGTCAGGACGCCCTGATCGTCTACGATGACCTGTCCAAGCAGGCCGTGGCCTACCGCCAGATCTCCCTGCTGCTGCGCCGCCCGCCGGGCCGCGAAGCCTATCCGGGTGACGTGTTCTACCTGCACTCGCGCCTGCTCGAACGCGCCGCCCGCGTCTCGGAAGAGTATGTGGAGAAGTTCACCAACGGCGAGGTCAAGGGCAAGACCGGCTCGCTGACCGCGCTGCCGATCATCGAAACGCAGGCCGGCGACGTCTCCGCCTTCGTGCCGACCAACGTGATCTCGATCACCGATGGCCAGATCTTCCTTGAGACCGACCTGTTCAACGCCGGCATCCGCCCGGCCGTGAACGCCGGCATCTCGGTGTCGCGCGTCGGTGGCGCGGCGCAGACCAAGATCATCAAGAAGCTGTCCGGCGGCATCCGTATCGCCCTGGCGCAGTACCGCGAGCTGGCGGCGTTCGCGCAGTTCGCCTCGGACCTCGACGAAGCCACCCGCAAGCAGCTCGAGCGCGGCCAGCGCGTCACCGAGCTGATGAAGCAGAAGCAGTACCAGCCGATGTCGATCGCCCACCAGGCGCTGTCGATCTACGCCGTCAACGAGGGCTTCCTCGACGACGTCGCCGTCAACAAGATCGGTGCCTTCGAGGAAGGCCTGCACGCCCACTTCGACAACACCGCCGGCGAACTGGTCTCGAAAATCAACGCCTCGGGCGCCTGGAACGACGAGATCGAGGCCGCGTTCAAGAAGGGCATCGAAGACTTCAAGGCGACGGGTTCCTGGTAAGCACGGGCACCCGCCCAGCGACCCAGACCCAGACCCCACAGCGACCAGAGCGAGCGACCCATGGCCGGCGGCAGAGAAATCAAAACCAAGATCAAGAGCGTGCAGAACACCCGCAAGGTGACGCGCGCGCTCGAAATGGTCTCGGCTTCGAAGATCCGCAAGGCGCAGGATCGGATGAAGGCGTCGCGTCCGTATGCGCGGGCGATGAAGCAGCTCATCGGGCATCTGGCGCAGGCGAATTCCGAGTTCCAGCACCCGTACCTGATCGAGCGGGCGGATCCCAAGCGGGTCGGCTACATCATCATTTCCTCCGACCGCGGACTGGCCGGCGGCCTCAACAACAACCTGTTCCGCAAGCTGCTCGGCGAAATGCGCGGCTGGCAGGACAAGGGCGTCGAGGTCGACGTGGTCACCATCGGCCAGAAGGCGACGGTGTTCTTCCGCCGGCTGAAGGTCGGCATGCTGGCCAGCGTCACCCATCTCGGCGACACCCCGGCGCTGGAGCAGCTGATCGGCGTGATCAAGGTGATGCTGGACGGCTACGAGGAAAACCGGCTGGACCGCGTGTTCCTGTGCTACAACGACTTCGTCAACACGATGACCCAGCGCGCCGCCTTCGACCAATTGCTGCCGCTGCCGCCGTCGGAAGAGCAGATCGTCCAGCACGACTGGGACTACCTCTACGAACCCGACGCAGAGACCGTGCTTTCGCACGTGCTCAAGCGCTACGTGGAGTCGCTGGTGTACCAGGCGGTGATGGAAAACATCGCCTCCGAACACGCCGCGCGCATGGTCGCCATGAAGGCCGCCAGCGACAACGCGACCAAACTGATCGACACCCTGAACCTGGTCTACAACAAGGCCCGCCAGGCAGCGATCACGCAGGAGATTTCCGAGATCGTCGGTGGGGCAGCGGCAGTGTGATGACAGCGGCCGGGAATCGGGAATCGGGAATGGAGAATCGTCAAAGCCGGCGCAGTGCGCTCTTCCGGTTCCCTATTCCCGATTCTCCATTCCCGAAAAGCTTCTTAAGTCGTCCGCGATCAACGCAACGAACACAGTTAAACGGAGCAGAGCAATGAGTCAGGGCAAGATCGTTCAGATCATCGGCGCGGTCGTCGACGTCGAGTTCCCGCGCAGTGACGTGCCGAAGGTGTACGACGCGCTGAAGGTGGACGGCACCGAGATCACGCTGGAAGTGCAGCAGCAGCTCGGCGACGGCGTGGTGCGTGCGATCGCGCTCGGCTCCACCGACGGGCTGAAGCGCAACCTGGTCGCTACCAACACCGGCAGCGCGATTTCCGTTCCGGTCGGTGCCGGCACGCTGGGTCGCATCATGGACGTGCTGGGTCGTCCCATCGACGAGGCCGGCCCGGTCGACGCCTCGGCGCATTGGGAAATCCATCGCGCAGCGCCGTCCTACGAGGACCAGTCCTCCTCCACCGAGCTGCTGGAAACCGGCATCAAGGTCATCGACCTGATGTGCCCGTTCGCCAAGGGCGGCAAGGTAGGCCTGTTCGGCGGAGCCGGCGTCGGCAAGACCGTCAACATGATGGAGCTGATCAACAACATCGCCAAGGCGCACAGCGGCCTGTCGGTGTTCGCCGGCGTCGGCGAGCGTACCCGCGAGGGCAACGACTTCTACCACGAGATGAAGGACTCCAACGTCCTCGACAAGGTGGCGATGGTCTACGGCCAGATGAACGAGCCGCCGGGCAACCGCCTGCGCGTCGCACTGACCGGCCTGACCATGGCCGAGTACTTCCGCGACGAGAAGGATGAGTCCGGCCGCGGCAAGGACGTGCTGCTGTTCGTCGACAACATCTACCGCTACACCCTGGCCGGCACCGAAGTGTCGGCACTGCTGGGCCGCATGCCGTCGGCGGTGGGTTACCAGCCGACCCTGGCCGAGGAAATGGGCGTGCTGCAGGAGCGCATCACCTCGACCAAGACCGGTTCGATCACCTCGATCCAGGCCGTCTACGTGCCCGCCGACGACCTCACCGACCCGTCCCCGGCGACCACCTTCGCCCACCTCGACGCCACCGTCGTGCTGAGCCGCAACATCGCCGCGCTGGGCATCTACCCGGCGGTCGACCCGCTGGACTCGACCAGCCGCCAGCTCGACCCCAACGTGATCGGCAACGAACACTACGAGACCGCCCGCCGCGTCCAGGCCACCTTGCAGAAATACAAGGAACTCAAGGACATCATCGCCATCCTCGGCATGGACGAATTGAGCGAGGAGGACAAGCAGGCCGTCTCCCGCGCGCGCAAGATCGAGCGCTTCTTCAGCCAGCCGTTCCATGTCGCCGAAGTGTTCACCGGCTCGCCGGGCAAGTACGTTCCGCTGAAGGACACCATCCGCGGCTTCAAGGGCATCGTCGACGGCGAATACGACCACCTGCCCGAGCAGGCCTTCTACATGGTCGGCAGCATCGAAGAGGCGGTGGAAAAGGCGAAGAAGATCGCCTGATGGCGATCTTCTCGGGAACCGGGAATAGGTAATCGTCAAGGCGGGTGATCGTGATTTGAGGCATCGAGGTTGGAGCTGGCGCAGCGCGCACTCCATTCCCGATTCCCCATTCCCGATTCCCGCCTCGCAAAGCGAGGCAGCATGAGCACCATCCGTTGCGACATCGTCAGCGCTGAGGCTGAAATCTTCCATGGCGAGGCGGCGCTGGTCGTGGCCACGGGCGAGATCGGCGAGTTGGGCATCGCGCCGCGTCATGCGCCGCTGATCACCCGCCTGAAGCCGGGCAAGGTGGTGGTCACCCAGGCCAATGGCGAGAAGCTGGACTTCGCCATCGGCGGCGGCATCCTCGAAGTGCAGCCGCAGGTGGTGACCATCCTCGCCGACACCGCGATCCGCGCCGACGACATCGACGAGGCCAAGGTCCGCGCCGCCAAGGAAGAGGCCGAGCGCGTGCTGGCCGGTCGCGGCGAGGCGATGGACGTGGCCGAGGCGCAGCAGAAGCTGGCCGAAGTCACCGCGCAGTTGCAGGCGCTGGAGCGCCTGCGCAAGAACCTCAAGCACTGATCGACGCAGCCCTGTCCGGGCTGTCGCACGCGTCACACGGCCCGGTCGAGTCGTTCGCCGGGCCGTTTTTGTTTCCGTGCCGCCAGCGCCGTCACCGACGACCCGTTCACGTCCTGCGCGGCGCGTGCTTGCCCAGGCAGCGGCCAGAAGGTACCGTTGGCCGGTTATGTCTCCCTTTCACGGACGCCACGAATGAATTTCCAGCACGTCGCCATCGCCTCGGTCGCCCACATCGATGCCCCGATCCGCCTCTCCTCGGCGGAAATCATGTCGCGCCTGCAGCCGACGCTGGACCGCCTCGGCATCCGCGACAACCTGCTCGAAGACGTCGCCGGCATCCGCGAGCGGCGCATCTGGGACGGCCCGGTGCAGCCTTCCGACGCCGCCACCATGGCCGCGCAGAAGGCGCTGGCGCAGTCCGGCGTGCAGCGCGAGAACATCGGCATCCTGATCAACACCTCGGTGTGCCGCGATTACCTTGAGCCGTCCACCGCCAGCATCATTCACGGCAACCTCGGGCTGGCCGACACCTGCCAGAACTTCGATGTCGGCAACGCCTGCCTGGCCTTCCTCAACGGCATGGACATCGCGGCGCGGATGATCGAGCGCGGCGACATCGACTACGCCCTGGTGGTCGACGGCGAGGCCAGCAACGAGATCACCGAGCGCACCATCGAGCGGCTCAGCGCGCCGGACGTCGATCCCGACCAGTTCCGCAACGAATTCGCCTCGCTGACGCTGGGCTCCGGTGCCGCCGCGATGGTGCTGGGTCGCGCCGAGCTGCTGCCCAACGGCCATCGCTTCCTCGGCAGCGTGACCCGCGCGGCGACCGAGTTCAGCCATCTGTGCCGCGGCAACATGGACCGCATGGTCACCGACACCCGCACCCTGCTGGTCGAGGGTCTGAAGCTGTGTGCCAAGACCTTCCAGGCCGCCCGGGCGGCGATGGGCTGGGTGGCCAGCGAGCTGGACGAGTTCGTCATCCACCAGATCAGCAAGGTGCACACCGCCGCCGTGGTGGAAATGCTCGGCATCGACCCGAAGAAGGTGCTCACCGTGTTCCCCGAGCACGGCAACATCGGCCCGGCCTCGGTGCCGGTGGCGCTGTCCAAGCTCAACGAGTTGGGCCGCCTGCAGAAGGGCAAGCGGATCGCCCTGATGGGCATCGGCTCCGGCCTCAACTGCCAGATGGCGGAAGTGGTCTGGTAAGCCGATCCCGTGGCGGCGGCGTGGAGCAAACCGGCGTGAGCCTTCCGGACTATCCGTTCAACGGCCGGCACTTCGAAGTGCGTCCGGGCATCCGGATGCACTGTCTGGACGAGGGCCCGCGTGACGGTGAAGTCGTCGTCATGCTGCACGGCAACCCGTCGTGGTCGTATTACTGGCGCCGCCTCGTGCTGGCGCTGCGCGGGCGTTATCGCTGCATCGTCCCCGATCATGTCGGCATGGGCCTGTCCGACAAGCCCGACGATGGCGGTTACGACTACACCCTGCAATCGCGGGTCGATGATCTCGCCGCCCTGCTCGACCATCTCGGCGTCCATTCGCGGCTGACGCTGGCGGTGCACGACTGGGGCGGCATGATCGGCTTCGGCTGGGCGCTGTCGCACGCGCAGGCGGTGTCGCGCCTGGTCATCACCAATACCGCCGCGTTTCCGCTGCCGGCGGCCAAGGCGATGCCCTGGCAGCTCACCCTGGGCCGCGATTCGCGTCTGGGTGCCGGCCTGATCCGTGGCTTCAACGCCTTTGCCGGCGGTGCGGCGCGCTTCGGCGTCGAGCGGCGGATGCCGGCCGATGTGCGCCGCGCCTATGTTGCGCCGTACGATTCCTGGGCCAACCGCATCGCCACCCTGCGCTTCGTGCAGGACATCCCGCTGTCGCCGGCGGATCGCGCCTGGGCACTGGTCGAGGCCGCCGGCAAGGCGCTGCCCGCGTTCGCCGACCGTCCGGCATTGCTTGGCTGGGGGCTGAGGGATTTCGTCTTCGACCGCCATTTCCTCGACGGTTTCCGCGCCGCCCTGCCTGCCGCCGAGGTCCACGCCTGGGACGACGCCGGCCATTACGTGCTGGAGGATCGGCACGACGCCCTGATCCCCGCCGTGACGGATTTCCTCGCCCGCAATCCGCTCGATTGAAGGCTCGACCGAAGGCGCGCGGCCCGCTGGCGCTTTGCGAAGCGTGGTCGGCATGGTCTACTTCGGGCGATCTTTTGCCGACAGGAGTGTTCCCATGCGTTTGACCAGCCACAGCTTCGCGAACGGTGCCGCCATCCCGGCCGAGTTCGCCTTCGGCCGCAGCGGCGATGCCGGCGAGCCCTGCGTGCTGTCCGCCAACCGCAATCCGCATCTGGCCTGGGACGAGGCACCGGCCGGCACGCAGTCCTTCCTCCTGGTCTGCATCGACCCCGACGCGCCGAGCTCGGCGGCCGACGTCAACCAGCCCGACCGCACCGTGCCTGCCGATTTGCCGCGCGCCGAGTTCTGCCACTGGGTGCTGGCCGACATCCCGGCCGACTGTCGAGAGATCGCCGCCGGTGCCTGCTCCGACGGTGTCACCGCAGGCGGCAAGCAGCAGCCCGCCGGGCCGGCCGGCAGCCGCCAGGGCCGCAACGACTACACCGGCTGGTTTGCCGGCGATGCCGACATGAAGGGCGAATATCTCGGCTATGACGGCCCCTGCCCGCCGTTCAACGACAGCATCGCGCACCGTTATTTCTTCCGCCTGTACGCCCTCGACACCGACCAGCTCGACCTGAGCGAGCCGTTCACCCTGGCCGATGCCCTGCGCGCGGCGCAGGTACACGTGCTGGCCGAGGCGACCCTGTTCGGCGTCTACAGCCTCAACCCGGCGCTGCGCTGAGTCGCTTCAGGACCCCGCCGGCAGGCCGAGCAGCAGCGCCGCACCGAGCGCGATGCGATAGACGGCGAAGCCGGTGTAGCGGTGCGCCTTGATGTAGCCGAGCAGCCAGCGCACCGAGGCGAAACCGGCGATGGCGGCGGCCACGAAGGCCACCGCCAGTTCGCCCCAGGCCTCGCCGCCGGCACCGCCGTCGCGGACCAGGGCATAGCCGGTGGCGGCAAACATGGTCGGGATGCCGACCAGGAAGGCGAACTCGGTCGCCGCCGGACGATTCGAGGTGCCGGCCAGCATGGCGACGAAGATCGCCGCCGCCGAGCGCGAGGTGCCGGGAAACACCCCGGCCACGACCTGGGCGATGCCGACCAGGATCGCCACCGTCCAGGTGATCCGCGCCGAGGGCGGGCGGCGTTCCGCCAGGCGTTCGGCGAGCAGGATCCAGATGCCGCCGATCACCAGCGCCCAGGCGATCGGCGTCACCGTTTCCGGCAGGCGGATGCCGGCCTTGCTGACGGCGAGGCCGAGCACGCCGGTGATGCCGAAGGCGAGGCCCAGTTTCAGCGCGTAGTCGCGCTGTTCCGGGTCGCTGAGGAAGCCGGTCAGCAGGCCCCACAGCCTTTGCCGGTAGACCAGCACCACGGCGAGGATGGCACCGGACTGGATGGCGATGTTGAACAGGTCCGAGCGCGCGCCGAGCCAGTGCTGGGCGATCAGCAGATGGCCGGTGCTGGAGATCGGCAGGAATTCGGTGACGCCCTCGATCAGGCCGAGCAGCAGGGCGGCGAGCAGGCTGTCCATGCGGAGGAGCTCCCTGAAAACGGCACAGGATACCGTCCCCGCCCGGTGGATCGGTGACGCCGACGCTCAGGCCGTGCCGGCCAGCCGTTCGGCCAGCCGGATCGCCGCCTGGCGCAGTTCCGGCACGGCGGTGATGTCCCAGCCCTCGCCGCGGGTCAGCGCGCCGAGCAGGAACAGGTCGTCGACGCGGCGGCCGTCGCGATCCAGCGCGTGCCCGTCGGCATCGCTGTCGGCCCCCAGCGCGAACGGATCGGCGCGCAGATGGCCGGCGTCGACCAGGCTGGCCAGCAACGGGTTGTCGCCCAGATGCTGGCCGAAGCCGATGGTCTGCACCAGGGCGGCGATGTCGATTTCCTCGTTGCGCCCGCCGCGTGTGCGCAAAATCACGCGCAGGTCGGGCGACCGGTCGCGCACGGCCAGCAATCGGCCGGCCAGGATGCGCAGTTGGCCGCGCTCGATGGCCGGTGCCAGCCGCTGCCATTGCGCCGGCGGCAGACGATGACGATGCACCGACCACCACGGCGCGACATGGCGCAGGAAACGCCGGCGCTCGCTGGCGTCGGCGCGTCGCCAAAGATCCGGCAGATGCGCCCGCAGGCCGTCCAGATGCGGTCGCCAGTCGGAACTTTCGGCGATCCGCTGGCGCAGGGCGGCGAGGCCGGCGCGGGCGCTGATCCCGTTGAATGCCGGCGGCGGCTGTGCCGGTACCGGGGTGCCGGGCGCATGCGGGCGCGGAATCAGGCCGTGCCGGGACAGGGCGAGGATGTCGCCGCGGTGGCCGCCGTCGAGCAGGGCCAGCGCAGTGTCGATCATGGTCGGTCCGCTGCCGAGGATCAGCACGCGGCTGTCCGGCGCGATGTCGGCCAGCGCGCCGGCGCGCAGCGGCTCGGCGATGCAGCGCGGATCGGCGTGCAATCCGGCGGCGACGAGCTGCGGCAGAGGCCTTGCCGGCAGCGCGCCGCAGGCCAGCACCAGCCGCCGGCAGGCCTGCTCGCGGCCATCCTGATCGAATACCTGCCAGCCATCGGGGCAGCGCTGGGCACGGGCCAGCAGGCCGGGCTGGCAGTGCAGACGCTGGCGCTGCGTCTGCACCAGATCCTCATGTCGGTGTCGCAGATAGCGGCCAAACACGGCGCGCGGCTGGAAGCCGTGGCGCGCCTCGCCGGCAAGGCCCAGCCAATCGGCGAAATCGGCCGCCGCGTCGACACCCATCTGGTCGGCGCGGGAGTTGAGCAGGAAGTCGCCCGCGGCAGGGCCATAGGCGTAGCCGACGCCGAACTGCGCCGCATCACCGAACTGGATCACCCGCAGCGCCGGCGCGCGCGCCAGCAGGGCGGTGCAGAAGGCCAGGCCGGAGAAACCGGCACCGACCACGCCGATGTCGTGGATCATCGCGCTCATGCCGTGATCCGGGCGGCGGCGGAGGGGTGCATCCGGACTCCTGGCCGAGAGCGGCCGATGGCGGGGGGTCGCCAGCATCGCCGCTGGCTCGGCGGACGGCAAGGCGTCGCGCTCAGTACTCCGTTTCCGGGCAGTACTCGCGGCGCCGGTACCAGCCATCGCCGGCATCGACATAGAGATTGAAGCGGTCCAGCGCGCGGGCGTAGATGTGCACGGTGACGGCGACCTCGCGCTGCGACGGATTGCGGCACAGGTGCAGGCCCTGCTCCGGCGTCAGCCCCAGCGCCTCGCCGGTGCGCATGCAGACGGCGTCGCGCGGCTCCAGCCGGACCAGTTCGCCGGCCACCGTGGTCGGCTGGAAGTCGGCCACCAGCAGCTCGCCGTGCCAGGTCGACTCCACGCCCCACAGCTCGTGGTGGTCGTGGATCGGCGTGCCCTGACCGGGGCCCCAGATCATTGCCAGTATCTGGTAGCCGAGGACCGGGCAGTGATGCAGTTCCACGCGGCGGCGGCGCTGCGGATCGGCACGCAGGAACTCCCCGCCCAGGGCACCGCGATGGCGCGCGATCAGTGCCGGCAGGCGGGCGCGCAAGGTGGCGACGATGGCGGTGCAGTCGCGCTGGCCGAGTGCTTCCTCGGTCAGCCGGATGAGCTCGCCGAGACCGGGAAACGCCGTGGCCTGCGCCGCCGGACGCGGAGCGGCAATCGGGCGCGGTGGCTGGATGGCATCGATGGCATTCATGGCGTCGGCGTTCATGGCGTTCCCCCCCGGGAAAAGTCTGCCGCGTCGCCGGGCTGGCCGCCACGATGCGGGACGGCGATGGTCGGGCAGGGATACTTAGCATGACGTTAGCCGGGCGTTCGCATTTCGTTAAACTGGCGGCGCGACGGCTCGTCGCTGGGTTCTTTGCTCTAACCAGTTCGGACATGTTCTGCGCATGGATTCCGCCGTGACCCCGGTGCCCCGCGATGTTGCGCGACCGTTGCGCTATCTGGTCCGCACGCCGCTGTTGGCGCTGCACATCGTGCTCGGCCTGCCGATCACCCTGCTGCTGATCAATCCGCTGACGGCGCTGTGGCGGATCGGCGGCGAGCGCGTGGACCATCTGGCGATCCGCGCCTGGTCGGGCATCCTGATGCGCATTTTCGGTTTTCGCGTGCGCCGCTTCGGCCAGCCGCTCGCCGGTGCCGGGTTGTTCGTCGCCAACCACGTGAGCTGGATCGACATCGAGCTGATGCACAGCCAGAAGGTGGTCGGCTTCGTCGCCAAGAGCGAGATCAGCCGCTGGCCGCTGATCGGCTGGCTGGCCAGCCGCGCCGGCACCATCTACCACCATCGCGGCAACAACGAATCGCTGAACGGGGTGATGCACCAGATGGTCGAGCGGCTGCGCGAGGGCGAGGCGGTGGGCGTGTTCCCGGAGGGCCGCACCCTCGATGGCGAGACGCTGGGAACCTTCCATGCGCGCATTTTCCAGCCGGCGGTGGCGGCACCCGCGCCGGTGCAGCCGGTGGCGCTGCGCTTTGGCGAAGGCGGCTCGGCGCAGCGCCAGGTGGCTTTCGCGCCGGGCGAGAACTTCATGCAGAACCTGCTGCGCCTGCTCGGCGATCCGCCGCGCGTGGCGGAAGTCCACTTCCTGATGCCGATCCCCGTTGACGACGGTGTCGGCCGCCGGCAACTGGCCGATGACTGCCGCGAGCGCATCGACCAGGTGATGGCGCAGCGATGAGCCGCGACGGCTATCTCGCGCCGCGTCTGTTGCGTAACCCGCACCTGCAATCGGTGCTCGCCTCCAGCCGGCTGCGCCGCGGCATCGCCGTGCGCCGCGCCGCGCGACTGGCCGACAGCGCCGAGGAAATGCTGCTCGACTGCGGCGAGGGCGTGCGCCTGCAGGGCTTCCTCAGCCGCCAGCCGGCCACCGTTCGGCCACGCGCGCTGGCGGTGCTGCTGCATGGCTGGGAGGGCAGCGCGCAGTCCAGCTATCTGCTGCACACCGGCGCGCGCCTGCTCGACGAGGGCTTCGACGTGTTCCGCCTGAACCTGCGCGACCACGGCGACACCCATCATCTGAACGACGGCCTGTTCCATTCCAATCGGCTCGACGAGGTGGTCGGCGCGGTGGCGGCGCTGGCGCGGCGTTTCCCGGATCACGGCCTGTGCATCGGCGGCTACTCGCTGGGCGGCAACTTCGCCCTGCGCGTGGCGCTGCGTGCGCCGGCGGCGGGAGTTGCGTTGCGCCACGTGGCGGCGGTCTGCCCGGTGATCAGCCCGGCCGCCGGCCTGGCCGCCATCGAGCGCGCGCCGTGGTTCTATCAGGCGTACTTCATGCGCAAGTGGCGTGGCTCGCTGCTGCGCAAGGCCAGCCTGTTTCCGCAGCATTACGGCAACGAGGACTGGCAGCGCCGGCACAGCATCCGCCAGCTCACCGACGACATGGTGCGCCGGCATACCGACTTCGGCACCCTGGAGCGCTATCTCGACGGCTACTCCATCGCCGACGCCCGTCTCGCCGCGCTGCGCGTGCCGGCCAGCATCCTCACCGCCGCCGACGATCCGATCATCCCGGTCGACGACTTCCGCCGCCTGCGCCTGCCGCCCAGCGCGCGGCTGGAAATCGTCGACCATGGCGGCCACTGCGGCTTCCTGCGCGACCTCGCCGGCCGCAGCTACGCCGAGGACTTCATCGCCCGCGCCTTCGCCTCGGCCGCCGACGCGGAGGGGTAGAATGCGCGGTTCTCCGCGCCGCCAAGCCGACCAGGAACCGCCATGCTCGAATCCGTCTACGCCGCGCTGACCGGGCGCGACATCGCCACCGCCCTCACCCTTGCCCGCCAGGCGCTGGCAGCCGAACCGGACAGCGTCGACGCGCTGAAGGCGCTGTCGCTGGCGCTGCGCGAGTCCGGCGAGACGGCCGAATCGCTGGCCTGCATCGAACGCGCCATCGCGCTGGCCCCGCATCGCGCCGACCTGCATCTGGCACGCGCCGGCCTGGCCCTGTCGCGCGGCGACGCCGAGGCCGTGGACGCGGCGCTGGGCGAGGCGGTGGCGGTCGATCCGAACACCCTGGGTGCCTACCTGATGGGCATCCACCACGCGCTCGGGCAGAACCGCGTCGACGAGGCCGAGCGGCAGCTCAAGCTGGCCCAGCGCGTCGCCCCCGAACACCCGCACACGCTGGCCGCCGAAGGCATGCTGGCGCTGGCTCGCGGCGATCACGACGCTGCCATCCGCCTGCTCAGCGCGGCGCTGAAGCGGCTGCCGGAGGACCGCCTGATCCTCGCCACCCTCGGCCTGGCCTACCACGCCGCCGGCAACCACGCCTTCGCCGAAGGCGCGCTGCGCCGCGCGGTGGAAGGCCAGCCGCGCGGTGCCGGCCTGCGCTGGGCGCTGCTCGACTGCCTGCGCAAGCAGGACCGCCTGCAAGAGGGCGGCGAGGTGATCGAGGAGATCCTGGCCGAGCAGCCGGACAACCTGATCGCCCTGGGCATGGCCGGCGACCTCGCCATGCGTCTGGGCCAGCGCGACAAGGCCGGCGAAGCCTATCGCCGGCTGATCGCCCGGCTGCCCTACGATCAGGCCGGGCTGGACCGCATGCTGACCCGGCTCGGCCAGGCCGGCATGGAGGCGGAAGCGGTGGCGCTGATCGAAACCGCGCTGCAACGCTTTCCCGAGCAGCCGCTGCTCTGGCAACGCCGCCTGATCGCTTGTGGCGGCGACTCCGCACAGACCCGCGCGGTACTGGAGCGCTGGCAGACGGCGCAGCCGGGCAGTGTCGACGCGCTGCTGTTCCAGGCCGGTTTCGATGAATGGGAAGGCCGTTTCGACGAGGCCGAGACGGCGGCGCGCGAGGTGCTGTCACAGCGTCCGCAGGCGATGGCGGCCGAGCAGATCCTGCTGCGTGCCGATCTGCGGCGCGATCCTGTCGCCGGCGAGCGCCGCATCCAGCGCCTGCTGGATTCCGGCCAGGCCGAGGATCTGCGCGCCGGCCTGATCTCCTGGCGCGCGCTGGCCCACGATGCGCAGGGCCGCCACGCGCAGGCGGCGCAGGACTGGGCCCTGGCCTGGCAGCTCGCGCCGCCGCGTCTGGACCTGACGGAGCCCTCCGACCTCGCCGTGCCGCCGCTCGACGCCGAGCAGCACGATTTTCCAGCCATCCTGTTGTGGTCGCCACCCGGCGGTCGGCCGCGCGAGGCGCTGGCGATGCTGACCGGCGTGCCCGGCCTGCAATTCCTCAATGACCGTTTCGGTCCCTCGCCGCGTCCGGACGGCTTCGGCCCGCCGCGACCGGACGGCTCCTTCGCCAGCCCGGCTGAGCGCCAGCGCATGGTGCAGCAGATCGGTGCCGATCCGCAGCGCGCCATCGACTGGTTGCCGCACTGGGACGCCCGCATCGGCTCCGCCCTGCCCGGTGCCACCCTGGTCGCGGTGATCGACGACCCGCGTGACCTGCTGCTCGGCTGGCTCGCCTTCGGCAGTGCCTGGCCGGTGCAGTACCCCGGTGCCGAGGCCGCCGCGCAGTGGCTGCTGAAGGCGCTGGCACCGCTGGCGCAACGTCAAGAGGACGGCGACGCCAAACTGGTGCTGGTGCGCGGCGAAGCTTTGCAGGACGCCCCCGAGCAGGTCGCCGAACAACTGCGCAGCGCGCTGAACCTGACGGCCCTGCCCAATGCCGCGCGGGTCATCCCGACGCGCAAGGGCCTTGGCGGCCTGCCCGCTGTGTTCCCCCCCGGCCATTGGCGACATTACCGCGACGCCCTCGCGCCGGCCTTCGCCCTGCTGCAACCGCTGGCGCTGCGGCTGGGTTATCCGGCCGACTGATCGCGGCGGATCAGGATGCGGCGGTCGATCGCCGCCAGGGTCGGGCAGCCGCACAGCGCCATCGCCGTTTCCAGTTCGCTGCGCAGCAGATGCAGCACATGGGCCACGCCGGGCGCACCGGCGCTTGCCAGTGCATGCACGCAGGGCCGGCCGACCAGCACCGCGCACGCGCCCAGCGCCAATGCCTTGAGGATGTCGGTGCCGCGGCGGATGCCGCCGTCGAGCAGGATCGGCAGCCGCCCGCCCAGCGCGGCGGCGATCTCCGGCAGCGCATCGATGCTGGCGATCTGGCTGTCGAGCAGGCGACCGCCGTGGTTGGAGACGATGATGCCATCGACGCCCGCCGCCTCGGCGCGCAGCGCGTCCTCGACGGCGGTGATGCCCTTGAGCAGCAGCGGCAGCCGGGTCTGCCTGCGCAGCCAGTCGAGGTCGGCCCAGGTCGGTGCCGCCTTCAGCAACGCGCTGTCGAACAGGCTTTCGCCGGGGTGCAGCAGCAGTGGCGGCGCAGCGCCCGGTTGCCCCGGCGGCCGGGCCAGGCCGGCGCGCTGCTCGCGGTTGCGCGGCCCGTTGACCGGCGCATCCACGGTCAGCACCAGCGCGCGGCAACCGGCGGCCTCGGCGCGTCGCAGCAGCGCCGCCGTCGCCGCGCGGTCGGGCTGGAAATAAAGCTGGAACCACAGCGGCGTGCGCGCGGCGCGGGCGAGGTCTTCCAGCGGCGTATCGCTCTCGGTGCTGACCACCATGCCGGCACGCATCGCCGAGGCGGCGAGCAGGCTGGCCTGTTCGCCATCCGGATGCGCCAGGCGCTGATGCGCCACCGGTGCCAGCAGGATCGGGTAGTCGAAGCGGTCACCGAACAGGTCGATTCGGGTATCGCCCTGGCTCAGATCGACCAGCACGCGGTTGCGCAGGCGCAGGCGGGCGAAGGCGGCGCGGTTGTCGGCCAGCGTCTGTTCGTCGCCGGCCCCGCCTTCGAAATAGGCCCAGGCGGCGGCGGTCATCCGTTCCCGGGCGAAGGCGGCGTAATCGGCAACGGCGGCGATCTGCGGCGGAATCTGCGCCAGCGGCGGCAACGGGGCGGACATCACGCTCAGGTATCCGCCCAGCGCCGAACCAGGTTGTGATAGACGCCTAGCAGACCATGCAGTTCGGCGGCGTCCGGCTGGCGCGCGGTCAGCGACTGGATCGACTGGTCCAGTTCGAACAGCAGGCGGCGCTGGCTGTCCTCGCGGACCAGGCTCTGGGTCCAGAAGAACGCGGCCAGCCGCGCGCCGCGGGTCACCGGCTCGACCCGGTGCAGGCTGGAGCCCGGGTACAGCAGCATCTGCCCGCGCGGCAGCTTCACCCGCTGCGTGCCGAAGGTGTCCTCGATCACCAGTTCGCCGCCTTCGTACTCGTCCGGGTCGCTGAAGAACAGCGTGGCCGACAGATCGCTGCGGATCCGATGCGGCGTGCCGGGCAGGCTGAACACGGCGTTGTCCACATGGTTGCCGTAGCTGCCGCCATCGACATAGCGATTGAAGCGCGGCGGCAACACCTTCAATGGCAGGGCGGCGGACAGGAACAGCGGATGCGCGCCCAGCGCGCGCAGGATCAGTTCGCCGATCTGCTGGCCGAGCGGATCATCCTGCGCCAGTTGCTGATTGGCCTTGTTGCGCACCGCCTGATGCCCGGCGGTGCTGCGGCCGTCGACCCAACGCGCCGTTTCCAGTTGCTGCCGGCAGCGGGCCACGGCGGCGGCGTCGAGCAGGTCGGGGATGGTCAGGATCACGCGGACGGCTCCGGTTCCGGGGTGGCAATCAGGTCGCAGGTTCCGGCAAGCAACGCCCCACAATGCGATGGCGTTGAAGGCAAGAGGGAAAGGGTAACGGATCGGCGAGGAACGATAAGCGGATCACATTTTTATTGCGGACCATAATGATACTCATTACCATCTGCTGCCGGGGAAAACACGTTTTCTTGCCGCCGGACACCGGGCCGCGCCTGCGCGCCCGCAACATGAGGATCCTTGCCATGCTGAACCGCCCTTCCCGTCCTTGCCTGCATCCGCTCGCCGCCGCCATCGTGCTGGCCGCCAGCGCCCCGGCCTGGGCCGATGCCGAAACCGACAAGGTCGACCGGCAGACCATGAAGAAGGTCGAAGTGACCGGCGAGGTCGTCCAGGAAGCCGCCTCGCCCAAGTTCACCGCGCCGCTGCTGGACACCCCGCAGACCCTGTCCATCGTCTCCAGCGAGGTGTTCGCCATGCAGGGCGCGCAGAACCTGACCGACGTGCTGCGCAATACGCCGGGCATCAGCTTCAATGCCGGCGAGAACGGCTTTTCCAGCGATACCAGCAACTTCAGCCTGCGCGGCTTCGACACCAGCGGCAGCATCTTCGTCGATGGCGTGCGCGACTCCGGCAGCCTGACCCGCGACGTGTTCAACCTCGAACAGGTCGAGATCGCCAAGGGGCCGGCGGCCGACTACGGCCGCGGCGGCCTGGGCGGCTACGTCAACCAGGTCAGCAAGACGCCGCAGTCCGTCGATTTCATCCGCGGCACGGCCAGCCTGGGCGTGGACAGTTACGACTCCGACAACCGCCTGCGCGCCACCTTCGACATCAATCAGACCCTGGGCAGCGACAGCGCGCTGCGCGTCAACCTGCTGGCCCAGGATGGCGGCATCGCCGGCCGCCAGCACGCCACGCGCGACACGCTGGGCATCGCGCCCTCGCTGGCGCTGGGGCTGAACGGCGATACCCGCTTCACCCTCGCCTTGCAGCACCTCAAGCAGAGCGGCCGGCCGGACTGGGGCGTGCCCGGTGCGCTGATTTCCGGCACGGTCAATTACGACGCGCAGGCGGCAGCGGCGCAGCGTGACCGCTTCTACGGCCTGGAAGGGGATTTCGACGACCAGAGCTCCACCTCCGCCCTGGCCCGCATCGAGCATCGTTTCGGCAATGGCGCCGTGCTGAGCAACCAGTTGCGCTGGTCGCAGGCCCGGCGCAGCGCGCAGTACACCATCCCGTTCGGCTACACCCCGGCCAGCGCCAGCGTGGTCACCCAGACGCAGGCCTACGACCGCGACAACGACAGCCTGTCCAACATCACCGACCTGAGCCTGGATTTCAGCGCCGGCGCAGTCGAGCACAGCCTGGCGCTGGGCCTGGAATTTTCTTCCGAGAACTCGGAAGGACTGCGTTTTCCGACCATCAATCCGGCCGCGCCCTCCGTGTTCGACCCGGACTTCGCGCGCGCCAGCGTCACCCTCGCGCCGACCCAGCGCAGCGCCATCGACATCGACACCCTGGCCGCCTACGTCTACGACACGATGCGCTTCAACGAACAATGGCAGCTCACCGGCGGCCTGCGCGTGGAGCGCTACGAGGTCGAGATCGCCAGCAGGACCATCGCCGGGGCCAGCACCGGGACGGCGGATGGCTACAACAGCGATGAAACCACGGTCAGCGGCAAGCTTGGCCTGGTCTACAAACCCAGCCAGTCGGGCAGCGTGTACGGATCGGTCGGCATCGCCACCCTGCCTCCGGGCTCCTTTCTGTCCAACCCGGACATCTCGCGCACCGGCGACAACGCCTTTCCCGGCCTGGTCGGGCAGAACAACGAAAGCGCCGATCCGCAGCGCGCCATCAATGCCGAGCTGGGCATGAAATGGAATTTCTTCGACGACCACCTGACCACCACGGCGGCGCTGTTCCGCACCGAGCGGCGCAACGTCGCCATCAGCGGCAAGGAACCGGGCGACGCCACCAGCCCCACCCTGCTGCGCGGCTACGGCGAGCAGATCGTCCAGGGCATCGAACTGGGCATCAACGGACGGCTGACCGATGCCTGGACCGTGTTTGCCGGCGCGGTGTTCCTCGACAGCGAACGCCGGCACAGCGCCTTTCTGGATGCCGCCCGCCGCGAGGCCAACCCGAACGACTACGGCGCGGTGCTGGCCACCAGCGGCGATGAACTGTCCTTCACGCCCAAGCGCTCGGCCAACCTGTGGACCACCTATGCCTTCGACAACGGCCTGACCCTCGGCGGCGGCGTCCAGCATGTCGGCGACTCCTGGGCCGGCCGGCCGGACGATGCCGACCGCATCATCCCCAATGGACGTTTCGGCAAGTTGCCCGGCTACACCGTCGGCAACCTGATGGCCGCCTATCGCGTCAACGATGCACTCCAGTTGCGGCTGAACATCGACAACGTGTCCGACAAGACCTATGCCGTGTCCGGCAACTGGGGGGTGACACGGGTGTTCCTGGGCGCGCCACGCAGTTACCTGCTCAGCGCCGATTTCCGCTTCTGATCGGCGCTTCTGATCGGTACATCCGGTATGGCCCGGCGCGGATCCGCCCGCGCCGGGCTCACTGCGGATCGCGCCAGACCCGATACAGGGTGATACCCAGGAGCAGGCCGAGCTGGGCTGCCAGCACGGCCCAGAAGCCGCCGTGAAAGACCATGATCACCAGCGCGGAAACCATCACCGACAGCCCCGCCCACGGCACGCCGGAGCCGGTCTCCTTCGCGCCGGCCTGGTAGTAGAAGGCGGCGCAGGCCAGCGCCATCACCAGGCTGATGTCGTAGGGCACTCAGCCTCCTGGTGCGGCCGGCAAGGACCAGTCGATGGGCACCTGCCCGCGCCCTTGCAGCCAGCGGTTGGCGGCACCGAAATGGCCGCAGCCGATGAAGCCGCGATGGGCCGACAGTGGCGAGGGATGCGGTGCGCGCAGGATGCAGTGGCGCTGGCGGTTGATCAGCGCGCCCTTCTTTTGCGCGTAACTGCCCCAGAGCATGAACACCAGCCCCTCGCGCTCACGCGCGAGCAGGTCGACGATGGCGTCGGTGAAGGCTTCCCAGCCCTTGCCCTGATGGCTGCCGGCGCGGCCGGCCTCCACCGACAGCACGGCGTTCAGCAGCAGCACGCCGCGTTCGGCCCAGGCGCTCAGGCAGCCGTGGCGCGGGCGCGCGATGCCGAGGTCGCGCTCGATCTCGGCAAAGATGTTGAGCAAGGACGGCGGCGGCGGCACGCCGGGCCGCACCGAGAAGCACAGCCCGTGCGCCTGGCCCGGGCCGTGGTAGGGATCCTGGCCGAGGATGACCACGCGAACCTGCTCGAACGGGGTGCTGTCGAGCGCCGCGAACATTTCCGCGCCGGGCGGATAAATGCGCTTGCCGGCCGCCTTCTCGGCACGCAGGAAGGCTGCCAATTGCTGCATCGACGGGGCCGCCAGCGCGTCGCCGAGCCGCGATTTCCAGGACTGGTGCAGGCGGATGCGCTCCGCCACGGCGGCGTTCATGCCTTGCCGGAGGCGGCCACGCGCTCGCGCATCAGCCGCCCGGTGCGCAACTGGAACAGCAGCTTGGTGATCAGCAGGCGCTCCTCGATCGGCTTTTCGACCAGATCGTTGGCACCGGCGCGCAACAACGAGGACTGGTTGGCCGGGTTGTCGTCGCCGGTCATCACCAGGATCGGCAACTGGCCCTTGCCGTAGCCGTAATCACCGCGCACCTGTTCGAGCAGGTCGGCACCGGTCAGCCCGCCCTTCAGGTAAACGTCGGTGAGCACGATGTCGGGGCCGGGGATGCGGCCCTGCGCCTTGGCCGTCTCCAGATGCGCCAGGGCGTCCTCGACGCTGCTGACGTGGGTCACCGACAGGCCGTGCTTCTCCATCATCCGCCGCGTCGCCATCGCCACCACGCGGCTGTCTTCGACGTACAGCACGTCACCGCCGCCGCTGGCGTCCGGGCGCACGTAGCCGTGGATGAAGGCGGCCAGCGCGGCGAAGCCCAGCGACTTGTCGAAGTAGTCGGTGACATCGTCGGTGAAACTGCGTTGCACCAGGCGCTCGTTGACATCGCCGGAGACGGCGATGATCGGGATGTAGGCCTGCGGCGCATGCTCGCGGATGTAGTGGGCCAGCTCCAGGCCGTCCATGTCGGGCAGGCGCAGCGCCATCGTCACCAGGTCGACGATGCCGCTTTGCAGCGCTTCCTTGGCCTCGGCCCCGGTCTCGCAGGAGATCACGGTGACGCCGGGCACGTCCTTGATCAGCAGTTGTTCGATCAGCCGGCGCACCACCTTGGAGCCGTCGACGACCATGATGCGCGGCGTTTCGGAAGTGATGTGGCGGGCGATGACGGTGGTGTTCATGCGGTTCCCTCGGCACGCGCGGCCAGGCGCAGATGGTGTCCCACGGCAAGCCGCGCGCCCAGCCAGCCGAGCGCCAGCGCGGCGAGCAGGGCGGCCAGGGCGACCGGCCAGGACAGTTCGGCCAGGCGGAAATCGCCGGCGTAGGCATCGACCAGCCGCGATACCGGGCCGGTCAGCGCATGACGCACCGCCAGCGCGACGGCCACGGCCAGCAACCCGGCCAGCAGCCCGTAACCCGCGCCCAGGTAGAGGAAAGGCCGGCGGACGTAGGCGTCGGAGGCACCGAGCAGACGCACCGTGGCGATCTCCGCGGCGCGATCCTGGATGTCCAGCCTGACCGTGTTTCCAATCACCAGCAGCACTCCCAGCCCGAGCAGCATTCCCGCGACCATGGCGGCGCGCCGTCCCAGTGTCAGCCAGGCGTCCAGCCGGCGTCGCCATTGCGCATCGTGCTGGACGAAATCGACCTCGTCGAAGGCGTCCAGGCGCGCCGCCAGGTCGCTGTCGCTGGCCGTCGGTGCGGGATCGACGAGCGCGACGTAGGGCAGGGGATTGTAGTCCAAAACGTCCAGCGTCCCGCCCAGCGCGTCGAGCTCGCGCAATGCCGCCAAGCCCTCCTCGGGCGTGCGCAGGACGATGCCGGAGACGTCGGCGTCGGCCTTGAGCTGCTGTGCCCAGGCGGCAACCGCCCCGGCATCGGCATCGACCTTGAGGAACACGCTGATCTCGCGCGACTCGCGCAGCGAGCCGGTGAAGCCCTGCATGTCCTCCAGCAGCATCGCCAGACACAGCGGCAGGGCCAGGGCGATGCCCATCACGCCGATGGTCAGCAGGGTCGAGGCCGGATGTCGGGCCAGCCGGCGCAGGCTGCCGCCGAGCGCGCGCAGGTGCGCCGCGCGCCAGGCGGCGAGCTCGGAATGCCGGCGCGGACGCGCGTCGCTCATGCCGCCACCTCGGTGCCGGGAATGTCGTCGATCAGGTGGCCGTGGTCGAGCACCAGCACGCGCCGGCGCATGCGCTTGACCAGATGCAGGTCGTGGCTGGCCACCAGCACCGCGGTGCCGCGCTCGGGCAGGGTGGAGAACAGCGTCATCACTTCCTCGGCCAGTTGCGGATCAAGGTTGCCGGTCGGCTCGTCGGCCAGCAGCAGGGCCGGACGGGCGACGATGGCGCGGGCAATGCCGACGCGCTGCTGCTCGCCGGTGGACAACTGGATCGGCAGGTCGCGCTGGCGACCGCCAAGGCCGAGCCGCTCCAGCACCTCGGCGACGCGACGGTCGATCTCGGCGCGCGGCAGGCCGGCGATCAGCAGCGGCAGGGCGACGTTGTCGCCGACGCCACGGTCGTGCAGCAGGCGATGGTCCTGGAACACCACGCCGACCCGCCGCCGATGGTCGGCGATGGCCTTGCCGCGCACCTGGCCGAGGTGGCGGCCGGCGAACAGCAGGCGTCCGTCGGTGGGCCGCTCGGCCAGGTGGATCAGCCGCAGCAGGGTGCTCTTGCCGGCCCCGGAATGGCCGGTCAGGAAGGCCATCTCGCCGGCGGCCAGCGCGAAGTCGACGCCGTCCAGCGCCGCCGCGCCGCCCGGATAGCGCTTGCCGACCGCCTCGAAGCGCAGCAGCTCGCTCATCGGTGCGGACTCGTGACGGGAAGGAGGCGCATTCGGTTCATCGGATCAGGCTGTTGAGGTCGAAGATCGGCAGCAGGATGGCCAGCACGATGAACAGCACCAGTCCGCCGACCAGCAGGATGACGCCCGGCCCCAGCACCGCCATCGCCACGCCGAGACTGGTGTCCAGTTCGCGCTGCTGGTGCTCGGCGGCCTCGGCGAGCATGGCGTCGAGCTTGCCGGAGGCTTCGCCGCTCTGGATCAGGCGCACCGCGATCGGCGGGAACTGCCGCGTTTCGGCCAGCGCGCGGGCAAAGCCCTGGCCCTCGCGCACGCGCACGCCGACCTGGGTCAGCGCCTGGCGCAACGGCAGCGCCTGCACCACCTGGGTGGCGATGCCCAGCGCTTCCAGCAGCGGCACCGCACTGGCGCTGAGCAGGGCCAGGGTGCGGGCGAAGCGCGCGGTATCGGCGGCGCGCAGCAACGGACCGAGCACCGGCAGGCGCAGCAGCAGTGCCTGCCAGGCGGCGCGCAGCCTTGGCCGGCGCAGGGCCAGCAGGGCCGCCGCCACGGCGACCACGACGACCAGCAGCAGCCAGCCGCCGTGGTCGCGCAACAGGTCGGAAATCGCGATCAGGGCGCGCGTTGCCCACGGCAGGTCGGCACCGGCGCGGGTGAACACGCCGGTCACCTGCGGCACCACGTAGACCATCAACCCGGTGACCACGGCGACGGCGACCACGCCGAGCAGGATCGGATAGGTCAGCGCCATCAGCACGCGCTGGCGCAGCGCATCGCGCGATTCGGCGTAATCGGCCAGCCGGCGCAGCACCTGGTCGAGCCGCCCGGCCGACTCGCCGGCCGCCACCGAGGCGCGATACAGCGGCGGGAACACGTCCGGATGCTCGGCCAGTGCCGCCGCCAGCGGACTGCCTTCCATCACCCGCGCGCGCAACGCGGTCACCAGCGCCTTCAGTCGGCCATCGCTGCCCTCGGCCAGCGCCGCCAGCGATTCGTCGATCGGCAGGCCGCTGCCGACCAGGGTGGAAAGCTGGCGCGCGAACAGCGCCAGTTGCGCGGCGCCCAGGCCGCGCGCGAATGGATTCGTCGCCGAACGCGCGCCCTCGCGCACCGGCTCCACCGACAGCGGATTGAGGCCGCGCTCGCGCAGGCTGCCGCGCGCCGCGCGCGGCGTATCCGCTTGCAGCACGCCGCGCTGGGTGCGACCGGAGGCGTCGAGCGCCTGAAACTCGAAGGCGGGCATGGCGCAAGTGTAAGAGCTTGCCGGGGGCAGTGGGCGGGCTCAGACTGTTGCGTCCTGCCAACACCCAAAGCCCCGCAATGCCCGAAGCACACGTTCTGGTCGTCGACGACGAGCCCGACATCCGCGACACCCTGCGCGACATCCTGGAGGACGAGGGCTATCGCGTCGAGGTCGCCGAACACGCCGCCGCCGCCCGCGCGGCACTGGCCCGCGCCGTGCCCGACGTGATCCTGCTCGACATCTGGATGCCGCAGACCGACGGCATCACCCTGCTGCGCGAATGGGTGCAGGGCGATGGCCTGCCCTGCCCGGTGGTGATGATGTCCGGCCACGGCACGGTGGAGACGGCGGTCGAGGCGACCCGCCTGGGTGCCTACGACTTCATCGAAAAACCGATCGCCCTGGCCAAGCTGCTGATCACCCTGGAGCGGGCGCTGGAAGCGCGGCAACTGCGGGCCAGCAACGCCGCGCTGCGCCGCCAGGCGCACCCGCTGGCCGAGCCGCTCGGCGAGTCGGCGGTGATGACGGCGCTGCGCGGCCAGTTGCTGCGCCTGGCCGCACATGCCGCGCCGGTGCTGCTGCGCGGCGAAACCGGCACCGGCAAGGAGGCACTGGCGCGCTGGCTGCATGCCAACAGTCCGCGTCGCGACGGTCCCTTCGTCACCCTTGCCGCCGGCACTATCGCCGACGGCCAGGCTGCCAACAGCCTGTTCGGCAGCGAGGACGGCGGCAGCGTGCAACCCGGCCTGCTGGAACAGGCGCAGGGCGGCACGCTGTATCTGGACGAGATCGCCGAACTCGGTGCCGACCTGCAACTGCGCCTGTCCAGCGTCATCGAGCGTGGCCAATTGCTGCGCACCGGCGGCCACCGCCCGGTGCCGCTGGACATGCGCCTGATCGCCGCCAGCGCGCTGGATCTGGATGCCGAGCGCGCCGCCGGCCGCCTGCGCGACGAACTCTATTTCCAGCTCGCCGTGTTGCCTATCCAGGTCCCGGCACTGCGCCAGCGCAGCGACGACCTGCCGTTGCTGCTCGACCACTTCGTCGGCCATTTTTCCGTCCGCGACGGCCTGCCGCCGCGACGCTTCCCGCCGGCCGCGCTGACCCGATTGATGGCCTACGACTGGCCCGGCAACCTGCGCGAACTGCGCAATCTGGTGCAGCGCCTGCTGGTGCTCGGCGGCGAGCCCGAGGTCGGCATCGACGAGATCGACGCCGCACTGGGCCTGCGCCCGGCTGCCCCGGCGCTGAGCACGCCAACGCCCGGCGTCGCCATCGACGGCGAACTGACCCTGCGCGAAGCCCGCGACGCCTTCGAGCGCGCCTACCTGCTGCGTCTGCTCGGCGAGGTCGGCGGCAGCGTCGGCAAACTGGCCAAGCGTGCCGGCATGGAGCGCACGCACCTGTACCGCAAGCTGCGCGATCTCGGCGTCGACATCCGCGCGGTGAAGGAATCCTGAGGCCGCGCAGCCCTGGCGAAGCGCGCTAGCCTTCGCGCCGTCGCCAGCGCCATCGGGGAGAACAGCATGTCGGCTTCGTCATCGCCGGAACACGCGGAACGGCCGTTCGTGCTGCCGTGCCGGACGCTCGACGCCGGCGCGCCGCTGCGCTGGCTGCGCGCCGGCTGGCAGGACTTGCGCCGAACGCCCGGCCTGAGCCTGCTGTTCGGCATCGTGATCACCGTACTCAGCATCGGCGTTTCCCTGCTGGCGTGGCAGCTCGGCCGCTTCGCCCTGCTGGCGACGCTGTTGTCCGGCTTCGTTTTCATCGCGCCCTTGCTCGGCGTCGGGCTTTACTGCGTCAGCCGCGAGCTGGGTGAGGGGCGGACGCCGCAACTGCGCGATTCCTTCGTGCTGGCGCGGCGCGTGGTCGGCCAGGCCGGCGTGTTCGCGCTCGGCCAGATGGTGATCCTGCTGCTGTGGTCGCGCGCCGGCATGATGATCAACGTGTTCTTTCCGATCACCCCGGGCGACCTGGGCGGGCTGATAGAGTTCCTGCTGATCGGCTCGGCGGTCGGCTCGGTATTCGCCGCGCTGACCTTCGCTACCGCCGTGTTCTCGCTGCCGATGATCGCCGACCGCGAGGTCGACATGGTCACCGCCTGCGTTTCCAGCGTGAACGCGGTGCTGCGCAACAAGGGCGTGCTGTTGCTGTGGGCGACGCTGATCGCCGCGCTCACCGCCATCGGCTTCGCCACCGCCTTCCTCGGCCTCGCCGTCATCATGCCGTGGCTGGCCTATGCCGCCTGGCATGGCTATCGCGAAACCGTCGACGCCTCGGCCTGGCCGGCGCTGGACTGAGCGCCGCGCGCGGTCTCGCCCTACACTGCCGCCGCCGCACCGATCCTTCCTTCACCGTCGCGAGGACACCACCATGAGTTTGATCGCCTGGGTCGAGATTCCCGTTGCCGATTTCGAGCGCGCGCTGCGCTTCTACACTGCCCTGCTGGACGCGCCCTTGCAGGTGATGGAGCTGGGCGACACGCGCATGGGCATGTTCCCCGGCGAGTGTGGCGGCGGGGCCATCGTGCAGGGCGAGGGCAATGTCCCCGGCGTGGACGGCGTTCGGGTGTACCTGTCCGGTGGCGATGATCTTTCCCCCATGCTCGCCCGCGTTGCCGCAGCCGGCGGCCAGATCGTGGTGCCGAAAACCGAAATCACGCCCGAGTTTGGCTATTTCGCCCTGTTCCATGACAGCGAGGGCAATTGCATCGGCCTGCATTCCTCCGGCTGAACCGCCGCGGCAACGCCGCCTGGCGCAAGGGCGTAAACTGCCGCCCTTTGGCGTTCCTGCGGGCCATGACCGACGCTTCCCGACTCTCCGCCGACCGCGGCCACCTCTGGCTGGGGGCGCTGGTTTTTCTGCTCACCCTGCTGGCGGCGGTCTGGTTCGTGCGCTTCGTGGTGGATACCGGCGACAGGCAGGAGCACGAGCGCATCCTGTCGCTGGCGCGGACCACGGCGGCGACGCTGGAATCGGCGCGGATCGCGGCGCTCGAAGGCAGCATGGCCGATGTCGGCAAGGCGGACTTCGACGCCGTGCGCGACGAGCTGCGCCGGGCCCGCGACGTGAATCCGGATTTCCGCTTCGTCTATCTGATGCGACCCTCGCCGGACGCGGCAGAACAGATGATGTTCCTGGCCGACGCCGAGTCGCCCGAATCGCCCGATTATTCCGCCCCCGGCGACCCCTACGACGGCCCTTCCGACGAGCTCTGGTTCGCTTGGCGCGAAGGTCTTGCCGTGGTCGAGCCGGCCTATGTCGATGACTGGGGCCACTGGGTGACCTCCGTCGCGCCGGTCCGCGACGCCGGCGGCACGGTGATCGCCGTGCTCGGCATGGACATGCGCGCCGACGCCTGGAACGCCACGCTGGCACGCTATCGCGCCTTCGCCATCGCCATCTCGGCCCTGGTGCTGCTGCTGGAGGCGGTGTTCCTGCTCGGTCTGCACCGACAGAAGGCCGGCGCGCGGCGGTTGGCGGATCTCAACGCCCGGCTGGCGCAGCAACTGCAAGCGCTGGAACAGGCACAGGCCGGACTGCGCCTGGCCGGCGTGGTCGTCCAGCACACCGGCGAAGCCATCGTGGTGCTCGACCAAGACCTGAAGGTGGTCAGCGCCAACCCCGGTTTCGCCCGCATCACCGGCCACGCGCAGGAGACGGTGACCGGGCACATGCTGCCGCTGTTCGGTCACAACGACGAGGACACGCTGGCGCAGATCCGCAGCCGCCTGCAACAGTCCGTGCACTGGGCCGGCATCCTGTGGGCGACCCGCGCCGATGGCGAGCGCTTTCCGATGGAAGCCAGCATCGACACCGTGCGCGACGCCGCCGGAGAACCGCCGCAGTACGTGATGGTGTTTCGCGACGTGACCGTGCAGAAGCGCCTGGAAGACCGCCTGCGCGAGCTGTCCACTACCGACGCGCTGACCCTGCTGGCCAACCGTCGCGGCCTCGACGAGGCGCTGGAGCGCGAGTGGCATCGCGCCATGCGCAACGGTCATCCGGTGTCGCTGCTGATGGTCGACATCGACTACTTCAAGCCCTTCAACGACCTTTACGGCCATCTGGCCGGCGACCGCTGCCTGCAACAGGTCGCCAGCGCACTGGCCGATGCCGCCAGTCGCGAGGGCGCGACCGTGGCCCGCTATGGCGGCGAGGAATTCGCGGTGATCCTGCCGCGCAGCGATGCCGCCGCCGCACGGACGCTGGCGGAAGTGCTGCGCCAGCGCGTCGAGGCGCTGGACATTCCCCATCGCGGCAATCCGGACGCCGGCCGGGTCACCATCAGCATCGGCATTTCGACCCGCATCGCGCCGCCCAGTTCGGACTTCGAGGACCTGATGCACAGCGCCGACCAGGCGCTGTACCAGGCCAAGCAGGGCGGCCGCAACATCGTCACCGCCGAAGTCTGAGCGCGGGCGTCAGCGCTCGGCCAGTGCCTGCTCCAGCAGGTCGGCCAGCCGCGCCGCCGCCAGCACGATGCGCTGCTCGGCCAGCGGCCGATGGCGGTCGAGATAGTCGGCCGGCAGCTTGCCCGGACGTGGCGGATAGATCGCCTCGGCATCCAGCAGCTTGCAGGATTCCTCGGCCCAGGCGCGCGGGTCGAGCGCGCCCGCAGGTGTCTGCGCCAGCCGTGGCGCGAGCCGCTGACGATAGGCGGCGAAGCCCAGCCCGGCGCTGGTCAGCAGGTCGAAATCCCAGACCGCATGCAGGTTGCTGCCCTTGCCGGCCAGGTTGACCTGGAAACGGTTGCCGCCACGGTCGTCGCGATGGCCGGCGTGCAGCGGCTGATGGATGTCGCCGACCAGATGGACGACGAACTTCAGCGCCTCCAGCCGCACCGGGACCGGATTGCCCTCATCGGCGAGCAGTTTGGCATGACGCGCCAGCGCGGCGACCACGCAATCGCCCCGCGGGCAGTCGCGCTGCGGCCGGTACTGGCAGCGGGCGTCGCGGAAATTGACGTAATGCAACGGCGCGGTGGCGCGGTAGGCCGGCAGGTCGCGCACGCTGTCGGCCCAGGCGGCGATGCCGGCGAGGGTGTCGGCACCCTGCTCGGTCGCCAGCAGGGCGTCGACCTGCGCCTGCGCGGCCGGCGACAGGCGCGACTGCGCCAGCTCGCCGACCAGGCGATGGCCGAACGCCGTCCACGCCTGCGCCGGCGTCGTCGCCAGGCACAGCCAGGCCAACAGCAGAAAGCCGGTCTTGCGCATCATCGAAGCCCATCGGGGAAACCGCCGACAGCCTAGCCGCCGGGCGCCGACGTGAACAGGCAGGCGCTGGCTGCCCGCCGATGTCCGCCGGCCCATGGAAAGCCGAATGCCGACGCGCCCGTCATCGGCGCTTCGACGGTTGCTATACTGCGCCGGCTTTGTCTCTTTTAAGCGGGCATTCACTTTTCTGGAGGGCTTCATGTTCGAGCAATACGGGCTTGCGCTTGCATTGGGCGCGGCGGCGCTGGCGATCATCTACGGTATCGTGTCGATCCGCTGGATCCTCGCCCAGCCGGCCGGCAACGAACGCATGCAGCAGATCGCGGCAGCGGTGCAGGAAGGTGCCAGCGCCTACCTGAAGCGCCAGTACACGACCATCGCCATCGTCGGCGTCGTGCTGTTCCTGGTCATCGGCTTCGTCCCGGTGCTGGGCTGGCCGACGGCGATCGGTTTCCTGATCGGCGCAGTGCTGTCCGGGCTGGCCGGCTTCATCGGCATGTTCGTCTCCGTGCGCGCCAACGTGCGCACCGCGCAGGCGGCCACGCTGGGCCTCAATCCCGCGCTCAACGTCAGCTTCAAGGGCGGCGCGATCACCGGCATGCTGGTGGTCGGCCTCGGCCTGCTCGGCGTGGCCGGCTACTTCTGGTTCGTCATCCGCGGCCAGGGCGAGTCGGCGAACACGCTGAAGGACGCGCTGACGCCGATGATCGGCCTCGCCTTCGGCTCCTCGCTGATCTCCATCTTCGCCCGTCTCGGCGGCGGCATCTTCACCAAGGGTGCCGACGTCGGTGCCGACCTGGTCGGCAAGGTCGAGGCCGGCATCCCCGAGGACGACCCGCGCAACCCGGCGGTGATCGCCGACAACGTCGGTGACAACGTCGGCGACTGCGCCGGCATGGCCGCCGACCTGTTCGAGACCTATGCCGTCACCGTGATCGCCGCCATGCTGATCGCCGGCATCGCCTATGCCACCTACGGCTGGGCCGGCGCGATCTATCCGCTGGCGCTGGGCGCGGTCTCGATCGTCGCCTCGATCATCGGCACCTTCTTCGTCAAGGCGCGCGAGGGCGGCAAGATCATGAACGCGCTGTATCGCGGACTGGGCGTGTCCGGCGTGCTCGCCGCCGTCGCCTTCTGGTTCGTCACCGACAACATGTTCAGCCGCGAAGTCGGCATGCCGCTGTTCTGGTGCGCGATCATCGGCCTGGTGCTGACCGCCGCCATGGTCGTCATCACCGAGTACTACACCGCCACCGAGTACGCGCCGGTGCGCGACGTCGCCAAGGCGTCGGAAACCGGCCACGGCACCAACGTCATTTCCGGCCTCGCCGTGTCGATGAAGTCGACCGCCGCGCCGGTGCTGGTGGTGGCCGCCGCGATCTGGGGCTGCTACGAGCTGGCCGGCCTGTTCGGCATCGCCATCGCCGCCGTCTCCATGCTGTCGATGGCCGGCATGATCGTCGCCCTGGACGCCTACGGCCCGATCACCGACAACGCCGGCGGCATCGCCGAGATGAGCGGCATGGATCCCGCCATCCGCGTCACCACCGACGCCCTCGACGCCGTCGGCAACACCACCAAGGCGGTCACCAAAGGCTATGCCATCGGCTCCGCCGGCCTGGCCGCGCTGGTGCTGTTCGCCGACTACGCGCACAAGCTGTCCGAGTCCGGCACCCAGGTGAACTTCAGCATCGACAACCCGGACGTGGTGATCGGCCTGTTGATCGGCGGCATGATCCCCTACCTGTTCGCCGCCTTCGCCATGCAGGCCGTGGGCCGTGCCGCCGGTGCCGTGGTCGAGGAAGTGCGCCGCCAGTTCCGCGACATCAAGGGCATCATGGAAGGCACCGGCAAGCCGCAGTACGACAAGGCCGTCGACCTGCTGACCCGTGCCGCGATCAAGGAAATGATCGTGCCCTCGCTGCTGCCGCTGATCATCCCGATCCTGGTCGGCGTGATCCTCGGTGCCGACGCCCTCGGCGGCCTGCTGATGGGCACCATCGTCACCGGCCTGTTCGTCGCCATTTCCATGTGCACCGGCGGCGGTGCCTGGGACAACGCCAAGAAGTACATCGAGGAAGGCAACCACGGCGGCAAGGGCAGCGAAGCGCACAAGGCCGCCGTCACCGGCGACACCGTGGGCGATCCGTACAAGGACACCGCCGGCCCGGCCATCAACCCGCTGATCAAGATCATCAACATCGTGGCCCTGTTGCTGGTGCCCTTGCTCTGATCGTCAGCACCTCGTTTTTCGAGCACAAACGCCCCGGCCAGCCCGGGGCGTTTTGTTTCGTGCGCCCGGCACGGGCGCACTCTTGGAGGTGCAAGTCCTCCCGTGAGCTGGCCACAGCGAGCGAAGTGAAGCGCAACTGCGTGAGGGTGACCGAGCGTGGGGAGGAAGCGTGGATCGAACCT